>Ga0180222_1001894_pt1 | contig 19268 bp, 16 predicted proteins | sample eDN5th37CKraftOP_FD_151336 | JGI IMG/M metagenome (GOLD analysis project Ga0180222, IMG submission 151336) | Enriched Organic Plus compost microbial communities from Emeryville, California, USA - eDNA 5th pass 37_C Kraft OP (version 2) (version 2) ... | reverse complement strand
GGCCGCGCGCTGTCGGAGCCGAAGGACAAGCCGCGCAGCACCGGCAAGCCCGACGAAATCGATTCATCGATCCCGCTGGTCGGGCGCTCGCCGGCCATGCAGGAAATCTACCGGCTGCTGGCGCGCCTGATGCAGACCGATCTCACGGTGATGATCACCGGCGAGTCCGGCACCGGCAAGGAACTGGTCGCGCGCGCCTTGCATGATTACGGCAAGCGGCGAAACGGTCCGTTCGTCGCCATCAACATGGCTGCGATCCCGCGCGACCTGATCGAATCCGAGTTGTTCGGCCATGAGAAGGGCGCCTTCACCGGCGCGAATACGCGATCGGCCGGCCGCTTCGAACAGGCCGAGGGCGGCACGCTGTTCCTCGACGAGATCGGCGACATGCCGATGGAGGCGCAGACCCGGTTGTTGCGCGTGCTGCAGCAGGGCGAATACACCACTGTCGGCGGGCGGACGCCGATCAAGACCGATGTCCGTATCATCGCTGCCACCAACAAGGATCTGCGGATCCTCATCCAGCAAGGTCTGTTCCGCGAGGACCTGTTCTTCCGCCTCAACGTTGTGCCGCTGCGTCTGCCTCCGCTTCGCGAGCGCGCGGAGGACGTCCCCGACCTGATCCGGCATTTCTTTGCGCTCGCCGAACGCGAGGGACTGCCGCGCAAGCAGATCGACCAGACGGCGCTCGATCGCCTGAAGAAATATCCCTGGCCCGGCAATGTCCGCGAACTGGAAAATCTCGCACGCCGGCTGGCGGCGCTTTATCCGCACGAGGTGATTTCTCTCGCCGTTGTCGAATCGGAACTGACGCAGCCCGTGGTGGCGCAGGATGTCGAGACGGGCGCGGCGGATAATCTGTCGGCCGCGGTCGAGCGCAATCTCGCACGCTATTTCGCGGGATTCCCGGACGGGCTACCGCCTCCCGGCCTCTATCATCGAATCTTGCGGGAGGTGGAGCATCCGCTTCTCACCGCCGCACTCGCGGCGACCCGGGGTAATCAGATCCGAGCCGCCGATCTCCTCGGGGTCAATCGCAACACCCTGCGCAAAAAGATCAGGGACCTCGACATTCAGGTGATCCGCACAAGCAGTTGAATTGACGCGGCCCGCGCCCCGGATTAGTCGCAATTCCGCAACAATGTTGTATAAATACATCATTGTGGCCGATTGGGCTGCTCAATCAACAATCGCAACCGGGGGGCGATGGCTAGCGCGGATCAATCCTTGCCGCTCGACAAATCGGTCCCCGTGACGTCCGGCGGCCGCCTGCCTTGGCGAGCCATCGGTTTCGTCGCCGTGGCCGCGGCGCTGCTGTCGGCCCTCGTAACCTTCCTCGTCCTGTCCGGCCTGACGCCGCTGCCGCCGACGCACAACGTCGTGGTCAGCCTGCTCGGCATCAACGGCGTGGCGGCTCTCGTCCTGATCGCGGTCATCACCCGCGAGATCAGACAGATTCTCGAAGCCCGACGCCACGGCCGGGCCGGTGCGCGATTGCATGTGCGCATCGTCGGCCTGTTCGCGATCATCGCCGCGGTGCCGACGATCCTTGTCGCGATCGTCGCCACCATCACCCTCGATCGCGGTCTCGATCGCTTCTTCTCGACCCGGACCAAGGCGATCATCGGCAATTCGCTGCAGGTGGCGGAGGCGTATCTCAGTGAGCACGCGCAGATGATCCGCGGTGACATCCTGGCGATGGCGCAGGACGTGTCGCGCGCCAAGCCGCTATTCGATTCCGAGCGCGAACGGTTTCAGCAATTCCTCACCGCGCAGGCCACCATCCGCGGCCTTCAGGTCGCGGTCATCGTCGACGGTGATCTCCAGGTGGTCGAACGAACCAGCCTGCGCACCACGCAGGATTTCGCCATCCCGAACAAGGAAGTGCTCAAATCGGTCAACGAAACCGCGCCGCAGATCGCAATCATTCCCGATGCCAATTATGTCGCCGGCATCATCAAGCTGCGAAACTACGACACGCTCTACCTCTATGTGGTGCGGCCGCTCGATCCGCGTATCGTCTCTCACTTGCGCGAAACGCGCGCCAGCGTCTCCGATTATGCGTTGATGGAAGCGCGGCGGGCGGGTGTGACCGTCGCCTTCGGATTGATGTACACGGTGATTGCACTGATCGTCCTGCTGTCCGCGGTGCTCATCGGCCTCAATTTTGCGAACCGTCTGGTCGCGCCGATTCGCCGCCTGATCGGCGCGGCAAATGTCGTGGCGACCGGCAATCTTCACGTCCAGGTGCCGGTCAGTCGCGCCGAGGGCGATCTCAGCCAGCTCGGTGAAACCTTCAACCGGATGACGCACGATCTGCGCACGCAGCGCGACGACCTGGTGCGCGCGCGCGATCTCATCGACAGTCGGCGCCGATTCAGCGAAGCGGTTCTGGCCGGCGCCAGTGCTGGCATCATCGGCGTCGGGCAGGACGGGAAGATCAGCATCCTGAACCGCTCGGCGGAACAGTTGATCGGCGCTCCCGCATCCGAGGTGATGGGCAAGGCGCTGCTCGACATGGTGCCCGAGCTTTCCGAGCTCGTGCATGAAGCGATCGCGAACGGCCAGCGGCTGGCGCACGGTCAGGTGACGCTGAGCCGCAAGGGTCGGGAGCGCAATCTGTCGGTCCGGGTCGCCTTCGAGCAATCCGCCGATTCCGACCATGGCTATGTCGTGACGCTCGACGACATCACCGAACTCGTGACCGCGCAGCGCACCTCCGCCTGGGCGGATGTCGCGCGGCGCATCGCCCACGAGATCAAGAATCCGCTGACCCCGATTCAGCTCTCGGCCGAACGGTTGCGGCGCAAATACGGTAAGGTCATCACCGAAGATCGCGCGGTCTTCGAGCAATGCACCGACACTATCGTCCGGCAGGTCGATGACATCCGTCGTATGGTCGACGAGTTCTCGCGCTTCGCGCGCATGCCAAAGCCGGTCATGCAACAGGAGGATGTGGCCGATACCGTGCGTCAGGCCGTGTTCCTCATGCGCGTTGGTCATCCCGATATCGATATCGACCTCACGATTTCCGAAGATCCGATGCTGGCGAGATTCGACCGGCGGCTGGTCTCGCAGGCGCTCACCAACATCATCAAGAACGGGACCGAAGCCATCTCCGCGGTATCGGATCCCGCCGAGAAGGGCCGGATCGAAGTGATCGCGAGCCGCGAAGACGACCAGATCCATGTCGACGTCATCGATAACGGTGTCGGATTGCCGAAGGAGCACCGCTCGCGTCTGCTCGAGCCCTATGTCACCACGCGCGAGAAGGGCACCGGCCTTGGTCTTGCGATCGTCGGCAAGATTTTGGAGGAGCACGGCGGCGGCATTGAATTGCATGACGCTTCGGAGAAAGAGGCGGGACGAAAGGGCGCGTGGATAAGGCTGCGCTTTGCCGTCAATCCGCCGCAACCGATCAGCACGAGTTCGAATAAAGACAAATCCAAGCGGGCGAGCATTGGAGAATCATGACTGCCGAAATCCTTATCGTCGATGACGAGCCCGACATTTGCGAGCTGGTCGCCGGCATTCTGCAGGACGAAGGTTATGCGACGCGGACCGCGCGCGATGCCGACGACGCGATTTCGGCAATTAAAGCGCGCCGTCCCAACCTCTTGTTTCTCGACATCTGGTTGCAGGGATCGAAGCTCGACGGGCTTCAGATTCTCGATGCGGCGAAGGAGCAATATCCCGACCTGCCGGTCGTGATGATTTCGGGCCATGGCAACATCGAGACCGCGGTCGCTGCGATCAAGCGTGGCGCCTACGACTTCATCGAAAAGCCGTTCAAGGCGGATCGGCTGGTGCTGGTTGCCGACCGCGCGCTTGAAAACTCCAGGCTGAAACGCGAGGTCAAGGAGCTCAAGGCGATCGCGCCGATGCCATCGGCGCTGATCGGCAAGTCACCGGCGATCAATCAGCTGCGTCAGACCGTCGAAAAGGTCGCTCCGACCAATAGCCGCATCATGATCATCGGCACGTCCGGCTCCGGCAAGGAATTGTGCGCGCGCACGATTCACAATCATTCGAGCCGCGCCACCGGGCCCTTCGTCGTGATCAACGCAGCCGCCATCACCCCGGAATCGATGGAGATGGAGCTGTTCGGCATCGAGCAATCCAACGGCAGCCAAAACCGCAAGGCCGGCGCGCTCGAGGAGGCACATGGCGGCACGCTTTTCATCGACGAGATTGCGGACATGCCGCGCGAGACGCAGAACAAGATCCTCCGCGTTCTCGTCGACCAGACCTTTCACCGCGTCGGCGGCAACACCAAGGTCGCGGTCGATGTGCGCATCATTTCCTCGACCGCGCGCAATCTGGAAGCGGAGATCGCGGCCGGACAGTTCCGGGAGGATCTCTATCATCGGCTGTCCGTGGTGCCGATCCGGGTGCCACCGCTCGCCGAGCGCCGCGAGGATATTCCGCTGCTGGTCGATTACTTCATGGAGCAGATTTCCGCTGCGACCGGCCTGCCGAAGCGCACCATCGGCGAAGACGCGATGGCGGTGCTGCAATCGCACGACTGGCCGGGCAACGTGCGCCAGCTTCGAAATAACGTCGAGCGGCTGATGATTCTCGCCGGCGGCGATCCAAACGCTGTGATCAACGCCAGTATGCTGCCGCAGGATGTCGGCTCGATGGTGCCTTCGATGCCGAACGGAAATGGCGGGGAACAGTTGATGAGTCTGCCGCTGCGCGAGGCGCGCGAAATGTTCGAGCGCGAATATCTGGTCGCACAGATCAGCCGGTTCGGTGGCAACATTTCACGCACGGCCGAGTTTGTCGGAATGGAGCGCTCCGCGCTGCATCGCAAGCTCAAGGCACTCGGGATCGGCTAGGGCAGAGCGGTTTCCAGTGTCGCGCATCGCCTATGTGAACGGACGCTATGTGCCGCATCGCGAAGCGGCGGTTCATGTCGAGGACCGCGGCTATCAATTCGCCGACGGCGTCTATGAAGTCTGCGAAGTGAGGAATGGCCGGCTCATCGATGAACGCCGGCATATGGAACGCCTCCAGCGCTCGCTGTCGGAATTGCGGATCGCGAGGCCGATGTCGCTGCCTGCGCTGTCGATCGTGCTGCACGAGGTGGTCCGGCGCAACGGCGTCCGCAACGGCATCGTGTATCTGCAAGTCACGCGCGGCGTCGCCAAGCGCGACCACGCCTTTCCGCTGCCGGGAACGCGCCCGGCCATCGTGGTGACCGCAAGCCGGATCGATCCAGCCAAGACCGAACGTTACGCAGCGGAAGGGATCGCGGTCGTCACCCTGCCGGACAACCGCTGGGAGCGCGTCGACATCAAATCGATTTCCTTGCTGCCCAACGTGCTGGCCAAGCAGGTCGCGCGGGAGCAGGGCGCCCGCGAGGCTTGGTTCGTCGGAGCCGATGGGACCGTGACCGAAGGGTCCTCGTCCAATGCGTGGATCGTCACCAGCGGGAATGAGGTGCTCACCCGCAAGGCCGACCATGCCATCCTGAAGGGAATCACCCGGACGGTCCTGCTCGATGTCCTGAAGGCGCACGACCTCAAGCTGGTCGAGCGCCCCTTCACAGTCGCCGAAGCGATTGCTGCACGCGAAGCCTTCATCACCTCGGCCAGTCAAACGGTCATGCCCGTGGTCCGAATCGACGGCAAACCGGTAGGAAATGGAGCGCCCGGCCTGATCGCGACCGCGCTGCGCGCCGATTTTTCCCGCTACACCGAAAAATCGTGACGATTTGTCCCTCGATCCGGTCCGTCCGGAGCGATGTTGGACTTGCGCGGGGTCCAAGCGTGCCATCTAATATGGTGCCCCAAGTCCTCGTGGGCGACACGAACGAGGGACGATGAGACTTGGCAATAACGTCCTGCGGCTGAACGGGGTCCGCGGGCAAGAAAATGGAACGAACGGCCATGGCCGCCGAACGAACGCAAAACCTCCAGGACACCTTCCTCAATCACGTCCGCAAGGCCAAGATCCCGCTCACCATCTTCCTGGTGAACGGCGTCAAGCTGCAGGGCGTGGTCACTTGGTTTGACAATTTCTGCGTCTTGCTGCGTCGCGACGGGCATTCGCAACTTGTCTACAAGCACGCGATCTCGACCATCATGCCCGGGCACCCGATCCAGCTGTTCGAGGGTGCGGAGGAGGGCGCAGGGGACAAGGGTTAGTTGGAGCCACGCCGTCGCGATCATCGGCCGGAGCGGCAGGGCACCGATGTTCCGGGCCGGGCGACCGGCCGTGCGCTGGTGATCGGGCCCTACCTTCGCACGCATAAAGACGGCGCGGGCAACGCGACGCGTGGACCGCAGGCGCGCCTCGAGGAGGCCGTCGGCCTCGCGCTCGCGATCGACCTCGAGGTCGTCGACACCGGCATCGTCATGCTGAACGAGATCAGGCCGGCGACCTATATCGGCAAGGGCAAGGTCGAGGAGATTGCCGGTCTCGTCAAAGCGCAGGACATCGGCCTTGTGGTGATGGATTGCGCGCTGTCGCCGGTCCAGCAGCGCAATCTCGAGAAGGAATGGTCCGCCAAGGTGCTGGACCGGACCGGCCTCATTCTCGAAATCTTCGGCAAGCGGGCGCAGACCAAGGAGGGCGTGCTGCAGGTCGAACTTGCCCACCTGACCTATCAGAAGAGCCGCCTGGTGCGGTCCTGGACCCATCTTGAGCGCCAGCGGGGCGGCTTCGGCTTCCTGGGTGGCCCGGGCGAAACCCAGATCGAGGCCGACCGCCGGGTGATCGAGGAACGCATCGCGCGCATCGAAGCCGAACTGGAAAAGGTCAAGAAGCGCCGCAAATTGCATCGCGCGAGCAGGGCGCGGGTGCCTTATCCGATCGCCGCGCTGGTCGGTTATACCAATGCCGGCAAGTCGACCCTGTTCAACCGCATGACCCGCGCCAAGGTGCTGGAAGCGGACATGCTGTTTGCCACGCTCGATCCGACGCTGCGGTCGATCGAGCTGCCGCACGGCACCAAGGTGATTCTGTCGGATACGGTCGGCTTCATTTCGGAGCTGCCGACCATGCTGGTCGCCGCATTCCGCGCGACGCTCGAAGAGGTCACCGAAGCCGACGTCATCCTGCATGTGCGGGACATCTCGCACGAGGATTCCGAAGCGCAGATGCAGGATGTGCAGGACGTGCTGAGGGCCCTTGGGATCGACGAAGCAAGGCGCGGCCGCGTAATCGAGGTCTGGAACAAGATCGATGCCCTGGACGCGGACGCGCGAGCGCGCGTCGAGAACATGGCCGCGCGCGTTGCGCCGGACAATCAGCCGATCACGGTTTCAGCGCTGACGGGCGAGGGCGTCGACACCTTGCTAACGGCGATCGAGGATCGGCTCGCCGAGACCCGGATCGTGATCGACCTCGTGCTGGACGGCACGGACGGGGCCGGGCTGTCCTGGCTCCACCGCAACACCGAAGTGATCGCGCGCGCCACGCGGGATGACGGCAAGGTCGCAGTCACGGTGCGCGCAGATCCGGCCAAGGCCGCTCAGGTGCGGACGCGCTTTGCGGGAGCCATCGCGCTGCCTTGAGCGCTTCCGTCGCGCTCGGCCGCCTTGGCCTCATCCCACAGCGCATCCATTTCGGCGAGCGTTGCTTGCGCCGGCGTCTTGCCGCGGCGCGCCAGCGCAGCCTCGATGTACGCAAAGCGGCGCTCGAATTTCGCGTTAGTGCCGCGCACAGCATTCTCAGGATCGATGTCGAGATGCCGCGCCAGATTGACCAGAGCGAAGATCAGGTCGCCGATTTCGCCGGACGCGGCCTCGGTGTCCCGGGCGTCGAGCGCTGCCTCGATCTCGTCCGCCTCCTCACGAACCTTGGCAAGGACGGCTTTCGGATCGTTCCAGTCGAAGCCGATCTTCGAAGCCTTCTGCTGCAGCTTGAGCGCACGGGTCAGCGCGGGAAGGGCGGTCGGCACCCCTGACAGCGCCCCCGCCTCGGCCTCCTGTCCGCCGCGCCGCCTGGCGCGCTCGGCCTTCTCCTCGGCCTTGATCTTGTCCCAAAGCCCTTTGACCTCGTCCGGCGTCAGTTTTGAGGTGTCGCCGAACACATGCGGATGACGCCGGACCAGCTTTTCGGTGATCGCCAGAACGACATCGTCGAAGGCGAAGGCGCCTTGCTCTTCGGCCATCCTGGCATGGAAGACGACCTGCAGCAGGAGGTCGCCGAGCTCATCCTTGAGGTCGTCAAGGTCGCCACGCGTGATGGCGTCAGCAACCTCGTAGGCTTCCTCGATGGTGTATGGCGCGATCGTTCCGAAATCCTGCTTCAGGTCCCAGGGACAGCCGGTGCCTGGGGTACGCAGCGCGGCCATAATGGCGATCAGCCGCTTGATGTCGCCGGACGGGGTGAAGCCGGAGGTCATGCCGCCGATCTGCCCGGGGCCGGGCTTCGCGACAAGCGAATTCGGGTGTCATCCCCAGACGGCTGCCGACCATGATATGATTCGCATAAGACATATTATGGAATATTTTTGTATGGCCAGGTTTGGCATTTGTAGGTTGGCTACCGCAGCGCGCTTGGACGTTTAGGAGCTTATCCTCAGCTGCAATATCAATGCGGCTATCGTCAAAACTGTGCGATATCAATGACTTGAGGACTATTCCGAATTTAATTTCTGCGGCTCCTCAGGCAGAAATTCGCATTCCGTCGAAGGCCGGCTCGACATGCGGCGGCAAGGCTTCGCGCAGCGCGTCGTAGTCCAGATCGGTGTGCATGTTGGTCAGCACCGCCCGCTTCGGCTTCAACCGCTCGATCCAGGCCAGCGCATCGGACAAGGAGAAATGGCTCGGATGCGGCGTGTGCCGCAGCGCGTCGACGATCCACACATCGAGGCCGGTCAGCGCCTCGGCGCTGGCGTCCGGCATCCCGACAAGGTCGGCCGTGTAGCCGACGCCGCCGATGCGGAAGCCAAGGCACGGAATGTCGCCATGGTCCACCAGAACAGGCAGCGCCGTCAGCGTGCCGCCGTCGCCTTGGATCGCGACCGGCTCGCCGGGCTTGAGCCGGTGCTCGGAAAGGATCGGCGGATAACCGCTGCCGGGCGGCGTCATGAAGCAATAGCCAAACCGCGCATGCATCGCGCGTGACGTCGGCTCATCCAGATACACGTCGATCGGCCGCCGGTGCTTGATGAACAGCGCGCGCAGGTCGTCGACTCCATGGGTATGGTCGGCGTGCTCGTGGGTGAACAGGACGCCGTCGAGCTTGGTCACGTCGGCGCCGAGAAGCTGCTCGCGCAGATCCGGCGAGGTATCGACCAGCACGCTGGTTTTCCCGCCGGCGCCGGTTTGTTCGATGAGGATCGAGCAGCGGCGGCGACGGTTCTTCGGATTGTCGGGATTGCAGGCGCCCCAGCCGAGCGCCGGTCGCGGTACGCCGCCGGAAGAGCCGCATCCCAGAATTGTCACCGTCAAGTTCATGCGGCAGCCGAGATGTTGCGCGGGACCTTTTTGAAAAGCCGGAAGAAATTGTCGGTCGTCAGGTCGGCGATTTCGGCCGGTGAGACGCCCCGGGTCTCGGCCAGCGTCTTTGCGGTCTCCACGACATAGGCCGGTTCGTTGCGCTTGCCGCGATATTTCCCAGGCGCGAGATAAGGCGCGTCGGTTTCGACCAGAATGCGGTCCGCCGGCAGGCTCGCGGCGATGTTGCGCAGCGGCTGCGATGCCTTGAAGGTCAGGATTCCGGAGAAGGAGATATACAGGCCGAGCGCAATGGCACGCCGGGCGAGGTCAGGACCGCCGGTGAAGCAATGCAGGACGGCAGGGAAGGCCCCCTTCCCCATTTCCTCCTCCAGGATCTGCGCCATGTCGTCATCGGCGTCCCGCGAATGGATCACGAGCGGCAATCCGGTCTCGCGCGCCGCTGCGATATGAGCGCGCAAGCCCTGTTCCTGGGCCGCGCGGGGCGCGTTGTCGTAGAAATAATCGAGCCCGACTTCGCCGATGGCGACCACCCGGGGATGCGCCGATTTGGCGACAAGATCGGCGGTGCCGATATCCAGTTCCTCGTCCGCATGATGCGGATGGGTGCCGACCGAGCAGAACACATCGCCGAAACGGTCGGTAATCGCGAGCAGCTCCGGCAGCCGGCGAACGCGCGTCGATATCGTGACCATACGGCCGATGCCGGCCTCACGCGCACGGTTGACGACGCCGTCGAGATCGGCGGCAAGGTCGGGAAAATCGAGGTGGCAATGACTGTCGACGAGCATGTGAGATCAGGACGGTCCGGTTGCGCGGGCGGCATTCTGCGGTCCGAGCGCTGAGATTGCGGCAATATCGCTGTGCTCGGCCTGCAGGTCCAAGATAAACGGCGTTCGCCGCCCCGCAACCCGCACGGTCATGCCGCCGGCTTCGGGACGCGCGACTTCGGTGATCGATGACAGCGGCACCTGCATCTGGCGCGTGCCGAACAGGCCAAGCGTGGTGACATCGACCTTGTCGCCGTTTCGCACCAGCCGCACCACATAGACATTTCCGTAGAAGTGCAGCACGACCAGCGGCAGCAGTCCGACGGCGATGACAATCGCGATCGCGCCGGGTCGCGCCCCGCCGGAACGCAGCGCGTTCGCCCAATAGAACCAGCCGACCGACCAGACGAGCGCGGCCAGCATGCTGAGCCGCGCGCGCTTCGCCCGTTGGCGATTTTCATACAGAACCGTCACCGGCTCTCCCTTTCAGTTTGCTCCTCTCGCTCCGGGACGGTTCGCCTGAGGCACGCGCCAGAACCGTCAGCGCGCTGCGATTCACGGTCTCCGCCTTCATATCGACGATGCAAGGCAGCCTGCAGATTGCCCCGTTACGGTCGTCCCGGCTCGGGTTCCACATAGCGCGGAAAGATGGCCGTCGGGGCAGGCAAATTGACGCCGCCGGCAAGCCGGTGCGCCCCGCCCAGTCGCGTGAAATCGCGCTCATCCGCCGGAACCGCCAGAAGATCGAGCAGCTTGACGGCCCCCTCCGGAATGAAGGGCTGGGCGAGGATCGCGACCTGTCGGATCACCTCCGCAGTCACATAGAGCACGGTCTTCTGCCGCGCCGGGTCGGTCTTGGCGAGCGCCCAGGGCGCTTCGGCAGCGAAGTAGCGGTTGGCATCGGCAACCACTGCCCAGATCTGATTGAGCACCTGATGGAGCTGTTGCGTTTTCATCGCCTCGCGCGCACCCGCGAGCATGCCGTCAGCCGCGGCAAGGATCGCCTTGTCGCCCGCTGACAACTCACCCGGCTCCGGCATCACGCCGCCAAGCTGCTTCGCGACCATCGCCAGCGAACGCTGCGCCAGGTTGCCGAGGTCGTTGGCGAGCTCTGCATTGATGCGCGTCGCGATCGCCTCGTAGCTGTAATTGCCGTCCTGTCCGAACGGCACTTCGCGCAGGAAGAAATAGCGGATCTGGTCGACGCCGAAGGTGTCGGCGAGCGTGAACGGATCCACGACATTGCCGACCGACTTCGACATCTTCTCTCCGCGGTTGAACAGAAAGCCGTGGCTGAAGATGCGACGCGGCACTTCAAGTCCGGCCGACATCAGGAAAGCCGGCCAATAGACCGCGTGGAAGCGAACGATGTCCTTGCCGATCACATGCAGGTCTGCCGGCCAGTATTTCCTGAACATCTCGCCGTCGACATCGGGATAGCCGACTGCCGTGATGTAGTTCGTCAGCGCGTCCACCCACACATACATGATGTGCTTGTCGTTGCCCGGCACGCGCACGCCCCAATCGAATGTGGTGCGCGAGATCGACAGATCCTGCAAACCGCCTTTGACGAAGCTCGCAACCTCGTTCAGCCGCTCCTTCGGCAGCACGAAGTCGGGGTGTTTCGCATAGAGGTCGAGCAGCTTGTCCTGATAGGCGGACAGGCGAAAGAAATAGCTCTCCTCCTCAACCCATTCGACGGGTGTGCCGGTCTCGATCGAGAGACGAGCCCCCTGCTCGTTCAACCGCGTTTCGTCTTCGGCGAAATAGCGCTCATCGCGCACGGAATACCAACCAGCATATTTCGCAAGATAGATGTCGCCATTGGCTTCCATCTTCTCCCAGATCGCCTTTGACGCGGCGTGATGGCGATCCTGTGTCGTCCGGATGAAATCGTCATTCGAGCAATTCATCCGCTCGACCATCGCCTGGAAGCGCGGCACGTTGCGGTCGACCAGTTCGCGCGCGGTCAGACCTTCGCGCGCGGCGGTCTGCTGGATCTTCTGACCATGCTCGTCGGTCCCGGTGAGGAAATAGACGTCATAACCGTCGAGCCGCATGAATCGCGCAATCGCGTCGGTGGCGATCGCTTCATAGGCGTGGCCGATATGCGGCACGCCGTTGGGGTAGGAAATGGCCGTTGTGATGTAAAACCGTGGCTTCGCCGGCATTGGGGCGTTCAATCTTCTGATGGGATCGGCAGGTCGGGCGGTTGCTGCCGAACAGCTATCAGCCGGCCGCGGCATCGGCAAGGCGAGCAAATGTCCGGAAGATCAACGGCTTTCGATCGAGATTGTAGATATCGGTGTCGCGGGCGGCGGTATTCACCTGGTCCCATATCTCGGCGAGCTGGGCTGCCTTGGCCTTGTCCTGCAGATCGTGGGCAAGCCGGGTCGACAGCCAGGCATTGACGCTGTCCATGACCATGTCGAAAGCGTGGGCATCCGCCATGGCCAGGCTGTCAGCCAGGGCGTGAAGCTCCCGCATGTCGATCGCCGGCAGACGGGCGAGTTGCGCCATGGTCTGCTGGCGCAGCTTGAAGGCGGGTCCTTCGGACAGGGACAGCGCGCGGCTCACGCTCCCTTCGGCCGCGGCGATCAGAGCGGGCTCCGGCTCCTCCCCTGTTGCCGCCCGGAGCACTTTGCCGAGGGCCTCATCCGGGAGGCTGCGCAGCAGCAGCCGGTGACACCGCGAGCGGATGGTGGGGAGCACGAGACCCGGTGCATGGCTCACCAGAAAAAACAGCGTGCGGGCCGGCGGTTCTTCGAGTCCCTTCAGAAGGGCGTTGGCGCTTTCCGCGTTGAGATCGTCGACCGCATCCACGATCACGATCCGCCAGCCACCGAACCCGGCCGTCGCGCCCAGAAATCCGGCCACCTTCCGCGCGTCGTCCACGCGGATCACGGTGCGGAGCTTGCCCGTATCGGACAGCGTCCGCTCCAGCACAAGGAGATCGGGATGCGATTGCGCAGCAACGAGGCCAGTAACCGCGTGATCTCCCGGCACCGCGAGCGACGTCGCCGATTGGACCTCGGCCGCCATCGGATCGGGATGGGCCAACACGAAGCGCGCCATGCGAAAGGCCAGCGTCGCCTTGCCGATGCCCGGCGCGCCCCCGATAAGCCAGGCGTGCGGAATGCGACCCGAGCGGTAGGCGTCGAGCAGGGTCCGTTCGGCCGCTTCATGTCCGAACAAAGCGGTGGTCTGACGCGGATGCGGGATGCCGTCCTCATCCGGCTCGGCGGCCGCACGCGCCATCAACCCGTCTCCCCGATCGCGATGGGTGCGGTTGCCGGATCGAGCCTGCGCGTCACGATCGACCACACGCGGTCGGCAACCTGCTCAGGCGCGTCGCTCGCATCGATCATCACGCAGCGCTCGGATTCCTCGCGCCCGAGCTGCTGATACGCCTCACGCAGCCGCTCGTGGAACGCCAGGTCCTCGCTTTCGAAGCGGTCGATTTCACCGTCGCCACGGCGCGCATGGGCGCGCGCGAGCCCGATCTGCGCCGGTGCATCGAGGATCAACGTGAGATCGGGGCGCATGTCGCCGACCGTGATCTTTTCCAGCCGCTTGATCAGGCGCGGATCGACGTGGCCGAGCACGCCCTGATAAACCCTCGTCGAATCGGCGAAGCGATCGCAAATCACCCAATGCCCGCGCAGAAGCGCCGGCCGGATCGTATGCGCGATGTGATCCTCGCGCGCCGCTGCAAACAGCATGGCCTCCGCGTCGGGGCCAAGCGGCTTGGCCGCCCCCGACAAGATCACATGCCGAATCACCTCAGCGCCCGGCGAACCGCCCGGCTCGCGCGTCGTCGTCACGGCAATGCCGAGCCGTTTGAGCCGGTCGGCGAGCATCCGGGCCTGGGTCGACTTCCCCGTGCCCTCGCCGCCTTCCAGGGTGATGAACTTGCCGCGCATCAGGCAATCCTTGACGATGGAGGCCTTTATAGCTTCTCCAGCCCGGCGCGGAACCAGCCGCCGAACAATTCTCCCAGCGCATCCATCGCTTTGCGATGAAGCGGTCCGCTTTCGACCGATTCCGCCGCTTCGAGCGGCGTTTCGAGGGCGATCGTATCGCCGCGCCAGACCTTGAGCACGCCAATCGGTTGCCCCTGAGCAACCGGAACCTTGACCGGGCCTCGATAGACCACGCGCGCGACAATGCGCTCGGTCGAATTTTTCGGCACCATCAGCCGGATCGGCTTCTTGTCGCGCGACTCAAGCGGCACGTAACGTTGTTCGCCGCCGAACAGCCGTGCCTCACCCACCCGCTGTCCTTCAGCGAACAGCAGCCGGGACTCAAAACCGTTGAATCCGAAATTCAAAAGACGCCGCGCTTCGTCGGCGCGCTCATTTGCGGTTTTCAGTCCGGCCACCACGACAATCAGCCGCATGTCGTTCTGCACCGCCGAGCCGACGAGACCGTATCCGGCCTCGTTGGTGAAACCGGTTTTCAAACCGTCGGCGCCGATATTCATCGCCAGCAATGGATTGCGATTGGGCTGACGGATCTTGTTCCAGGTGAAATCCTTCTCGCCGTACCACTTATAGAATTCGGGGTAGGTATGGATGATGTGGCGCGCAAGCTTTGCGAGTTCGCGCACGGTGACGCGCTGCTCCGGATCGGGCAGTCCGGTCGAGTTGGTGAAATTCGACTGGGTGAGACCGAGCTCCCGCGCCCGCGCGTTCATCAGGCGCACGAAGCTCGCCTCGTTGCCCGCAATTCCTTCCGCAAGCGCGATGCAGGCATCGTTGCCGGACTGGATGATCGCGCCCTGCAGCAGGTCGGAGACCTTGATGCGGCTGTGGATCGGAGCGAACATCGTCGAGCCGCCCGATGGCGCTCCACCGCGGCGCCAGGCGTTCTCGCTGATGATGAATTCCTCGTCGAGCTTGACGTTGCCTTCCTTGATCTCGTTGAAGACGGTTTCCGCCGTCATCAGCTTGGCGAGACTCGCGGGCGCCACCAGCGTGTCGGCGTTTTTTTCAAAGAGCACTGTGCCGGATTCCGCCTCGATCAGGATCGCGGTCGGAGCGGCTGTCGTGAATCCCTCATCCTTGGTCTTGCCGCCGGCGATCGTGGCCGGCGCGCCGAGCGACGCCCCTATCCCTGCAGCCAGCAGATAGAATGCGGAAACGGCGCCCACGGCGCATGCGGTCAGTCGATACATGGTCGGACAACACGAGGTGATGCGCGGAAGCCGCGCGGCCGTCGCCCCAGGGTGATGCCGGGCTGGCGGTGCCTAGTACAGTCCGCGTCCGCTCATGAATCCGGCGCGAGGATCATAACGCATCGATCCGCTACCGGAAACCGGGTTTGACGCCGTTCGCTGCGGCCGCCCGGCCGCTGTGACCTCAGTCAGCCGCGGCGAGACGGATTCTCCGAGACTGTAGGGCCGCGCCGCCGGGATCGGAACCGGGCCGCCGACGGCGAAACCGCGCGGGCTTTCGGGCAAGGCGATCGGCGCGCGACTGGCGGACGCCACCAGAACGGGCGCCGGCGCGGGTTCGCCATGGCGAAGCGTCGCTGCGAGCTTGCGATCGTCCGACCCTTCCAGGGACGCGCGGCCGACATATTCAACCCGGACGCGGGCCGTGCCGTTGTCCTTGAACCCGAGCAGATGCGCGCTCTTCTGCGAGAGATCGATCACGCGATTGCCGTGGAACGGTCCGCGGTCATTGACCCGCACGATCAGCGAGCGCTTGTTGGCAAGATTGGTGACCCGCACATAGGACGGCATCGGTAGCGTCGGATGAGCGGCGCTGATCGATTCCATGTCGAAGACTTCGCCGTTCGCGGTCAGGCGGCCGTGGAAATCGCGGCCGTACCAGGACGCCAGCCCCTCGGAGCGGTAGTTTGCCACCTCCTGCGGAACGTAAGTCCTGCCGCCAACCACATAGGGCTTGCCCACGCGGAACACCCCGCCCCCCTTGGGAGCGCGCTCACCCAGCTCGACAACGCGTGGACTGGACGGGACGCCATATTTCGGATCGACCCTGCGCGCGAATTTGTCGGACGAGGCGCAGCTCGCGAGCCCGAGTGCTGCGGTCATAACCGCCACCGCGCGAATCGCTCGTTTCCCCCGAAACGACGACATGCTGTCCCCAAAAAATTAGAATCTGGCCGGGCCAAAGCCCGCCTCGATTCACCATAGCGTGACCTGCCCGACACGCAAATGGGCGGAATGGCGGCTTGGTTAATGGCGGCTGAGCGGGCGGTATCGACGGGTGGAGTGAAGCCTGATTATCGTAATTCCCCTATTGTGAAGGATGCAGGCCAAGGATCAAAGGGCGCTTTGTTCCGGCGGTAATCTGGGCTAATCGACTGCGATCCCGCAGATGGAAGGGTGGCCGAGTGGTTTAAGGCAGCGGTCTTGAAAACCGCCGTGGGTGCAAGCCCACCGTGGGTTCGAATCCCACCCCTTCCGCCATTATCTTGTAGCGAACCAGAGATGAGGCTCCCGTTGGGGGCTTTTTCTTTTTGTTTCAAAGGCGCTTAGCCGAGACGCCCGAACCTCGGAGACTGGCGCCGGGCCGAGTTTCCGTCTCTGAACGGCCCGCCGTCTCTAACTGAGCGAACCTCGTCCGGCCCGGTTCGGCTTCGCGAGGGCCAACATGTTCGACCAGTTCCGTCCATCAGATCGGCGCACCTTCTGCGGCAGTTCTCTTGGCTGGCGTCGCCAGCCAGAGAACGAGCGGTAGGCGTAGCCGCGCGTGGCGGACACAATTCCGCAAAAGATGCCTTCCTGCTCTGACGCAGACTTCAACCATGTAGGGCGCTGCTCATTGGGGAGTCCCTCTGTTTCACCCTTCGCCGATGGCCCCGAAAGGCGTAAGTTACTTCACGTCACGCTCGGGAGCCTCGCATGCAGCCTAAGACTATCGCCGAACAACTTTTCTTCACCACGGTGCGGATTGATACCATTACGGCGAACGGTGCGCAGGGTTCGGGCACTGGCTTCTTCTTTTCTCACAAGGTAGGTGAGCACAATTTCCCCTTTGTTGTGACGAACAAGCATGTCGTGATGGGCATGCGGGAAGGCGCTCTTTCATTCCTCCAACGCACCGGCACACTGCCCACTCTTGGAAACGGCTTCCGCCTGCGCATTGACGATTGGCCGCAAGCATGGTTCGGCCACCCAGACCCGAACGTCGACATTGCCATCTGTCCGTTCGCCCCACTGGAAGCGCACATCAAGCAGCAGCACAACGTCGATCTTTTCTATCGCTACGTGTCGAGCGACACGATCCCCACGCCGCAGCAGGTCGCGGAGCTGGACGCGGTAGAGTTGGTGACGTTCATCGGCTACCCGAACGGCGTTTGGGACAGCAAGAACCTCCTGCCCGTCGCACGGCGTGGAACTACCGCCAGTCCCATAGAAGTGGACTTTGAGGGCACACCGCGATTCCTTATCGATGCGTCCGTGTTCGGCGGGTCTAGCGGTAGCCCGGTCTTTATTCTGAATCAGGGGTCATGGGCGACCAAGGATGGCGGAATGGTCGTTGGCTCGCGCTTTCACTTTGTGGGTGTCATCGCTGCCGTGTTCTTCCGTACACAGATGAATCAGATTGTAGCCGTGCCGATCCCGACGCAGGTGCAACCGATGGCGCAACAGCAGGAAATGATCGATCTCGGCATTGTGTTCAAGGCGCGTACCGTTGTCGAAACAATCGAGGCGTTCATAAAAGCCCGCAACATCCAGACATCCGCACCTGCGCTCGCATCCGACACGCCAACACTGCCGGCAGAATAGCTCTCAGCCTATTCGAACACTTGCTTCGCCTGCTCCGCCCAAGGTCGGTCGGCGACGGCCACAAGGTCGTTCAGCGAAAGCGCCGGTGGCATGCGCCTTATGACGAGGTGTTCGAGCACCTCCGGCGACAGATAGGCGAGCCGCATCATTCGGCTCACGAACCGGTCCGAGACCTTCTCGACCGCCGCGATGTCCTGGATCGTGGAAGCGGCGCCCGTTTCCAGCTGCCGCCGCCAGCTCCAGGCGCGGGCTATGGCGCGCAGCACATGAGGGTCTTGCGATCGGCCGTCCCGGACCGTCACCTCGTCGGGCGGCAGGATCTTCGGCCGCCCATTGCGTTTGCGGATCGTCAGGGGGATGACGACGCGAATGGTGTCCGACGAGCCGGTCATGCGCAAGCCTCCCTCTGGCGGGGCACCATCATGTCCCGCAGGACCGAGCCCAGCCCCTCATGGCGCAGATCGACGGCGATGCCGTCTTCGCCGACGGTCACCCGCTCGACCAGAAGCTGGACGATGCGGGTCTGCTCCGCCGGATAGAGCGCCGCCCAGAGCTGATCGAACTCGCCGAGCGCCTGGACGACCGCCTTCTCATCGACCGTTGGGCTCTCTTCGCGAAGGGCCGTGATCGTTCGAGCCACGACTTCGGGCGCGCGGATCATGCGGCGGATTTCGCCGACCACAGCGTCCTCGACCATGCCGGCGGGCAAGCGCAGCGGGCCCGAGGCGTCGCCGGTCGGGCGGTTTCGTATCAGGTCCATCGACGCGTAGTAGCGGTAGAGGCGCGTGCCCTTCTTCGTCGCCGTCGGCGTCATCGCCGTGCCCGTCTCGGTGAAGATGATCCCTTTCAGCAGGGCCGGCGTCTGGCGGCGGGTATTCTTCGCCCGCAGGCGCGGGCTCTCCTGCAGGATGCTGTGAACCTTGTCCCAGACGGCCTGATCGATGATGGCCTCGTGCTCGCCGGGATAGGCTGTGCCTTTGTGCACGGCTTCGCCGAGGTAGACCCGGTTATTGATCAGTTTGTAGAGAAAGCCCTTGTCGATCGGCTTGCCACGCTTGTTCAGCACCCCCTCCGCCGCCAGCGTTTTCGCCAGCGTCGTGGCGGAGCCGATGGCGACGAATCGCTCGAAGATCATCCTGACCGTCTTGGCCTCAGCCTCGTTGACCACCAGCTTGCGGTCGCGCACGTCGTAGCCCAGCGGGACATGGCCGCCCATCCACATGCCGCGCTTGCGGGATGCCGCGACCTTGTCGCGGATGCGCTCGCCGATCACCTCCCGCTCGAACTGTGCGAAGCTGAGGAGGATGTTCAGGGTCAGGCGGCCCA
>Ga0180222_1001891_pt1 | contig 19295 bp, 30 predicted proteins | sample eDN5th37CKraftOP_FD_151336 | JGI IMG/M metagenome (GOLD analysis project Ga0180222, IMG submission 151336) | Enriched Organic Plus compost microbial communities from Emeryville, California, USA - eDNA 5th pass 37_C Kraft OP (version 2) (version 2) ... | reverse complement strand
GCGCCACTGGCCGAGCACCCAATCGCCGCGCTGCTGGGCCGAAGCCGCCGTCGACGCGATCATGGTCAATACCAAAGCAAATGCGAACCTGCCCATCTTTCCCCCCTTCGTTGATGCCGCCGGCGACACTGATGCGGTGACGTAATGATGTCCAGTGCGCGCGATCCGGTGTTCGCGGCGCAGGCCATCGGATAGCCGTCCAAGCCGCTCGACAGCCGGGCGCGGCGGCGGCTAAGCCCGGCGCCCATGAGCGCCGCGGCGACCCATCGCACCCTGATCATCGCGCTCGGCGCGAATATCGGCATCGCCGCGGCCAAGTTCGTTGCCGCCGCGATCACCGGTTCGTCGGCGATGCTGACCGAGGGCGTGCACAGCCTGGTCGACTCGACGAACCAGCTCCTGCTGATGTGGGGGCGCCACGCGGCGAAGCGGCCGCCGGATGCGCGCCATCCCTTCGGCCGCGGCCGCGAACTCTATTTCTGGAGCTTCGTCGTCGCCGTGCTGGTGTTCGCGCTCGGCGCCGGCGTTTCGGTCTACGAGGGTGTCGTTCACATCCTGGAGCCCGAGCCGGCCGTCTCGCCCTATGTGGCCTATGGCGTGCTGCTGATCGCCTTCCTGCTCGAAGGCGGCTCGACGCTGGCGGCGGCGCGCGGGTTTCGGGCGGCGAAGGGCGATCTCGGCTGGCTGGAGGCGGTGCGCCGCTCGAAGGACCCGCCGAGCTTCATCGTCCTTTTGGAGGACAGCGCGGCGATGGCCGGAATCCTGGTCGCCGCGATCGGGCTCGCGCTGTCGCAGGCCACCGGCAATCCCTTCTTCGACGGCGCCGCGTCGGTCGTCATCGGCCTCATCCTCGGCGCGACGGCCTGGCTGCTCGCGGTCGAATCGAAGGCGCTGCTGATCGGGGAGGCGGCCCACCCGGCGCTGGTCGAGGGCATTCGCGCCGCCGCCGCGGCGCAGCCCGGCGTGGTCGGCGTCGGCGAAGTCCGCACCGTCCATTCCGCGCCGGACCAGATCACCGTCACGATGAGCGCGGACTTCGACGATTCGATCACCGCCGGCGAGGTCGAGCGGATCGTCGCCGCGATCGAGGCGGAGGTGGCGGCGCGCTGGCCCGACGTGAAGCGGCTCTACATCCGTCCGCAACAGGGCGCGCACCGGCCGACGCTCTAGGCGTCGGTCTCCTTCGGGCGGAGTCGCTTCGTCCAGTCGATCCGCGCGAACAGCACGAGCAGCACGATCATGCCGATCTGCACGGCGATGCCGTAGGAGCTGGTGAGCGCGTCGGCGAGCGCCTCGCCGAGGCTGGTCTCGCGCACCCGCGCGGCGGTGAGCACGTAGATCGTGTAGGTGAAGGCCCGGCCCGCGAAGAAGGCCGCGGTGAAGCGTGCGAGGCGGAGCCTCGCGAGCCCCGCCGCCTCGAAGAGCTGCGCCGAGGGCACCGGCGAGATCGCGAACAGGGCGAGCGCGATGAACGCATTGCGGCGGCTGCGCTCGATCGCCTCGCCGGCGGCGATAAGGTTGCCCCGGGTGCGTTCCGGAAGGCGGTCGCCGAGCAGGCGAAAGGCGACCGCGAGCAGGTAGCGCCCGATCGCCGCCCCGGCCGCGCCGATCAGGATCACCGGCAGCGGCGCCGCGCCGAGATTCAGCGTGAAGAAGACCAGGACGGTCCAGGTCGGCGGCGCGAAGGCCGGCATCATGTTGAGGCCGACCACGATCGCGAGCAGAGTGAGGTAAAGCGTCACCCCTGTCTGTTAGCCGTTCGCGGCGGGGAAGGGGATAAGCGATGTCTCGACCTCGTTGCGAGCGAGGCGAAGCGGTGCAATGTGCGTTTCAGCTGCCGCGCCGGGCCGCATCGTTGCCCGGACTCCTGCTCGTTGGCGCGCAATGACGCATGAGGGCAGGAGTGGCCTCGCGCAGCCGGCGGTCTCGCTTGCACTTCCTAAAGCCTCCCTGTTGACCCATATCGGTGGCGCCGCTATAGGCCGCTCCGCTTCGGGATCGGCTGGCCCCAGGGTCGGGCACTGTCTGACGGGGCGTTTAGAGCTGAACACTGCTGCCATGGGAAGCAAAGGCCTGGGGGCCGGGGAAGGCCGCCACGGCCGTTTGCTTGTTTGGCGTGGCGGTAGAGTAACTTGAAGGAAGTGAAGGGCTTCATGCCGACGATCAACCAGCTGATCCGCAAGGGTCGCGAACCGCAGAAGGCCAAGTCCAAGGTCCCTGCGATGGAGCAGAATCCGCAGAAGCGCGGGGTCTGCACCCGCGTCTACACCACCACGCCGAAGAAGCCGAACTCGGCGCTGCGCAAGGTCGCCAAGGTGCGCCTCACCAACCAGCGCGAGGTCATCAGCTACATTCCGGGCGAGGGACACAATCTCCAGGAGCACAGCGTCGTGCTGATCCGCGGCGGCCGCGTGCGCGACCTGCCGGGCGTGCGCTACCACGTGCTGCGCGGCGTGCTCGACACCCAGGGCGTCAAGGACCGCAAGCAGAGCCGTTCCAAGTACGGCGCCAAGCGGCCGAAGTAAGAAGGGGAGGCTGAACAAATGTCACGTCGTCGTCGCCCCGTGAAGCGCGAGATTCTTCCCGATCCGAAGTTCGGGGATGTCGTCCTGTCGAAGTTCATGAACAATATCATGCTCGACGGGAAGAAGTCGGTTGCCGAGCGCATCGTCTATGGCGCGCTCGAGAATATCGAGGCCCGCGCCAAGAAGGATCCGCTCGCCGTCTTCCATGACGCGCTTAACAATGTGAAGCCGGGCATCGAGGTCCGTTCCCGCCGTGTCGGCGGCGCGACCTACCAGGTGCCGGTCGAGGTGCGGCCGGAGCGCGCCCAGGCGCTCGCCATTCGCTGGCTGATCTCCGCTGCGCGCGCGCGCAGCGAGAAGACGATGGCCGCGCGGCTGTCGGGCGAGCTGCTCGACGCTTCCAGCAATCGCGGCAACGCGGTGAAGAAGCGCGAGGACACGCACCGCATGGCCGAGGCGAACCGCGCCTTCAGCCACTACCGCTGGTAGGCATCGGACACCACATAGGGGAGGCCGGCAATCAGCCGGCTCCCCACATCGCTCAAGGAATTCGACATGGCCCGCAGCCATCCGCTCGAGAGATATCGCAATATCGGCATCATGGCGCACATCGATGCCGGCAAGACGACGACGACCGAGCGCATTCTTTATTATACCGGCAAGTCCTACAAGATCGGCGAGGTGCACGAAGGCACCGCGACGATGGACTGGATGGAGCAGGAGCAGGAGCGCGGCATCACGATCACGTCGGCCGCGACGACCTGTTTCTGGCGCGATCACCGGATCAACATCATCGACACGCCCGGCCACGTGGACTTCACCATCGAGGTCGAGCGTTCGCTGCGCGTGCTCGACGGCGCGGTCGCGGTGTTCGACGGCGTCGCCGGCGTGGAGCCGCAGTCTGAGACGGTGTGGCGCCAGGCGGACAAGTACAAAGTTCCGCGCATGTGCTTCGTCAACAAGCTCGACCGCATGGGCGCGAGCTTCGATCGCTGCGTGCAGATGATCAAGGACCGCCTCGGCGCGCGTCCGGCGGTGCTCCAGCTCCCGATCGGGGTCGAGAGCGACTTCGTCGGCGTCGTCGACCTGGTAAACAACAACGCGATCGTCTGGCTCGAGGAGAGCCTCGGCGCGAAGTACGAGATCCGCGAGATCCCCGACGAGCTCAAGGATGCGGCGGCCGCCGCGCGCATGGAGCTCATCGAGATGGCCGTCGAGCAGGACGACGAGGCGATGGAGGCCTATCTCGAGGGCAACGAGCCGGACGTCGAGACGCTCAAGAAGCTGATCCGCAAGGGCACGCTCTCCTTCGCCTTCGTGCCGGTGCTCACCGGCTCGGCCTTCAAGAACAAGGGCGTCCAGCCGATGCTCGACGCGGTGATCGACTATCTGCCGAGCCCGCTCGACATCCCGCCGGTCGAGGGCACCAAGCTCGACGGCGAGACCAAGGATACGCGTCCGGCCGACGATAGCGCGCCGTTCTCCGCCCTCGCGTTCAAGATCATGACCGACCCGTTCGTCGGCACGCTCACCTTCGCCCGCATCTATTCGGGCAAGCTCGAGGGCGGATCGACCGTGATGAACTCGGTCAAGGACAAGCGCGAGAAGGTCGGCCGGATGCTGCTCATGCACGCCAACGACCGCGAGGACATCAAGGAAGCCTATGCCGGCGACATCGTCGCGCTGGTCGGCCTCAAGGACACGACCACGGGCGACACGCTGTGCGCGCCCAACGCGCCGATCGTCCTCGAGCGGATGGAGTTTCCGGACCCGGTCATCGAGGTCGCGGTCGAGCCCAAGACCAAGGCGGACCAGGAGAAGATGGGCGTCGCCCTCTCCCGCCTCGCCGCCGAGGACCCGAGCTTCCGTGTCTCGTCTGATCCGGAAAGCGGCCAGACGATCATCAAGGGGATGGGCGAGCTCCACCTCGAGATCATCGTCGATCGCATGAAGCGCGAGTTCAAGGTGGACGCCAATGTGGGCGCGCCGCAGGTCGCCTATCGCGAGGCGCTCGCGAAGCCGGTCGAGGTCACCTACACCCACAAGAAGCAGTCGGGCGGCTCCGGCCAGTTCGGCGAGGTGAAGGTGATCGTGACGCCGGGCGAGCGCGGCAGCGGGATCGTCTTCATCGACGAGATCAAGGGCGGCAACATCCCGCGCGAGTATATCCCGGCGGTCGAAAAGGGCATGCGGGAGACCGCTGAGACCGGCTCGCTGATCGGCTTCCCGATCATCGACTTCGAGATCCGGCTGGTCGACGGCAAGTACCACGACGTCGACTCCTCGGCGCTGGCCTTCGAGATCACCGGCCGCGGCGCGATGCGCGAGGCGGCCCAGAAGGCCGGCATCAAGCTGCTCGAGCCGATCATGAAGGTTGAGGTCGTCACCCCGGAAGATTATCTGGGCGACGTGATCGGCGACCTGAACAGTCGTCGCGGCCAGATCCAGGGCACGGACAGCCGCGGAAACGCGCAGGTGGTCGAGGCTATGGTGCCGCTTGCGAATATGTTCGGCTACGTTAATGAGCTTCGCTCCTTCACGCAGGGACGCGCTCAGTACACGATGCAGTTCTCGCACTACGACGAGGTGCCGGCGAACGTTGCCGAAGAGGTCAAGGCGAAGCTCGCCTGAGCGGTTGCCGAGGGTAAGTGAACACAAAGACGAGGATTAGGGAAAATGGCGAAAGCTAAGTTCGAGCGGACCAAACCGCACTGCAACATCGGGACCATCGGGCATGTCGATCATGGCAAGACGTCGCTGACCGCGGCGATCACCAAGGTCCTGTCCGAGACCGGCGGCGCCACCTTTGTCGATTACGCCAACATCGACAAGGCGCCGGAGGAGCGCGAGCGCGGCATCACCATCTCGACCGCGCACGTCGAGTACGAGACCGAGAAGCGCCACTATGCGCACGTCGACTGCCCCGGCCACGCCGACTACGTGAAGAACATGATCACCGGCGCCGCCCAGATGGACGGCGCGATCCTCGTCGTCTCCGCCGCCGACGGCCCGATGCCGCAGACCAAGGAGCACATCCTGCTCGCCAAGCAGGTCGGCGTGCCGACGATGGTCGTGTTCCTCAACAAGGTCGACCAGGTCGACGATCCGGAGCTGCTCGAGCTCGTCGAGCTGGAGATCCGCGAGGAGCTCTCCAAGCGCGACTTCGACGGCGACAACATTCCGATCATCGCCGGCTCGGCGCTCGCCGCGCTCGAGGGCACCAATGACGAGATCGGCAAGAACGCGATCCTGAAGCTGATGCAGGCGGTGGACGAGTGGATTCCGCAGCCGGAGCGTCCGCTCGACAAGCCGTTCCTGATGCCGATCGAGGACGTGTTCTCGATCTCCGGCCGCGGCACCGTCGTGACCGGCCGCGTCGAGACCGGCGTCGTCAAGGTCGGCGACGAGGTCGAGATCGTCGGCATCCGCGACACGCAGAAGACCACGGTCACCGGCGTCGAGATGTTCCGCAAGCTGCTTGACCAGGGCGAGGCGGGCGACAACATCGGCGCGCTGCTGCGCGGCATCGGTCGCGACGAGGTGGAGCGCGGCCAGGTCCTGGCCAAGCCGGGCTCGATCACGCCGCACACCGAGTTCACGTCGGAGGTCTACGTCCTCTCGAAGGACGAGGGTGGCCGTCACACGCCGTTCTTCGCCAACTATCGTCCGCAGTTCTACTTCCGGACCACGGACGTGACCGGCGAGATCGTGCTGCCCGAGGGCACCGAGATGGTCATGCCTGGTGACAACGTTCAGCTCTCCGTGAAGCTGATCGCGCCGATCGCCATGGATCAGGGCCTGCGCTTCGCGATCCGCGAGGGCGGCCGCACGGTCGGTGCGGGGGTTGTCGCATCGATCACGAAGTAATATAGGCCGCGAGCCGCCCGATTCTCTTGGGATTCGGGCGGCTTCGGCTTTCCGGATGAGTATGCGGCCGATCCGGGCCCGGCGGGTTCGGAAAGGCCGATTTGATTTGCCCCTCGGGGCGGCTCTTTCGCATCGGTAGTGGACATGGAAACGCAGAATATCCGCATTCGCCTGAAGGCGTTCGATCATCGTGTGCTCGATCAGGCCACGGGCGACATCGCAGATACGGCGCGCCGCACGGGCGCCCTCATTCGCGGTCCCATTCCGCTGCCGACGCGGATCGAGAAGTTCACCGTCAACCGCTCGCCGCACATCGACAAGAAGTCGCGCGAGCAGTTCGAGGTGAGGACGTACAAGCGGCTGCTCGACATCGTGCAGCCGACGCCGCAGACGGTCGACGCGCTGATGAAGCTTGACCTCGCCGCCGGCGTGGACGTCGAGATCAAGCTGGCCTGACGGCCGGCGCGACATACGGGAGATACCGCCGGGCAACGCCCGGGCCTGCGTCCCCGCCGTTTCGCCTTCGGGCGAAGCTCTGGCCCAGGCGGGGGACGCATCGTTTCATGGGTCAACACGCCCCCGGCGCATCGGGCATCGGGGGCCTCTGTATGAGGAGTCACTGATCATGCGCACCGGCGTGATCGCGAAGAAAGTGGGGATGACCCGCCTGTTCCAGGAGGACGGCCGGCACGTGCCGGTGACCGTCCTCGCGCTGGACGGCGTGCAGGTCGTCGCTCACCGCGAAACCGACCGCGACGGCTATACCGCGGTCCAGCTTGGCGCCGGGAGCGCCAAGGCGAAGAACCTGACGAAGCCCGAGCGCGGCCATTTCGCCAAGGCGGAAGTCGAGCCGAAGGCGAAGCTGGTCGAGTTCCGCGTCGCCGAGGATGCGCTGCTGGACGTCGGCGCCGAGCTTTCGGCCGATCATTTCGTCCCGGGCCAGCTCGTCGACGTCGCGGGCGTGACGCAGGGCAAGGGCTTTGCCGGCGCGATGAAGCGCTGGGGCTTCGGCGGTCTGCGCGCCACCCACGGCGTGTCGCTCTCTCACCGTTCGCACGGCTCCACCGGTAACCGTCAGGATCCGGGCAGGGTCTTCAAGAACAAGAAGATGGCCGGCCATATGGGCGCGCGCAACCGCACCCAGCAGAACCTCGAGGTCGTCCGCACGGACGCCGAGCGCGGCCTGATCTTCGTCAAGGGCTCGGTTCCGGGCCACAAGGGCAGCTGGGTGCTGGTCAAGGACGCCGTGAAGGTGCCGCGCCCGGCCGAGGCGCCCTATCCGGCGGGCCTCAAGGCCGCCGCCAACAGCAATGACGCGCCTGCCGAGACGCCCGCCGAGGAAAAGCCGGCGGCCGCGGCGACCGAAGGCCAGGAGGGTTAAGCAGTGAAGGTCAAGGTCAAGACCCTGGACGGCAAGCAGAGCGCTGGCGAGCTTGAGCTCAGCGACACCGTGTTCGGCGTCGAGCCGCGCGCGGACATCCTGCACCGCGTCGTCACCTGGCAGCTCGAGAAGCGCCGCGCGCCGACCCGCGCCACCCGCGAACGCGGCGACGTCGCTCGCTCCGGCAAGAAGTACGGCCGGCAGAAGGGCAGCGGCGGCGCCCGTCACGGCGATCGGCGCGCGCCGATCTTCATCGGCGGCGGCAAGGCCCACGGCTCGCGCGCCCGCACCTTCGATCCGTCGCTGAACAAGAAGGTTCGCGCGCTCGGCCTCAAGATGGCGCTCTCGGCCAAGGCGAAGGACGGCAACCTGATCGTGGTCGACAATCTCGACCTCAAGGAGCCGAAGACCGCCGCGCTCAAGGCGCAGCTCTCGGCGCTCGGTCTCGGCAAGAGCGCGCTCGTCATCGACGGGCCGGCGCTCAATGTCGGCTTCGCCAAGGCGTCGGCCAATCTGCCGGAGGTTGATCTCCTCCCGGCGATCGGCGCGAACGTCTACGACATTCTCAATCACGACACGCTGGTGCTGACCCGCGCCGCGGTCGAATCGCTGGAGGCGCGGTTCAATGGCTAAGGCCAAGCAGAAGGCGGCGCCGGAGGTGTCGGTCAATCATTACGACGTGATCCGCGCCCCGCACATCACCGAAAAGGCGACGCTGCTCAGCGAGCAGAACGCGGTCGTGTTCAAGGTCGCGAAGGACGCCACCAAGCCGCAGATCAAGGCGGCGGTGGAGGCGCTGTTCAACGTCAGCGTCACCGGCGTCAACACGATCACGGTCAAGGGCAAGACGAAGCGCTGGCGGGGCCGCCCCTACACGCGCTCGGACGTGAAGAAGGCGATCGTGACGCTGGCCGAGGGCCAGTCGATCGACATCACCACCGGTATCTGAGGCAGCAGCGATGGCACTCAAGACCTACAATCCGACCACGTCGTCGCAGCGCGGCCTGATCCTCGTCGATCGCTCGGCGCTCTGGAAAGGCAAGCCCGTCAAGGCGCTGACCGAGGGCAAGCACCGCACCGGCGGCCGCAACAACAAGGGGCACGTCACCTCGCGCGGCATCGGTGGCGGCCACAAGCGCCGCTACCGCATCGTCGACTTCAAGCGGCGCAAGTGGGACGTGCCGGCCACCGTCGAGCGGCTGGAATATGACCCGAACCGCACCGCCTTCCTGGCGCTGATCAAGTACCAGGACGGCGAGCTTGCCTACATTCTGGCGCCGCAGCGGCTCGCGCCGGGCGATACGGTGGTTGCCGGCAAGAAGGTGGACGTGAAGCCGGGCAACGCGATGGAGCTCGGCCAGATGCCGGTCGGCACGATCGTGCACAATGTCGAGATGAAGCCGGGCAAGGGCGGCCAGATCGCCCGCGCCGCCGGCACCTACGTCCAGGTCGTCGGTCGCGATCGCGGGATGGTGATCGTCCGCATGAACTCGGGCGAGCAGCGCTACATCCGCTCGGACTGCATGGGGACGGTCGGCGCGGTTTCGAACCCGGACAACCAGAACCAGAACTTCGCCAAGGCGGGGCGCAGCCGCTGGCTGGGCCGGCGCCCGCTGACCCGCGGCGTCGCCAAGAACCCGGTCGACCACCCGCACGGCGGTGGTGAGGGCCGGACCTCGGGCGGCCGCCATCCGGTCACGCCCTGGGGCAAGTCGACCAAGGGCGCGCGCACGCGCAACAACAAGCGGACCGACAAGATGATCATCCGGTCGCGTCACGCGAAGAAGAAGAGGTAGAAATGGCCCGCTCCGTCTGGAAAGGTCCGTTCGTCGATCTGCATCTGCTCAAGAAGGCGGAAGCAGCGCAGGAATCCGGTGGCCGCGCGCCGATCAAGACCTGGTCGCGCCGTTCCACGATCCTGCCCCAGTTCGTGGGCCTCACGTTCAACGTCTACAACGGCCGCAAGTTCGTGCCGGTCTCGGTCAACGAGGACATGGTCGGCATGAAGCTCGGCGAGTTCGCGCCGACCCGCTATTTCCCGGGTCACGCGGCTGACAAGAAGGGCAAGAGGTAATGGGCAAGCCGAAAGCTCCCCGCCGCGTCGCCGAGAACGAGGCGCTGTCGGTCGGCACGCAGATCCGCGGCTCCGCGCGCAAGCTCAATCTCGTCGCCGGTCTCATCCGCGGCAAGAAGGCCGACGAGGCGATGAACATCCTCGCCTTTTCGCCCAAGGCAATGGCGAAGGAGGTCCGCAAGGTGCTCGCCAGCGCGATCGCCAATGCGGAGAACAACCACAATCTCGACGTCGACGCGCTGGTCGTCGCCGAGGCGAGCGTCGGCAAGAGCCTGACGATGAAGCGCTTCGCGACCCGGGCCCGCGGCCGCTCGTCGCGGATCATGAAGCCGTTCAGCCGCGTGCGCATCGTCGTGCGCGAACAGCAGGAAGCTTGAACCCCATGGGCCAGAAAACCTCCCCGATCGGCCTTCGGCTGCAGATCAACCGGACCTGGGACAGCCGCTGGTACGCGGACGGCGACGATTACGGCCGCCTGCTTCTCGAGGACCTCAACATCCGCAAGTACATCCTGAAGACGCTGCCGCAGGCGGCGATCTCCAAGGTGGTGATCGAGCGTCCGGCGAAGCTGTGCCGCGTCTCGATCTATGCCGCGCGGCCGGGCGTCATCATCGGCAAGAAGGGCGCGGACATCGAGAAGCTGCGCCGCACGCTGGGCCAGATGACGGGTTCGGACGTGAGCCTGAACATCGTCGAGATCCGCAAGCCGGAGATCGACGCGAAGCTCGTCGCCCAGGGCGTCGCGGACCAGCTCGAGCGCCGCGTCGCCTTCCGCCGCGCGATGAAGCGCGCCGTGCAGTCGGCGCTGCGGCTTGGCGCGGAGGGCATCCGGATCACCTGCGCCGGCCGTCTCGGTGGCGCGGAGATCGCGCGGACCGAGTGGTATCGCGAGGGCCGGGTGCCGCTGCACACGCTGCGCGCCAATGTCGATTATGCCGAGGCCGAGGCCCACACCGCCTATGGCGTGTGCGGCGTCAAGGTTTGGATCTTCAAGGGCGAAATTCTCGGGCACGATCCGCTCGCGCAGGATCGGCTGATGATGGAGGCGCAGACCTCCGGCGTCCGCCCAGCCCGCGACGATCGCCGTTAACGCCTTGTCGGGATAAGAGAAAATGCTTCAACCGAAACGCACCAAGTTCCGCAAGGCGCACAAGGGCCGCATCCACGGCAACGCCAAGGGCGGCACCGCGCTCAATTTCGGCGCCTTCGGCCTCAAGGCCCTGGAGCCCGAGCGGATCACCGCGCGCCAGATCGAGGCGGCCCGCCGCGCGATCACGCGCCACATCAAGCGTCAGGGGCGCCTGTGGATCCGCATCTTCCCGGACGTGCCCGTGTCGTCGAAGCCCGCCGAGGTCCGCATGGGCTCCGGCAAGGGCTCGCCCGAATATTGGGTGGCGCGGGTGAAGCCCGGCCGCATCCTGTTCGAGCTGGACGGCGTCCCCGGCCCGCTCGCCCGGACCGCGTTCGAGCGCGCCGCCGAGAAGCTTCCGATCAAGACCAAGGTGGTCGCCCGCCTTGGCGAGTCCCTGTTCGAGGATGCGTAAGATGGTCAAGATGGACGATCTTCGGAACGAGACCGACGACCAGCTGGTCGAGCGTCTGGCCCAGCTGAAGCGCGAGCAGTTCAACCTGCGCTTCCAGGCCGCGACGAACCAGATCGAGAAGCCTTCGCGGATTCGCGAGGTGCGTCGCGACATCGCCCGCATCAAGACGCTGCAGAACGAGCGCGCCCGCGCCGCCAAAGCGCAGGCCTGAGGAGTTAGACTATGCCCAAGCGCGTCCTGACCGGCACCGTGGTGTCCGACAAGGCGGACAAGACCGTGGTGGTCCGCGTCGAGCGGCGGGTGAAGCACCCGCTGTACGGCAAGATCATCCGGCTGTCGAAGAAGTACCACGCTCACGACGAGCAGAACGAATACAAGGCAGGCGAGACCGTCCGCATCGAGGAGACGCGGCCGATCTCGAAGCTGAAGACCTGGACGGTCATCGGCCGCGTGGACACCCATGCGTCGCCGACCGCGGCCGCGAAGAAGGGTCGTTCGAAGAAGGCTAACGAGGGCGCGCCCGCCGAGGCCGCGGCGGAGACGGCGGAAGCCTGAGCGGGTGCAACTGATCGCCGGGCGGGTCCCGGTCGAAGTGAAGAGAAGGAATTGGATCGATGATCCAGATGCAGTCGAACCTGGACGTTGCCGACAACAGCGGCGCGAAGCGCGTCCAGTGCATCAAGGTGCTGGGCGGCTCGAAGCGCCGCTTCGCGAGCGTCGGCGACATCATCGTCGTCTCCGTCAAGGAGGCGGCGCCGCGCGGTCGCGTGAAGAAGGGTGACGTCCACAAGGCCGTCATCGTCCGCACCGCGAAGGACATTCACCGCCCGGACGGCTCCACGATCCGCTTCGATTCGAACGCGGCCGTCCTGGTCAACAACAACCAGGAGCCGATCGGCACCCGTATCTTCGGTCCGGTCGTCCGCGAGCTGCGCGCGAAGAAGCACATGAAGATCATCAGCCTCGCGCCGGAGGTGCTGTAATGGCGCAGAAGATCAAGAAGGGCGACCGCGTCGTCGTCCTCTCGGGCAAGGACAAGGGCCGGCACGGCACCGTCATCAAGGCGATGCCGAAGGAGGGCAAGGTCGTGGTCGAGGGGATCAACGTCCACGCGCGCAACACCAAGCCTTCGCAGGCGCGGCCGCAGGGCGGCATCGTGCGTGCCGAGGCGCCGCTGCATGTTTCGAAGGTCGCGATCGAGGACCCCAAGACGGGCAAGCCGACGCGGGTTCGCTTCGAGGAACGCGATGGAAGGAAGGTCCGGGTCGCAGTCCGGTCCGGGGAGCTGATCGATGGCTGAAGCCAAGTATACGCCGCGCCTCAAGCGCGAATATGACGAGCGGATCGTGCCCGCGATGATCGAGCGGTTCGGCTACAAGAACCGCTTCGAGGTCCCGCGGCTCGAGAAGATCGTGCTGAACATGGGCGTCGGCGAGGCGACCCAGGACAGGAAGCGTGTCGAGACCGCCGCGGCCGAGATGGAGCTGATCGCCGGCCAGAAGCCGGTCATCACCCGGGCGAAGAAGTCGATCGCGCAGTTCAAGCTGCGCGAGGGCATGCCGATCGGCGTCAAGGTCACGCTGCGCCGCGAGCGCATGTACGAGTTCCTCGACCGGCTGATCACGATCGCGCTGCCGCGCGTGCGCGACTTCCGCGGCCTCAATCCGCGCTCGTTCGACGGCCGCGGCAACTATGCCATGGGTCTCAAGGAGCAGATCGTGTTCCCGGAGATCAACTACGACCGCATCGACAAGGTCCGGGGCATGGACATCATCGTCACCACCACCGCGAAGACGGACGAGGAAGCGCGCGAGCTGCTGCGCCTCTTCAACTTCCCCTTCCCGGCCGAACAGGATCAGAAGAAGGCGGCCTGACGGCGGCGCGCTTCGGAAAGAAGGAAGAACTTAAGTCATGGCGAAACTGAGTTCGATCAACAAGAACGAGCGTCGCAAGAAGCTGGCGAAGAAGTATGCCGGCCGCTACGCGAGGCTGAAGGCGATCGCGAACGACGAGGCCAAGGACGAGACCGAGCGGCTGATCGCCCGGCTCAAGATGGCCGAGATTCCGCGCAACGCGAACCCGACGCGGATCCGCAACCGCTGCGCGCTCACCGGTCGTTCGCGCGGCTATTACCGCAAGTTCCGGCTGTCGCGCGTCATGCTGCGCGAACTGGGCAACAAGGGCCTGATTCCGGGCCTCACCAAGTCGAGCTGGTAAGGGCAAGAGCATGCCGATGACCGATCCTTTGGGTGATATGCTCACCCGCATCCGCAACGGCCAGCAGGCGAAGAAGGACAGCGTCCTTTCGCCGGCGTCGAAGCTGCGCGCCCGCGTGCTCGACGTGCTGCAGCGCGAGGGCTACATCCGCGGCTATTCGGAAGAGCCGCTCGGCCGCCACAAGGCGCTGCGGATCGAGCTGAAATATTTCGAGGGCGAGCCGGCGATCCGTCACCTCGCCCGCGTGTCGAAGCCGGGCCGCCGCATCTATTCCGGCGCCAAGGACCTGCCGCGCGTGCGCAACGGCCTCGGCATCACCATCGTCTCGACGCCGAAGGGCGTTCTGTCCGACGCGGAAGCGCGTCAGCAGAATGTCGGTGGCGAAGTGCTCGCGGAGGTGTTCTGATGTCCCGCATCGGCAAGAAGCCGGTGACGCTGCCAGGCGGCGTCAGCGCGACGGCTGAAGGCGGCGTGCTTTCGGTGAAGGGGCCGAAGGGCACCCTGTCGCTCAACATGGTCGACGACATTGCCTATGAGATCGGCGACGGCGCCATTTCCGTGCGTCCCGCCAACGACACCAAGCGCGCCCGCGCCTTCTGGGGCATGCAGCGCACGCTGGTGCAGAATCTCGTCACCGGCGTGACCGAGGGCTTCACCAAGACGCTCGAGATCACCGGCGTCGGCTATCGCGCCGCGGCCCAGGGGCGGAACCTGCGCCTGCAGCTCGGCTATAGCCACGACGTCAACATCGCGGTGCCGGAAGGGCTCGAGGTCAAGACGCCCGATCCCAACACGGTGGAGATCAGCGGCATCGACCGCCAGAAGGTCGGCCAGCTCGCCGCCGAGATCCGCCGCTGGCGCAAGCCGGAGCCCTACAAGGGCAAGGGCATCAAGTATCGCGGCGAGTACATTTTCCGCAAGGAAGGCAAGAAGAAGTAGCCATGGCGAAGATCACTCCCTTCCAGAAGCGGCGCCAGCGCGTGCGCGCTACGCTTCGCGCCCGCGCGGGCGGCAAGCCGCGTCTGTCGGTCCACCGCTCCGGGCGTCATATCTATGCGCAGGTCATCGTCGATCAGGAGGGCCGCACCGTCGCCGCCGCCTCGACGCTGGAGAAGGAGGTGCGCGGCAAGAGCGGCGCCACCATCGCCTCCGCGCAGGACGTCGGCCGCCGGATCGCCGAGCGCGCCAAGGCGGCCGGGATCAGCAAGGTCGTGTTCGATCGCGGCGGATTCCTTTTCCATGGGCGCATGAAGGCGCTCGCCGATGCTGCCCGCGAAGCGGGACTGGAGTTCTAAATGGCTGACGAAACCGAAACCCAGGGCGCCGAGACCCAGGCCGCTCCCGAGGAGCGGCGCGAGCGCGGCGGGCGTGGCGGACGCGGACGCGGCGGCGATCGCGGCGGCCGTGGCCGGCGCGACGATCGTCGCGGGCAGAGCCGCGACGAGGAAGGCGGCGAGGAGCTGATCGAGAAGCTCGTCCACATCAACCGCGTGTCGAAGACGGTGAAGGGCGGCAAGCGCTTCGGCTTTGCCGCGCTGGTCGTTGTCGGCGACGGCCGCGGCCGGGTCGGCTTCGGCCACGGCAAGGCGCGCGAGGTGCCGGAGGCGATCGCCAAGGCGACCGCGGCGGCCAAGAAGGCGATGGTCCGCGTGCCGTTGCGCGAGGGCCGGACGCTGCACCATGACGGCGTCGGCCATTTCGGCGCCGGCCGCGTTCACGTCCGCTCGGCGCCGGCGGGTACCGGCATCATCGCCGGCGGTCCGATGCGCGCGGTGTTCGAGAGCCTTGGCGTCGCCGACGTCGTCACCAAGTCAATCGGCACGTCGAACCCCTACAACATGATCCGCGCGACCTTCGAGGCGCTGCGCGACCAGAGCTCGCCCAAGAGCGTGGCGCAGCGGCGCGGCAAGAAGATCGCCGACCTGATGGCGCGCCGCGAGGGCCTGACCGCCGCCGAGGCGGGCGCCGAGGCCGAAGCGGTCGCGGAGTAAGTGAAGATGGCGAAGATCAAGATCACCCAAACCGGTTCGCCGATCCGCCGTACCGCCGACCAGCGCAAGACGCTGATCGGGCTCGGCCTCAACAAGATGCACCGGACGGTCGAACTCGACGACACCCCCGAGGTGCGCGGCATGATCCGAAAGGTGCAGCACATGGTGAGGGTCGAGGGCTGACGATTCTGCCTCTCCCCCTCGGGGAGAGGATCGGGGAGAGGGGAGTTGGGCCGAGGCCCGCGTCATGCCCCTCTCTCTCGCCGCCATCCGGCGGCTCGCCCTCTCCGCTGAAGGGGAGTGGGTGGCGCGACAAAAGCGAAAGCGAGTGCAGACAAGATGAAACTAAACGAAATCCGCGATAACCGGGGCGCCCGCAAGGCGCGCGTCCGCGTCGGCCGGGGCATCGGCTCTGGCCTGGGCAAGACCGCCGGCCGGGGCCAGAAGGGCCAGAAGAGCCGCTCGGGCGTGTCCGTCTTCGGCTTCGAGGGCGGCCAGATGCCGCTCCACATGCGGCTGCCGAAGCGTGGCTTCAACAACATCTTCGCCAAGGATTATGCCGAGGTGAACGTCGGCGCGATCCAGAAGGCGATCGACGCCGGCAAGCTTGATCCCAAGGGCACCCTCGACCATGACGCGCTCAAGGCGGCGGGCTTGGCCCGCGGCGGCCGCGACGGCGTGCGCGTGCTCGGCAAGGGCGAGCTCAAGGCGAAGCTCACGCTCAAGGTTGCGGGCGTCAGCGCGGGCGCGCGCGCCGCGATCGAGAAGGCCGGCGGTTCGGTCGAGCTGATCGGGGTCGTGCCGGCCGCCGAGAAGGCCGCAGCCAAGAAGGGCAAGGGCAAGCGCCGGGCGAAGGCCGAGGCCTGATCCTCCCCTCGTGCCGGCGACAGGCTGACAAGTCCGCGCCGGTCACTATATGAAGGCGACGGGGGGCCGGCCGGTTCGCCGCCGTCTCATCGATCGAAGGTTTGGAGACCCAATGGCAAGTGCAGCCGACCAGATGGCAGCTTCGCTGAACTTGGCGAATTTCGCCAAGGCGACGGAGCTCAAGAAGCGGCTCTGGTTCACGCTCGGCGCGCTGATCGTTTTCCGCCTGCTGTCCTTCATCCCGCTGCCGGGGATCGACCCGCGCGCCTTCCAGGTGCTGTTCCAGTCGACCCAGGGCGGCGTGCTCGATTTCTTCAACATGTTCTCGGGCGGCGCGCTCGAGCGCATGTCGGTGATCGCGCTCGGCGTGATGCCCTACATCACCGCCTCGATCGTGATGCAGCTCGCCACCTCGATCTCGCCGCAGCTCGGCGCGCTCAAGAAGGAGGGCGAGAGCGGGCGCAAGAAGATCAACCAGTATACGCGCTACGGCACCGTCGTGCTGTGCGTCATCCAGGGCTACATGCTGGCCGTCGGCCTCGAGACCTGGGGCGCGAGCCAGGGCCAGCAGGCGGTGATCGATCCGGGCATGCTGTTCCGCGTCACCACGGTCATCTCGATGGTTGGCGGCACCATGTTTCTGATGTGGCTCGGCGAGCAGATCACCAGCCGGGGCGTCGGCAACGGCGTCAGCCTCATCATCATGGCGGGCATCGTCGCCAACATGCCGCAGGTGCTGAGCCAGCTCTTCGAGGGCGGCCGCACCGGCAGCATGGACCCGTTCGTGATCATCTCGATCATTTTCGTCGCGGTCGGCCTCGTCCTGTTCATCTGCTTCATGGAGCTCGCGCAGCGCCGGGTGCTGATCCAGTATCCGAAGCGCCAGACGGCGCGCGGCCAGATCCAGCAGGAGCGCTCGCACCTGCCGCTGAAGGTCAACACCTCCGGCGTGATCCCGCCGATCTTCGCCTCGTCGCTGCTCTTGATGCCGGTCACGATCGTGCAGTTCGCCGGGCAGAATCAGACGGGCGACACCTGGTGGAGCGAGTTCGTCATCACGATCTCCACCGCCCTGCAGCACGGCTCGCTCGCCTACATGCTGCTCTACGGCGCGGGCATCGTGTTCTTCTGCTTCTTCTACACCTCGGTCGTGTTCAATCCCGAGGAGACGGCGGAGAACCTCAAGAAATATGGCGGCTTCATACCGGGCATCCGGCCGGGCAAGCGTACCGAGGAATATCTCGATTACGTGCTGACGCGCATCACCGTGATCGGCGCGGCCTATCTCACCGCGATCTGCCTCATCCCGGAGTTCCTGATCGCGAAGATGGGCATCCCCTTCTATCTGGGCGGCACCAGCCTGCTCATCGTCGTGAACGTGACGATGGACACGGTCACCCAGATCCAGAGCCATCTGATGGCGCACCAATATGGTGACCTCATCAAGAAGGCGAAGTTGAAGGGCGCGGGCCTGCGGCGCTAGGCGCACGCCCGAAGCAAGGGGGAAGCCGACATGAACATCATCCTGCTCGGCCCGCCGGGGGCCGGCAAGGGCACGCAGGCGAGCCGGCTCGTCGAGGAACGGGCCATGGTCCAGCTCTCGACCGGCGACATGCTGCGCGCCGCCGTCGCGGCCGGGACCGAGATCGGCCTCAAGGCGAAGGCGATCATGGACTCGGGGGGCCTCGTCTCCGACGACATCGTCAACGCGCTGATCGACGAGAAGCTCTCCGGGCTCGCGCCGGGGCAGGGCGTCATCTTCGACGGCTATCCCCGCACCCGTGGCCAGGCGGAATCGCTCGACAAGCTGCTTGCCGCGCACGGCCGCAGGCTCGACGTCGTGGTCGAGCTGGAGGTGGACGAGGAGGCGCTGGTGGATCGCATCTCCGGCCGCTTCACCTGCGCGAAGTGCGGCGAGGGCTATCACGACCGCTACAAGCGGCCGAAGGTCGAAGGCATCTGCGACGTCTGCGGCTCGACCGAGTTCAAGCGCCGGCCGGACGACAATGCCGAAACGGTCCGCACGCGGCTTGCCGAATATCGCGCCAAGACCGCCCCGATCCTGCCCTTCTACGAGGAGCGCGGGCTGGTCCGTCGCGTGGACGGCATGGCCCCGATCGCCGAGGTTGGCGCGGCGATCGACGCGGTGCTGGACGGCGCCGGCTAGGCCTCGCCGCGCCGGACGCTCTCCTTCACCCAGTCCGCATAGGGGACGAACGCCCGCTCGATCGGCCACTGGACGATCGCGGGCACCTCGTAGCCGTGCAGCGCGGCGATGCGCTCGATCAGCCGCTCGGCCGTGTCGGCGGGGGTCTTGAACAGCACCGGCACCTCAGCCGCGTCCTCGATCGCGCCCTGCCAGCGGTAGATCGACCGGCAGGGGCCGAGGATGTTGACGCAGGCGGCCAGCTTTTCCTCCACCATCGCCCGCCCGATCCGTCGCGCCTCCGCCTCGTCCGCGAAGACCGCGTAGACCGTGGCGATGGCGGCGGCGTCGCTCATGCCCGGGCCTGGCCGATCCGGTGCGAGGCGGTCACCATCGCGCCGAGCAGCAGCACCGCCATGCCCTGGTGCGCGACGGCGATGTCGATCTTGACGCCCGAAAGCAGCGTCAGGATGCCGAGGAAGATCTGGACCGAGACCGCCCCAGCGGGCGCCGTCGCCTCCAGCCTCAGCCCGCGCGCCCAGGCCTTGGCCGCGAGCCACAGCGCTAAGGCGGCGACGACAAAGGCGAGCCAGCGGTGCACGAACTGCACCACGATCGGATTGTCCACGAAATTGCGGGCGAAGGGCTCCAGCATCGGCGTCCCCGCCGGGAACCATTCGTCG
>Ga0180222_1001890_pt1 | contig 19306 bp, 15 predicted proteins | sample eDN5th37CKraftOP_FD_151336 | JGI IMG/M metagenome (GOLD analysis project Ga0180222, IMG submission 151336) | Enriched Organic Plus compost microbial communities from Emeryville, California, USA - eDNA 5th pass 37_C Kraft OP (version 2) (version 2) ... | reverse complement strand
CGGGGCGGTGCAGACGACGGCCGCTCCGGGGAGCAGCGATCCGGCCGGGCACGTCACGACCGGGGCGGTGCCGGTGCCCGAGAACGCGCTCTCGTCGATCGCGATGTCCGTCAGCGTCACGTTTCCGACGTTGCGGACGGTGAAGCGGTAGGTGACCGTGTCGCCCGCGCTGCTCGCCGTCGACGGGGTCGCGCTCTTGACGACCTCGATCGCGGCCTGCGGCTGGACGGGGATCTCGACCGTCGACGGCGGCGAGTCGATGGGTGTGCCGCCGCCCACAGGCGTCGCCGTCGCGACGGCGGTGTTCCGCACGCCTCCGGCGTCGATGTCCGCCAGCACGAGCTCGTACGTCGCGGTGCAGACCATCTGCGCGCCCACGGCGAGAGTGCCGTCCGACGGCGTGCAGGACAGCGGAGACAGCGTTCCCGCCCCGTCGAACTGGCTGTCGTCGATCGTGACGTCCTCGAGCGGGACGTTGCCCTCGTTCGTGGCGACGAAGGTGTAGGTGATCACCTGGCCGACCTCGAACGAGTCCTCATCGGCCGGGTCCGCCGACTTGATGAGCGAGATGGCGGGGCTCGGCGCCTCGGTCGGGGTGGTGACCGTCGACGGATCCGAGGTGATGCGGGTCGTGCCGCCGTCCGGGAGCCCCGAGGCGGTCGCGGTGTTGGTCACGTCGCCGGCGGTGACGTCGGAAGCCGTGACGACGTACGCCGCGTCGGCCGTGCACGTCACGGAGGCACCGGGGGCGAGGGGTCCGGTGGGGCACGTGATGTCGCCGATGAGCGGGTCGGCGATCTCGATCTCGCCCATCGGGACGGCGCCCGTGTTCGTGACGACGAACTCGTAGGTGATCTCGTCGCCGGCGTCGGTGATGCCGTTCCCGTTGACGTCGTCGATCGAGGCGACCGACTTCTCCAGCTCGAGCGCGGTGCCGCAGGTGGTGACGGACGAGCTGTTGTTGCCCGGGGTCGGGTCCTGCTCGTTGCCCGTCACGGTGGCCGTGTTGGTCACGCAGGTCGACGTGGCGGACGGCATGGTCGCGGTGATGTCGATGCTGGTCGATGCGCCCGCGAGGGTGCGACCGCCCACACACGTGACCGTGTTGCCCGAGACGGTGCAGCCGTCGCTGCTCGTCGTGATGTTCGTGAGACCGGCGGGCACCTGGTCGGTGATCGTCCAGCCGCTCGAGTTGCCGGGGCCGTTGTTGGTCACCGTGATCGTGTACGTGATCGACTCGCCCGCGGTGAACAGGGCCGGGCCGGTCTTCTCGATCTCCATGTCCGTGGGCAGACCCGGCGACGAGGCGCCGTCGTTGTTCGAGCTCGGCGGGCCGGGGTTGATGGACACGAGCCGGAAGGTGGGGTTGGCTGCGGCGGGGTTCGTGACCGCGATCTGGTAGATGTCGCCGGTCGAGTTGTTGCTGAAGCCGAAGTTCCCGTTGCCGAAGGTCCACGCGGCGCCGGCGGGCTGGCCGGAAGGAGGAGCCTGGGAGCCGAGCACGGTCGACAGCGGCCAGCGCGTGGTCTACCCGTTCGCGGGATTGACGCGCACGAGGTAGCCGTAGCCCAGCATCCAGAAGTAGCCGTCCTTGTACGCGAAGTCGGGACCACCGCCCCACGTGCTGGTGCCGACTGGATTCGACAGGTTGATGATGCTTCCCACCTGCGCACCGGTCGTGACGTTGATGCGGGTCAGGCCCTGGCTCGCGGCTCCCGTGCTGCTGGCCGTGAGGATGTACAGGTAGTTGTCCGGCCCGAAGACGCCCGCGAGGCTCGCGGTGAAGGTGTTCGAGCCCACCCGCGTGATGACGCCGCCCTGGCCGATGCGGATGAGCGATCCGGCGGGGAAGCCCGTCACGGCGGGCGAGCGGCTGATGGCGTAGAGGTAGTTGTTCGCGGTGTTGTACGCGAGGGCGTTGTAGCCGATGTTGGCGACCGGGCCCTCCGGTGTGAAGGAGACGGTGCCGCTCGCGTCGGTGATCGCGGTGTAGAGCCGCGTCGGGATGTCCTGCCCGATGAAGACGTACGGGTCCGCCGGATCGAAGGCGTCACCCGGCGCGGCGTATGCCGCCTCGGGTGCGACAGTGGACGCGACGGCACCGCCGCCCAACACGAGCAGAGCTGCTGTGAGGGCGGCGAGTGCCCGCGTGCGCGGACGTACGGCCGATCGGGTGACGGACAGCTGGGGACTGCCGGTTCGGCGCATGTACTGCCTTTCTGCGCGCTCGTGCTGGGGACGTGAGCGCGCGGTGCGCTGGGCGCGTGCTGGGGACGCGCGCCCGCGGTGAGTCAACCATTCCTGCTCCGGGGGCGACAATCACCCGCCGCCGGATTGCGTAGTTCCACCCCTTGAGATGCGTACTCCGTGCTCGGCGAGTGCGTAGTCGGGTCAGACGATCATGTCCAGGGAGTCAGCGCCTCCCCGATCTCGACCCGACGCTCGGCTCCGGTCTTGCGCATGATCCGCAGGACGTGCGATTCGACGGTGCGCACCGAGATCCCGAGCGCGGTCGCGATCTCCCGGTTGCTCATCCCCGAAGAGGCCATCCCGGCGATCACGCGCTCTCGGCGCGACAGCGAGGGCGCCTGCACGGTGAGGTCCCCGAGCACGGTGAGCGGGGTCGGATGCCGTCGGCTGAGCGCGGACTCGGCGCGTGCCCGTCCCTCGTCGTCGCCGCTGGCCGCGAAGCACTGCACGGCCCCGCGGATCGCGCGGGTCGCCTGCCCGTCCAGCTCGAGGGCGTCGAACGTCTCGGCGACGGCGAGCAGCCCCGCTCCGTCGCCGACGGCACGGGCCTCGGCGTACGCGGCGTAGGCGCCCGCGACGGCGCCCGGGGCCCGCCGGAACCACCCCGCGAGCTCCATGAGGTCGGACGGCGACATGTCCATGTCGGTGAGGACCGTCGCCACCCCGGTCGCCGAGAACCGCGCGCCCGCGTCCCACAGGCGCGGCACGAGCGCGACGAGGCACTCTCCGGCGTCCGCACCCTCACGCAGCGTCTCGGTCCACGCGGCGAGGAGGTCGCGCAAGGGCCCCGCGGGCAGGGCGTCCGGCTCCTCGACATGCACGAACCGCAGCACGTGCCCGTGGTGGGGGTCCCACGCCGTGAGCGTGATCGCCGAGAGCGCGAGGGCGTGGAAGGGGTTGCTCGCGGAGGGGACGGGGATGCCGAACAGGGACGCGAGCTCGATGGCCTCCTCCGACTGCACGATCGGCGCGCCGATGACGCTCAGGGTGACGGTCAGCATCGCGAACGCCGCCGCTTCCCGCAGGTCGAGCTCGCACGACTGTCCGGCGAAGCCCTCCGCGATGGACGTGCGCACGGCGGCGAGGTCCCCGCGTCCGAGCGCGACGAGCGCCTCGAGGAACAGGAGCATGCCTCGGGGGCATGCCGACTGGGACCGGATGTGGTCCAGATGCGCCTGCGCCGCGTCGAAGTCGAATCTCTGCACGGCCGCGGATGCCGCGAGGAACCGGGCGCGCACGGCGTACTCGGGCCGCCCGTCCTCCTCGACCTCGCGGACGAGACGGTCCAGCCCCTCCTCGTCCAGGTGCACGAGGAGCGCGTGCGACAGCTCCTTCTCGCGGAGGTGGAGCCGAACGCGCGCGCAGGCGGGCAGGTCGGCGAGGTCCTCGGCGCCGACATCCGGCAGGACGCCGCGGCACCAGGCCTCGTACGTCCAGCGCGCGTCGATCCAGTCCGCGCGCTCATCCGGGGCGCCCCGGGCCGTGTCGGTCTCAGCGAGGAGCCGTCCGATCTCGCGCTCGTGTCCGTCCACGGCGGTGCACGCCCGCAGCAGCTCCGTCGCGGCGGGCAGGGCGCCGTTCGCCCGCGCCCACACGGCGCGGGCGTCGTGGACACGGTGCAGGGCGCGCTCCTTGTGGGCGCGGACGAGGGTCGAGGCCTGTTCGAGCACCGACCGGTGCACGCGGGGGTCCCAGCGGGAGGGTGCGGCGAGCGAACAGGTGTCGTCGATGCTCTCCAGCCGCACGCGGGGCGCCGTCATCCGCAGATGCTCGGCCATCAGCGGCGGAGTGACGAGGAAGACCGGTCCGTCTCGATCCGGTGCGAGCTCGATGCGCCCCTCCCGCTCGAGCTCGCGCAGGCGGTCCGTGCCCAGCGCATCGGCGAGCTCCTCCGACCGGATGCCGCCGCGCAGGGCGATGGATTCGAGGACGCCGCGCGTGCGGGCGTCGATGTCCTCCAGCTCGCGCTCCAGCGTCGGTCGCAGCTCCGGTGTCCACAGGCGACCGACCAGGCGCTGCTCCCCTCCGGCCAGGGCGCGCAGGCCTGCGTTCCACCGGGCGGCGTGCACGACGGCGACCGCGAGGTCGAGGCGGGCGCCGGTCGACGTGCGCAGCCGCGAGAGGGACGCGCTGCCCAGACGGAGACCGGTGTGCGCCTCCACGGCCTCGGCGAAGTCCGCACGGTCGAGGTGGGGAAGCTCGATGAGGATGCCGTCTGCGGGCGGCTCGTCCGGTGCGGTCGACTGGACCGTCACAACGGCGACGTCCGCGCGTGCCGTCGCGGTCAGGATCGCGCCGCAGGTGAGGGGATCGAGCCACTGTCCATCGGCGACCACCACGACCGACCGGCGCGGATTCTTCGTCAGACGCGCGGCGAGCGCATCGATCGCAGGGCCGATGCTCTGCACGCGCAGGTCCTGACTGTCCACGACACCGGCCGTGGCGAGCGGGAGGAGCGGCACCGCCTGGAAGGACTTGTGGGCGTCGAGGGCGACGACGTTCCATCCGCTGTCGCCGAAGTGCTCGCGCAGGCTCCGGGTGACCGCCGCCCGCACGCGTCGCTCCGGGACGATCAGAGTCACGTCGAGTCCGCGCGACACCGCGTCGAACACCCTCATCCGGACATGCGAGATCTGCATGAATCGAACCATCCCCCCGAAGAGCCGAATCCTCTCCATCCTGGCAGGAGCGGGACGGCCCTCCCGACAGGGGCGGTGACGGCGCGGCGGAGCGGGCTCGCTTCAGGCGCGCCGGCGGCGGGCGAGGAGGGTGAGGAGAACAGAGCCGGCTACGGGACTCGAACCCGTAACCCCCGTATTACAAGTACGGTGCGCTACCAATTGCGCCAAGCCGGCAGTGCGCGCCAGTCTACCGGCGCGCCCGCCGTTACCTGGTCGGCGTGGGGCTCGGGACGACGACCGTCGGGGTCGGCGACGGGGTCGACGTGTAGTACGCGGCGCTGGAGAGCGTCAGCACGAACTGCGCGAACTCCTTGGGGTCGTCGAGGTTGCCGACGTACTGCTGTCCGTTGACGAGGACGAGCGGCGCGCCGGTGAGCGTCGCATTCTCGCTGCCGGGCAGGGGGCCTTCGAGCGCACGCTCGGTGGCGCCCTGCACCCACGACGCGAAGTCCTCGCCCTCGATGCACGAGCGCACCTTCTTCGGGTCGTCGGCGCCGGAGGCGATGGCCATGTCGGCGAGCGCCTTGTCGCTGAAGCCGTCCGTGGCGACCTGCGGCTGGCGCTCGAGGAGGGCCTGGTTGTAGGCGAAGAAGGCATCCGGGGAGTACGTCGCCACGCACGCGGCGGCCGCGGCGGAGCGCAGCGAGTACTTCGTGCCGTTCGACTTGGGGGTCAGCAGCGCGACCGGGTGGTAGGTGAGCGTCGCCGCGCCCTGCGAGACCCAGTCCGCGAGCTGCTTGGCGTTGGCGATCTGGAACTCCTTCGAGCCCGGGGAGAGGTAGTCGACGTAGACGTGGATGTCGACGGCGTCGGCCTCGGCCGTCGCGGTCGGCGTCGGCGAGACGGTGGGTGCCGGCGTCGCGGTGGGCGCCGGGGTGACCCCCGCGAGCGCGCCGCCGCCGGTGTCGGCCTTGTCGTTCACCTTGCCGACGGCCTCCACGCGGATGCCGTCGTGCGTCATGTTGGCGGGGCTGAGATCCGGGTTCGAGGCCGACGAGGTGACCGCCCACGTCACGACCACGGCGACGGCTGCGACGATGGCGACGAGCACCACGACCAGCGAGGTTCGTCGGATGACGAGAGCCTTCGACTGCTGCGCCTGGACCTGCTGCGCCTTCTCGCGCACGGCCTCACGGCGGTCGCGCGGAGCAGGTGTCTTAGGAGTGTCGTCGCCTGACATGGATCCTCTTGCATCTCGTGCCCGGGAGCCCCCGAGCGTGCCGCACTTCGGGTTGCGGCAACCCTCCGATGCTAGCCAGACAGGCTGGGAAATACCCAGACGCGGCGGGCCGCTTTCCGCGTGGCATACTGAGGGAGCGCCCGATGGCGGGCGTGCGGGTCAAGCCCCCGCTCATTCCATCACTACGGATCGTCCGGCACGTACCTGCCGGTGAAGGAGAAGAAAACATGGCGTCCGTCACGTTCGACAACGCAACCCGCCTGTACCCCGGGGGCACGCGCCCCGCTGTGGACAAGCTCAACCTCGAGATCGCGGACGGCGAGTTCCTCGTCCTGGTCGGTCCCTCCGGCTGCGGGAAGTCCACGTCCCTGCGCATGCTCGCCGGCCTCGAAGAGGTCAACTCGGGCCGCATCCTCATCGGCGACCGCGACGTGACCGACGTCCCGCCGAAGGACCGCGACATCGCGATGGTCTTCCAGAACTACGCGCTGTACCCGCACATGACGGTCGCCGAGAACATGGGCTTCGCGCTCAAGATCGCCGGCGTCAACAAGGAGGAGCGCGCCGCGCGCGTCCTCGAGGCCGCCAAGCTCCTCGACCTCGAGGAGTACCTCACCCGCAAGCCGAAGGCCCTCTCGGGCGGTCAGCGTCAGCGGGTCGCGATGGGTCGCGCCATCGTCCGTCAGCCGCAGGTGTTCCTCATGGACGAGCCGCTGTCGAACCTCGACGCGAAGCTGCGCGTCCAGACCCGCACCCAGATCGCGTCGCTCCAGCGCCGCCTGGGCGTCACCACCGTCTACGTCACGCACGACCAGACCGAGGCCCTCACCATGGGCGACCGCATCGCGGTGCTCAAGGACGGCATCCTCCAGCAGGTCGGCACCCCGCGCGACCTCTACGAGAAGCCGAACAACGTGTTCGTCGCCGGCTTCATCGGCTCGCCCGCGATGAACCTCTTCGCGGCCGACCTCACCGAGGGCGGCGTCAAGTTCGGCGACCTCGTCGTCGGCGTCGACGCGGACACGCTCGGCAAGGCCCACGGGTCCGAGGTCACCATCGGCGTGCGCCCCGAGGACATCCAGGTCGCCCCGGCCGACGGCAAGGGCCTCACGGTCACCGTCGACCTCGTCGAGGAGCTCGGCGCGGACGGCTACCTCTACGGCCACACCGACGTCAACGGCAAGCGCACCGACCTCGTCGCGCGCGTCGACGGCCGCCGCCACCCCAACGCCGGCGAGCAGGTCGTCCTGGCGCCCGTGCCCGGTCACGTGCACGTGTTCGACGCCGAGACCGGTGAGCGCCTCACCGACAAGGCGATCGCGTCGGCCTGATCCACCACGCACCGCGGCGCGGGCTCTCCACCACGGGGGCCCGCGCCGCGGCGCATCCGGCATCCTTCCGCTCCCGGACCGATCGATCACGGAGGATCCCATGCCCCAGGCGCTGAGCATCACCGCGAGCTCGGTCGACCCCGGACTGCTCACGCTCCCCTGGTCGACGGGCCTGGCCGACTGGCCGAGCAAGGACATCGTCTGGCTCCCCAAGGGGCTCTCCCGCCACCTCGTGCGGTTCGCGAACCTGTCCGGCCGTGTCGTGGCCGTCAAGGAGACGACGGACGAGATGGCCCGGCGCGAGTACGAGATGCTCGGGAACCTCGCGCGGCTCGACGTGCCGTGCGTCGAGCGGGTCGCGGTGATCGCCGGACGGACGGATGCCGCGGGCAAGCCGCTGCCGGCGGCCCTCGTCACCGCGCACCTGAAGTTCTCCCTCCCCTACCGCGCGCTGTTCACCCAGGTGCTGCGCCCGAACACCGCGACGCGTCTGGTCGACGCCCTCGCGCTCCTGCTCGTGCGGCTGCACAACGTCGGGTTCTTCTGGGGCGACGTGTCGCTGTCGAACACGCTGTTCCGCCGTGACGCGGGCGCCTTCGCGGCCTACCTCGTGGACGCCGAGACCGGAGAGCTGCACGAGGGCGGCCTGACCCGCGGACAGCGCGAGCACGACCTCGACGTCGCGCGCACGAACATCGCCGGCGAGGTCATGGACCTCGAGGCGGGCGGGCGCCTGGAGGGTGGCGTCGACGCGATCGCGATCGCCGACGGCATCGTGTCGTCCTACCGCTCCCTGTGGGCGGCGCTCACCGACAAGGAGACCTTCGCGACGAGCGAGACGTGGCGCATCACCGAGCGGGTGCGGCGCCTCAACGACATCGGCTTCGACATCGGCGAGATGTCGATCGAGACCGAGCCGGACGGCGCGCGCGTGACGATCCGCCCCAAGGTCGTCGACGCGGGACACCACCAGCGGCGCCTCCTGCGCCTGACCGGCCTCGACGTCGAGGAGAACCAGGCGCGGCGCCTGCTCAACGACCTGGACGAGTTCCGCGCCCGTACGTCGCGCCTCGGCGACGACGAGGAGATGGTCGCGCACGAGTGGCTCACGCGCGTGTTCGAGCCGGTCGTGAAGGCGATCCCGTTCGAGCTGCGCGCCAAGCTCGAGCCGGCCGAGGTCTTCCACCAGGTGCTCGAGCACCGCTGGTACATGTCCCAGGCGCGCGGGCAGTCCGTCCCGCTCGCCGAGGTGCTGACCTCCTACATCACCGACGTGCTGCGCCACCGCCGCGACGAGGCCACGATCATGGGCCCCCCGACGGAGACGATGTCGCTGCCGGTCGTCACGGCGTCCGGCACGGCGTACGACCCGGATGATCCGGACGCCGTGCCGGACGACGACGAGGATGCGACCGTGGACTGGCGCGACCTCGTCTGAGCCGGATCAGTAGCCGACGGTGAACCGCTCGCGGCGGTGCTTCGGCGTCTCGATCTCGTCGACGACGGCCACGCCCAGATCGGGGCCGGACAGGTTGGAGACGCCCTCGGCGTCGCGCACGACGACATCCCCGCCGTCGCGGTAGACGCCGGTGCGCTCGCCCGGGTTCCACGCGCCGAAGATCTCGGCGGGGTGGATGAAGAACCAGTCGCGGCTCTCCGGCGTGGCCTGCAGGTCCTCCAGGACGCCGATCGCCTCGAACGCCTCCGCCTTGTACTCCTCGGGGAAGTCGAGGTCGATCAGTCGCGGTCCGTCGGGGGCGGAGAGGCTGCCGCCGGCGCCGCCGATGACGCCCACGCGCACGTTCTCGGGGAGCGCGGCGACGAGCTCCGCCGTCGCGGCGCGGACCTTCCCGGCCATGTCGCCGCGCGGCGAGACCGCGAGGACGACGACCTCGACGCCCTCCAGCTGCGCCACGATACCGGGGGTATCCAGCAGCGTGCCCTCGAGGTAGGTCGCGCCCTCGACGCGCTCCTGCGGCACCGAGCGGGCGATCGACACGACGGTGTGCCCGCGGCTCACCGCCTCCGCGACGATGTTGCTGCCGGCGTAGCCGGTCCCTCCGATGACGGCGATACGGGCCATTGTCTTCCTTTCGACGTGTACGACGGTGTACGCAGATGCAAGCGCCCCTGCGGGATTTTCATTCCCAGGAATGGAACTCTAGGTCACCGATGGCGCGTCGTCACGCACGGTCGCGCAGTGTCGCGACCTGATACAGCGCCACGGATGCCGCGATGCCGGCGTTGAGCGATTCGGTCGCCGCCGAGATCGGGATCGACACGATCTGGTCGCACGTCTCGGTGACCAGGCGCGACAGCCCCTTGCCCTCGGAGCCCACGACGATCACGACGGGGCGGTCGGCGAGCTGGAGGTCGGGCAGCGAGACATCCCCTCCCCCGTCCAGACCGAGGACGAACACACCCTGCTTCTTGAACTCCTTGAGCGTGCTCGTGAGGTTCGCGGCGATCGCGACGGGGATGCGGGCGGCCGCCCCGGCACTCGTCTTCCACGCGGCCGAGTTGACGCTCGCCGAGCGGCGCTGCGGGAGCAGCACGCCGTGCCCGCCGAACGCCGCCGTCGAGCGGATGATGGCCCCGAGGTTGCGCGGATCGGTGACGCCGTCGAGCGCGACGAACAGCGGCGTCTGACCGCGGTCGATGACCTCCTCGAGGAGGTCCTGCGGGTGCGCGTACTCGTAGGGCGGCACCTTGAGGGCCACGCCCTGGTGCACACCGTCGAAGCCGGCCATGCGGTCGAGCTCGGGGCGCGTCACCTCGAGGACCGGGATGTCGCGGTGGTTGGCGATCGCGAGCATCTCCTTGACGCGGTCGTCCATCTCCACGCGCTGGGCGATGTAGAACGCGGTGGCGGGGATCTTGGCGCGCAGGGCCTCGAGCACGCTGTTGCGGCCGGTGACGGTCTCGGTGTCGTCGTCCTTCTTGGCGCGCGGCGCGCGGCTGGGGCCGGAGCCGCCGGGACGGCCCTTGCCGCCCGCGGCCGCGTAGCGCTCCTGGGCGGCCTTGCGCTTGCCGGCGACGTGCCAGCTGCGGTCCTCGGCTTTCGGCGTGGGGCCCTTGCCCTCGAGCGCCTTGCGGCTGTGCCCGCCGGTGCCCTTGGTGGGGCCCTTCTTCTTGCCCTTGCTCGCGCCCGGACGTCCTGGCTTAGCCATCGATGCTCCAATGTGTGCCGTCGGCACTGTCTTCGAGGGTGATCCCCGCGGCGGCGATGGCGTCGCGGATGCGGTCGGCCGTCGTCCAGTCCTTGGCCGCCCGCGCGTCGGCGCGCTGGGCGATCATCGTCTGCACGAGGGCGTCGAGTGCGGTCGTCTCCGGGCCGGCGCCGGCGCGCTGCCACTGCGGGTCGAGGGGGTCGATGCCGAGCAGACCCGTCATCGTGCGCACCTGCAGCGCCCACTCCCCTGCGGCGCCGTCGTCTCCGGCGTCGAGTGCGGCGTTGCCGGAGCGCACGGCGTCGTGGACGACCGCGAGCGCCTGCGGCACGCCGAGGTCGTCGTCCATCGCCGCGGCGAATGCGGCCGGCATCTCGTCGGAGAACGGTCCTCCGGGCTCGGGTGCGACAGACGGACCGGGCCCGGCGGCGGGGCCGGAGTCGGCGCTCCACTCGAAGGCGCTCGGGGTGCGCGCGACACGCTCAAGGAACGTGCGGATGCGATCGACGGCGGAGGCCGCCTCGTCGAAGCCGCGCGCGGAGATGTCCAGGCTCGACCGGTAGTGCGCTGCGAGGAGCGCGTACCGCACGACGAGGGGCTCGTACTGCGCGAGCGCGTCCTCGGCGAGGACGAAGTTGAAGAGGGACTTCGACATCTTCTGGCCGTCGACGGTCACCAGGCCGTTGTGGACCCAGTAGCGCGCGAACGTGTCCCCCGCGGCGCAGGACTGGGCGAGCTCGTTCTCGTGGTGCGGGAAGCGGAGGTCGAGACCGCCGCCGTGGATGTCGAACTCGGGTCCGAGGTAGCGCCGGCTCATCGCCGAGCACTCGATGTGCCAGCCGGGGCGTCCGGGGCCCCACGGAGACGCCCACGACGCGTCCGCGGGCTCACCCGGCTTGGCCGCCTTCCACAGCGCGAAGTCGAGCGGATCGCGCTTTCCGGCATCCGTGTCCGGGGAGGACTCCATCGCGTCGGGGCGCTGATTCGTGAGGGCGCCGTAGTCGGCCCACGACCGCACGTCGAAGTACACGCTGCCCTCGGCCGGATAGGCGTGGCCGGTGTCGATGAGGCGCTGGATGATCTCCTGCATCTGCGGGATCGACGCCGTCGCGCGCGGCTCGTAGGTCGGCGGGAGGATGCCGATGGCGGTATACGCGTCGGTGAACGCGCGCTCCATGCGGTACGCGAGCGCCCACCACGGCTCCTCGGGCGTCGCGTTGGCGAGCACCTTGTCGTCGATGTCGGTGACGTTGCGCACGAACGTGACGCGGCCGAAGCGATGCGCGAGCCAACGGCGGAGGACGTCGAAGGCGAGCGCGCCGCGGAGGTGCCCGATGTGGGGCCCCGACTGCACGGTGGGCCCGCACACGTAGATCGTGACGTTTCCCGCGTCGAGCGGCTCGAAGTCGCGCAGCGCCTGCGCCTTCGTGTCGTACAGCTTCACCCCGGATGTCACCGCTCCAGCCTACCGGCGGCCCTCCGCGCCGACGCGAGGGATGACGGTGGGAGCCCCGATGCCGGAGCCGGTACAACTGAAGGGTGCTTCCGATCCTCGCCGTCGTCGCGGCCGCCGTGCTGTTCGGCACCACCGGGACATCCCAAGCGCTCGGGCCGGACGACACGACGCCGCTGTCGGTCGGCGTCATGCGTCTCGTCATCGGCGGCACCGGCCTGGCGCTGAGCGGGTTCCTCCTCGCGCGCCGGCACCGGACGCGCACGGCCGCACCCGTCCGGCGTGCGCGACCGAAGGACCTGGCGCTCATGGCGACGACGGGCGTGTGCCTCGCGCTCTACCAGCCGCTGTTCTTCCTCGGCACCGAGCGCAACGGCGTCGCGGTCGGGACGGTCATCGCGCTCGGCTCGGCGCCCGTGCTCGCGGGACTGCTCGAGTGGGCCCTCACCCGCCGGATCCCCAGCGCCACCTGGATGCTCGCGACGGGTCTCGCCACGGCCGGCGTCGTGCTGCTGGGCGTGGGGGGCGACGCCCAGGCCGCCGGCGGCGCGGATCTCCTCGGCATCCTCGGCTCGGTGGGAGCCGGCGCGTCGTTCGCCGTGTTCGCCAACGCGCAGCGTCGCCTCATGGACGACGGATGGGACCCGTTCACCGTCGCCGGCGCCATGGGGGCGAGCTCGGCGATCGTCGGCGCCCTCGCCCTGCCGTTCGTCGACGTGACGTGGCTCGCGTCGCCGCGCGGCGCGATCATGGCGCTGTGGCTGGGGCTCGCGACGATCGCCCTCGCCTACACGCTGTTCACGTGGGGACTGCAGGGGCTCACCGCCGCGACGGCCGCGACCCTCACCCTGGCGGAGCCGCTCACCGCGAGCCTCCTCGGCATCCTCGTGCTCGACGAGCGGCTCAGCGGACTCGCGATCGCGGGCCTGGTCGTGCTGGGCTCGGGTCTCGTCCTGCTCGCGTGGGGGGCGCGCTCCCGCGATCCCCGCCCGTATCCCCTGGAGTCGTGATGTTCGAGTCCCCCCTCACCTTCCGCGTGGACGACCTGACCGGCGACGCCACGCGGGCGCTCGTCGCGTTCCACCTCGCCGGGATGCACGACTCGTCGCCGCCGGAGAGCGTCCACGCGCTCGATGTGGACGGCCTGCGGCATCCGTCGGTCACGTTCTGGTCGGCCTGGATCGACGACGAGATCGCGGGGATCGGCGCGCTCAAGGCGCTCGACCCGGCGGATGCGGCCGAGCAGCGCGGCGAGCTGAAGTCGATGCGCGTCCACGACAGGTTCCGCGGGCGCGGGGTGGGTCGCGCGATCCTGCGGCACCTGATGGCGCAGGCCGTCGCACGCGGCATGACGAGCCTGTGGCTGGAGACGGGCACGCCGGACGACTTCCTGCCCGCGCGGCGGCTCTACGAGAGCGAGGGATTCGTCGAGTGCGGTCCGTTCGGCGACTACGCCTTCGACCCCTTCTCGGTCTTCATGACCCGCCGTCTCCCCTGACCCCGTCGGGCGGATGCCGCCGCGCGGCGGATCAGGCAGGGACGACGAGGGCGACCGCGAACGCCGAGACCCCGTCGCCGCGGCCGGTGAAGCCGAGCCCGTCGGTCGTCGTCGCGGAGACGGAGACCGGGGCGCCGCCGAGCGCGTCGGAGAGCACGCGCTCGGCCTCGGCGCGGCGGGCGGCGAACCGCGGCCGCGTCGTCTGCACCTGGACGGCGACGTTGCCCACGGCCCATCCGGCGTCGCCCAGCAGCTCCCGCGTGCGCGCCAGGAACGCGTGCGCGTGGGCCCCCGCGTACTCGGGCGCCGACGTGCCGAAGTGCGTCCCGATGTCGCCGAGCCCTGCCGCCGACAGCAGCGCGTCGACGATCGCGTGCGCGACGGCGTCCCCGTCGGAGTGCCCGGCGAGCGCGGGCTCGCCCGGCCATTCGAGGCCCGCGAGCCACAGCGCCCCCTCGCCGCCGAACGCGTGCACGTCGGTGCCGACGCCCACGCGCGGGGCGGGCGGCATGCGATCCAGGGACCCGCGCATCGGCGCGATCGGCGAGACGATCGCCCGCGCGCGCTCCATGTCCTCAGGCGTCGTGATCTTGAACGCGAGCGCATCGCCGTCGACGATCCCGATCTCGTTGCCGGCCGCCGCGACGAGCGCGGCGTCGTCGGTGTACTCCTGGTCCGCCCCGGCGTACGCGGCCTCGAGCGTGACCCGCGGGAAGCCCTGCGGCGTCTGCGCGGCGGCGAGCTCGGACCGGTCGACGCCGGCCAGGACCCGCGCGCCGTCGACGCGCTTGATCGTGTCGACGACGGGGAGCACCGGCACGATGCCCCATCCGGTCTCGTCGACGGCCGCCACGACGCGGTCGAAGACGCTCGCCGGGGTGAGCGCGCGGGCCGCGTCGTGGACGAGGACCACCTCGACGTCCGGCCACACGGCGTGCAATCCCGCCGCGACCGACGCCTGACGCGTCGCGCCGCCGGTGACCACCGACACGAGGTCGCGGCGGCTCCCGGCCGCCTCGATCGCCTCGGTCGTGGCGTCGCCCTCCCGCCCGGGCGGCGCGACGATGACCACCTGCGCCTCCCCGGCGGCGAACACGCCGCGCAGGGCGTGCCGCAGCATCGAGTGCTCGTCGATGCCGACGAAGGCCTTCGGCGCGCCGGCGCCCAGGCGTGTGCCGGAGCCGGCCGCGACGACGATGATCGCGACGCGGGGAACGGGGGTGATCGTCACCCGTCGAGACTATCCGCGGACGACGCGCGCGGGCCAGCGCCGCAGCAGCGGGACGGCGATGCCCAGGGCCACGGCGCCGCCGATCGCGAGCCACACGTCCAGCCCCCACTGCATGACCGCGAAGGGCGGGGCGAACGCGAGGACGAAGCCGATCGCGACGATGACCGCCGGCGGGGTGGGCGGCAGGTCGCCGACCGCCTCCCAGCGGGCGATGACGAGCGAGAGCCCGTAGAGGACGACGAGCACCACGGCGAGCACGAGCAGGCGCGACCACCACCAGGCGGCGGATGCCGGCACGGGTGCCCAACCAGGCACGAGGAGCGTGAGCCCCGTCACCAGAAGGATCACGGGCAGGTGCCAGAGGTAGATGGTCATGAGCCGGGAGCCGACGACGAAGACGATGCCCTGCATGGCCCGCAGCGCCATGAGCCACGTGAGGGGGCGCTTGAGCAGGCGCAGCACGCAGGCCTGCGCGAGTCCCAGCACGACGAGCGGAAGGGTCGGCGGGTTCAGGTTGTCGAGCATGTTCACCTGGTACGGCCCGAGCGCGGTGAGCGGCCACAGCGCGACGAAGCACACGGCGGCGATCGCCACCAGGGTGAGCGGATGCCGGCGGTCGAACCACCCGTCGGCGTACCAGAACCCGAACTGGTGGACCAGCAGCCACACGAACACGAGGTTCACGAGCCCGATGTCGGTGATGCCGGTGCTGTAGCGGAGCGCGTCGACGACGATGACGCCCGCGAGCAGCGCGACGAGCGTGCGGCGCGGAGCCGCGGCATGCAGACGGATCATGGCGGGCGTGGCCGCCTGGCAGATGAGGTACGCCGCGAGGAACCACAGCGGGGAACCGGCCCCGCGTGCCGCGTCCGCGACGAGTTGCGGCGCGATCCCGAGGAGCGCGACGGCGCCGAGCACGATCGCGAAGAACACGAACAGCGGCAGCGACGGCTGCGCGAGGCGCAGCGTGCGCGAGCGCACGTATCCGGTCGCGTCACCGCCCTTGCGGGTCCAGGAGCGCCATCCGGTCACCGCGGCGAAGCCGCCGACGACGAAGAACAGGGGCATGATCTGCCCCACCCAGGTCGCCCCCGCGAACCAGGGCTGCTGCTCGAGCGGGCGGGAGGCGATCAGCCCCCCGTCGGGCCCGGGTCCGACCCCGGTCTGCAGCAGGTGGATGACGACCACCAGCAGCACGCACACGACGCGCGCGAGGTCGAGCGTCAGATCCCGATGCGAGAGATCAGGTGCGCTCGGCGCGGTGCGAGCGTCGGCCGCTGCCATCGGCGGTGGTCGGTCGGCGCCGGCGTCCGATCAGGACGCGAGGACCTCGTCCAGAACGACGCTGGCCTTCTCCTCGTCGGTCTTCTCCGCGAGGGCGAGCTCCGAGATGAGGATCTGGCGGGCCTTCGCGAGCATCCGCTTCTCCCCGGCCGACAGGCCGCGATCCTGATCGCGGCGCCACAGGTCGCGCACGACCTCGCTGACCTTGATGACGTCACCGGAGGCGAGCTTCTCGAGGTTCGCCTTGTAACGGCGTGACCAGTTGGTCGGCTCCTCGGTGAACGGCGCGCGGAGCACCTCGAACACGCGCTCGAGACCCTCCTTGCCGATGACATCGCGGACGCCGACGAGATCGACGTTCTCGGCGGGAACCTCGATGATGAGATCGCCTTGGGTCACGTTGAGCTTGAGATACTTCTTCGGCTCACCCTTGATGATCCGTTCCTTGACCTCGATGATCGTCGCGGCCCCGTGGTGCGGATAGACGACCGTCTCGCCAACCTCAAAAAGCATGCAGTTATGTCCTTTCGGCAACCTCCAGAATACCACAGCAGAAATGCGCTAAGGTTCGCCGAGCACGGACGGCGTGCTCCCGCACGAGGTCGCGCGACCCCCTAGAATGCTGAACAGAGCACGTCCGCATGTCTGGAGGATCCGTGAAATCGCGCTTCATCGCGTCCATCGCCCTGGGCGCCGCCGTCGTCCTCGGAGCCACGGGCTGCACCTTCATCACCCCGCAGAGCACGACGATCGTCTACTCGCCGTCCGACGGCGTCACGGTCGAGGGCTCCAAGCCCCTCGAGGTGCGCAACGCCCTGATCATCGCGAACGATGAGGGCACGGCCGGCAACCTGGTCGCCGCTGTCGTCAACCCGACCGACGGAGACCTCACGCTGCGCATGGAGATCGGCGAGGACCGCGTGCCGCAGAGCATCCGCGTGCCCGCGAACTCGGTCGTGAGCCTCGGTGGCGACGGAACGCCGCCGCTGGAGCTGGACGACTTCCGCGCCGAGCCGGGAACGAACATCCCGATCTACTTCCAGTCCGGGAACGTCAACGGCGTGCAGACCGACGTGCCGGTGATGGACGGGTCCCTCCCGTACTACAAGACGCTCGCGCCCGAAGCCCCCTGACCCGCGCCTCGCTCTCCGCGCGCAGCCGGTGACGGCTGCCAGATGCGCGTGTCCCACTTGTGGCGGCCGCGCATCCACGAAAGCCGCCTCTTCTGGGACACCCTCCGCAGCGTGTCCCACTTGTGGTGGCGCCGCGCCGCGGCAAGCCGCCATTTCCGGGACACCCTCCACAGCGTGTCCCACTAGAGGCGGGCGGATGCCGGCACAGCCCACCACAAGTGGGACACGCACGACGAAGCCGCCACAAACTGGGACACGCACGACGCGCCCACCCGAGTCGGCCGCGCCGCGGGCGTCAGCCCTCGAAGCGGTAGCCGAGTCCGCGCACCGTGACGAGCATCTTCGGCTCCGCCGGGGTCTCCTCGATGCGGGAGCGGATGCGCTTGATGTGCACGTCGAGCGTCTTGGTGTCGCCGAAGTAGTCGCTCCCCCACACCCGGTCGATGAGCTGGCCGCGCGTGAGCACGCGTCCCGCATTGCGCATGAGCACCTCGAGCAGCTCGAATTCCTTGAGCGGCATCTTGATCTCCTGGCCGTCGACCTGCACCGTGTGCCGATCGATGTCGAGCGTGACCCGGCCGCCGGTGAGCACCCGCTCGTCGAGGTCGACGTCCGGCTGCGAGAACCGACGCAGGACGGCGCGCATGCGGGCGAGCAGCTCCCGCGCCGAGTACGGCTTCGTCACGTAGTCGTCCGCGCCCAGCTCGAGTCCCACGACGATGTCGACCTCCGAGTCCTTCGCCGTGAGCATGATGATCGGCACGGAGGATACGGCTCGGATCTGGCGGGCGACCTCGGTCCCGGCGATTCCGGGCAGCATGAGGTCGAGCAGCACGATGTCGGCGCCGCGCTCGGTGTACGCCGTGAGCGCCGCGTGCCCGTCTTCGGCGATCTCGACCTCGTAGCCCTCGCGACGCAGAAGGTACCCGAGCGGATCGGCGAGGTCGGGCTCGTCCTCGACAAGCAGGACACGCGTCATCGGGGTTCTCCGTTCACAGGGGATGCCGGTGCGACCGGCGAGGTCGTGGGGGGCGGGGCGGCATCCGCGGGTTTCTTCTCGCGCGCGCCCGCCATCGCAGGCTTATTCTTCTTCTTGGCCGCTCCGGCATCCGCCTGGGCGGCCTTCTTGCGCTTGCGGGCGGGATCTGCGGGCGGCCCTTCGATGCGCGGCAGCCGGATCGTGAAGGTGGAGCCGCGGCCGGGGCGCGACCACAGCCGCACCTCTCCCCCGTGGCGCTGCACGGCGTGCTTGACGATCGACAGCCCGAGCCCCGATCCCCCGGTGCGGCGGGAACGGGCCTGATCGGCGCGGTAGAACCGCTCGAAGATGCGCTGCTGGTCGACCTCGGAGATCCCGATGCCCTGATCGGTCACCGCGATCTCGACGACGTCGTCGACGCTCTTGACCCCGATGCCGACCCGCGATCCCGACGGCGAGTAGAGGATCGCGTTGGCGATGAGATTGCCGAGGGCCTCGACGAGGATCTGGGCGTCGCCGCGGACGTGGAGTCCGCGCTCCCCGCCCCGGATGAGCTCGACCCCGGCGGACTGCGCCTGCACCGCGTGGGCATCGACGGCGGAGGCGACGACCTCGTCGACGGAGAGGTCCGTCATGACCGCCAGCTCATCGGCGGCCTGCAGGCGGGAGAGGTTCATGATGCGCGCGGTCAGGCCGGCGAGACGATCCGCCTCGGCCTGCAGGCGCGACGCGAAGCGGCGGACCTGCTCGGGGTCGTCCGCGGCCGACTCGACCGCCTCGGCGAGCAGGCTCACCGCTCCGACGGGCGTCTTCAGTTCGTGGCTCGTGTTGGCCACGAAGTCGCGGCGCATCTGCTCGAGCCGCTCCTGCTCCGTGATGTCGCGCACGACCAGGAGCGCCAGCCGCGGCCCCAGGACGCTCGCGCGGGCGGACACGAGACGCTCCTCTGCGGCGAGCCCCGGGCGCCGGATCCGCAGGGTCGCCGCCGCCACCGCCTCGGTCGCGCGGGCCGAGCGCACGAGGGCGCGCAGCTCGGCGCCGTCCAGGACCTCGCCAGCCATCATCCCCAGTCCTGCGGCGGGCACGGATGCCGCGACCACCGTGAAGGAGTTGTCG
>Ga0180222_1001887_pt1 | contig 19323 bp, 20 predicted proteins | sample eDN5th37CKraftOP_FD_151336 | JGI IMG/M metagenome (GOLD analysis project Ga0180222, IMG submission 151336) | Enriched Organic Plus compost microbial communities from Emeryville, California, USA - eDNA 5th pass 37_C Kraft OP (version 2) (version 2) ... | reverse complement strand
ATCGCGGGAGACGGCGCGCAACATCGCCTGAGACGCCAGCCTGCGCCGGGGTGACGGTAAAGGAGTAAAGTCCGCCAACCACCGAAAAAGAATCCGCTGCTTTTCCCGCAAATGGGATTATGAAGCGCCCCATGTCGGGCACCTTCTTCAGCATCCTGCCGGTTTTCGCGATCATCCTCATCGGCTATCTCGCCGCCTGCTGGGGCGCGGTCCCCGCGTCGGTCAACCGCGACCTCAACCGCTTCGTGGTGTGGATCGCCCTGCCCGCGCTGATGTTCCACATCGTCGCGACGACCGACTGGCATCAGCTGTGGGACGTGGATTTCGTCATCGCCTCGCTGGCGGGCAGCCTCATCACCCTCGCGCTGGGGATGGGCATAGGCAGGCTGCGCGGCCTTTCCATCGCCGACATGGCGGTGGACGGCCTCAACGCCAGCTATTCCAACAGCGCCTATATCGGCCTGCCGCTGTTCCTCCTCGCCATGGGGCCGCGCGCCGCGCCCTATGTCATCATCGGCGCGACGGTGACGCTGATGGCGCAGTTCGCCTGCGGGGTGGTGCTGATCGAGCTGGGCCATCACCGCCATCTGGGGGTCGGCCATGCGCTGGGGAAAGCGGCGACGAGCATGGCGCGCAATCCGGTGCTGGTCGGGCCGGTGCTGGGCTTTTTCTGGTGGCTGACCGGCTGGACCCTACCCGCGCCGCTGGAGCAGTGCACCCGCATGCTGGGCGCGGCCGCCAGCCCGACGGCGCTGGTCGCGATCGGCCTGTTCCTGGCGGAGCGCCCGCTGGTCGAGGCCGTTTCCAACCGCTTCGTCCTGATGCTGACCGCCGCGAAGCTGATCTTCCATCCCGCGATCACCGCGCTGATCGCCTATTCCCTGCTGGGCATGAGCAGCTTCACCGCCGCCATGGTGGTGGCGATCGCCGCGCTGCCGACCGGCACCGGCCCGTTCATGGTCGCCGCCTTCTACGCCCGCGACGGCAAGGTGACGTCGGGCACCATATTGCTGAGCACGATGCTTTCCGTGCTGAGCCTCACCGCGATATTGAGCCTGCTTCCCCGCTGAACCGCCGGGGATGGCGGGGCAGTTTCCTGCATGACAGAGTGCGAAACCGAAGCCATTACGGTTGACAGGAGCGCGCAGGTCCACTAACGGGCCACATTCCGCGCAGCCGTCATGGGTCGCGGCCCGTGATCTTGCGTAAAGCAGATTTGGAAGAAGAGATAGAGCCATGTTCGCTGTCGTGCGTACAGGCGGCAAGCAGTATCGCGTTGCCGCAGGAGACAAGATAGTCGTCGAGAAGCTGGCGGGTGACGCCGGTGACAAGATCACGCTGGACGATGTCCTGCTGGCTGGCGAAGGCAGCGAGCTCAAGGACGTCAACGGCCTGACCGTCGCCGCCGAAATCGTCGCCCAGGCCAAGGGCGAAAAGGTGATCGTGTTCAAGAAGCGCCGTCGCCACAACTACCGTCGTCGCAACGGTCACCGCCAGAATCACACGATCCTGAAGATCGTGTCGATCGGCGCCTGATCGCACAAGAATCCAAGGAGTCTAGGCAATGGCACATAAGAAAGCTGGCGGTTCGTCGCGCAACGGTCGCGATTCGGAAAGCAAGCGCCTTGGCGTGAAGAAGTTCGGCGGTCAGCATGTGATCGGCGGCAACATCATCATCCGCCAGCGCGGCACCCGCGTGTACCCCGGCCGCAATGTCGGCATGGGCAAGGACCACACCCTTTTCGCGCTCTCCGAAGGCCGCGTGGTATTCCACGACGGCAAGCTCGGCCGCAAATATGTGTCGGTCGACATGATGGCCGAAGCCGCCGAGTAACAGGACGATCATGCATCAGGGTCGTCCACAGGACGCCCCGATGATGTGAGACGAACAGTCCACCGATTCGCAAAAACGGGGCGCCCGATTCGGGTCAGCCCCGTTTTTGCGTCGTACCGCCGGGCGATGAGGAAACTTCTTCCCGTCCCAAGCGTCGCACGATCCGCAGCGGGAATGCCCTTTTCCCCAACCCCTGTCGCGAAGCTGTCATCCTTGTCGGCCAAAGCGCGACCCAGAGAGGATCGGATAATGTTTGCACGCACCGAAAGATTGCTGTTGCGGCCCGGCTGGGCCGAGGACGCCCCGGCGCTTCACCGCGCCTGGAGCGACGAGGCGATCGCCCGCGCCCTGCCGGGGCACCTCGCCGCCGCCACGCGGGAGGACGCGCTGCGCTTCCTGACGCGGGAGCGGGACGCGCTGTCGCCCTGGTTCCTGCTGTTCGCGCGCACCGGCGGCGCGCCCCGCCTGGTCGGCGGCTGCGGCATCGACGGCGGCAGCCCCGGCGGCCTCGGCGGACGGCCGGAACTCGCCTTCTGGATCGCCCGCCCCTTCTGGGGGCTGGGCTTCGCCACCGAGGCGGCGGGCGCGGTCGTCCGCATGGCGCGCGCTGCGGGCATCGGCCCGCTCGTCGCGCGCCCGGCGGCGGGCAATGGCGCAGCGGGCAATGTCCTGCGCAAGATCGGCTTCCGTTCCACCGGGCGCCGTGACGGCGCGGCGGGCAGCGGCGCGATCGCCCATATGCTGTTCGAGGACAGCGGCGCCGCCCCCGTGCCGGTCGATTCGTCGCACGAACTCTATATGGACCGCGCGCCGATCGCGGCCTGAACCGTCACCCCCCAAACTGCGGATGGGCCAGGCTCCCGGCCCGTCCGCATCTTTGGGCGCATATCCCCCGCCTGCATGCCCTCCGGCCGCATCTTTGCTGGCTAAAGCGCGCAAGTCGCGATAAACGCGCCTCATGCATTTTCTCGATCAGGCCAAGATTTACATCCGTTCCGGTTCCGGCGGCCCCGGCGCCGTCAGTTTTCGCCGCGAAAAATATATCGAATATGGCGGTCCGGACGGCGGCAACGGCGGCAAGGGCGGCGACATCATCTTCGAGGCGGTGGCGGGCCTCAACACGCTGATCGACTTCCGCTACACCCAGCATTTCAAGGCGCAGCGCGGCCAGCCCGGCGCGGGCAAGAATCGTTTCGGCGCGGGCGGGGAGGATCTGGTCATCAAGGTGCCGGTCGGCACCCAGATCATCTCCGACGAGGATGGCGAGGTGCTCGCCGATTTCGTCAAGGTCGGGCAGCGGCAGGTGTTCCTGCGCGGCGGCGACGGCGGGCGCGGCAATCTCAGTTACAAGACCAGCACCAACCGCGCGCCGCGCCAGCACGGCACCGGCTGGCCGGGGCAGGAAATGTGGGTCTGGCTGCGGCTGAAGCTGCTGGCCGACGTAGGGCTGGTGGGCCTGCCCAATGCGGGCAAGTCGACCTTCATCAATCAGGTCACCAACACCAAGGCCAAGGTCGGCGCCTACCCCTTCACCACCACCCGGCCGCAGCTCGGCGTGGTGTCGCACCGCGACCGCGAATTCGTGCTGGCCGACATTCCGGGGCTGATCGAGGGCGCGGCCGAAGGCGCCGGGATCGGCGACCGCTTCCTCGGCCATATCGAGCGGTGCCGCGTGCTCATCCACCTGATCGACGCCAGCGCGGACGATCCCGTCGCCGCCTGGCATATCGTGCAGGGCGAGCTGGAGGCCTATGGCGCCGGGCTGGAGGACAAGCCGCAATTGCTCGCGCTCAACAAGGGCGACCTGCTCGGCCCCGAGCTGATGGAGGACATCGCCGCCCAGCTGCGTGAGGCGACCGGGATAGAGGATATCTTCCTCATTTCCGGCGCGACCGGCGAAGGCGTGCCAGACCTGCTCGACGCGATCCTGCCGCTGCTCGACGAAAGCCGTGGCGCGGTCGACGCGCTGGGCGGCGGCGCAGGCGGCGAGGAGGAAGGCGACACCCCATGGTCGCCCATCTGATCCCGATCACAGGACCGCAGCCCAAGGCTTTTCCTACAGCATCCGAATGAAGCCCATGCCCCATCCCCTCCTCCCCCAGGCCGGATTTCCTGCCGGCAGCGTCAGGCGCCTCGTCGTCAAGATCGGCTCGGCCCTGCTGGTCGATCCGGCGGGCGAGATCCGCCTCGGCTGGCTGAAGGGCGTGGTGGAGGATATCGCCGCGCGTCATGCGGCGGGCCAGCAGATCATCGTCGTGTCGTCGGGCGCGATCGCGCTGGGCGCGCGCCGTCTCGGCCTGCCCAAGGGCGGGCGCGGATCGCTGGACGATGCGCAGGCCGCCGCCGCCGTCGGGCAGATCGCGCTTTCCCATCACTGGACGGGCCTGCTGCACCAGAAGGGGCTGACGGCGGCGCAGATGCTGCTGACGCTGGACGATCTGGAGCATCGCCGCCGCTATCTCAACGCCGCCGCGACGCTGGAACGGCTGCTGTCGCTCGGCGTGGTGCCGGTGATCAACGAGAATGACAGCGTCGCGACCACCGAGATCCGCTTCGGCGACAATGACCGGCTCGCCGCGCGCATCGGCCAGGCGGCGCGGGCCGATGCGGTGGCGCTGCTGTCCGACGTGGACGGCCTCTACACCGCCAATCCGCACAGCAACCCCGACGCGAAGCTGGTGCCGCTGGTGAAGCGCATCGATGCCGATATCGCGGCGATGGCCGATGGCGGCTCCGGCTCCGGCATGGGGTCGGGCGGCATGGCCTCGAAGATCGCGGCGGCGCGCATCGCCACCGGCGCGGGCGCGCATCTCGCGATCATCTCCGGCACGCCGCAGCGCCCGCTTTCGGCATGGGAGAACGGCGCCAACGGCACGATCTTCCTCGCCCAGCACGGCAAGCGGGCGCGGCAGAACTGGCTCGCCGGGCGGCTTGCCATCAAGGGGCATGTCCACATCGACGCAGGCGCGGAAAAGGCGCTGCTGGCGGGCAACAGCCTGCTGCCCGCCGGGGTCACGTCGATCAGCGGCAGCTTCTCGCGCGGCGACGTGGTCGATATCGCCGGGCCGGAGGGGCGCGTCCTCGCGCGCGGCCTGATCGAATATGACGCGCCCGACGCCATCCGCATCATCGGCAAGCGCAAGAGCGAGATCGTCGAGCTGCTCGGCCAGCCGGTGCGCCCGGCGCTGATCCACCGCGATCATCTGGTGATGCTGTGACGAGGATCATCGCCATGACCGGCGCGACCGGCTTCGTCGGCGCGGAAACGCTGGAGCAGTTGCTCGCCGCCGGATTTGAAGTGCGCGCGCTCGCCCGCAGGCCGCAGCCGGAGCGCGCGGGCGTCGCATGGGTCGCGGGCGCGCTGGACCGGCCCGATGCGCTGGACGATCTGGTGCGCGGCGCCGATGTCGTGCTGCACATCGCGGGCGTGGTGAACGCGCCCGACCGCGCCGGGTTCGAGGCAGGCAACGGACAGGGCACCGCCAATGTCATCGCGGCGATGGAGCGTGCAGGGATACGCCGCCTCGTCCATGTCTCCTCGCTCGCGGCGCGGGAACGCGACCTTTCGCTCTATTGCTGGTCGAAGGCGCTGGCGGAGGATCATGTCCGCGCCTCCGCGCTCGACTGGACGATCGTGCGCCCGCCCGCCATCTACGGCCCGCGCGACACCGAATTCCGCGAACTGCTGCGCGTCGCGCGCCTCGGCCTGCTGCCGGTGCCGCCGCAGGGGCGCGCCTCGCTCATCCATGTCGGCGATCTTGCCCGGCTGCTGGTGCTGCTGTGCGGAGAGGCAGGCGACGCCTATGGCGGCACCATCTGGGAGGTGGACGACGACCGCCCCGGCGGCCTGTCCCACCCGGAGCTGGCGGCAGCATTCGGCCTCGCGCTGGGGCGCCGGGTGCGCCCGCTGCCGCTGCCGCGCCGCCTGCTGATGGGCATAGCGCGGCTCGACCGGGCGATGCGCGGCCCACGGGCCAAGCTGACGCCCGATCGCGTCACCTATATGTGCCACCCCGACTGGGTGGCCAGCCCGGACAAGAAGCCACCCCCGTCGCTGTGGACGCCCGCCATCGCCCATGATAGGGGCCTTGCCGAAATTGCCGTGGAATTCCGCCGCTGATCCGGCTCGCGCCACCGGGACCGGCCGCATATTCTGGCAAGATCGTGCCCGATTGACGCCTTATTCCCTTGCCAAAGGGGACGCAGCACGGGCATGCACCGCCCATATCATCAGAAAGACCCTCATCATGACCGACCGCCAGCAGATTTTCGATCAGGTTGCCGCCCAGATCGGCCCGTTCAACAAGAAGGGCGTGCCGCTGAGCGAAGCGACCACCTTCGCCGGCGATCTGGAGTGGGACAGCCTGACGGTGATGGATTTCGTCGCCGCGATCGAGGACGAGTTCGACATCATCATCACGATGAACATGCAGGCGGAAATCGAAACGGTCGGCCAGCTGGTCGATGCCGTCGCGAAGCTGAGCGCGGCCTGACCCGCGTCTCTTCCGCCACCTGCCCTCCTCCCCCGTTTCAGTCGCTGAAAGACCCTAGAATGGCCGACCTCTTTACCAAGTTCGATCCCCTCATCGCGGAGCGGGAAGCGCTGCTCGCCACCGGCGTGCGCGATCCCTTCGCGATCGTGATGGACGAGGTGAAATCGCCGACGCTCGCCGTCATCAAGGGCAAGGAAACCATCCTGCTCGGCACGTACAACTATATGGGCATGACCTTCGACCCGGACGTGATCGCGGCGGGCAAGAAGGCGCTCGACGAATTCGGCGCGGGCACGACCGGCAGCCGCGTCCTCAACGGCACCTATCAGGGCCACAAGGAGGTCGAGGACGCGCTGAAGGACTTCTATGGCACCTCGTCGGCGATGGTGTTCTCGACCGGCTATCAGGCCAATCTGGGCATGATCTCGACGCTGGCGGGCAGGGGCGACTATGTCGTGCTCGACGCCGACAGCCATGCGTCGATCTATGACGGATGCTTCCTCGGCGACGCGGAAATCGTCCGCTTCCGCCACAACAGCGTCGCGGATCTCGACAAGCGCCTGGGCCGCCTGCCCGCCGACGCGCAGAAGCTGGTCGTGCTGGAAGGCGTCTATTCGATGCTGGGCGACGTCGCGCCGCTGCCCGAAATGGTCGCGGCCGTGCGCAAGCATCCCAATTGCATGATCCTGGTCGACGAGGCGCACGGCATGGGCTTTTTCGGCCCCAACGGGCGCGGCGTCTATGAGGAGCAGGACGTAGAGAAGGACGTCGATTTCGTCGTCGGCACCTTCTCCAAGTCGGTCGGCACCGTGGGCGGCTTCTGCGTTTCCAACCACCCGAAGTTCGAGGTGCTGCGCCTCGTCTGCCGCCCCTATGTGTTCACCGCCTCGCTGCCACCCAGCGTGGTCGCCACCGCCGCGACCTCGATCCGCAAGCTGATGCATGCGGGCGACAAGCGCGCGCATCTGTGGGAAAACAGCAAGCGGCTGCACGGCGGCCTCAAGAGCCTCGGCTTCACGCTCGGCACCGACACGCCGCAATCGGCGATCATCGCGGTGATCCTGACCGACCAGGCGCAGGCCGTCGCGATGTGGCAGGCACTGCTGGAACTGGGCCTCTACGTCAACATGGCCCGCCCGCCCGCGACCCCGGCAGGCACCTTCCTGCTGCGCTGCTCGCTCTGCGCGGAGCACAGCAACGAGCAGGTGGGGCAGATCCTCGCCATGTTCGAGGCGGCAGGCAAGGCCGTGGGCGTCCTCTCCTGAACCGGCCGCCGCAGCAAGGGCGGGGCGTGGCAAAACCGCCCCTGCTTCCTTCCGCCGGCAAATTGGTCTAAATCGCCTTGATGGATGAAGAGGCCGCCTCCTTCTGGGACCAGAAGATAGACCGCGCCCTGCCCTGGCTGATCGGCGGGGCGCTGGTTCTCGCGATGACGACCCTGCTCTATTTCGCCAGCATAGTCGCCCGCGACCAGAGCAACGCCCTCTATCAGCAGCAGCGCAGCTATCAGGTCGTGGCGCTGGCCCGCAGCCTCGACGCGCAGATCGCCAAGGCGGAATCCTCGCTCGCCCGCTACGTCATCAGCATGGACAAGGATATCGGCCGCCAATATCAGGACCAATGGTCCCGCGCGGGCAAGGAGCTGACGGCGCTGCGCCGCGTCACCCGCACCGATCCGGCGCAGCATGAACTGGTCGCGCAGCTCGCCCTCGCCTATCGCGAGCGCGGCGAAACGCTGAACGACATCGCGCTGCGCACCACCTATGACCAGAAGAGCGGATCGCTGGGCAAATTCTACCAGGCCAGCAAGGCGGACAATCTGGTCCGCATCACCTCGCTGCTGGAACAGGTGATCAAGACGGAAAACGACCGCCTGCAACGGCATAATCTGGATGTCGCCCGTGCGGGCTATTCGGTGCAGCAGATCACCACCACCTACAGGCTGGTCGGCCTGATTCTCGTCGTCGCGCTGCTGCTGCTGATCTGGTTCGCGCGCACGGTCATCCATGAACGGCGGCAGGAACAGCGGCTGATCGACGATGAATATTATCGCGCGCAGATGCTGGAGGCGGCGGTCGCCGCGCGCACCGAGGAACTGCAACTCGCCTATGCGAAGCTGAAACAGGAATCGGCCGACCGCGCGAAGATAGAGCAGAGCCTGCGCCAGATGCAGAAGATGGAGGCGGTCGGCCAGCTGACCGGCGGCATCGCCCATGATTTCAACAATATGCTGGCCATCGTTGTCGGCGGGCTGGAACTGGCCCGGCTGCGCGCCGATGGGCAGCCGGAGATCATCCGCCATATCGACAATGCGATGGAGGGCGCCAACCGCGCCTCCGCCCTCACCCGCCGCCTGCTCGCCTTCGCCCGCGCCGAGCCCAATCTGCCTGACATATTGAAACCCGACGAGTTGATCCGCGACATGATCGAGTTGCTCGACCGCTCGATCGGCGACCAGATCCGCGTCGAGCTGGACCTCGACGCCGGGGACTGGCGCATCCATGCCGACCGGCATCAGCTGGAGAATGCGCTGCTCAACCTCGCCGTCAACGCGCGCGATGCGATGGACGGGCGCGGCACGCTGATCCTGCGCACCCGCCAGGCCCGCCTGCGCGCGCAGGAGATAGAGGATTGCCCGGCGGGCGAATATCTCTGCCTTTCGGTGATCGACAATGGCTGCGGCATGGCGCCCGAAGTGCTGGAGCGCGTGTTCGAGCCCTTCTTCACCACCAAGGCGGTCGGCAAGGGAACGGGCCTCGGCCTCAGCCAGATTTTCGGCTTCGTCGGGCAGGCGGGCGGCCAGATCCGCATCCTCTCCAAGCCGAACGAGGGCACCGAGGTGCAGCTCTACCTGCCCCGCCACCATGTCACCGCAACCGAGGCGGAAAAGCCCGCCCGCGCCGCCGATGCGCCCGCCGCGCCGCCGATGGAGGCCCCGGCGGAAGCGGTGGCCGCGGAAGCGATGGCGCCCGAACCCTCGGCCGCGCGCACGGGTCTCAATATATTGGTGGTGGAGGACGACCCCCGTGTGCTGGCGCAGACCCGCTCCGCCCTCACCGAACTGGGCCATGCCGTGACCTGCTGCCCCCAGCCGGGCAAGGCCGAGGAGATGCTGCGCGAGCATGGCGGCATCCAGTTGATCATCAGCGACGTGCTGATGCCCGACATGACCGGGCCGGAGATGATCGCTGCGCTGCCCTCGCCCTATCGGTCCATCCCGGTGATCTTCGTCACCGGCTATGCCGGGGACGTCACCGACAACAGCATGTTCGAAGGGCATCTGCTGCTGCGCAAGCCCTATACGCTCAAGGCGTTGCAGGCGATCCTGGAGATAGCGTCTAGCCGACTGTCCGATTCGCAACCAGACGCGGCAACAGCATGACCGCAGCCAGCAGCGGGTGCCGCCGCTGCCACGGGGTGATGACGATCCGCGTGCCCGCATGGCGGTTGATCTTCCACGCCAGATAGTCGATCCCGCCCGCGAAGGTGAAGCTGGCCTTGGCCAGCCGCGCGATGCTCAGCCATTTGCCCCGCCGCTGGAGCCGCCGCCACGTGCGCGCATTGTCGGCCTCTTCGCGCGCATCCATGGGCCGGGCCGGGTCGATCGCGCCGTCCTCCCGCGCGGCGGCGAAGGCGGCGCGGTAATAATCGGGCGCACTGTCGAGGATCGAGACGCCCCGCCCCTTGCGCTCGGCGCGCAGTTCGGCGCCATAGGTCTTGGCGAAGCCCGCCTCGAACACCGCGCGCCAGTCGCCCCGCCGGTCCGCCGCGACGGCGGGCAGAGCGAGGACGAGGAAGGTCGGCACCGCCTGCGCGACGGCTGCGGTCATGCGGCCGCGCGCGGCATCGTCGGCCGTCCAGACCAGCCGGGTCGGCTGGGCAAAGCGCGCCCAGACCGACACATTGTCCGCCCCCGGCCCGCACAGGCGATGGAAATCCGTCTCGCTCAGCACCGCATATTTGGCGCTCAGGCCCCCATGTTCCATCGGAAAGACATTGGGCGGGATCAGCCGGTTGGCAGCCGCCAGCCAGCGCCGGTCATAGGCGTCGGCATAATCGGACACGATCAGGTAGAAATCGAGCATCAGCCCGTCGAGCTGGCTTTCGCGCAGGCAGGAGCCGTAGAACAGCACCGCGCGGGCCGCACGCGGATGGCGCGCCGCGACCGCCGCCGCCATCTCCGCCACGCGCGGATCGACGGGCAGCGCCAGTTCAGCGCCGACAAGGCTTTCGAGGGAAGCGCTCACGCGGCCAGACGCAGGAACGGCACCGGGGGCGTGGATTTCAGCACGATCGGGCGGCCATTGTCCGCCTCGAAAATCTCGCCGTCGAGGATCACGCTGCTATGCTCGCCCTCGATGCGGATCACGTCGCCATGCTCCAGATGGATGCCGTCCATCTCCCGCGAGCCGAAGCGGCCGATCAGGCTCATGAACAGCATGCGCAGCACCGCCGACGCGCTGTTGTCCACCGCCATCAGCTTGAGGCCGCCGCCGGCGGGCTTGGCGCCGAGCAGCAGCCGCTCCAGCGTGGTGACGATCAGCACCGAGAATCGCCCGGCCAGCTGCCCCTCGCGCAGCAGAGAGATCGACACCGGGCGCGCGGCGGGCGGCATATATTTGCCCCGGATGCCGAACACCACCGACAGCAGCACCGCGATTGCGGTCAGCAGGTGGGAAATGCCGTTGGACAGGCCCAGCGGATAGATGCGGTTGCGGCAATAGAGGATGGAATCGGCAAGGCCGGCCCCGCCCAGGAACATGCCCAGCACCGGGCGGCTGGTCGCCTCGCCGTCCGACAGCGCGATCAGCTCGCGCGCGACGACATGGCTTTCCACGCCGTTCTTGGCGATGTCGACGATGCGCTCCAGCGCCTTGATCGGATCGCCCCGGATGCCGAGGTCGAGCGCGATCAGGTTCGTCTTGCCGTTGGGCAGCACCGCCACCGGCGGCACCTGCCCGTCGAAATGATTGCCCTGGTAGAGTTCGGTCAGCGTGGTCTGCACCGTGCCGTCACCGCCGTTGATGACGATGACGGTCGGCTTCACATGCGCGATCATCCGCATCGCGCGGCCGATTTGCTCGACGCTTTCCACCTCATAATGGAAAATGTCGGGATGATTGGCGCAATAGCTGCGGACGCGCGGCAGCAGCTGACGGTTGCCCGTCGATCGGGGATTGGACAGAAGGGCAACGGCGACCATGGCTTTATGACTTCAACGGCTTGATCGCCAGACCCTGGCGATAGTTGATGAACACATCGAGCACCTTCGTCTCCTTGCCGACCGAAATCACGACATCCTTGTATTCCGGTTTCAGCTTGAAGAGCGAAATGTTCGGATTGCGCGAAAAGCCGCCGCCGTCGTTCCAGCTCGACTTGCCGTTGCCGTCGAGATCGTGGCGCACGGCCACGGCGAAATCCCCGGCATGCGGCAGGGCGACGCAGACGTCCATCGATCCGCTGGAGGTGACGGGCAGGTCGATGCGCTTGAGATATTGACCCTTGGCAAGGAAGTCTGCCGGATTGTTGCCATAAATCTGAACGCGCAATTTACCCGAGCGGTTCTTGAACGCGGGCACGCGCACGAGCACCGAGGGCGCATCGCCGCGCACGCAGACATTCGCATCCGGTCCGATGGGGGCGGCGGAGGCAGGCGCGGTCAGCGACGTCGCGGCCAAGGCCACGGCCACCCCGATCCCTGCACCCGAAAATTTCAACATGACCAATTCTCTCCTCGAAGCTATAGCCCGGCCGAGATATTCACGCGGCAGGCGGGCTGCTCCCTGTTCGCCCCATGGTTGATATGCTCCGGCTTTGCGGCCAAAACATGGTGACGGGACGACGACAAGTTGAAACTGCTGAACGCAACCGACCGCTATATCGCCAGGCTGATCGCCATGCCGCTCGCCGGTACGCTGGTCGTCGCCGCGATGCTGCTCATCCTCGACAAGATGCTGCGGCTGTTCGATTTCGTCGCCGCGCAGGGCGGGCCGGTCAGCGTCGTCTGGCGTATGCTGGCCAACATGATCCCGGAATATCTGTCGCTGGGCATACCGATCGGCGTGATGCTGGGCATATTGCTCGGCTTCCGCCGCCTCGCCCTGTCCTCGGAGCTGGATGTGCTGCGCGGCGTCGGCCTCTCCCCCGCCCGGCTGATGCGCGTGCCCTATATGTTCGCCATCGCCTTCGCGCTCATCAATTTCGCCATCGTCGGCTTCATCCAGCCCTATGCCCGCTACGCCTATGAGGGCCTGCAATATGAGCTGCGCTCCGGCGCGCTGGGGGCGTCGATCAAGGTCGGCGAGTTCACCAGTCTCGGCAAGGGCATGACCCTGCGAATCGAGGAGAGCCGCGACAAGGGCCGCGACCTGCACGGCATCTTCGTGCGGGCGGAGCAGAAGGACGGGCAGGCGCTCGCCGTCACCGCCTCGCGCGGGACGTTCCTCGCCACCGACGACCCGGACACCATCATCCTGCGCCTGACCGACGGCGTGCTGGTGCAGAGCGCGCCGAAGCTCGCCACCCCGCGCATATTGAGCTTCTCCGGCCACGACCTGCCGATCGACCTGCCGAAGATAGAGAATTTCCGCGGCCGCGGCGACGCCGACCGGGAGCTGACCCTGCCCGAACTGGTGCGCGTCGGCCATGCCTCCGACACCGATATCGAGACCCGCAACGAGGTGCGCGCCAATTTCCATTTCCGCATGGCCGAGGTGGCGATGATGCTGTTGCTGCCGCTGGCCGCGCTGGCCTTCGCCATACCGCCCAAGCGGTCGACATCGGCGCTCGGCGTGTTCCTCTCCATCGTGTTCATCGTCACCTATCACAAGGTCAACCAATATGCCGAGGCGATGGGGGCGAGCGGGCGCATCGATCCGCTGATCGCGCTCTGGGTGCCCTTCCTCGCCTTCGCCGCGCTGATCCTGTGGATGTATCATGTCGTCGCCCATCGCCCCGGCGGCCAGCCGATCGGTGCGCTGGAGGCGGTGTTCGCCAAGGGCACGCGCCTCTTCCTCAAGGGCTTTCGCGCCATCCGCAACCGCTTCGGCCATCTGGTATAGGAAAGAAGCCCCCCATGCTGCTTCAGTTTTTTCCGTCCCGCCGCATGGCCTGGTACATGGCGCGCAGCTTCCTCGTCCGCAGCCTCGCGGTGCTGGCGATGCTGGTCATCGTGCTGATGACGCTCGACCTGCTGGGCGAAAGCGGCAGCATCCTGGCCGCTCCGGGCAATGGCGAGGAGGAATTGTGGCGCTATATCGGTCTGCGCATCCCGCAGATCATCGCCCGCTTCCTGCCCTTCTCGGTGCTGCTCGGCACGCTCATCACGCTGGCGACGATGAACCAGCACAGCGAGATCATCTCGATGAAGGCAGCGGGGCTTTCCGCACACCAGATCCTCGCGCCGCTGATCCTCGCCTCGCTGGGCATCGCGGGGGCCAGCTTCGCCTTCAACGAACGCATCGTCACCCGCGCCAGCGCGGCGCTCGACGCGTGGCAGGCGGTGGGCTACGGCACCATCCCGCGCGACAGCGGGGTCAAGACCGATGTGTGGGTGCGCGACGGCAACAACCTCATCACCGCCGGCATCATCTCCGGGCGCGGCAATGACGTGACGCTGCGCCATGTCGAACTGTTCAACCGGCTCAACAACCAGCTCGTCAACATCGTGAAGGCGGATATCGGCCGCTACGACCCCGCAACGAAGGACTGGGTGCTGCAAAATGCCCGGATGTTCGACGTGAACCGGGGCACGGTGCGCGATCTGGGGGCTTTCCGCGCCGGGGCGGACATCCGCCCGGAACAGTTCACGCTGGCCAAGGTCGATCCCGACGGCCTGCCCTTTGCCGAACTGCGCCGCGCGATCGCCGACCTGCGCGATGCCGGGCGCCCGGTCGCCTCGCTGGAGGCGAGCCTCTGGCACAAGATTTCGGGACCGCTTTCGGCGATATTGATGCCGCTGCTCGGCTCCGTCGCGGCCTTCGGCCTCGCGCGGTCGGGGCAGCTGTTCGTGCGCGCGGTGATCGGCATGGCGCTGGGTTTCGCCTATTTCGTCGCCGACAATTTCGCGCTGGCGATGGGCAATCTGGGCGCCTATCCGCCCTTCCTCGCCGCCTGGGCGCCGTTTCTGCTGTTCCTGCTACTGGGCGAGGCGGTGCTGATCCGCACCGAGGAATAACGGCCAACCAGCAGCAGCATCGAGAACGATGCCAGCCTGCGCCGGCATGACAAAGGGAAGGCTTCAGGCCCGCCCGCCCATCGTCGCCCGCGCCAGACGGCCGACCAGCAGGAACAGGCCGGAATAGCTCGCCTGCCCATAAGTGGACTGCGCGCCCAGCTTCGCGACCAGACGGCGATGCGCCTCGCCCAGCGAATGATAGGGCAGGCTCGGCAGCAGATGGTGCAGCGCGTGATAGCGCAGCCCCACCGGCGCCCAGAGCGGCGCGAGCAGCGCGGGCGGCGGCACGTTGACCGAATCCAGATATTGCGCGGTCACCGTCATCGCCGCGCCGTCATTCTCCCACAAATGGGCGACCAGCGTGCGCAGCTGGTTGAGCACCGCGACGCCCGACAGCACCGCCGCCCACACCAGCAGCGGCTTCCAGCCGAGCACCGGCACGCTTGCCATCAGCGCGAACGCCCAGAGCATCGCGCCCGCCTCCTGCCAGAACCATTGCCGCCGCAACTCGCCCTCGGCCGGACGGCGGCGGAAGGCCGGGTTGATCGACAGCGCGGAATATTTCTCCGCCACCAGCCGGCGCAGCGGCGGAAAGAGCAGGCCCAGCGGCGTCAGCACGCCGAAGCGCAGCAGCACGCCGACCGGGGCCAGCAGCGCCACGATGATGAACAGCGGCAGCGACCACGGCTTCATCAGCGCCAGCGGCAGATATTCGGGATCTTCCACCGTGCCGTAGCGGATGCGCTGATGGTGCAGCGTGTGCACGCCCTCGTAGAGGAAGGACGGGATCAGCAGCGGAACGCCGACCAGCAGGTTCCAGCCGAAGCGGAAGCCCGGCAGCGCCCCCTCGCGCACATGGGTCAGCTCATGGATGAAGCCCAGCGCGCGATAGAGCGCGATCACCGCGACCACGCCGCACAGCAGCGCGACCGGCCAGCTGCCGATCAGGATCGCGCCCGCGAGCGCGGCATACCCCAGCACGGCCGACGCCAGCAGGTCCGGCCAGTAGATGCCCGGCCGCGCCTTCGCGATATCGCGCGTCAGCTCGGCCGCCGCGCGCAGCATCGCGACATCGTCCGCGATTCCGGCTTTCGGCGCGGCGTCCATATCCTTTTCCCGCGCCGCTTCCGCGTGCCGAACCTCAATCTTCTTCAAAGCAGTCATGGTGCCGTCCTAAAAGCCAATTGCGCGCAGATCATGGCAGCACCGTGACATAAACCAATCGGACCTGTGCGGGCGACTTGACAAAAAGCATCAGGGACACGCAGTGCTAACCGCCTCTCAGCATAAGGCATGATCGTGGCACATTCCCATCTGGTGATTTCCCCCGTTTCCGGCAAGACCGACCTTCGCGCCTTCGTGGATTTCGCGTGGGACGTGTACCGGGACGATCCGAACTGGGTACCGCCGCTGAAGGACGAAGTCTACGGCATCATCCTGCCCGAAAAGAATCCATGGTTCGAACATGGCGAGGCGCAATATTTCCTCGCCCGCCGCGACGGCAAGGTGGTGGGGCGCATCTCCGCCCATTTCGATCGGCTGGCGCTCGCCATGCCCGCCGAGCAGGGCATGGGTCCGGGCACCGGCAATTTCGGCTTTTTCGAGGCGCTGGACGAGGAAGCCGGCCTCGCGCTGATCGAGGCGGCGGAGAACTGGCTGCGCGGCAAGGGCATGACCCGCGTGCTCGGCCCGATCTCGCTCTCCATCTGGGAGGAGCCGGGCCTGCTGACGCAGGGCCACGACCATAAGCCCACGGTGATGATGGGCCACCACCGGCCCGAATATGAAGGCTGGGTGAAGGCGGCGGGCTACACGCCGGTCAAGGAATTGCGCACCTATGAACTCGACATCACGCAGCAATTCCCTCCGCTGATCCAGCGCATCGTCCAGTCCGGCGAGAAGAGCGACCGCATCCGCATCCGCCGCGTCGACAAGCGCAAGTTCGATGCGGAAGCCGCGATCATCCTCAGCATCCTCAACGACGCCTGGGGCGACAATTGGGGCTTCGTGCCGATCACCGATGCGGAGGTCGCCCATTTCGGCAAGCAGCTGAAACCCATCGTGTTCGAGGACCTGATCCGCGTCGCCGAGCTGGACGGGGAGCCGGTCGCCTTCATGATGACCCTGCCCGACCTCAACGAGGCGATCGCGCCGCTGGGCGGCTCGCTCTGGCCGTTCGGCTGGGCGAAGCTGCTCTGGTGGCTGCGCAAGCCGCAGGTGCGCACGATGCGGGTGCCGCTGATGGGCGTGGTGAAGCGGCTTCAGGCCTCGCGCATGGCGAGCCAGCTCGCCTTCATGATGATCGAATATATCCGCCGCGACGCGGTCACCAAATTCGGCGCCACGCGCGGCGAGATCGGCTGGGTGCTCGACGACAATCAGGGGATGAACGCCATCGCCGACGCGATCGAAAGCCGGGTGAACAAGATCTACACCGTCTACGAAAAACCGCTGTAGCCCAGTTCAGCGATCCGGCCTCCCCCGCCTTCACTCCGTGGTGAAAGCGGGGGCCGCCAGCGTGCGGGCATGCTCGCCTATGTCGGCGGGCCAGCGGGCGGTGATCCTCGCGAAATCCTCGCCCCTGCCCGCATAGAGCGCGCGCATCGCCTCTTCATAATCCGGGCAATTGCCCGCCATGGCGGTGGAAAAGGCATAGGCCGCATCCATCGCCCGCCGCGCCGCAGCGCCCGCATCGTCGGCGCGGCTCGCCGCCTCGACCAGCTTGCGCAACGTGACGGACGCGCCGCCGGGCTGCCGCGCGAGCCATTCCCAATGCCGGGGCAACAAGGTGACCTCCCGCGCCTTCACGCCGAGGGCGGGCCTGCCGCGCATCCGCGCCTGCGACGCCCTGTCCGCCTCTTCCCGCAGGTCGATATCGGTCTGACGGCCGGTGTCGTCGTCGAACAGCAGCACCTGCGCCGCCTTCGGCCCCATAGCGCGCAACACCACGCGCATCTCCTCCTCCGTGCCGCCCGCGACCCGCTTTTCGCCATCGAATGCCGTCAGATATGTCGTCATGTCTCGCTCCTTCGGCATTAATATATACCCGGATATAATTATATCAATATGATCCGGGTAATATATGCGAGAAGGAGCCTTGCGTTACCATGGGAGCTTGCAAACATCTGCGCGAGATAACCGCTTTGGGGTGGTTAGCCGCCCTTCTCTACACCCGTTCGCCCTGAGCTTGTCGAAGGGCGAACGGGTGTTAAATCGGTACAGGACCGCCTCAAAAAGGGCGGAAAAGCAGCCTCGCCCCGCCCCTTTATTCCACCGCCCCTGCGCGTTCAGTCGCGCAATTCCACCCAGACCGGCGCGTGATCGCTCGCTTTCTCGCGGCCGCGATAGGCCTTGTCGACCTGCGCGGTGACGAGGCGGTCCGCCGCGATCGGGGAGAGCAGCAGATGATCGATGCGGAACCCGGCGTCCCGCTGCCATGCGCCCGCCTGATAATCCCAATAGGTCCACACCCCGCCCGCCGGATGGATGGCGGCGAGCGCGTCCGTCCAGCCGTCGCCGGTGAGCGCGCGATAGGCGGAACGGCTCTCCGGCTGCATCAGCGCATCATCCGCCATCGCCCCCACCGACCAGACGTCGCGGTCATAGGGGATGACGTTATAGTCCCCGGCGAGGATCGCGGGCACCTCTTCCGCCCAGATTTCCGCCGCCCGCGCGCGCAGGCGCTTCATCCAGCGCAGCTTGTAGTCGAATTTCGGCCCCGGACAGGGATTGCCGTTGGGCAGATAGATGGTCGCGACGCGCAGGCCGTTCACCTCGGCCTCCAGATAGCGGCTATGCTCGTCCTCCGGCTCGCCGTCGAGGCCGCGCGTCACCTCCTGCGGCTGCGTGCCGCGCGCCAGGATGGCGACGCCGTTGAAGCCCTTCTGCCCGTGCCAGACCGCGCCATAGCCCGCCGCCTCGATCTCCCGCGCGGGGAAGGTTTCGTCGGAGGTCTTGAGTTCCTGAAGGCAGGCGACATCGGGCCGGGTCTCCTCCAGCCATTCGAGGAGACGCGGCAGACGGGCCTTAATGCCGTTGATGTTGAAGCTGGCGATACGCATGCGCCTCAGGGAGCGGAAATGACGTCCCGCGTCAAGGCCCGGCCGCGCTTAAATGGCCTAAATGGAAAAGCTGGAGCCGCAACCGCAACCGGCGGTCGCATTGGGATTGGTCACCTTGAACGCGGCGCCGCCCATATCCTCGACATAATCGACCGCCGCGCCGCGCACCAGATCGAGGCTCATCGGGTCGACCACCAGCATCACGCCGTCGGTTTCCACGGAGAGGTCATCCGCCTCCACCCCGTCGGCAAGGCCGAAGCGATATTGGAAGCCGGAACACCCCCCGCCCTCGACGGCCAGCCGCAATATCGCGGGCTTCGACTGCCTCTGCGCGATCCAGGCGACACGCGCGGCGGCGGAAGGGGTAAGGATGATGTCGGTCATGGCTGCTTAGATAGGGATGGCGCCAGGGGGTGGCAAGCCCGTCTCTGTTCAGGGGGCGATGGCTGGCATCGTCCTGCTTGGGAAGGCTGTTTGGGTGGTTACCGTCACCCCAGCGAAGGCTGGGGTCGCAGGCCATGCTGTACGCCGTATCACGAGATGCCAGCCTTCGCTGGCATGACGCGTCGGGAAGGGCAGGAATTGACCGCAACCCGCCATCCAATCCCCAAAAGAAAAAGGCGCCACCAAGGGCGCCTCTGTCGCGGTTCCGATCCCGCAGCCTCTTATTTCGAGGCCAGCTTTTCTTCCTGGCTGGTCGGGCCGCCGACCGCGACGTCGCCCCGGCTGTTGAAGGCCATGGCGCGTTCCGAGCCGGTG
>Ga0180222_1001885_pt1 | contig 19340 bp, 19 predicted proteins | sample eDN5th37CKraftOP_FD_151336 | JGI IMG/M metagenome (GOLD analysis project Ga0180222, IMG submission 151336) | Enriched Organic Plus compost microbial communities from Emeryville, California, USA - eDNA 5th pass 37_C Kraft OP (version 2) (version 2) ... | reverse complement strand
TTCGACTGGACCGTTACCTTGCACGTATCCGCTTTTGCCATTCGGTCGAGCCCGATCTCGCCACCCTTGCGGCCCTTCATGCCGCACATGTCGATGCCATTCCTTTTGAAGGGTTCGATCCGCTGTTGCGCCGGCCGGTCAAGCTCGATTTGACCTCGGTGCAAGAGAAGCTCGTCGGCAGCCGGCGCGGCGGCTATTGTTTCGAGCAGAACATGCTGTTCAAGGCCGCGCTCGAGACCATTGGTTTCGCGGTCACGGGGCTCAGCGGACGCGTGCGCTGGATGTCCCCGCCCGACAGTCCGCTCGGTCCGCGCGAGCATATGCTGCTCAAAGTCGATCTGGCCGAAGGGCCCTATATCGCCGATGTCGGCTTCGGCGCCTGCGTGCTCGATGCGCCGCTGCAATTGAGGACCGGTGCGGACCAGCGGACGGCCATGGGTACCTACCGCCTCAACGAAGTGGATGGCCGGTTCTTGTTGAGCGCGAAACAGCCTAGCGGCTGGCGAACCATGTATGCCTTCGATTTGGAGCCGCAAATCCAGGCAGATTACGAACTGGGCAATTGGTTCACCTCGACCAGCCCACTTGCGCCGTTTCCCAACATGTTGATCATGGAGCGGGTCGGCAGCGACAAGCGCTATAAGCTGATCAATCGTAGGTTCGCGATCGAGGCGCGCGACGGCGAGCTTGCCCATGAGAGCACGATCAGCAGCGAGGAGGACTTGCGCCGCGTTCTCGACGAAACCTTCCGCGTCGTGCCACCCGCGCCGATCGAAGAGGTTTTCGCGCGCATCCCGGCGAACGCGGGGCGCTAGCCGATGCGGTGCACGTCTGCTATGCGAGGCAGGTGACGTTCTACTTCGCCTATGGCTCCAACATGCACCGCGCCGGCATGGCCAGGCGTTGCCCGGGCGCGCGCGCGCTCGGCGTGGCGACGCTCGCAGGCTGGCGCTTCGTCATCGGCACCCACGGCTATGCTTCGATCGTGCGCGCGCCCGGCTGCGCGGTCGTCGGCGTGCTCTGGCGCCTCACGGCGCGCGATGTCGCCGCGCTCAACGCCTATGAAAGCCTCGACAGCGGACTTTACGTGCGTTGTCATCTGACCGTGCGGCACGACGGCGTGGCGAGATCGGCGCTGGTCTATGTCGGGCGGCCGAGCGGCGAGGGCAGGCCGCGGCCGGGCTACCTGGAACTCGTGCTCGAGGGCGCGCGCGACTGGCAGATGCCGGAGCGCTATATTCGCAAGCTCCAGCGCTACGCGCCGGCGCGATTTTCCGGCACCGGCGCGGTCGAGACCGGACAGCTTGCATGAACAGCATCCGCCATATCGTGGTGCGCGGCCGCGTGCAGGGCGTCGGCTTCCGGGCCTTTGTCGAGGTCGAGGCACTTCGGCACGGCCTGGAGGGCTGGGTGCGCAACCGGAGCGACGGCTCGGTGGAGGCGGTGTTCGCGGGCGCCCCCGAATTGGTCGAGGCGATGTTGCAGGCTTGCCGGCGCGGTCCGACCCACGCGCGCGTCGACGCGCTCGACGATCGCGACGGCGGGGAGGATCACCTCAAGCTCAGGCGGCCGGGCGAATTGTTCTCGGTGCTGCCGACGGTGTGATCGACGGGGCCCCCGAACAGCGCCTCGAATTCCTGCCGCAGCGCCATGTCGACTTCGGGCAGCGATACCAGCAGCCCGAGGTCGGACAGGCTGGTGACGCCATAGCGCTGTTCGCTCACCCCGCACGGCACGATGCCGGTGAAATGGGTGAGGTCGGGATCGACATTGAGGGCGAGGCCGTGCAGCGTGATCCAGTGCCGCACGCGGATGCCGATGGCCGCGATCTTGTCCTCGCAGGCTTGACCGCCCGGTTGGCCCTTCTCGGGCCGGCGCACCCAGACGCCGACGCGGTCCTCGCGCCGCTCGCCGCGGACGTTGAAGCGGGCGAGGGTGCGGATGATCCATTCCTCCAGCGTGGCGACGAAGCGGCGCACATCGGGGCCGCGCGTTCTGAGGTCGAGCATGACATAGACGACCCGCTGGCCCGGGCCGTGATAGGTCAATTGCCCGCCGCGCCCGGCGTCGAAGACGGGAAAACGCGCCTCCAATATGTCCGCCCGGTTGGCGCTGGTGCCGGCGGTGTAGAGCGGCGGGTGTTCCAGCAGCCAGACCAGTTCGCCCGCGCGGCCGGCGGCGATGTCGGCCACTCGCGCATCCATGACGGCGAGCGCGGCCTCGTAGGGCACGAGCGCGTCGCTCACGCGCCACTCCACCGGCGGCGATCCGGCCGGGGCGGGCAGGCCCACCGTCAATTCGTCTCGGATATTAACCACTCATTCACCATACCGTGGTGACTTTGCACTGGCCCGCAATCGCGCGGGCGAGGGTGCGAGGGAAGCAGACGTGGCCACACTGGACAAGGTTGCTGTCGATATCACCGTGGTGCTGGGCACCACCTCGATGCCGATCCATCAGGTATTGCGGCTCGGCCGCGGCGCCATCATCGAACTGGACGCCTCCGAGGACGATGCCGTCAGCATCCTCGCCAACAACCTGCCCGTGGCGACCGGGACGGTGGTGGTCAACGGCAACCGCATCGCGGTCAATGTGTCCGAACTGCTGCCGCGCCCGCCCGACATGCGCTGAGCCCATTTAGGGCTTTGCGGGCGGCCCCGGAAGGGGATTCTCGGGCATTCTGGGGCCCGCGCCTAACGGCTTGATCGGCTGTGAAAAACCGGCCGGGATATTTCTTGCTTCCGGCCGCCGCGGCCCTTGTCCCTGCGATCCCCATTTGTTACATGGTCCGCCGTCTTGAGGGCGCTGGGCCTCGCAAAGGGCCTTTCGTCCCCCTCCCCATGCGGTCGTGGCGGAATTGGTAGACGCACTAGCTTGAGGTGCTAGCGGGTAACACCGTGGAGGTTCGAGTCCTCTCGACCGCACCAATCTCTAATAATTTTATTATTTCAATAGCTTAAGCGAGTCTCTGGCTCGCTTTTGCCGCTGCGCCGGGGATTGTTTCGGTCGCGAGGCTGCCGCCTCGGATGGTCGGCAAGCCGGACTGCCGTGCTATCGCGGGGCGCGACCTTGCCGCAGCGGCGTCGTGGAATGGGGGCGTCGGCCGCAAGGGCCTTGTCCTTGCGGCGGCCGCGGACAAGCGCGCCGCAGGATGTGGTTCGCCGCGTCGCTGCCTCTTTGGGCAGGGCCGGCAAGCGTGGCACCGCTTCATCGCGTGCTGCGGCGACGGCGGAAGAATCGGAATCACACAAGCCGCGCGGGCGTCTTTGCGATTGAGCCGGCAGCCCCGGCCGTTGGAATCGCTCTTGCGGGCGGACTGCACGGCCTGACACAGGAGCGAAATTTCGTTCAATTGTAGATGAACGCGATTGCCGGGTTTAAGCGATCGCTAGCGCTGGCGTGCGGAAGACGAGAACAACGTTCCGGCGGGTTTGTTCATTCCGTGCGGCAGCGCCCATGGCCCCATGAGAGAACGTTTCGACCACGCAGCATAAAGGCGTCTGACGGTCGCGGCGGGTACCAAAAGTTGCTCCGCGGTATCGGAGCATTTTGGTCCCGTGCGTACGAAACGGTCTTTGCGCTTGGCGCTCGGTGTTCTGGTTGGCGCTTTGCTGCCGGTGGCACCGGCAATCGAGCTCTGGGCGCAACAGGAGCGCGCCTATATGGCGGTGGGCGAGAACAGGCTCGCGCCGCTTCCGTTCGTCAAATTCTGCCAACAAAAGCCTTGGCGCTGCTCGCCGAGCAAGGAGACGCGTCGGATCACGCTCGACGATTCGCATCGCAACGAGCTCGAGCGCGTTCAGCGCGAAGTGAACCGCGACATCGCCCCGTCTGCGCATCTGCCCATCAATTCAAATGCGCCATGGCACGACCGCGCGACCGTCGGCTACTGCTACGACTTCGCGCTCGCCAAACGGTCGCGTCTTTTGGATCGCGGCTACCCGTCGAGCGCGCTGTTGCTCGCCGTCGCGATCATTCCGGACGGAACCGCTCATCTCGTGCTGGTCGCGGTGACCGATCGGGGCGACTATGTTCTCGACAATCTGCAACCGGATGTCGTCCGCTGGGACAGTCTGCCGTATCGCTGGGTCATGCGCAGCATGCCTGAAAATCCCCAGTATTGGCAGGCGATTCTGAAGCCGCGCCTGTTGTCTGAAATCGGCAAGCCGGCCGACGGGCAGGGTTCGCCTCCTCGGCATGCATGCAGCTAGGAGCTTTGCTCCGGCCTTGGAAACGTCGGCGCCGTGGCCTTTGGCCCGCTCGGCCATTAACGTTGCCCCTATTTGCGCATTGCACAATTCACCAAGCGGCATAAATTGGCTCGCAACTGGGGGTTGATTTCGATGTCCAAGTTTGAGCGTTTGCTGGAGCCCGGGGCGACGGAAACGCCGGATTGCGTGTGCGGCGAAGCGATGCGACTGAGCAGAACAATAAGGCCAGACAAGTCGTCCGCCAGCGAAGTCCGCGTTTATGACTGCCCGGCTTGCGGGCACGAACTTCGGCTTATGGTCTGGGCGGAGGAGGAGGCCTAGTTTTATCGATTGCCGGGCAGTTTTTTTAGTGGCGGGTCAATTCTATGAAATGGGGCATTGAAATCATGGCGCGCCCGGTGCTGGTCGACCTGCGCAATGTCTACCGGCCGGAGCAAATCGCCCGCCACGGCTTTGCCTACGAGGGCATCGGACGGTCCAAAGCCCCTTAGCGCCGATCGAACATTTGCGCGCTAATAGACCGGCCTCGTCAGGCATCTCTCGACGGCGGTTGGGTGCGAAGGCACGGCGCCAAGGGCGAACCGCAACCGGGTGCATGTTCACATCCTGAGGCGAGCGGCGGACGCGCCGGGGGGGCGCAAGGGATCTCGCATGGCGGGAAAAGGGGCCGCCCCGACCGCCAAAGCGTACAGACCAGGGCGAATGCCATCTTGCACCCCGCAGTCGAATTCAGGGCGCTCATGGAGCATCGAGCGGCGGGCGATGGCCGATGTCCCGCCGCCGCTGTCCCGCATTTGGAAAAGAACGCGCCGATGGCGTTCTTTCGTTGTTGCCGAACGTGCCGGTGCGAACGCTCAAATGGCATTTGCCCCATCACATATTGGTGAGGACGGGTCTCGTCAGCCGAGAACAACGGTGCGCCGGCGCCGACAGTCTCGGTTTGATATGTGACGGTGTTCGCAAGTGGCCGGATATCGAAACAAGCGAAGCTGGTATGCATTGTACAATTTATGATTGTTGTTGCGATCGAGGCCAGCACAGGTTAGTTGCATATTTTCTGTGACTAGGAACTCTATCTTCTCAATTCGAGCGCATTTGTTCGGAACCAAGGCCGCCTCGTCGGTGTCTCCGGCAACTGTTCTGAGAGGGCAGACGACGTGCGCGCTAAGGTATGATTTTCGGGCTTGCGGGCGCGGTAGCCGGGGGTGGCATCGGATATTTGATGTTTGGCGTCGTCGGCGGCGTGGCGGGCGGAATTCTTGGTGCTTTGGTCGGTTTGTCAGCGGGTGCGGTCCTGCGTGTTGCTGCCGCGGCCGACGCGGCGGAGACAAAAATCGCGAAGATCGAAAACATCGTACCGAGCGAACAATCGGACACCGGGGAGAATGCCGAACATTCCGATCAAGAAAAGAAGTAAAGGCGACGTCAACAAAACCAAGCGTTTCGATAGTTTTGAATATATGTAGTCCGTTATGTATTCCATTTTCGCGTTGGTACTCGTTTATGATGCCTTGTGCGCGCGTATTTGCGCGAACGATATGCGGCTTTCGGTAGCGGCTTTCGGCAGGTGACGCTCGCTTGTATTCATGCGAGCGTATTGGCTTTGGCGAAAGTCGAATTAGGGACGGATGAACGGGAGGCTCGGAGGAAGCGGTGCCATCGAAAGGGCTGAATACCACAAAGGGAATCGACATGAAGGCAATGTCGATCGACGATCTCCTCTCTTTGCGCGAGCAGATTAGCGAAGTGTTGGCAAGCCGCATCAAGGCCGAGCAACAGGAGCTGGAGTCGCGATTGGCGCGGCTGAAGGCGGTCGCGAAGCCCGAACCGGATTCGGGCAATCGACGGACAACCGCGCTCAAAGGCAGGAAACTCGCCCCCAAATACCGCAATCCCGACAACCCGTCAGAAACCTGGGCCGGGCGCGGACGCATCCCGCGGTGGATGGCCGCGGGCCTCAAGGCGGGGAAAAAAATGGCTGACTTCAGGATCGACAATAACGGTTCTGCGCCGGTGCGCGGACGCCGAAAACGCACGTGACGCATCGGCGTAAAGGCGGGCCTGTTTGTGGTTCCGAGCGGCGTGCCCGGGTCATCCCGTCTCTCAAGCCCCTAAAGTCCGGTCCAGTTTGCTGGAAGCGCTCGCCAGCAACACGGCGCACTCTCAAACCTTACCGAAGGCCTAGCCGAGTTCGGCGATATCAAGCGGCCGAGGTCGGATAAATCCGAATTCGATGAGGGAGAGAGGGAAGGGGCTTGCCCCCGTTAATGCATAACCCCTCTTCTAAAACCGTTTCGAAGTCCGGCCTTTCCCTAAGGAAAAGGTGAGAGCCGCGCGCGGCCCGGCGCAACTCAACCGCGATACATTTCGCTCTGGGATTTGGAGCGGAAAGTGCCCCGGGTCGCCATGGCTAGCTGGATAGTTTTTCAGGCGGACGTGGATTTCCGGCTGCGGGAGCGGCGGCCTTGTTGAGATTGGCTTTCTTGCCCACCACGATGCCGACGTAATTCCAACCGGCGCCGGCTGCGCTCGCTTTTGTAATGTCGAGATTTAGTACCCGCCAGCGCGAGACGGGAATGATGCGCTCGGACAGCGCGACCTCGTCCTTCATCATAAGGCCCTTGGCCAATAGATCGCCGCGTGTGAGCTGCTCGAGGATCTCGCGCGAAAGCAGGGCACTTGCTTTATTGTAGCGTGCTTGCGCCGAGTCATATTGCGCATGGTTGCGGGCAATCTCCGGACGTGTGGCACCCAGCGACGTCGGGAAGGAGACAGAGGCGGTATCCGGCCTGCGGATCAACTCCATCATCAGCGAATTCATTTCCTCCGCTGCCTCTTTGCGCGCACGGACAAGGTCGGGACTGCCAAAATATTCGGCCGCACGGTGCGGCGCATGCCAATGGCGCACGCTCAAGGCGTCGCGCCGCGTCCGGATCATTTCCTCGGCCGCCCAGAGGTCAAAATGTTTCAGTTCGTCCCAATATCGAAAGGCTGCAAGGGCGCCGGCCGCCAGGAGAAGAAAGAGTGGTACGGTCACGCTGGCGGCGACCAGTCCGACGAACAGGGCGATCGCGAACAGGGCGATTGCCGCCCAGCCCGCATATGGCCTTGCCATGAATAGAAAATCCGGGTTCACGCGTCCACCTTGATCCTTCCAAAATCCCAAAGCGTCCTATTGAAATTTAGCGCCCTGTTATCGGGGCGGCTTTGGCGGTGGATTTGAATTGTCGGGTTCCGGCATTATGCCATTATTTTGAAGGCACTCCTGAAAATATTTTCTCTGCGCCGCCGCGATACCCTTTTTCGTGCCGGGTGGCTGGTGCGGGAAGGCCCCGATCATCAGCCGGCGACATTTGTCGGCAAGTTCGGCATCGAGTGCACTTGCCGGCATTGGTCCGAGGAATTGTAGGGCAAGGCCGAATAGCGCGAGCGCGCTGAAAATGGCCGCATATCGAGCCATAAATAATTTCACCTTCGCTGCCTTAGGCGATCGCTGGTCAATTAGTTCAAGCCGCAAACGCGCCTGGCGGGAGCCGCGAGCGGTTTATTTTCTAAAAGTATTCGAATTCAGAAGCAATGGCGGAAAAAGCAAAAAAGCCGACGGTCGTTCCCGATAGGAGATGTAAAAAATCAATAGGCCATGGGCTGGCGATAGGCCAAGAGGAGGGTCATGAATAGAATTCTTAAATCGAGCCACGGGCTCCAGTGATTGATGTACCAAAGGTCGTATTCGACTCTCTTTGCCATCAGGTCGACGGTCTGGGTCTCTCCGCGGAAACCGTTGACCTGCGCCCAGCCGGTGAGCCCGGGCTTGACGTGATGGCGGAATGCGTAATTCGAAACGAGGGCCTGATATTCGTTGTTGTGGGCGACCGCATGCGGCCTCGGTCCGACAATCGACATGTCGCCGGCGATCACGTTGAAGAGTTGCGGCAACTCGTCGATGCTTGTCCGGCGCAGCCAACGCCCGAGGCGTGTCACGCGCGGGTCGCCCTTTGTGGCCTGGGCGATGCGGTTACCGTCTTCCAGCACCCGCATCGTGCGGAATTTGTAAATCGAAAAGACGCTGCCGTTAAAACCGTTGCGTCTCTGCCTGAACAAGACGGGACCGGATGAATCGATTTTGATCAGGAGAGCCGTGATCAGCATGAGCGGAGACAGCAGTGCGATCATGAGGCCCGCGACAGCCAGATCGAACAGTCGTTTCATTCCGCGCTCGGTCGCCGTCAGCGGTGTTCTTTGCAGTTCCACGGTCAGGGTGGTGCCGATGTGACCGGCACGGGCCGAGAGAAAGCTGCCGACGGTTTCGTCCGGGAGCAGGTGCACGGGGACGGGGAGAGCGCGCAACAAGTGCACGATGTTGTTGATCAGTCGCGGCTGATCCCACTTCAAGAGCAGAAAGATATAGTCGATTTTTTCGCCTTGGCAGGCCGAAATAACGCTTTGAATCTTTTGGTGCAGCGCTTTGGTCGGCATGTCCCCCAACTCGGCCCCGGTAAGTTCGAACGTTTTGACGGGGCTGTAGCCGCAGCTGCTCAACTGGGCCAAAGTGCGCGATATCGGTTGTTGCCCGTGTTCGGCAATCAGAACGATCTTTTGTTGCGCGAAGGCCCCTCTTTCAAGCGAGCGCTTCAGGGAACGGGAGAGCAAGCCGCGAAATAGAAGCAGGCTGGCCCAGCCGATGACCAGAAACGAGAAGGTAGCGCCCCGCGAAAATGTCCCGGATATCTTCAGTGAAAAAGCGACGGTGATGAGAACGAAAAAAATGAAGAGCCAGTTCAGGGTGACGTAGCGGGCCTGCCGGCCGAAGTTGATGAGATTATTCGGTCGGTAATTCTGTTGTGCACTCGTCAGCGCAAAAAAGTTGGCAAAGACCAGGGCGCCCAGGGCCAGAAAAGTGGCGATGTCGCCGGAGTTGCCGAGAAAGATCCATTGATACCCGATCCCGGAAATCAGGCTTGCCGTAAAAATAACAGCGAGGTCGCTCAGGAGTACGATTGGCTCGATAAGGTGAAACGGCAATCGCCGGGGGAAGGGGGTGGCGGTGGACTGGGACGGCAGCAAGAGCGACGGATCGGCGATGGCCGCCTCAAAATGTTTATTGGTCTGGTTCGGCATACGTTGTCCCAACCACTCAAAATACATACGCGAGAGGCATTTTGCGTGCGGGTTGCAAAATGGGCAAGTTTCGCGTCGAATTAAGGTTATAGTGGAAACATTTTAGTTCGGAAAGATGGCGTTTGTGATGAAAAAACCGGGTATTGATAGAGGTTATGTCTGATTAAATAGTATTATAATGTGAAAATATAAAAACCGGGCTGTCGGCGGCGGGGGGTCTAGTGGATCGTGGTCTGCAGCTCGGACGCTAGTTTGGCGTCGATGCCGCCAATTGAGGTTTCCAATAGTGCGCGGCCCGCGGGTGAGGCGTGGCGATAGGCCTGTACGATCGGCTGCTTCTGACCCGGATGCGCCCGAAGCCAGCGTGCGATTTCGTCGACGACAAGACCTTGCAGTTCGTCGCCTGGCCGGTTTGCCGGTTGGACGGCAAGAGCAAGTCGAATTGGGAATAGGGCGTCATTATACGGCGACGTGTAATAGGACATTTTCAATGGCGCGAGGGGCCGGACGGTCCTTGGCCCTGAAACCGATGCGGCGGCGGCCAGCATCAGCCAGGCGCGCGCGTCGGACGGGGAAAGGGCGGCGGCGCCTTCCGTTGCGGCAAGGCTATTCTTCTGGGCACGAATTGCGGCGATCGGGGCGCCGTTTTCGAGTGCGGCGAGAATGGGAGCGTTGAGTGCCAAGGCATATTCGACCGATAAATCGCCGCGCGGCCAGCCAATCGCCGCACTCGTCTCGGCCGCCGAGAGCGCGGCCGCGGTTACTTGGGCTTCGGCGTCGGTTTTGGGGAAATATGGCAGCTGCGGTCGCAAGAGTTCGGCGGCGATGATCCAGGCCGATTGAAGCCCGAGAACCAGCGCAAAAATGGCAGCGAAAAACCGCAGTCGCATTTTAGCAGAGCGGGGTTTATTGCGAAAATAAGAAAACGGCGCGCTTAAAAAAGCGGTTCGGCGCGGTCGCTTTCCAGGACGAGGCACGATAACCGGCCGGTTGCGTAGGCGCCAGTATCAATATTTATACGATTGGGACGGATGTCGATGTCGCGCACGGGGCTATGGCCGTGCACGACGATTTTGCCGAAGTCCTCTTCGCACAAGAGAAATTCGTCGCGGATCCATAGCAGGTCTTCGTCCCGTTGATCGGCTAGGGCGATCCCTGGCCGCACTCCGGCATGGGCAAAATAATAGCCGCCGCAGCTAAATGATGGGAGCAGGCGGTCGAAGAAGTGGCGATGGGAGGCCGGCAGGACGGCATTCAAGGCCGTGGCCAATTCTTTTTGAGTCTTCGTGTCGGAGGTCAAGGGCGGCTTTAGGCCGTACGACATCAGCGTTTCAAGCCCGCCGAGCCGGCTCCAGTCGCGCAGCAATTCCGGATTTGCCAGGAATTCTTTGAGAAAGACGTCGTGATTGCCGCGCAGCAGGACCATTTCGCGGCCTTGCATGCAGTCGATCAGGAGGTCGAGCACCTCGCGGGAGGCCGGGCCGCGATCGATATAGTCGCCGACCAGCAAATGGAGCGGCTGCGCGACCGGGTTGGCCACAATGTGCGCGTCGATGCGCGAGAGCACCCGGTCGAGCAGGTCCGCGCGGCCATGCACATCGCCAATGGCATAGATACGCAAGCCGTCCGGTAGGCGCTGGGAATGCTTCTTGCGGCGCCAGGTCAACATTCGCGCGGTTATCCGAATCCTTGAGGCCTTTCTTAGCCGGGGTCTTGCGGCGTTACCACGGTTAACAGTCGACTTACATGATATGGAGCATTTGAGACGAATTACACAGTAAAACGGAGGAAGATCGAAAAAATATAATGGTATTCGCGTCCCACTGAGAGTGATGGTGGGAACGTATACTATGCGTACCGCAGTAAAAAGCCTCATGGCTGCCGTTGTCATAACGGCTGCCATGGTCCAGCACGACGCAGACGCCGCTTTGTATGATGTTCAGCCGCTGGCGGCGCCGTCGGCCGATGTCTTGAAACTTACGATTTCTTACCCGTATCCGGTCGCGCTTGGCCTCGCGCCGGCAGCGGCAGCCCCTGTAACGCCGGAGCCATCCGCATTCGCGCCCGAAATGGCGATGTTCGCACTGGCTCCCGAGAGACTGGCGCCTTTTGATGCGCCGTTGGCGGTGGCGCCGGCGGCAACAGCGACACCAACACTAACCATCGAGCCCCGCTCCCAGCCCGCCCCGGCCGATCGGGTGCCCGAGGTAAAGCCGGCTGAGACGACCCCCGAGCTCATGCCACCGGACACGGTGATGTCGGTCCCCGGCGATGTTTTGCCGAAGCCGCGGCCGCGCGAAATTGCTCCGCGTGCGCGCTCGCGGGCAACGGATCAGCGCCTGCGGCGCGATGCCGTGCGCATCGAATTCGATACCCCGACCCTGGCGCCGCTGGCGCACACGCGCTTCTGTCTCCGATATCCAGGTGAGTGCCGGGTTCACAAGATCCGCTTTCGCGGCGGCGCGATCGACCTGACCGCCGACCGCCGTCAGGAGCTCTTGCGGGTCAATGCCGACGTCAACCGCTCGATCCGTGCCGTTCATGTGAACGAGACCCCGGTCAACGAACGATGGCTGATTTCGCCGTCGGAAGGTGACTGCAACGATTACGCCGTCACCAAACGGCACAAATTGCTCGCGGAAGGATGGCCGGCCCGCAATCTCTTGTTGGCCGAGGTGGTCACCGACTGGGGTGAACATCATCTGGTGCTGGTCGTGCGCACCGATCGAGGCGACCTGGTCGCGGACAATCTGAGCGTGCGGATTCGCAGCTTCGATAAGACGCCCTATCAATGGGTGCGGGTGCAGTCGCCCGAGAATCCGAAGTTCTGGTCGACCATCAAGCCGCCGCAGGCGGATATGGTAGCCACGGCCGGGAGCGATACGCCGCTATGAGGGCGTGAGCGTGCGGCTGGCGCTTTGTGAAAGAGCGAGACCCAATAACGAGGCGGCTAGCACCACAATGGTGCTCTTCAACAGGCTCGCGTCAACGAAAGCCTGTATCGACAAGAGAACGGCACAGCTGGCGCCGGCGGCCGTGAAAAACGAGTCCCGGCCCCGCTGAAATGCGCCGCTGAGCAGCCATGCGACCGCCGCCACGGTCGCGATCACGGCGATCCAGAGGGCCGGACGCCCCAACTCGACCAGAAGACCGGCCGCCGTTGTGGGCGCGGTCGCGGCAACGATGGTTTGACCGGTCTCTTGGTAGATCGGCAGCAGCGCCGAAAACGTGCCGGCGCCGGATCCCAACCAACCGGTGTCGTTGACGATCCGTTGCGTGAGCTCGAGCGCCGGCTTCGAGGACGTGGTATCGAACCGGAGTGTGAGGTCGGGCGTGTGTGCCAGCAGGTCGCGTGCGATCATCGATGCCGGAACGGCGATCGCGACGAGCATGAGCAGCATTCCGATCCGCGGCGGCACGCCAAGGCGACGAAAGCCGGCGATCAGAATAAAGGTTCCGACCCCGCAGGCGGTTGCGAAAATAACGCCGTTCGACGTGAAAAAGACAACCGCGATCCAACAAACCGCGAAGGCGCCCAGCGCCGCGGTGAGGGCGGTGATGAACAGGCGAGGGCCGAAATCGCCTCGATTGCGCCGCGTCTCGTAGCGTTCGATCGCGTAAGTCGCGGTTGCGCAAGTCAGCACCGTCCCGAGCGCTGCCGCTCCTGCGACCGCCGTCCGCGCTCCGCCGGCGCTGATTTCTCCGAGAAACACGAAGCCGCCGAGGTCGTGGATGATCAGCAGTGCCGCCAAAAGCGTGGTGACGCCGGCCAGCAGGAACAGAAAGGTCTCGGCCCGCTGGCGATCAATCGTGACCGCGCTCGCAACGAATAAAATGGCAAGGACCGACAGATAGCGGGCAAGAGCGATGAGCGTGTCGCCTGGATTTACGCTGATGCTGCCGCCGATCGGTCGTCCCAGTGCCGCCTCGGCGCTGATCCAAATGGGGTGGCGCAGACTGTCAAAGGGAATCGGGAGCGCCTGAAGCAAGAGCCAGACCGTTGGAACGAGCGCGAGCAGCACGGCCGGCTTCAAGAGGGTCGCGAGAAAGGCGGCTTCTCCCGGGCGAATGGACCAGGCCACAACAAAAACCATGAGTGCCGCATAGCCGCCCAGCGCGCCACGGAAAAGCAGGCTGTCAGAAAACAAAAAGAAAGGTGATAAACCGACCAGTAAAATGAGCAGGCGGAATGCGGACTGCATGTTGGACGAAGGCCTTCATCATGGAAGCACGGAGGATGCACACCGACGGCCGATTGCACAAGAAGCCCCTCAGCCGCTGCGGCCGGCTGCCGGGGATTGCGCGCGGCCAAGGGGCGTCAATATTTTGGATTGGCCGCCACGCTTTCGTGGCGCAACGGCCGTTGCTACACGAGGCTCGGTGAGGTCGAAACGATCGAGGTCGAAACCATGATGCGACAGACGAAAAAATCGCTGGTCCTGTCGCTCGCACTTTGCGGCTTTGCCGCGCCGGCCTTCGGCCAACCCAGCACCCAGCCAGGCAATATTCCGACGCGGCAGGCACCAAACAGCCCGTTCGGGACAGAATGGGCCAAACCCGGCGGCACGGCGGGAAGCTATATCTATAACGACCCGCGGCTCCGTGATCCCAATCGTTCGCTTGGGTCGCAGCGCAATATACGCTGCCCTGCGCCGCTACTTTACGATCCCGCCTCGGGCCGTTGCCGGTAGAAACAGGTCGAAGGGTGGGGAGCGCGTGAGTGCCGCCTCGGCTTGAGGGGCGCCTTTATTGGGCGGGAATGCCGACGCCCTTTTGAGAATTGTAGGCTTTTGCCGATGGAGCCGAGGAGACGACGGCGGAGGCGGGCGTCCGCTGTTCGCGGAGCAAGCCATTCGCAAAGGTTCCGCACAGGTAGCCGACCTGGACGGCAACAATGTTCAAAACCATTGCCGCAACGATCCCGAGCCCGGCGCCAGGCGCGACCGCCACGCTAAGAATCGCTGCGGCGGCGATAATCGGGATGATCGCAAATACCTTGAACCGAAGCCCTACCGCCATGCCGGTCAATACGCAGGCGAGTGCCAAAATGACCATTGGTTAGCCGCTCCTTTTGGAGAGAGCCTGGGCCAACTCGATTAAGGAAACGCTAAATTCTCTGCGGCGCCGCGAATCGTTAAATGTGGTGTTTATTTTGTAGTTATTTCAAGGCGCTACGCAATTTGATTGCAGGAGTGAAATCGCGTTCGAAAGACCTGCCAACGAGACAATCCCGTGAATTTTGGTGCCCTGGCCGTCGATTTCGACAGTGAGCTGGCTTGCGGATTGCCAGGGTCCGCTCAGTAGAACCGCAGCCTCGTCCGGAAGCGCGACCATGCTGCCGGGTGGAATGACGTCGCCTTTGAAGCGTGTGCTGGAACGGGCGAGCGAGACGGAAATTGCCGGATGCGTGCGCGGACGAAACGGCGTGATGACGACGAAAGCGATCTGAAGGGGGCCTTTGGGACGGCAGCGGATCGTCAGTCCGGCGAACTCGGGATCCGACTGCAAGAGCTCGGCGGTGCGGATGACCGAGACCACGTCTTGGCCTTTTTCCGGGCCTGGGGTGCGCACCAGGTGCCACTTTCCCAGCGGGCCGTCGGCCGCGAGAGGCGTGCGCGCCTGAATTTGATGCCACAAAGGCCGTTGATCGGCGACACCGCCCGACAAACAAGCCTCCGGCGGGCAGGGGGAGACATTCACGGCCGTCTCGTATTGGGACGCTGCTCTTGCAACCGGCTGCAAAGGGCAAGCAACAACAAAAAACACGAAAAAAATGTAAAATATTTGATTTTGCATCGTGTTCTTGTGTTTTATCAGCCGGATGACGGGATTATATAGGATATTATGCCGTCCGTTTTATCGGGACGGATAGTTTTTTGCCCTCGATTTTTGTCGCCGCACCGCAACAGTCACCATATTTTGGAATTCCGGTTGCGCCTTGGGTGTTGCTAACCGATAGGACGTGGTATTTGAATCCGGGGTGTTAGTATAACATTAACAAAATCGTCGCTTGCCACGATTCTGGGATGGGGGTCGTTTTGCGGTTTGGCGGGAGCTTTTTTAAGTCGGCCGTATTGTGCCTGCTTATTGCATGCGGCGGCTGTTCGGAAATGCCGACCACTGGCCCTTACAGCTGGGATGTCAAGGCGGGCCAACCACTCGAACCGGACGGGTTGCCTTACGGATTGGTCCGCCTCAATCCGGAGGCCGTGGCGATTCTTCACGAATATGAGCCGAGAGGGCTGGCCGGGGCTTTCACCGACAAGCGCCCGCCTTCGGAAATCAAGTTCGGGATCGGCGACACGGTCAGTGTCACGATATTCGAAGCGGCGGCTGGCGGCCTGTTTATCCCGGCCGAGGCCGGCGTGCGTCCGGGCAACTATGTCACGCTGCCCGATCAAGCCATCGACAACAACGGCAACATTACGGTGCCCTATGCCGGCCTGGTCAAGGCCGCCGGACGCACCGCCGTCGAAGTGCAGAACGACATTATCAGCCGGATCAGAAACCGCGCCATCGAGCCGCAAGCCGTTGTTGCGGTGACGCAGCAGCGCACCTCGCTCGTCAGCGTGCTGGGCGAGGTCAATGCGCCGACCCGTTACGCCGCCGCCGCAACGGGCGCCGGCGACCGCATCTTGGACGCGATTACGCGCGCGGGCGGCATCAAGGGCCAGGGTTTCGAATCTTGGGTAATGCTCGAGCGCGGCGGCCGGCGGGCGACGGTGCCGTTCGAAAACCTGGTGATGAGCCCGGCCAACAATATCTATGTGCAGCCCGGCGACCGGATTTACGTCTATCGCGAGCAGCAGAAGTTCATCGCGCTCGGCGCGACCGGGCAGAGCGGCGAGTTCAATTTCGACGCATGGCGTATCAATCTGGCCGAAGCGGTCGGCAAGGCCGGCGGTCTGATCGACAATCAGGCGGATCCCGATGCTGTGTTCATGTACCGGGCCGAACCGCGTGACGTCGCCGAACGCTTGGGCGTGGATGTTTCCAAGTTCCCGGGTGCTGCGACGATCCCCGTGATCTTCAGCATCAACTTCCGCGATCCGGGCGGCTTCTTCCTGGCGACCAAGGTCCAGATGCGCAACGGCGACATCATCTTCGTATCGAATGCCCGCTCGGTCGAAGTCACCAAGTTCCTGCAATACCTGCGGGTGATCCTGGCGACGACGAGCGACACCATCAATACGGTCAATGACGGGGTTATCCTGAGAAACAACATCCGTAACAGCACGTCGGTCCGTTAGTGAACGAGTGCGATCTCGAGGGGTGATCCGGTCGCGCGAGCGCGACGACGAGATGATGACGGGATACTCGGGCTCGGCAGCGCATGCTGCCGGGCCCTGATCTTTGGGGGGCGTGCTATCGGATCATCGTGGGGAGGCTTTGTTCTCGTCGGGTAACGCCTCCACAACGACAACTTGGAATTTGCCGAGTGGGTCGGTTGACGAGGGATGCAGCCATCGCCGCACTTTGAATTCCCACCAAAGTGGCTGGTTCTTGCCGTGCTCGCCGTTTGTCTGTGGACCGGACCGGTCAACGCGGATAGCGCTGCGCGCCGCATCATCGATTTTCAGAAGGACGGCATCCGGTTTCAGATCAAGGCGGCAATTAAGGCTGACCCTGCCACGGCCTATGCCGGGCCGACCGGCGACCGGAGCCGTGCGTCACTCGCCGTAAAGCTCCGCATCTCCTCGCATGCGCGCGAATCTCAGTTCTTCGGCGTCGTCAGCCGGAATTTTTCGGTGTTTTCTCCCTCTTCCGGTTCGGCCGAAAAGCTGTTTTGGCAGGATACGACCTGTCACCAGAGGAGGGGGCTTCCCAAAACGACGGTCGTTGCCATCGACGGATCGATAACACGGGACGGGACGCAAATTCAGGTGCACGCCCGGCCCCGTCAATTGGGCTTGTTGCTTCCGAAGGATGAAATCACCCAAGGCATACAGTTCGCCCCGAAGGATGCGCTGATCGCCTATCGGTCCCGGTCGACATCGAGCGGTCTCCTGGTGGACGTGAAAATATACGCATTCGACTGCGATTTGACGGTCACGCGGGGTCCGCCCGGGCATGATGATAATGTCCGCCAACGGCCGAATCCTGTCGGGGATCTCCGGATCGAGAACCGCGACCGCGGTCCTTGACCCGAGGCACGGGAAAAAGGCCGAATGGTCGTCGCGTCGTTCCCGAGGTGGCGGCGGCGCGCGGAAAATCGCTTTTGGGAGATGCGCCTGCAGGCTAGGTTATTTCGAAAGCTTTCGGAATTGAATGCCGGGCCAATGAAATATAGCGCGAATTTGCCGTCGCTAAGATTGAGCGCGATCCCATCTTATTTGATCTTTTTCGTGGTTGCCGGCGCGCCGCTTCCCTACGGCTCTTACGACAAGACCACTATCGCATTCTGGTGCTTCGTGCTCGGCGTTACGGCGGTGGCAACGGCATTGTCGCCGATTTCGCTGCGCAAGGCGCATTTATGGCTGCTTGGCGGAATCGGCTTGATCGTCGTGTTTTATGCTTTTGTCCTGCATGAACAATTGGCCGATCACCCCTGGATTGCCTCGCCCGATCCGTTGTGGGCGAAAGCCTCGCAAGCGCTCCGGATGGAGCTGACGCCGTCGGTTTCCATCGTCAGGGGCGAGCCGCTCTTTGCGCTTGGGCCGTCATTGGCCTGCGTTCTGGCGTTGACTTGCGGGCTCGTCGTCGGGGCCGATCGGGAGCAGGCACGGCGGCTTCTTCAAGTCGTGGCCTGGTCGGGTGCCGCCTATGCCGCCTACGGGATTGTTTCCTTTTTGTTCGAGCCGACGACGCTGTTGTGGCGGGAAAAGCGCGCTTACATCGGCAACCTCACCGGCACTTTCGTCAATCGCAATACGGCCGCCGCTTATTTCGGCTCGTGCTCGGTCGTTTGGCTCTTGCTTCTCATGGAGAAGGTCAGGCGCCATTTGCGGACCGACACGATCGATTGGAAAAGAGTGCCGGCGCGGCTGATGACGAATCCGCCGCGTATTCTCGTCCTGTATTTTTCGATGTTTTTTCTTTGTCTCATGGCGCTGTTTTTGACCGTCTCGCGCGCCGGCGTCGTGCTGTCGCTGTTCGCGCTGATCGTTACTTTCGTCGTTTATTTCCGGCGCGACCTGCCGCCGCGTAGCGGAATTTGGATCGCGCTGATGGCCGGTACGGCAATAGCTTTGGTCTTGTTGCAGTTCCTGGGCGGCCGGGTCAGCAGCCGGTTCGACGTGCAGGGGCTGGCGGACGAGGGGCGGCTGGCGGCCTTTCGCTCGACCGTCAAGATGATCGCGGATCATCCCTGGTTCGGGACCGGTCTGGGGACCTTTCCCTGGGCGGCGCCCGCCTATCGAAGTCCCGATATTTCGATGTGGGGTGTCTGGGACATCGCCCATAACACGCCGCTCGAACTGGCGGCGGAGCTCGGTTTGCCCCTGGCGGGGGCGGTGTCCTTGGGGTGGGGCATCATGCTGGCGGTTTTGATCCACGGAATCCGCACCCGCCGGCGCGATGTCATTGTTCCGCTTGCCGCCTTTTCGGTATCTATGATCGCAATCCTGCACTCTTGCGTCGATTTTTCGCTGCAAATCCCGGGCTATGCGATTGTCGTCTTTGCCATGGTGGGCGCCGGGCTCGGCCAGTCGTTTCGGTCGAAAGCGTGATGAAAATGGACGGCGGGCCAGGATAAATACAGGAAAAACAATAATATTTGAGATCGGATAATCGAATTTACTGTATTTTGCGCTGCGCCAAAATCCCATTGGAAAAGAATAAATGTCATGGTATTTTATTTGGAATTACTAGGAGATGGTCATGCGCTCCTCGGTTCGCCGCCTTGCGCTGCAAGTCGCCACTGGTGCGATGGCTGCCGGCTTGGCCTTGTCGTCGTCGGCGATCGCCCAAAATGCCGCCAACAGTCCGGTCGATCAGTTCGTGAGCAATCCCAGCCAGGTCGTGCAGGGATATCCGAGCGGCGGCGCCCAATTGATTTCGTTGATACGGGAT
>Ga0180222_1001882_pt1 | contig 19344 bp, 20 predicted proteins | sample eDN5th37CKraftOP_FD_151336 | JGI IMG/M metagenome (GOLD analysis project Ga0180222, IMG submission 151336) | Enriched Organic Plus compost microbial communities from Emeryville, California, USA - eDNA 5th pass 37_C Kraft OP (version 2) (version 2) ... | reverse complement strand
CGATTGCTTGACGGCCTCACCTCCTCAGGCTACGCCTGAACTCGCTCCCGGGCTCAAAAGTCCGGCTCTAAAGGTATCGCGGGGTGGAGCAGCCCGGTAGCTCGTCAGGCTCATAACCTGAAGGTCGTTGGTTCAAATCCAACCCCCGCAACCAATTCCTTCCTCAGATCAAGTTCCCGATGCCCCACCGCACGTCACGCGTCGGCTGGCGGGAAGCTGCGCTTCCCTGGCCGAGGTAGCTCCTCGTCCTGCGGACCATAACCTGAAGGTCGTTGGTTCAAATCCAACCCCCGCAACCACCGATACCGACAAACCCGTCGCACCCGCGGCGGGTTTTGTCATTTTACCAGCCTTTCCAATGGCTTGCCGCTCCGTCCATTCGAGGATCGTGCGCAGTTCGCCATGCAGCGTGGCGTAGAGTTCCCCCCGTTCCGGGCCGGGAGTGAGCACGATCTTCTCGATGAGCATGCGCAGGACATCGGCGGCTTGCTGGCGCTCTTCGGGGCGATTCAGGGCGGCAGTGAGCCGGGTGACCTTCCCGGCGTAGATCGCTGCTGCGCTCGGCAGAATGTCGGGGGAGTCTTCCGGGGCTTCGGCGAGAAGTGTAGTCAGCTCCGCCCTGCGCGCCTCCAGCGCATCCATCTTCTCCTTCATCGACAGATGATACATGCCGTCTGCAATGGCTTCGACGATCTGCTCGATCTGTCTGGCAACCTTGCCCAGTTCGACTTTCCATGCTTCGCTGTTGGAGCGGCGTTCCCTGTTCAGACGGTTCGTCTCTTCAGCGTAGGCACGTATTGCCTCCCCTACCATCTCGGGCGACATCATCCGCTCCTACAGGCCGGTCAGCACGCGGGCGTCGAGTTCTGTGCGTGGGATCGTGCGACCGTTTGTACAGGTGCCCTTGCTGATGTGGTTCGAGCAGGCGAAGCGATCGGCCCCGCGAAGTGAGTAGGGGCCTCCGCAACAGCCGCAGAACACCAGGCCGGACAGCAGCGACTTCGGACGCCGCGCGCCGTTCAGCCGATTCTTCTTGTGATGCGCGCGGACGGCTTCAGTGACATTGGCGAACTTCTCGGCGATCTCGCCCTGACGCGTGCGGACGGCCTGCCAGAGCTGGTCATCGACGATCCGCAGTTCCGGCACCTCCCTGACAATCCATTCCGTCTCGGGGTTGAGCCGGGAGACTCGCTTGCCGGTTGACGGATCCTTGACGTAGCGCAGCCGGTTCCAGATCAGCCGGCCGATATAGAGTTCATTGTTGATGATGCCGGTGCCGCGCTTCACGTGGCCGCGGATGGTGGTGTCGCTCCACGGCTTGCCGTTCGGGCCGGGCACGCCTTCCTCGTTCAGCCTGCGCGCAATGCTGCGCGGGCCGACGCCAGCGGCAAACTCGTAGAAGATGCGTCGTACGACATTGGCCTCGGCCGCGTCGATCTGGCGGTCGCCCCGGATCGGGTCGCCGCGCGCATCGAGTTGTTTGACGACCCTGTAGCCATAGCAAAGCCCGCCGCCCGACTTGCCTTCCTCGACACGTCCACGGATGCCGCGGTGGGTCTTGGCAGCAAGGTCTTTGAGGAACAGCGCGTTCATCGTCCCCTTGAGGCCGACGTGCAACTCGCTGATCTCGCCCTCGGCCAGCGTGACGACAGGCACGCCGGCGAACTTCAGATGCTTGAACAGTGTCGCCACATCGGCCTGGTCGCGGCTGATCCGGTCCAGCGCCTCGGCCAATACCACGTCGAACTTTCCTGCCTGCGCGTCCTGCAACAGCATCTGAATGCCGGGCCGCAGGATCATGCTGGCCCCGGAAATCCCCGCATCCTTGTAGGTGCCAACGACCTTCCACTTCTCGCGCTTCGCCTGCTCCCGGCAAATCCGGAACTGGTCTTCAATCGACGCCTCGCGCTGGTTGTCGGAGGAATAGCGGGCATAAAGGGCGACGCGTGTCATGGGATAGCCTCCTTCAGGCAACCTTGTCGAAGCGGCTCGGCCGGATCAGCACTTCGGCCGAAATGCCCAGGTGGTTGTGCAACTGCCGGATCATCTCGATGGACAGTCCCCGCTTGCGGTTCAGGACATCGGCCACCCGATTGCGCGGGCCGATCATCGGCTCCAGGTCCCTGCGGGTCAGTCCCTGCTGCTCCATGCGGAACCGGATCGCCTCGATCGGGTCGGGCGGATCCATCGGATAGTTCTTCGCTTCATAAACCTCGATCAGCGTCGCCAGCACGTCGAGCCGGTCGCCATCCGGCGTGCCGCTCTTCGCGCCCCACAGCCGTTCCACTTCGGCAAGCGCCGCATCGTAATCCGCCTCGGTGCGGATGGGCTTCAGCTCAGTCGCCATGTCTGACCTCCGTCACGTCGATCCTGTCATATGCCTTGTGGGTGCCGATCCACTTGATCCAGACGATGGCCTTCTCGAAGTCGACCGCCACCACGAGGCGATAATCGTTGCCCTTGATGTTGAAGACGATGCGTTCGGCGCTGACGATGCTGGCCGTCGCGTAGAGCCGCTTCACATCCGCCGAACTGGTCCAGTCCGCCTTGCTGACTTCGTCGAACCAGGCATCGAGCGCGGCCTTGACCGCCGGCTGGTCCTTCTGCCCCGCGAGGCTGTCGACGAACTGCCGCAAGGTGCGGCGAGCAATGATCCTCATAGCGTACCTATATCACGGGACCAAAACGGTCACAAGAAGAATATGCGAATGCCCCGGCGCGGGTGTCGCGACGAGGCGATGACCGATGTGCGGGGCGCTCTGATCGCCTATCCGAGCGGGGCGTCCAGCGGCATGAGCCCGGCGTTCATCTCTGCGCGCTCAACCGCGTCGATGACGATATCGGCAGCTTCCGCCGTGCGGTGACGTCGCTGCGCGGCAGCCCGGAGCCAGTCATAGTGGTCGGCGCGCATCAGCACGAATTCGCGGCGGTCATGCCGGGTGATCTCCACCGGCGCTTGTCGCGCCTGATGCAGGAGTTCTTCGGGACTGCGCTGGAAAGAAATGGAATCAACAGTGGTCATGACTGCATCCTGAACAAACCCGGTGCCTGAAACCATAGGCATCACCCATCCTCGCCTGCTGGGCGCTTCTTCTGTACCCTGCGTTCCAGCGCCAGCTTGCGCTCGAACTGCTCGCGGGCGATCTGGCGGCCGAGCAGCCGGGTGAGGATCATGACCGCTTCGTCGGCGCGACTGCCGCCGTTCCGCGCCGGTTCCGACGAGGTCGGAGGTCCAAACACCTCAATGTTGATCCTGCTGCGTTTGAGCGCCATCGTCTCCAAAAATCCCATTGCCCGGAGGGGGCAGGGACCATCGAAGAACCGCTCGTGCATGAAATGATAGCCCCGCGTCGCACCCGTGCGGCATATGGGATACTGTAGCGTATAATAAGGATGCTCTGGAATCGGGAGAACATCGCGCAATGGAGATCGACAAGGACAGGATCGACGATGCGATTCTCGCGCTGCTCTACCTGACGCTCGACGGGGACGGCCGAGCATGGAAGGGATTCGACTGGAGCGCGATGAACCGACTGCACGAGAAGGGCTTCATCGGCAATCCGGTCAACAAAGCGAAATCCGTCTGGCTTACGGACAAGGGGATCGTCAGATCGGAACAGCTTTTTCGTGAGATGTTCATGGTCCAAAGATGAGCCCCCGGATCGCTCTCCGGAAAGTGCGAAAGTATTAAGTTGCCAGCTTCAGCGTATGGCAGCAGAAATCTGAAGTGAGCCGCCGGGCGTCTGCCTTGCACGCAAGCTCATCCGTACGAAAGCCGAAATAAGCCGGTTTCTGATGTCAGGAGCTAAGGGCGCTGCCCTCGCGCGGCCCAAGAAAACTCTTCGGCCTCGCGGCATAAACGGCCTGCTCCCCGCGAGCGGGTCCCCTCCATTTATTCCACGGTGCCAAAGACTTTCCTTGCACCTTGCTACCCCGGTCTCGCCCATGTTTTGTCCGGCGTTGACAATCGGGATGGGGCGGTATCGGGGATGGGCCTGTAACCGGGCTTGCCGGTGCGCTCGATCCAGTCAAGGATTGTGCCAAGCTCGCCTTGCAGGGTGACGCTGTAGCTGCCGCGTTTCTCGCCGGGGGTGATGACGATGCGGTCGATGATCTCGCGGATGGCGTCGGCGGCTTCGAGAGCGTCGTCGGGATGGTCGAGCGCTTCGGTCAGGCGCTCGATCCTGCGCCGGAAGGTTTCCGCAACGCCGGGATGGATGGCGGGTACGTCCTGCGGGGCGCTCGACAGGCGGGCGGTGAGGCTGTCCTGTCTGGCTTCAAGCTCGGTCAGACGGTCGGACAGGGCGCGATGCCAGCCGCCCTGTTCGATGACGCGCACGATCTCCGCAATGGCCCTGGCCGTCTCGGCAAGCTCGATGCGGGTCGTCTCGGCCATGGCCTGACGCTCCCGGTTGAGCCGGTTGGTTTCCTCGGCATAGGCGCGCATGGCTTCCGCCGCCATGTCCGGCGTCATCATGCGCTCGCGCAGCCCGGTCAGGACGCGCTCTTCCAGCGCCTTGCGCGGGACGGTGCGGCCATTGTCACAACCATTGCCGAGCGCATGGTTGGTGCAAGCATAGCGGTCGAGGCCGCGCCGCCGGTAGGTGCCGCCGCAGCAACCGCAGATCAACAGGCCGGACAGCAATGTGCGCGGGCGGTGGGTGGCATTGAGGCCGCCGTTCTTCGCCACCAGTGTCTTCATGGCGGCGCGCGTGTTCTCGATCCGCCGGGCGAACAGGTTTGCCAAATGGGACTGCCGGGCCTTGGCGGCATCCCAGAGTTCCTGCGGGATGATGCGCAGTTCCGGCGCTTCGCCAAACACCCATTCGCTTTGCGGATTGCGGCGATAGGCATAGCGGCCCGTGTCGGGGTTGTTCACCTTGCGCTGGCGGTTCCAGACCAGGCGGCCAATGTAGAGTTCGCAATTGAGGATGCCGGAGCCGATTTCCCGGTTGCCGCGAATGACGGTATCGCCCCATCGCTTTCCGGTAGGGCTAGGAATGCCGTCGCGGTTGAGGTCTGCCGCAATGCGCTGCGGCCCCTTGCCCGCGACATATTCGCGGAAGATGCGCCGAACCACCTCGGCCTGTTCCTCGATAATCTCGCGCTCGCCCCGGATCGGCTCGCCGCGCGCGTCGAGCTGGTGGACGACGCGATAGCCATAGGCATTGCCGCCGCCGATCTTGCCCGCTTCCACACGCCCCCTGATGCCGCGATGGGTCTTGATGGCGAGGTCTTTCAGGAACAGCGCGTTCATGGTGCCTTTCAGGCCGACATGAAGCTCGTTGATCTCGCCTTCCGACAGGGTGAAGATCGTCACGCCCGCAAAGCGCAGCCGCTTGAAGACGCCTGCCACGTCCTCCTGACCGCGGCTGATGCGGTCGAGCGCCTCCGACAGCACCATGTCGAAACGGCCCGCCTGCGCATCGGCCAGAAGCGACTGGATGCCGGCGCGGATGAGGGATGCGCCGGAGATGGCGCGGTCGGAATAGGTCTCCACCACCGTCCAGCCCTCGCGCGCCGCGCGTTCCCGGCACTGGCGCAACTGGTCCTCGATCGAGGCATCACGCTGGTTGTCGGAGGAATAGCGCGCGTAAAGGGCAACGCGGATCATGGGGGCAAACTCCGTTCTGTCAGTCCTTGATGGCGTCCTTCGGCATCGGCGGCACGTCCGGCGCTCTGTCCAGAAGCTTCGTCAGATCGCCGCGCTTCGCCGTGCCGGCGCGGGCTTTCAGGAAGTCGGCGGCGGTCTCCACCGCGCCGATCTTCTGCGCAACCGCCGAGACGATCCACTGATTGAGCGATACACCGTCCTCCTGCGCCAGCCGCGCCGCCGTCTCCTTGAGCGATTGCGGCAGCTGCAAGGGGTATTTGTAGCGTTGGGTCTGCGTCATGTGTTCAGTCTCCTGACGATCTCTCCCGGTGTTGCGACGGTCACGCCCAGCGTCGAGGCCGGACGGAAGTCCCTGACATTGTGCGTCACGATGGCGTCGGCCTGTCCGTTCAGCGCGGCCTCAAGCACCATCTCGTCCGCTGCATCGGACAAGATGGGCCGCGTCCTGAACGAAATATCAACGCCCTCGGACACGGCGGCGAGCGCGCTTATCAGCTCCGCGACATCCTCCAGGCTGTGGCCCGTCGCCTTCCGAGTCTCTTCCCGGCTCAACACCGCCTCGTATTCCAGAAACAGCGCGGTTGAACAAAGCGGGGTAACCAGACCACAATCCACGAAACGCAGGAGCAGATTGCTCGCGCCGTTGCGACTGCGGAAGGCCGCCACGATGACATTGGTGTCCAGAACCAGTCTCATGGCTGTAATAATAGAAACATCTCATAAGATGTCAATATTATGAGCAAGGAACCAGTCTTCCGGCAGGCCGATGGGCAACGAAGAAGCGGCAGCGCCACCTGTTCATTGTTCGTCGCCAGCATCTTCCCCGTCACCGTTACGGGCTGACGGCGTATTGTCATTGGCCGCTTGCGTTGCCTTCGCGAAGTCCTCGCGCGCCATGCGGCGGCCGATGATGCGGGCAAGCGTCAGGGCGACGGCATCGACCTTGCGCAAAGCCTTTGGATCGGGTCCTGCCGTGCCTGCATTGTCGTTGGCGGCCTGTACTGGCCACCGGCGTTCTGGCCTGTCGTCATCAGGGCTCATGGCTTGCCGCCTTTCGGCCGCAGCGCCGGTTGTCATTGGCGGCATCGTCCGCGGGCTGCCACGCGGCGGGATCGGCGACCCAGCGGTCGATGTCGGATTCTCGCCAGCCGGCTCCGTTGGTGCTGATCCTGAGCTGAGCCGGGAAGGTGCCTTCCGCGATCTTGCGGTAGATGGTGGACCGCGACAGGCCGGTGCGGGCGAGAACCGTTTTCAGGCGGACGATACGGTCTGGTTGGCGCATGGTCGCACTGCCCTCTGCTGGTTGTTTCTGACGATTGCAGAGACCAGTGAGAGCAATGAATTATTGTTTCGCAACAGTTATTTAGCTGGCGTCGTTCTGCGTCGTAGAAACGGCGGAAAATACTGGAAACCTACAGTCCGATCCCGCGTCCTCTGCCCCTTCCGAGACCGTGACTGATTGCCAGATCGCGACTGATGCCCATGCCTGTTTCGAAGGAGATGCCGAGATCGCGCCTGCGGCCTTCAAGCAGGGATTCAAGCTGCGGGTCGCGTTCAAGGCTCATCGCCATGTTGCCCATTTCTGCCCGTGCGGCGTGATAGCCGGAATAGTCGCCCGCCGCATATTGGCGCTCTCCGGTCTGTTTGAGTTCCCGGAACCGCTCGACAAAGCGGTCGGCGCGCAGTTCGGGGTTCTGGCGCATCTCGGTTTCCAGTTGCAGGGCACGCCTTGCTGGCAAGGCTCTGTCGCGATCGCCCGATGCGGCCTCGGCCGCAAGCTCGGGGTTCCTCTTGTAGACGGCCTCGGCATCATGGGAGCCATGAGGCCGGAGTTTGTCGAAGCCCGTGCGAGCCTCTTGCAGTTCCTCGATCTGTTCGGGCGTTGCGGCGATGTCCTGCGCCTGCGCCCGCAAGATCGCATCCACGGCGCGGGCATGACGGACGAAGGCCCTGCCACGGGCGCGGCGCAACGCCGCCTCCGGGTCGATCTCCGCTTCCTTCCCGGCGCTCTCTCTTTCCGGTTGCTTCACAGCATCCGCGCCAGGCACGCCGCTGCCGGGGGAGCGCAGACCGTCGAGCAGCCCGTCGATCCTGTCGCGCACACGTTCCGGCACGATCTTGCGCATGATCTCGGCGACACGGGCGCGGAAGGTGATGCCGCGCCGCTCGGCATAATCCTGCGCCGGGCCGATCTGCTGCTCGTAATCCGTCGCCATATCCTTCGCGCGGTCGCGCGAAAGAGTGTTCACCAATCTGTCCTGACTGGCGAAGTCGTCGCGGCCATAATGCAGGTCCATGCCGCCGCGGTGACGCGACAGGGCGACATAGCTGCCATGGGCGTCCATGCCGGGCGTCGCCAGCACATGCGTCCGGTCAACGGTCATGCCCTGCGCCTTGTGGATGGTGGCCGCATAGCCGTGGTCGATGCGGTCATAGTCCTTCAGGTCGAAGGACACGCTGCGCCCGTCGTCAGTGCGAACCGACATGGATGTTGTGCTGATATCCTCGATGGTGCCAAGCGTGCCGTTCTTGACGCCAAGGCCGCGCTCGTTAGCCAGGAACATGACGCGATCCCCGGCGGCGAAGTTTCTTTCGCCGCGCTCGACGGTCACGCGCACGTCCTCGCCAAGATCGCCTGCCTCGCGCATCCGGTCGCGGGCCGCCTCGTTGAGTTCGCGCACCTCCGCATTGGTGTGGGTGAGGATGATGCGGCTCGCATCCGGTGCCGCCTGCCGGTCGCGGTCCCAGCGCTCGATCAGATCGCCGCGCGCCTGCTTTCGCGTCTGTGCTTCATGCACCATGCCGAGGCTGTCATAGGCATGGATTGCCTCTCGCGTTCTGCCGCTCGCCAGATCGCGTGTTGCATCCCGCTGCCAGTCCTCGCGCTGGCGGCGGACCTCATGGATTTCCACGCCGCCATGACGCTCATGCAGCGAGCGGAAGGCCGCGCCGGCCTCTATTGCTTGGAGCTGCTGCGGGATCGCCAACCAGCACCACCTTTGCGCCAGCCTCCGCCGCATGCGACAGCACGCGCTCCAGCTGCCGCGTGCCGACCATACCCGCCTCGTCGATGACAAGCACGTCACGGGCAGTCAGCATATCGCGTCCGTTCTTCCAGCCATGCTCCATGCTGGCGATGGTGCGCGACGCAATGCCCGATCCGCTTTCCAGATTCTCGGCGGCGATGCCGGAAAGGGCGACGCCGCGCACCTCATAGCCCGCCGCCTCCCATGCCTCGCGCGCAACGCCCAGCATGGCGCTCTTGCCCGTCCCGGCATAACCGACGACAATGCCAAGATCGCGCCCGTCCGTAACATGCGCCAGCGCGTCGGCCTGCTCCCCGGACAGAAAAAGACCGCGCTGTTCCGCGCGCGCAAGTGCGGCTTCTCTGTCCCTGTCGGTGACCTCGTGGAATTCCTTCTCGGCCATCATCTCGGCGGCGCGATGCAGGCGCTGTTCGGCCTCGATCATGTCGCGGGTCGTGAATCGATCCTCGCCGCGTCCGTCCTTGCCAAGCTCGACCAGATCGGGCGAACCGCGCATCGCCCCCATGACCGCGTTGAACTGGTCGATGCCGTCGCTGTGCCGGTGCGCGAACTTCGCCATGTCGCGCCGCGTGAAGGTCGATTGCTGATGCGTGATCGCGTCCAGTGCGACGGAAGGATCGGCAATGATCCTGTCGCCGTTATTGCGCGCGATCTCGCGGTGCATATCGGCGCGGTCGGCAGCCTCGATGCCTTCGCCGACACTGCGTGTCTCGATGCGCTGTGCGGCTGCGCCGATCTGGCTCTGCGGCTCAAGCCCGATGCCCTGCGCCTCAAGGCTGCGATGGTCGATGCGTGCGTCTATGTCGAGTTCGGCCAGCCGCTCATTCACATGCTCGGCCCAGCGTTCGCGCCACCGTTCGAGCATCTGCGTGCGGTTCCAGTCGCGCACCTTCTGGCCGAACCCGTCCCCGTCCACCTCGCGCATGGTGAGCATGACATGGGCATGGGGCTTTGGCATGCCGTCCTCGCCGATGTCCCAATGCACGTTGAGATCGGCGATCATGCCGTGATCGACAAACTCGGCCTGCACGAAGTCGCGGGCAAGCTCGATGCCCTGCGCCTGCGTCATCTCGCGCGGAATGGCGAACTCGACCTCGCGGGCAAGCTGGGCATCTTTCCTGACCTCGAACGCCTCCACATCGTTCCAGAGCCGTTCGCGGTCGGACCAGACTTCGGGCGCTCCATCCGGCAGCAGCACTTCGGAATGGACGACGCCGCGCTTCTTGGAAAAGTCATGCACGCGCCCCAGCCGCTCGTCGCGCATCCGCGAGGCCGAGCGGTAGGCGGCAGACGCCACCGCGCTCGATCCGGCCTTGCGGCCAATGACCTTGACGTGAAGATGATAGATCGCCATGGCGATCCGAACATCTACACATTCACGCGCACGTCGGAACGACGTATAGGCGCGCCCTCCCTCGAAAAAATCTGGGGATGGACCGGGCCGTGCCACACCGTCCCGGCAACAATACTGCGTTCCGCCGTCTGCGCAACTATCCTTACCGCATCAACCACTTGCGACCGGGAAAGGACACCATCATGCGGAAACCGAGAGACTATGATGCGGAGCTGAAGGCGCTGGAAGACAAGGCCAAGGAACTTAAAACCCGGAAGGTGCAGCAACTCGGCGAACTGGTGATCGCCACCGGGGCCGATGCGCTCACCGCCGATGAATTGGCCGGTGCACTGGTCGCGCTGGCGGAAGCCAAGGATACCGGAAAGAGGGAGGCATGGGCGAAACGCGGTGCCGCGTTCTTTCAAGGCAGGTCGCGGCAATCTGCGCCAGCGGCTGACCGCGACAACGGCGGCGCTCAAACGCAACTGGGCGGCGCGCAACCGGCATCAGGCGCAACGGGCGCGGCATGACATGCGGCACTGGCAGGTCGAGCGCCGCAGGCGCACGCGCCATCTGATCGAACTCGGTGGCCTCGTCGTCAAGGCGGGCATCGTGGACCTGACCAATGACGACCGCGCCACGATCTACGGCGCGATGATCTGGATTGCCGAAAAGCTCAGCAGCGAGGGTGGCGAACGCGCGCGCGGCGTCTGGAAGAAACTCGGAAAGATGGCGTTCGAGATGGAGCGTTCGTCAGGCTCGAACCACAAAACTCAACCGCAGCAGAATTGAGCGTGACCGATGGCGGGCCCGACATGCTGACTTCAGGGGATGGGACCCGCCACACGTGCACCTTGCCGGGTTTGTCCATTGCCAGTTTGATGGTAAGGTGGTCGAGTTAAATATGATCGGGGGCAAGTTCTTTGCGGGAGGAGAGGCAAAGCAAAGTAATTTGGGACTGGACGCTGGATATCTGGGGTTGGATGCCGGATAGGGGGCGCTGGTCTCCAGCATATGGCCAGCCGCGCGAACCGGCCTATCTGGAAATTTCTACCGATGCGGAACCTCCACACGAAGCATATGACTTCTGGCGTGAAATGGTTTGGTATGGTTTTGATGCCAACAGGCCCAAAAAGCAAACTGGATTTCAGGCGAGAGCGAGCGTCACATTTAACGACGACGCGTATTTCGCCCATTACGTTTCCGATGAGGTTTCGGGTGGCCGCTCGCTGAAACAAAGTCGTGCCGATGGGCACGACGGCATCGAGATCGGCATGGTTCTGTTCGGTCAGCGTCGCCATCGACTTGAAGATGATGAGAGCTACCTCGCACAGCCAGGTCAGTTCTTTGTTTATGACTCAGCCAGGCCCTCACAAGTGGAGTGGGACGAGCACGAGGGAGTACATCTGTCGTTACGGCGCGAGAATGTCGAAGCCGCGCTCGGCCGAGCAATGCCGTCTGCAAGTACCCTGGCACAGGCGCTTTGCAAGTCTCGTCTTGCACCTGTATTGCGAGATCAGATGAAGCTTTTCGCCGCCCATATGAACGGCCTTGCGCGGTTTGAGCGTGGTTTCCTGTTCGATCAAACCCTGCGGTTGGCGCTGTTTGCTCTGGAAGGGCTGGCGTTCGTTCACAAGTCCCAAGCATCGGAACCTTCTCGGGCTGCGCTGTTTGTTGCTGCTCAGCGATACATCGAGCGGCATTTTACCCATTTCGATCTGGACGCGAACCGCATCGCTCTTGCGCTTGGAACCTCCCGCGCCACGCTCTACCGTGCCTTTGCCGATCATGGCCTGACAATTGCCGACACAATCCGTGAGATGCGGTTGGCCCGCGCCCGACGCATGCTGGGAAGCGCACCGCTACATGTTCCCATCAGCGAGATCGCCGCGAAAAGCGGCTTTACTGACATGCGGACGTTCCATCGCGCCTTTCGTACTCGTTTTAACATGAGTCCTGGCGAAGCGCGCACCATCAAAACATTTTGACGGTCTCTTTGCAGCGCTGCCTCTGGCTTCTCAGGTTTGCTATTCGTTGAGGCGGACAGGAGCATAGATTGCGAGGCGGTTGTCTGGGTCCTTTCCCCAATACTCAACCGCTGCTGGGTCCAATTGCGGGCTCCACTGCCGTAGTGCGCTGGCAGGACTGCCTTCACCCCTTCGTACAAGATGACATTCCGATCGAGAACTTGCCCCGGAGCCTCCATCGCATCGAACGATCACGCCGCCGCGACGAGAAACGATATTTTCGGGTTGTAGCGGCATGCCGGCAGCGGTCAGGATATGAAGATCGACGCCAGCGCCGTTCTCGTATTGAGAACAATAACGGGTACGAAGGATACCAAAATCGGGGTGCTCACCACGTTGTGGCTGGAGAGAGCGGTGATCCAGGCAAACTTCAATTCCGCACGAGAGCTGCCGGCCATGACTATCGATAACGCTAAAGAAAGGGCTCTGGGTGTCGTCAAGGATGCGTCTGCTGTGATCGTCCCAGCGGTCCCAGACCTCTGGACCTCGGCGAAGGCCATCGATATCGGAGAGGCGCTCCTTCTGCCAACTGCACAGGAGCCTTCCATTGTGAAACACAAGCGCTGAATTATGTACAATAGCGTGGTCTCTCGGCTCCTGTGGACCTTCTTTTTGAGGAATGTAAGGCTCTTTCCACCAGACTGTGCCAGGGGCCCATAGGACAGTCGGGAAAGCACTGCTCAGTGAGGCAAGATATTCCAGGCTGTTTAAAAAGGCGGGGCGCTCATACGGCTCTCCACTATGCCACTTGAAGAAGAATTCGGGGGCCAGAAATACGGGGAGAACCTCGGCCCGACTTTCTATTATCGGAAGAGCATATCTTTGGATAAGTCGGACCTGAAGGTTTGCCTGAAGGTGAATATATTGCTCTTGGGACATCTCGTTTGGGTCCGCACCCTGTCGCCCCATGATCTCGTTCATCTTATCCGAATTATGCGTATCGACCTCATACGCAAACAATTGCACACAAACCATGGTTATCCACCGAATGTTAGCTCTAAGTGCTTCAGGCAGATGTTAAATCGCGCTCCTGTAGGGAACACCAGCGTCCGTCTCCGTCGGGGGAGATACCCCCGACACCGAAGCCATGCCGGATTTTAGATAGCTGGTGGCGTATGCATCCCGGCATGATTTGGAACCAGAGTTCTGCCGACCTGAGAAACAGTTCTGCTGTCTTGTCTTGCTATGTAGAGAACCGGAATAGATTGACCTGTCCGAACAATTCCTTCAGCAAGGGTTTGCCGATAAGATCGGCCAGTCCTTTAAATTGGTCAGGCACGACCTTGTCGAGAATGTCGAATGGCGCCCCGAGATCTTCCTCCGGCGACGCGCCCTCAATTTTGAGCACTTGACCGGACGGCAAGGTGATCCTGGCAGAATCTCCGGCTTCGATCTGTGGAGCGCCAATCCACCAGTTGTTACGTGGTCCATTGCTGCCTTGACCGAGATAGAGAACCGTTTCGCCTCCAGACTTCCATTTGACGCGGATGCCGAAGAAAAAATTCAGTTCGCGCGGTGTGCCGCCCGATCCGCCTTGCGGAGCGTACTCATGGCCTTTACCGCCGGTGACGTCGTTGAATTTCTCGGCGACTTCCCTAGTTTTGTGGCGACCCGCTTTAAAAAGGACCGAAATAACGTCCATATGATGGTTTATTCGGGGAGCCCCGTCGGATGGCTGCCCCACCGAAACAACGGCTGAGTCAGGAATGACCGTCACCGATTCGATCTCGGCCGCTTTCAGAATTACAACATTTTCTCGAATTGTTGGCATAGTAACCTCCGGTTGAATTTGGGAGACCGGCTTCCAAAGCAACGTGACTTCGGGCGCGGTGCAGGATCCACCTGGACCGAGATTACATACAGAATGCCAATGCTCTTGAGTGAGGCGCGGAATCGCAAGATAAATGTTAAAATGTCTCAATGCATTTTCGTGATTAAAGGATTATTTATGATCAGAAGATAATAACTGTAAATATATACATGGATTTTAATAGACCATTTGATACAAATTCTCCGCATTTCGTAATGCAAAGTCTCGCGTGATACGAATTGCCACGTCATTTGAGACGTTTAGACAGTTGCGCCCACAGCCGATATCGCAGTATCTCGATTGTTGAGGTGTTATTCTAAGGGGCAGTTTTTGGGCGTGATGTGGAAGGGAGGCGTCTATACGACTTGTTGGCTCGCAATGCCGGCGCGGGCACAGTTTGCTGCGATCAGGGCTTGGGCGCTTATTGGGGTTTTCGGCCTGTTTGCCTGTCTCGGCTTATCCATGCCGGCAAAGGCTCAGGTCCCTGCCTGTGAGTGGCACCTTCTTCAAGAGCATGGTGGCCCGACGCTTCCGGGAGGAAGTGTTGAGTGGCCAGTAGGCGCGACCATCTATGTGCGGCTTTTTCCCTTTAAGGTCACAAGCATTTCCAGCAGCAATCCCGACGTCGTGGAGATATTCTCCTTGAGCACCGTGGGCGGCGATGCGACAACCCATCGTTCGGGGATCGCGACCATAACGGCCGAGACAAGCGATCCCGCCTGCGCAACCGCGACGCTGAACATCACGGTCAAGGTAACCGAGCCGCCGACGGTCGGCGACACGACCACGACCGTTGATGCCAACAGCTCGAACAATCTCGTCAACCTCGACATTGACGGTTACGAGGTCCAGTTTGTGGAGGTTGTCTCTGGCCCGTCCAACGGCAGTGCCACTATCTCGGCTTCAGGCACAGGAATCATTTACACACCAGATGCCGGATTTTCAGGCCTGGACAAGATCACCTACACTGCGACCAACGCCGCCGGCACCAGTGCCCCGGCAACGGCGACAATCAATGTCCAAGCCGCAACCTACACGGTGTCCTGGTCATCCAGCGGTCGGGGCGAGATTGGATCGGTCACCTTCAATGACGATCCGGAAACAGCGATCAGCAGCCCCGTGGAAGTTTCCGAGGGTCGAATAATATCCTTCTGGGACCCCATTCCCGATGCCGGCGCGACGTATCGCCAACCCAGTGGATGCGGCATCCATCCCGTGGGCAGTGCCTGGTACACCGATCCCGTCACGGCAGACTGCGCGGTGTCCTTCATCTTTGAGGAAATCACTTTATCCCCTGACGCCTTGCCCAATGCGAGCGAGGACACATCCTACGACGAAACAATCACCGCGATAGGCGGGCTTTGGGATTTCGCGTTTGCCATAGTGAGCGGTGCGCTGCCGAGTGGTCTCGAACTGCACGAAAACGGTACTCTCGCAGGCGCCCCGACCGAGACGGGCGATTTCAGCTTCACCTTGGAAGCCAGAAACGAACGCGGTCACTCTCGGACCAAATCCTATACTCTGACGGTCGAGGCTGCGCCCGAGATTGCCGTGGGACCTGCGAGCCTGCCAGGCGGCACGGCTGGTACCCCCTATGAGGAAGTGACCTTCACCGCCGAGGGCGGGAAAGCGCCCTATAGTTTCGCGATGACAGCCGGTGCGCTGCCCGAAGGGTTGTCGCTCGACGCGAGCGGCGAACTGTACGGCACACCGACGGAGGCCGGAAGCTTCACCTTCACGGTGACGGCAATTGACGCCAACGACTTCACTGGCGAACGGGAATACACGCTCACCGTCGATGCCCCCGAAATCGTCGTCACCGTGCCGAGCCTGCCCGACGGCAGGGTGAACATGGAATATGAACCTGTGCGGCTGTCCGCCTCGGGCGGCAGCGAGCCCTATGCCTTCAATCTGGCCTCGGGTGACCTGCCGGACGGCATGACGCTCGCCGCCGATGGAACCCTGTCGGGCACGCCCGCGGAAGGCGGCGAGTTCGCTTTCGCCGTCAGGGCGACGGATGCTTACGGATTCGAGGGTAGCGCCAGGGCCACGCTCAAAGTCGAAGCGGAGAACCTGCCCGTCGCCCAAAACCACACGCTTGAGGTTATGGCCGGAACCAGCGGTACGCTCGATCTGACGCGAGGCGCGGCAGGAGGTCCATTTACCAGCGCTGCCATCGCCACCCATCCTGCCAGCGAGGCCGGCGACGCCTGGGTCGAACGCGAGAACGGAGCCTATATCCTGCATTTTGCCGCTGCGGGCACTTTTGCCGGAACTGCCAGCCTTACCTACACCCTGTCTAATGCAGATGGCGCGTCTGAACCGGCGACTGTCACCATCACCGTGATTGCCCGCCCCGACCCTTCTCTTGATCCGGAAGTCATCGGCCTGATGCGGGCGCAGACGCAGACGGCAAAACGCTTCGCCAATACCCAGATCACCAATTTCAACCGGAGGCTCGAACAGCTTCACAATGAGGGTGAACGGCGAAACAACTCCATCGGCGTCAATCTCTCCCTCCAGCAGCCAACCGACAACGCCAACGCCTACGCGCCGAATGAGGACACGCCGCATGATCCAGCCGTTGACGCCATCGGACAGGTCGTATCCTCTGCAGCCGATAGCGGTAGCGCTTCCCAAGCCACCCCGGTCGAGAATCTGTTCGGCGATCCGGCCTTCTGGAGCGGCGGCTTTGTTAGTTTCGGCACCAATGACGATGGCGCGATCAATCTCGACCATACGCTGGTCGGCGTGAGCGCCGGTGTCGATTATCGCTTCACACCACAGCTCACCGCCGGCTTCGGCGTCGGCTATGGGCGCGATGTCACGGAGGCTGGTAGCAACGACACGGAAAGCCGCGCCGAAGCCTTCTCGCTGGCAGCCTATGGCAGCTACCGTCCTGTTCCCGGCTTCTTCCTCGACGGCCTGGCCGGCTACAGCACCATGACCTTTGACAGCGTGCGCTATGTGACGACGACCGGCGAATTCGCCACCGGCTCCCGCGGCGGCGATCAACTGTTCGCCTCGCTCTCGGCCGGCTACGAGTTCCGCAATGAGGGCCTGCTGATCTCGCCCTATGGTCGGCTTTCCGGCTCGCACTCCACGCTCGACGCCTTCACCGAGACGGGCGCGGGCATGTGGAACCTCATCTATGGCCAACAGACCATCGACACACTCTCTGGCACGCTTGGTTTGCGTTTCCAATACGCGATCCCCATGGAATGGGGTGTGCTCACACCGCGTGGGCGGCTCGAATACACCCATGATTTCGAGGGGGCGAGCCGCGCCAGCCTCGGCTACGCCGATCTCGGTACGCTGCCCTATACGCTCAATGTGGACGGCTTCTCGCGCGACCACCTGACAATCGGCCTCGGTCTCGATGCCCAGTTGGGCGAAAGCTGGAACCTCGGCTTCGACTACCGCACCGCCTTCGGCACCGATGGCGACAGCCAGGATCACACGTTCGGGGTCAAGCTCGGGGTGCAGTTTTGAAGTGACGACCTAACGGCGGGTCGAAGGGGAAATGGAAATCGGTTTCGTCACTTCGCTGGTTAGACGGGCACGGTGATCGATTTATGCTGGAAGTGCCATCTGGCAGGAACATGACGCGATCCCCGGCGGCGAAGCTTCTTTCTCCGCGTTCAACGGTGACGCGCATGTCCTCGCCCAGATCGCCAGCCTCACGCATCCGGTCGCGGGCGGCTTCGTTGAGTTCCCGCACCTCGGCGTTGGTATGGGTGAGGATGATGCGGCTGCTGTCCGGTGCGGCCTGCCGATCGCGGTCCCAGCGGTCGATCAGGTCGCCCCGCGCCAGTTCGCGGGTCTGTGCCTCATGCACCAAGTCGTGACGGTCATAGGCGCTGATCGCATCGCCGGTTCTGCCGGTCGCAAGATCGCGGGTGGCATCGCGCTGCCAGTCCTCGCGCTGGCGGCGCACTTCATGGATTTCCACTCCGCCGTGCCGGTCATGAATTGAGCGGAACGCCGCACCTGCTTCGATGGATTGCAACTGCTGCGGATCGCCGACCAGCACCACCTTTGCGCCAGCCTCGGCGGCATGGGACAGCACGCGCTCCAACTGGCGCGTGCCGACCATGCCCGCCTCATCTATGACAAGCACGTCACGGCTGGTGAGCATGTCGCGTCCGTTCTTCCAGCCGTGTTCCATGCTGGCGATGGTGCGGGACGCAATGCCCGATCCGCCTTCTAGATTTTCGGCAGCGATGCCTGACAAGGCAACGCCGCGAACCTCATAGCCTGCCGCTTCCCAAGCCTCGCGGGCAACGCCGAGCATGGCGCTCTTTCCCGTTCCGGCATAGCCGACGACAATGCCAAGGTCGCGCCCGTCCGTGACATGCGCCAGCGCCTCGGCCTGCTCGCCGGACAGAACAAGGCCGCGCTGTTCGGCGCGCGCCAGCGCCGCCTCCCTGTCTCTGTCGCTGACCTCGTGCCGCTCCTTCTCTGCCATCATCTGGGCCGCGCGATGGAGCCGCTGTTCGGCCTCGATCATGTCGCGGGTCGTGAATCGATCCTCGCCGCGTCCGTCCTTGCCAAGCTCGACCAGATCGGGCGAACCGCGCATCGCCCCCATGACCGCGTTGAACTGGTCGATGCCGTCGCTGTGCCGGTGCGCGAACTTCGCCATGTCGCGCCGCGTGAAGGTCGATTGCTGATGCGTGATCGCGTCCAGTGCGACGGAAGGATCGGCAATGATCCTGTCGCCGTTATTGCGCGCGATCTCGCGGTGCATATCGGCGCGGTCGGCAGCCTCGATGCCTTCGCCGACACTGCGTGTCTCGATGCGCTGTGCGGCTGCGCCGATCTGGCTCTGCGGCTCAAGCCCGATGCCCTGCGCCTCAAGGCTGCGATGGTCGATGCGTGCGTCTATGTCGAGTTCGGCCAGCCGCTCATTCACATGCTCGGCCCAGCGTTCGCGCCACCGTTCGAGCATCTGCGTGCGGTTCCAGTCGCGCACCTTCTGGCCGAACCCGTCCCCGTCCACCTCGCGCATGGTGAGCATGACATGGGCATGGGGCTTTGGCATGCCGTCCTCGCCGATGTCCCAATGCACGTTGAGATCGGCGATCATGCCGTGATCGACAAACTCGGCCTGCACGAAGTCGCGGGCAAGCTCGATGCCCTGCGCCTGCGTCATCTCGCGCGGAATGGCGAACTCGACCTCGCGGGCAAGCTGGGCATCTTTCCTGACCTCGAACGCCTCCACATCGTTCCAGAGCCGTTCGCGGTCGGACCAGACTTCGGGCGCTCCATCCGGCAGCAGCACTTCGGAATGGACGACGCCGCGCTTCTTGGAAAAGTCATGCACGCGCCCCAGCCGCTCGTCGCGCATCCGCGAGGCCGAGCGGTAGGCGGCAGACGCCACCGCGCTCGATCCGGCCTTGCGGCCAATGACCTTGACGTGAAGATGATAGATCGCCATGGCGATCCGAACATCTACACATTCACGCGCACGTCGGAACGACGTATAGGCGCGCCCTCCCTCGAAAAAATCT
>Ga0180222_1001877_pt1 | contig 19383 bp, 13 predicted proteins | sample eDN5th37CKraftOP_FD_151336 | JGI IMG/M metagenome (GOLD analysis project Ga0180222, IMG submission 151336) | Enriched Organic Plus compost microbial communities from Emeryville, California, USA - eDNA 5th pass 37_C Kraft OP (version 2) (version 2) ... | reverse complement strand
GCCCATCAGGTCACGCTGCTCGGGGGTGCCCTCGCGGATGATGACCGACATCGGGATGCCTTCCATCCATTCGGAGATCACCACCTTGGGCGCGCTCGCGATGATCGCGGGCACCGCGAAGTGCGGGTCGTTGCGGTAGGCCTTGGCGAACGCACGCTGGTTGTCGGCTTCCAGCCGGTAGTCCAGTTCCATCTCGGTGCGTTCGGTCAGTTCGTCGACCACACCTTGGATGTCGGCGCCGGGCGCGAGTTGCTTGAACACGCCGACCAGCCGCTGGATGGTCTTGAGGTCCGCGCGCAGTGCCTCGTCGGCGCCGGGGTACTGGATCTTGACGGCGACCTCGCGCCCGTCGGACCAGATGCCCTTGTGCACCTGGCCGATGCTGGCCGAGGCCACCGGCTTGTCGTCGAACGACGAGAACCGGTCGCGCCACTTGGTGCCGAGCTGCGCGTCGAGCACGCGGTGCACCTTGGCGGCGGGCAGTGGGGGAGCGTCCTTCTGGAGTTTGGTGAGTGCCTCGCGGTACGGCTTGCCGTACTGCTCGGGGATGGCGGCCTCCATCACCGACAGCGCCTGGCCGACCTTCATCGCGCCGCCTTTGAGTTCGCCGAGGACGGTGAACAGTTGCTGAGCAGCCTTGTCCATCAGCTCAGCAGTGACTTCATCCTTCGACTTGCCGGTAAGGCGTTTGCCAAAGCCAAGTGCAGCCCGGCCGGCCATGCCGCCGGCGAGCCCGGCGAGCTTCGCGTTGCGAGCTACGCTTCCCCGTTTGATGTCAGACACCAGACCATCATCCACGACTCGGCCGAATACCCCGCAACCAACTGGCAACACTTGTTTTCAACATTGGCAATCCGGGTGCCGTGACCAGCGGCGGAAGCTCATCGAGTAGCCGTCGGCGGTCAGTTCGAGCGTGGTGTCCAGGGTCGCGGGCGGCTCCGGGGGATCGTCTGGCCCGGCGGTGCCGTTGACCGCGCGGATCACCAGCTCGACCTGCCGCAGCGCGAGCGCTGCGGTGGCCAGGATGGTGGCGCGGCTGGCGCTGCCGACGGTCCCGCGTAGCTGCGCCGCGAGCGCGGGCCACGCGGCATCACGGTCGGCACGGTGCAGGTCGGCGCAGTGCAGACAGCTGGTGACGCCCGGGATCACCAGCGGGCCCACCAGTCCGGTCCCGTCGCGCACGCGCACTGGTAGGTGTGCGATGCGGCCGCGGTGCAGTTCCCGCACGATGCGGGGTTCGGTGACCAGCTCGTCGGCCAGCACCACCAGGTCGGTGCCGGGTCGCGGGGTCGCATAGGACTCGGCGGTGTGCTGAAGCCGCGCACCCGAGCGGCGCAGGGAGCCGGCCAGCAGTTCCGACAGCGGACCGCGTCCGTGGATGCGGATGGTCGCGGTACGCGCGGGCCGGGCGGATCGGCGCACCAGGACCCCGGCGGAGTCCAGCGCACCGAGGACGTCGCCGACGAGTGCCGGGTCCCCGAATTGCTCGGTGGCCGAGCGCAGTTGCTCGATGCTGCGACCGGTCTGCAGGGCGTGCAGCAGATCGGTCAGCTGGGTGGGGGTCATCCCGTCGGGTGGCCGCACACGGACCGCGGTGCGCGGATCCCACCCGATCTGCACCGCGCCGTCGGGCCGCAGCAGCACCGGACGATCGGGAGTGAGCGTGAACCGTGCGGTCATTGATCGACCCTGCCACGGTTCGAAGGCCTCGGATCTCAGTTATCCACAGGCAAGTGATCAGGACTTGTCGTCCCCGGCGCCCTCGGTGCCGCTGTCGCCCTCTTGCGGCGGGTCGTTCTTCTGCAGGTCGGCGATCGCCTGGTCGATGGCGTCGTCGATCCCGCTCGTGTCGCCGCCGATCATGCGGTCGATGAACCCGGCCGGCTCGTCGAGATCGGACGCGCTGGGCAGCAGGTCCGGGTGCTGCCACACGCTGTCACGCGCGTCGGCGCCGACGGCCTCGGTCAGCCGCTCCCACAGCACGGCGGCCTCGCGCATCTTGCGGGGACGCAGTTCCAGCCCGACGAGCGTGGCGAAGGTCTGCTCGGCCGGTCCGCCGGTGGCGCGCCGGCGACGCATGGTCTCGGCCATCGCCGACGTCCCGGGAATGCGCTCACCCAGCGCGCCGGAGACGACGGTCTGCACCCAGCCCTCGACGAGCGCCAGCAGCGTCTCGAGGCGTTCGAGCGCGGCCTCCTGCTCCGGGGTGGCCTTGGGTTCGAAGATGCCCTGGTTGAGCAGCTGCTCCATCTCCGACGGGTCGCTCAGCGACGCCGGGTTGAAGCCGCGTGCGAAGTCCTCGATGCCGGACATGTCGACCTTCATGCCTTTGGCGAAGGCCTCGACCGCACCCAGCAGCTGGCTCGACAGCCACGGGACGTGGCTGAACAGGCGGTGGTGTGCGGCCTCGCGCGCCGCGAGGAACGTCAGGATCTCGCTGCGGGGACGCTCGAGTCCCTCGGCGAACGCCTCGATGGCCTCCGGCAGCAGCGCCGCGACGCCCTTGGGGCCCAACGGAAGCCCGATGTCGGTGGAGGTCAGCACCTCTCGCGAGAGCTTGCCCAGCGCCTGACCCAGCTGTGAGCCGAACGCCATGCCGCCCATCTGCGACATCATCGCCAGCAGCGGGCCCGCCATGGCCTTGGCCTCTTCGGGCAGCGCCGCGGTCCACATCGTCGACACCTGCTCGGCGACCGGGTCGCACAACCGCTTCCAGGTCTCCATGGTGTTGTCCAGCCAATCGCTGGGCGTCCAGGCCACGGTGCGGGTGGTCCCGGCGGGCAGCGGGGTCACACCGTCCAGCCACGTCTCGGCGAGCCGGACGGCGTCGGCCACCGCACCCGCGGTCTTCTCGGGCACCGGTGCGACGAACCCGATCGAGCTGTTGGCGAGTTGGCGGGCCAGGTCGTAGTTGACGGGGCCGGACTGTTTGCCGCCGGCCATCGCACTGCCGGCTCCGCTGAACATCTCACCGAGCTTGGTGAAGATCTGCCCGAGGTCGCCCATGTCGAAGCCGGCTCCGCCCATGCCCAAGCCGAACGGGTCCGACCCGGGGTTGCCGGAGCCGGACCCGGAGTCCGGGTCCTTCTTGTTCTTGTCTCGGTCCGGGTCGTCCCCGGCGGAGAAGCCGAAGGGCAGGTCAGCCATACCTGCAACCGTACTCATGACATCGAAGCCGCGTACGGGGGCGGGTCACGCTGTCAGTGAACACCGTGAGGAGCACGGTCAGCCACCATTGCGGCGCAGGCCTTACTGTGAACGGCGTGAACAGGCGGATTTTGACGCTGCTGGTTGCGTTGGTGCCGGTCGTGGCGTTCGGCGTGCTGCTGTCGGTGGTGCAGGTGCCCTTCGTTTCCCTGGGCCCCGGTCCGACGTTCAACACCCTCGGCGAGATCGACGGCAAACAGGTCGTCGACATCGAGGGGCCCGATGCGACGGTCCACCCCACGTCGGGGCATCTCAACATGACCACGGTGTCCCAGCGCGACGGCCTGACCCTGGGCCAGGCGATCACGCTGTGGATGTCCGGCCGCGAACAGCTCGTGCCGCGCGACCTGGTGTACCCGCCGGACAAGTCCAAGGACGAAATCGACGAGGCGAACACCGCCGACTTCAAGAACTCCGAGGACAGTGCCGAGTACGCCGCGCTGTCCTTTCTCAAGTACCCCATGGCGGTGACGGTGCAGAACGTCACCGACCCCGGCCCGTCGGCGGGCAAGCTGCAGGACGGCGACGCCATCGACGGCGTCAACGGCAAGCCCGTGGCCAACCTCGACGAGTTCCAGGCGCTGCTCAAGGAGACCAAGCCCGGCGACAAGCTCGTCATCGACTACCGCCGCAAGAACGCCCCGCCGGGGGAGGCCACCATCACCCTCGGCGACAACCCTGACCGCGACTACGGCTATCTGGGCATCGCGGTGCTCGACGCGCCGTGGGCGCCGTTCGACATCGAGTTCAACCTCGCCAACATCGGCGGCCCGTCGGCGGGCCTGATGTTCAGCCTCGCCGTCGTCGACAAACTGACCACCGGCGATCTCAACGACGGCAAGTTCATCGCGGGCACCGGCACCATCAGCGGTGACGGCAAGGTCGGCTCCATCGGCGGCATCACCCACAAGATGCTGGCGGCCAGCGAGGCCGGAGCCGAGGTGTTCCTGGTGCCCGCCGACAACTGCACCGAGGCCCGCTCGGCGCCGCGGGACGGCCTCGAGCTGGTGAAGGTCGAGACCCTTGAAGGGGCCGTCGACGCGCTCAAGACGATTTCCGCTGGTGGCGAACCTCCACGGTGCTGAGCCGCCGATCACAGCCCAATGACTAGAGTTGTACGAAATCGGGCGTCACACCTGGGCAGCCCCGAAAATCGCCGAACCTGAGACTGGAGTTGACGAGTGGGTATGCGGCCGACGGCAAGGATGCCGAAGCTGACGCGACGTAGTCGGGTCTTGATTGCTTTCGCGCTGGTGGCGGTGTTGCTGTTGCTGCTCGGGCCGCGGCTGATCGACACCTACGTCGACTGGCTGTGGTTCGGCGAACTCGGCTACCGCTCGGTGTTCACCACGGTGCTGGCCACCCGCCTGATCGTGTTCGTGGTCGTGGCGCTGGCGATCGGAGCCATCGTGTTCGCCGGTCTGGCACTGGCGTACCGGACCCGGCCGGTGTTCGTGCCGACCGCCGGCCCCAACGACCCGGTGGCGCGCTACCGCACGACGGTGATGGCGCGCCTGCGGCTGTTCGGTATCGGCGTCCCGGTGTTCATCGGGCTGCTGGCAGGCATCGTCGCGCAGAGCTACTGGGTGAAGATCCAGTTGTTCCTGCACGGCGGCGATTTCGGTATCACCGACCCCGAATTCGGCAAGGACCTCGGGTTCTACGCGTTCGATCTGCCGTTCTACCGTCTGGTGCTGACGTATTTGTTCGTGGCGACGTTCCTGGCGTTCGTCGCGAACCTGTTGGGCCACTACCTGTTCGGCGGTATCCGTCTGACCGGGCGGGTCGGCGCGCTCAGCCGCGCCGCGCGCATCCAGTTGATCAGCCTCGCGGGCACGCTCATCGTGCTCAAGGCGTTCGCGTACTGGCTGGACCGCTACGAACTGCTCAGCAACGATCGCTCGGCCAAGCCGTTCACGGGCGCGGGCTACACCGACATCAACGCCGTACTGCCGGCCAAGCTGATCATGCTCGCGATCGCGGTGATCTGCGCCGTGGCCGTGTTCTCCGCACTCGTGCTGCGGGACTTGCGCATTCCGGCCATCGGCGTGGCGTTGCTGCTGCTCAGCTCGCTGGTGGTGGGCGCGGGTTGGCCGCTGATCGTCGAGCAGTTCAGCGTCAAGCCCAACGCCGCGCAGAAGGAAGCCGAGTACATCAGCCGCAGTATCGAGGCGACCCGGCACGCCTACGGGCTCACCGATGAGACGGTGACCTACCGCAACTACGAGAACACCGGCCAGACCACCGCGGCTCAGGTCGCCGCCGACCGGGCGACCACGTCGAACATCCGACTGCTCGACCCCACGATCGTCAGCCCCGCGTTCACCCAGTTCCAGCAGGGCAAGAACTTCTACTACTTCCCGGATCAGCTGTCCATCGACCGCTACATCGGCCCGGACGGCAACCTGCGCGATTACGTGGTGGCCGCGCGTGAACTCAACCCGGACCGGTTGATCGACAACCAGCGCGACTGGATCAACCGCCACACCGTGTACACCCACGGCAACGGGTTCATCGCCTCACCGGCCAACACCGTGCGCGGTGTCGCCAACGACCCCAACCAGAACGGTGGTTACCCCGAGTTCCTCGCCAGCGTGGTCGGCGCGAACGGCAGCGTGATCTCGCCCGGACCGGCCCCGCTGGACCAGCCGCGCATCTACTTCGGCCCGGTCATCTCGAACACGCCCGCGGACTACGCGATCGTCGGCAAGACCGGTGACACCGACCGCGAGTACGACTACGAGACCAACACCGAGACCAAGAACTACACCTACGGCGGCAAGGGCGGTGTGCCGATCGGCAACTGGCTCAACCGCAGCGTGTTCGCCGCGAAGTTCGCCGAGCGGAACTTCCTGTTCTCCAACGTGATCGGCGAGAACAGCAAGATCCTGTTCAATCGCGACCCTGCCGAGCGCGTCGAGGCCGTCGCGCCGTGGCTGACCACAGACACCAGCGTGTATCCGGCCATCGTCAACAAGCGAATGGTGTGGATCGTCGACGGCTACACCACGCTGGACAACTACCCGTACTCGGAGTTGACGACGCTGTCGAGCGCGACCGCCGACTCCAACGAGGTGGCCGTCAACCGGTTGGCGCCGGACAAGAAGGTGTCCTACATCCGCAACTCGGTGAAGGCCACCGTCGACGCCTACGACGGCACGGTCACGCTGTACGCGCAGGACGAGAACGATCCCGTGCTCAAGGCGTGGATGGACGTGTTCCCCGGAACGGTGAAGCCCAAAGCCGACATCACCCCGGAACTGCAGGCGCACCTGCGTTACCCCGAGGACCTGTTCAAGGTGCAGCGGGCCCTGCTCGCCAAGTACCACGTGGACAACCCCGTGACGTTCTTCTCGGCGCAGGACTTCTGGGACGTGCCGCTGGATCCGAACCCGACGGCCAGCAGCTTCCAGCCGCCGTACTACATCGTCGCGAAAGACCTTGTGAAGAACGACAACTCGGCGTCGTTCCAGCTGACCAGTGCGCTGAACCGCTTCCAGCGCGACTTCCTGGCGGCCTATGTCAGTGCGAGCTCGGACCCCGAGACCTACGGCAAGCTCACGGTGCTGACCATCCCCGGTCAGGTCAACGGTCCCAAGCTGGCGTTCAACGCGATCAGTACCGACACCGCGGTCAGCCAGGACCTGGGTGTGATCGGTCGTGACAACCAGAACCGCATCCGCTGGGGCAACCTGCTCACGCTGCCGGTGGCCGACGGTGGCCTGCTCTACGTCGCACCGGTTTACGCCTCGCCGGGGTCCAGCGACGCCGCGTCGTCGTACCCGCGCCTCATCCGCGTGGCGATGCTGTACAACGACCGCGTCGGTTACGGTCCGACGGTCAGCGACGCCCTGACCGAACTGTTCGGTCCGGGCGCCGGTGCCACCGCCACCGATGTCGCACCGGCAGAGGGCAGGCCGGCGCAGTCCACACCGAACGGGCAGCAGCCTGCCGCGTCACCGCCGCCTGCCGCCAATGCCGACGGCCGTCCGGCGCAGGCTCCGCCGCCTCCGTCGGCGGCAACGCCGACCGGGCCCGTGCAGATCTCGCAGGCCAAGGCCGAAGCGCTGCAGGACCTGGAGTCGGCACTCACGGCCGCGCAGGAGGCCCAGCGCAGCGGTGACTTCGCCGAGTACGGTCAGGCGTTGCAGCGTCTGAACGACGCGATGAAGAAGTACGACTCCGCGAAGTAGCTCTTCTCGCGAATAGACACAAACCTGCCCTTTTCCACGCGAAAAGCGGCAGGTTTGTGTCTTTTCGCCCCTCAAAACGGGTTCGCCCGTCTCGGATATTGGTGCGCCATCGGGGCCCTCCGGTGGGTGAGAATTGACCGATACTCACTGACGGGCGGATTGGGGGAGTCGCTGATGGCAGTGACGATCTCGCAGGTGCTCGCCAGCCGCCCTGCGCAACTGGCGGCAGCCGCCGCCGAGGTGGGCGCGGCGGCGAATGACCTCGGCAACCAGATCGCCCGTGAGCGCTTGCAGCTGACCAGGTTGGCTTCGGACTGGCGCGGCAGTGCGTCCGACACCGCACAGACACACGCCAACGAGATGTTCGGCGATCAGGAGCTCTACCGCGACCGGCTCACGTCCCTGCAACGGCGATGGCTTCCGGTGGCGCAACGCTCGACGGCATCCGCACCCGGTTGTCGCAGCTGGTCTCGAGTCCGGAGGCGGACCTGTTCGACATCTCCGACGACGGCCGTGTCGCCCTGGGCTGGCGGCTGAAATTGCTTGTCGCGGCCTATCCCGTGCTGGCGATGAAATGGGGGATGCGGCGCCTGGCGCTGCAGACCGCCATCCAGACCGCATTGGCCGAATTCGACGCGGCGGACAAGGCGACGGCCGACAAGATGAACCGGATCCAGCAGGGGCTCGTGGGACATGGGTGACCCGACTCTCGACGTCGACGAGCAGACCATGCGCGACACCGCGTCGGTGTTCGACGAAACGGGCCGCGGTGTCAGCGGCAATCAGGCCGGACCGGCCATTTCCGGTGCGGCCGGGGCGATGCCCGCACTGGCGGTCGGCGCGGCGTGCGGGACAGTCGGGTTCGCCCTCACCGAGCAGGCGAAGCAGCTGGGGAGTGATGTGACGGTGTACGCGCAGAAGCTGCGGGTGGCCGCCGACCGCTACGAGCGCGGTGATGAGGAGGCGGCCGAACGGATCGATTTCGCCGGGACAGCAGAGCTGCCCGACGCCGGCGAGCATCCCCCGGTGAGTGATTACGAGCAGGCGCTGCGTGATGCCGGGCTCCTCACCGGCCCGGTGGTACCCGGATCCAGATACGCCCAGTGGCTTGAGAATGCGTCCAAGAACGGCGTGGCGCCGCAGACCATCGTCGACATCGCTCGCACACACAACATCACGCCGCAATCGTTCGACGTGCTCAACGGTCTGCAGGAGGTCAAGGACGAAGACGGCAAATCGTTCTTCATCCTGCCGTCCGGCACCAGCAAGGAAGACGCGAAGAAAGCGGTGGTGATGACCTACATCCTCAACGCCGGAACCGACTACGAAGCCGCCGAGGCCGGACGTGACGGAGTATTGGGCACCGCAGATGATGTCCAGAACGATTTCGAGGAAACGCCCTACTCGGCCGCCGAGGTGCAGCGCATCATCGATCGGCAGAACGCGAACTCCTGGAGTTACGACCAGATTTTCGACAAGGGCGGCGGGGGATCATTGGCGACGACACCCAACGGCATGCTGATGGGGCTGGGAGGGCCGGTGATGGACACGATCGGTGTCCACGGCGGGACGACGTACGGTGACGTGTTCGTGGTCAACATCGACGGGTCCGAGGATCCGGCAGAGCAGCTGACAACGATCATCGAATCAGGCTCCAACTGGTACATGCGCGACGACGGTCAGTTGGTCCAGGGCCGCCTCGACCTGGATCGTCTGTTGCATCACGAGGAGCGTCATTCCCAGCAGTGGGCGCAGAAGGGATTCGTCCGGATGGCAAGGGATTACGGGCTGGGCGCGCTCATCGAAAAGCGGACGGGTGTGAATCCGCTGGAACGCGACGCCGGCTTGTCGGACGGGGGTTACGCGTGAGGTTCTGGCTGGCCGTGTTGTCGGCACTGGTGCTGGCCGTGGGCCTTGTGGCGTGTGATACCGATGACGACGGATGGAATCCGGAAGCGCAGTTCGCCCCGGTGAAGCGTCCGGCGTTCGGTGCCCGGGAGACCGACGGCAAGCTGGTGATCTGGGTGCCGCCGGGTTGTGTCGGGGTGTGGTCGGTGAAGCTCATGTTCGGGCTGAGTGGGCCGGATCTGGTGTTGACCCCCACGGTCGGCACGGTGTCGTTTGACCGGTTCACCGTGGGCGGTCCGTACCCTCCGGGGATGGCCGTGACGAAAGCTCCTCCGCCCGATTTCGATTGGCGCACAGTCGATACGCTGCACCTCGATGTCGGGACTACTCCGGGAGGTTTTCCATCGACCTCGGTCGTGGCCGACATCGTCGAGAGTTCGGGTGATCACCCGGACAATACGTTCTTCTTCGACGGGGTCGGTTGGCTCGATCCCGAAGGGGTCGCTGCGCGGATAGGCAACGACTTCGAGGGCGTGTGCACCCCGCAGGAGACGCGAGGATAATGCTCGTCGTAGCGGGCACGGGCATTTAAGCTGCGTCGGTGCACTATCGCTTGCTCGGACCACTGCAGGTGGTGCATTCCGGCACGCCGGTCGACATCGGTGCCCCGAAACAACGGGCAGTCCTGGCGATGCTGTTGCTGGCACAGGGCCGCGTCGTGTCGGTCGATCGTCTGATTGACGCAGTGTGGGGTGATGATCCACCGGCGAGCGCCACCGCCAGCCTGCAGGCCTACATCTCCAATCTGCGACGTGCGCTGCGTGACGGGTCCGACACCGCGCAGGTGGCGTCGCCGATCGTGCGTCAGCCGCCCGGGTACTACCTCGACGCACCCGCCGACGCCGTGGATCTGGCGCAGTTCACCGCAGGCTGTCAGCAGGCCGCGCAGGCTGTCGAGGAACAGCGCTGGGTCGATGCGCTGACCGCCGCCGATGAGGCGCTCGCGCTGTGGCGCGGTCCGTTCCTCGATGACCTGCGTGACGAGCAGTGGGTCCACGAGGACGCCGCCCGCGCCGGCGAGTTGCGCAGCGAGTGCGTGGACCACCGCATCACCGCGCTGCTGGCCCTCGGGCGGGTTTCGACGGCGCTGGCCGCCGTCACGCAACTGCGTTCGGCCGAACCGCTTTCCGACCGTGCCTGCTGGTTGCACATGCTGACGCTGTATCGCGCGGGCCGCGCCCCGGAGGCCCTTGACGCCTACACCCGCCATGCGCAGATGCTCGACAACGAACTGGGACTGGTCCCGGGCGCCGAACTGCGCGAGTTGCAGACCGCGATCCTGCGCCAGGCGCCCGAACTCGCCGCGTGGCCCAGGTCCCCGGAGTGGACCGGTGCCGAGGAGGTGCACACCCCCGCCCCGCCGCACCCGCCCGTGCCCGAACCGGGCGCCCAGCGTGGTTTGCTCATCGGGCGCAAGCGTGAACTCGCCGTCGCCACCGACCTTCTGGCCGACGTGGCGGCGGGGGAGACGCGGTGGCTGGTGCTCTCGGGGCCACCAGGTATCGGCAAGACCAGGCTCGCCGAGGAGATCACCGACGGGTGCGACGCCGAGGTCGTGTGGGTGTCCTGCCCGGACGAACGGTCGACGCCACCGTGGTGGCCCATGCGACAACTCGTGCGCGCGTTGGGCGCCGACGCCGACGAGGTGCTGGAGGTGCCGCCCCACGCCGACCCTGACACCGCGCGTTTCCAGGTGTACGAGCGTGTGCAGGCCCTGCTGGAATCGACGGGCCGGCCCGCGGTCGTGGTGATCGATGATGTGCAATGGGCGGATTCGACCTCGGCCAGTTGCCTCGCCTACATCGCCGGCGCACTGCGGGACCATCCGGTCGCGATCGTGCTCACCGTACGCGACGTCGACCACACCGCCGAGGTCGCGCGTCTGCTGGCGACCGTCGCACGTGGCGACGGCAACCGTCACCTGGCGCTCTCGTCGTTGTCGACCGATGATGTTGCGGCACTGGCGAATCAGATTTCCGAGGACGTCGTCGACCACGCCGAGGCACAGATACTGGCCGAACGCACCGGTGGCAACCCGTTCTTCGTATCCGAATACGCGCGCCTGCCCCGTGCCGAACGCGGTGAGATCCCCGTGGCCGTGAAATCGGTGCTCGACCGGCGCCTCGCCGGGCTCGATCCGGGGGTGCTCGCGGTACTGCGGGTCGCCGCGGTGATCGGCGACCCGATCGACGCCGACGTGGTTCCCGTGCTGGCGCGGGTCGCCAAGATCGACTTCGACACGCTCGCAGACCATCTGGATGCCGCGGCCGACGAGCGCATCGTGGTCAACGCGCACACCGGCGATGGCTACACGTTCGCCCATGGACTGTTGCGTGACCACCTGATGGCCGGCCTGCCCGCGCTGCGTCGGCAGCGCCTGCATGCCCAGGTGGCCGAGGTGTTGGCGGGCAACCCGTCCGACGACGCGATCACCCGCCGGGCCCAGCATCTGGTTGCGGCCCAACCGTTGGTCGACCCCGTCGAGGTGGTCGCCGCGTGCCGTCTGGCCGCGGAGGCGGCCACCCAACGGTGGAGTTCGGACATCGCGGCGGGATGGTGGCAGGCCGCGCTCGACGCCTACGACCGGGTGCCGGTCGCGTCGCGCAGTGAAACCGAGCGCGACGCGCTGACTGTGGCGATGCTGGAAGCACATTCACGCGCCGGGCGGGGCCGCACGGTGCTGGGTTACGTCGAACGTCACCTCACCGAGGCATTGCGCAATGAACGCGCCGACACCGCGGGTCTGGTCGCCAGCGTGCTGTTGCGGTCCAGTGGTGGATGGCCGTGGCTGGCCCCCGGCGATGATCCGGGTGCACTGCTGACGTTGTTGCAGCGCGCCGCGGAGATGGCTGCCGAGCACCCGGCGGCCGGAGCGCGTGTGTTGGCAGCACTGGGCGTCGGGTGCTGCTATCACCCCGATCCCGGGGTGGCCGCAGGCCACCTCGACCGCGCCGAGCGCCTCGCCGAACGCACCGAGGATCCCGATGTGCTCGCCGACGTGTTGATGGGCCGGCTCATCACCTATTCGGGTGTCAACGAACGCAGTCACGAGATCTTCGAATGGGTCGCGCGGCTTGAGGTGTTGCAGCACAGCAGGTCCCGTGAGGATTCGGTGATCGCCCACTCGGTGGCGACGATGTCGGCGATGCTGCTGGCCGACACCGAGCTGACCGAGCGCCACCTCAGGGCCGGGGTGGTGGGCAGCGAAGAGCTGCAGCTACCGGTTCTGCGTGCCCAATTGCGGTGGATGGAAGCGGTATTGGCGACGTGGCGCGGTGACTTCGACGAGGCGCAGCGCCACCACTCGATCGCGGCGCACGTGCACGAGCAGACCGAACTCTACGGCGCGGGAAGCGGTCTGCTGGCCGAGGTGACCCTGCTGCGTGAGATCGGCGGCCCCGTCCCGGCCGGGTTCGGGGTCACACCTGCCGATGTCGAGCGAGGCGGGCAGGGGATGGAGGCCATGGTGCATGTCGCCCTGCTGACCATCGAGCGCGGCCCACGCGCCGCGGCCGCCACGCGATTGGACAACTGGGTCAACACCGACCGCGGACAGATCTGGACCAACCTCGGCGAGGCGGCCTGGATGGCCCATCTGGCGGTCGACTACGGGCTGGGCGAGTACGCCGAGCCGCTGCTGGCGGTCCTGCAGCCGTTCACCGATCGCATCGCGGTGATCGGACAGGTGGGGCACGCCGGGCCGGTGGCGCTCGCCACCGCCAGACTGCACGCGCTGCGCGGTGATCGCGCCCGGGCACTCGAAGATCTGGCCAAAGCCGAGGACGTCGCGCGTCGTACCGGTGCCAGGCCCACACTGATGCGCTGTGCACTACTGGCCTGCGAGCTCGCCGAGGACGGGGCGGCCCGGCGCCAAGCCGCCGCCAAGCTTGCCGCCGACGCCGAGGCGATGGGCATGCACGGGATCGCCGCGCAGGCCCGTTCACTGTCCTGAGCTGACGTTTTGCCGGTTCGTCACGCGCTTGGTCTCGCCGCCAAGGGATCGCCAAGTGATCGCGGTGATGCTGATCCCAGCTCAATCGCGTCAACACTTTCGTGAACCCTGGAAGGACTCCGATGACCCTGACCGACCTCCCGAACGGCACCGAGGGCCTCGCCGACGCCCTCGACGGGCTGCGCGCACATGTCGTGGCCCCTGTGGTGCTGCCGGGTGAAGCCGGCTACGAGCGTGCCACGCCCTGGAATGTCGCCGCCGAGGTGAAGCCCGCCGCGGTGGTGCTGGCCACCTCGGCCTACGACGTCGCCAACACCGTGCGGTACGCGGCGTCGCGGGGACTGCGGGTGACCGTGCAGGCCACCGGCCACGGCGCGCTGAAGGTCACCGACGACACCATTCTGATCGTCACCTCGGGCATGACCGGTTGCACGGTCGACCCGTCGACGCGCACGGCCCGCGTGCAGGCCGGCGCCAGATGGCAGCACGTGATCGACGCGGCCGCTCCGCATGGCCTGGCGCCCTTGTGCGGATCGTCACCCAACGTGGGTGTCGTCGGGTACCTCACCGGTGGCGGCGTCGGCCCGCTGGTTCGCACCGTGGGGCTCTCGTCAGACCACGTGCGCTCCTTCGAGTTGGTCACCGGCAAAGGAGAGTTGCTGCGCGCGACGCCGGAGGAGAACGCCGAGCTGTTCTGGGGTCTGCGTGGCGGCAAGGCGACCTTGGGAATCGTCACCTCGGTGGAGATCGATCTGCCGCCCATCCCTGAGTTCTACGGCGGCGCGGTCATTTTCGACGGTGCCGACGCCGCATCCGTGCTGCATGCGTGGCGGACCTGGTGTGTGACACTGCCCGAGAGTGTCAACACATCCATCTCCCTGCAGAATTTACCGCCCCTTCCCGGTGTGCCCGAGCCGTTGGCGGGCAAGCTGACGGTCGCGGTGCGCTACACCGCCATCGGCGATTTCGCCCGCGCCGAGCGTCTGCTGGCGCCCATGCGTGCGGTGGCCACGCCGGTGCTCGACACCGTCGCCGTACACCCCTACGCCGCCATCGGCGGTGTCCACATGGATCCCGTGGATCCCATGCCGTGCAACGAGACCCACACCCTGCTGCGGGAACTGCCGTCTGAGGCAGTCGATGTCCTGCTCGCGGCCGCAGGCCCCGACACCCCGCCGGTGCAGACGATCGTCGAAATACGGCTGTTCGGTGGGGCCCTGGCGCGAGAGCCCCGGCACCGCAGCGCGTTCTGCCACCGTGGCGCGGCCTTCGGCGTCACCGCCATCGGCGTCCCGGTGCCCCCGGTGGCCGACACGGTGCGCGCGCATGGCGCGGCGCTCGTCGACGCGATGGCACCGTGGTCGACCGGTGGGCAGCTGCCCAACTTCGCACCGTCCGACGACGCGGGCCGTGCATCGCGGGTGTACGACGAGGACACCCTGCACTGGCTCGCCGCGCTCGCCGAACGCCACGACCCGGCTGGGGTCTACCGGTGCGGTCAGGTGGTGCGGTTCGTGTCCTGAATTCGGCGTGGTTCACCGCAAAAACCCCCGCTGACCACACGATTTGGAGCTGCGCTCTGGCCCCAGGTAACCTCGTATTCACCAACGCGGGGTGGAGCAGCTCGGTAGCTCGCTGGGCTCATAACCCAGAGGTCGCAGGTTCGAATCCTGTCCCCGCTACTAGGTGGAACGGCCCCCGGAGGAAACTCCGGGGGCCGTTCTCATGTGGTTTGTGATCGTGGCTGTGAACATCACCCACGCTCATGGAGGTGTTTTCTCTCGCTGCCTCGCCAACCTGGCTGCAGAGGCGGATGGCGGTCTTTCGCCAATTTTGCGGACGGGGGCGCAATTCTGTCGGCATCCCGAAACCCGCTCGGCCACAGCGCAGTACCTCTATCCGCTGGATCTAGTGACAGCCGAACCGGGTGGTGACAACGGGTTATCGGACCTGGTGCGCTTGACGACTCGTCGTTCCAGGTGTGAGCAGGGCTACGGCACCTCGACGCCGCGCGGATGTACCGCGCCGAGATCGCCGATGCGGCGCTGCTGGCCGATCTGACGACGACCCCAGGGCTGGCCCCGCTGGACAACGTCGACACTGCGACCACGTGCACGTCACGCCGACGCCCCACTGACGGGGTGATCGCTCACTCAGCTCGCTTGAGCGACAAGCTCCACGGCCGGCTGTCCGAGCAGGGGTGCAATGGTGTTGTGCATGGCGATCAGACCGTCCAGCGGCCGCAACGCCACCAACAACACGTCGACGAGATTGTCGTCGTCGAAGTGCACGTATTCCATGCCCTCCAACTCCACGCCCCCGACCTTCAGCGTCAGCGCGATGGCATAACCCTTGTCTGATCCGGTGAACGCATCACCGAGGTGAACGGAATCGGCGACTCCGAAGAGCAGGCCGAGGATCTCGGCGATGGTCTGTCGGCCCGTGAGGGGTTCATTGAACAGCGGAACCCTCAGTTGGGCGTTCTCGGCGAACACCGCGCTCAGACTGGCCACATCGCCGCGGCCGATTGCTTCGCGGTAGGTACGGAGTGCGTCATCGGACATGAGGTCCTTCTTCCTGCATTTTTGCGACTTAAACGCGATGCTGGGTTTACTCTACGCTCCGATTAGAAAACCCAACATAGCGTTGAAAATCGCGATGTACGATCGGCGCGTGCCGTCTCACGAAGGTCAGTCACCGCGGCGCCGCACTACACCGCGCAAGGGCGACCTCCGCGAAGCGGCGATCCTGGACGCCGCGGAACGGCAACTGTCCGATCGCGGAGCTGAACGCATTACGGTCGAGACGATCGCCACCGCGGCCGGCATCACTCGCGGTGCGCTGTACTTCTACTTCGCGTCGAAGAACGATGTTTTGGCCGCATTGGTGCAACGGACGGCAGACGCCGTCGTTGCCGCCATCGAGAACGCCGACCAGACCGCCCCCGAAGATCCGCGCGAAGCATTGCGGCAGGGACTCGACCGGACCGCAGAGGCGTGGGGCGAGCACGGGGCCGTCATGCGGGCAGCGGTCGAGTTGTCGCCCAGCGTGCCCCTGATAGAGACCTGCTGGCATGCGGCACTCGCGGCGGCGGGCGGTGCCACGTGCCGTGTGTTGGTGCGCGCCGGTGTACCCGACGAGGACGGTCCCCACGGCGCACAGGCCATCAGTACGGCCCTGGTGCTGATGACCGAACGGTACTTCTACCGCGCCTTCACACAGGGCACGTCGCTCACCGACGCGGCGCGGACGCTGGCCGACATCTGGTTGGCGGTCCTGCCCTCCTGACCCGCGCGGTTGACGTCGACGCGCTGACGGCACGCGCGACGGCGTCAGCCATCCTGCTCCGTATCTGCGTGAGAGTGGCAGTCCCTTCATCTTCGACAGCGGTGAGTGCCGCGCCCTCGTCATCGCGGAGTTGATCGGCGATCGTTGCCGCATCAAGGGTTTCGCTCAGGTGCAAACACAAGACGGCATTGGAACAGGCCTGAACAGGCCGCGGTACGTTGCCCGTCTGCAGATCCCTGGATACGGAAAACCAGAATTCACAAGAGAATTCGAATGCATCTCAACCACCCGAACCCGACGCTGAACCGGGTGGACCCAGAACGCGGACTCGCCGCTACTGCTCAACCCCGGCATACATGGCGCTTGGCGGCTGGGCCAGCAGCGCCTTCGCTGTCCTGGTTTCGTCATCGGCCAGTACTTCGTCCAAGCCGGACTCCAGGCCGTCGAGTGCCAGGCGGACCACGTCGGCGGGGTTGTTCTTGGGCATGTCAATGCCGTCCAGCATGTCGGTGTCGGTGGCTGCGAGGTGCAGTCCGAGAACATGGGTGCCTTGAGCCGCCAACTCGAGGCGGGTGCTGTTGGTCAGCTGCCACTCGGCGGCCTTGGCCGCGGCATAAGCGCCGTTGCCGGGGAACACCTGGAAGGATCCGACGGACAAGACGTTGAGGATGGCGCCACCGCCGTTGCGCGCCAGAATCGGTGCAAAGGCGCGAGTCATCGACAGTGTGCCCCAGAAATGGGTGGCGAATTCGAGGCGGATGGCATCGAGATCACCCGTGACGAGGTTCTGCATGGCCATGACGCCGGCGTTGTTGATCACCACGTCGACGTCACCGGCAGTGCCGGCGGCGCCCTGTACGGTCGCGTCGTCGGTGATGTCGAGGTAGATCGGCACGATGCGCGAGTCCCCTCCCGTGATGGTTTCCGGGCGCCGCGTTGCGGCGTAGACCTTGGCGGCGCCACGGCCGATCACTTGGCGGACAAACTCCGCACCCAGCCCTCGGTTGGCACCAGTCACCAGAACGGTCGCGTTTCGCAGTTCCACTCTTCGAACCTAAAATGTGACATCAGTGTCAGGTTCAAGCGGCCGGCCAGTGACATGGCGCACATCCCTTTCGGCAGGAGACGCATGAAGATCGGTGAACTCGCTCGAAGCACGGGCGTCAGCGTGCGTTCACTGCGCTACTACGAACAGCGGCGGCTTATTTCAGCGCGTCGGACCCCCGGCGGCCAGCGAATCTATGACGAGGATGCGGTCGAACGAGTTGCGCTCATCAAAGAGTTGTTCGCCGCAGGTATCAGTAGCGACGGTGTGGTGCAGATGCTGCCCTGCATCGATTCTGGGACGGCAACTCCGGCAATGGTGGAGCGCCTGGTGTGCGAACGCGCCCGCATCGACGCCGAAATGAAGAGGCTGGCCGCCACGCGTGACCGGCTCGACCAGATCATCGTTGAGACGCGGCGCCATGTCCGTTCCCGCGCCGCGGCCGGGTGACCGTGAACTGTGCCCTCACGCGATCCCGAAGTCCTTGATCTTGCGATAGATCGTCGCTCGTGACATCCCCAGAGCGGCTGCGGCGTCGGCCTTGTTGCCGTCGTTCTCCAACAGGCTGCGCACGATCGCGTCACGCTCCATTGCCTCCAGGGGCGTGAGTTTGCGGCGGGTGACCGACCGGCATTCCGCGGGTAGCTTGTCCACGCCGATCACCCCCGACCGTTGGCGGCGCACGGTCTCGGTCAGCACATGGCGCAGCTGGGCTATGTTGCCGGGCCACGGCAGTTTGGCCAACTGCCGCATGGCTTCACCATCCATGCGGGCTTCGCCACGGCTCAATTCGTTGAGGATCATCGGAACCAGCTCTTGGAGGTCCTCTATTCGGTGACGCAGGGCAGGCACGGTGACCGTGTGGGTGAAGAACGGCAACATGAGCAGGTCCACCAGCTGCGAGTCACGTTCGGTGCTGGTGGTCGCGGCGATCCAGCCGCGGCCCGCGCGGGTCTGCATGATGGCCGCCATCGGGTTCAGTACCTCGTCGGGCAGTTCGTCGACGTCGGAGACGATCACCGCGAAGTCGGCGGAGTCGGTTTCGGATTCGAAGGCGGCGACGAAGCTCTCGGGCGTGTCGAAGTTGTCGATGTGCAGCACGGGTATCGACCGTTCGGGGGTGACGAAATGCACTACCGAATACCCCAAATATGTTCTGCCAGAGCCTCGTTCGCCCTCGATGACCACCCATTCCCGGTCGCGGTAGCAGCGTTCCACCTGCTGGGCGCTACGGCGGAACGAACTGCTCTGGCCGGCAAGGCGGGGGATGTGTTGAGAGCTGCGCACCGGAATGCTCTCGGCCACATGGACAGAGACGTGGAAGACGACGCTGTCGCTGCGGACGCCCACGATGATGCGTTCGGCGGCCGAGATCTTCACCGACGCACCGCTGGGGAGATGGGCCACCGTTGTCGAGGTGAACGACGATCGGGTCAGTTCCGCGGCGTGATCCAGCAGCACCGTCTGATCGGCGGCGTCGAGCGCCTGGCGGAGGTAGCGGTTCATCAGCACGACGTCCCCGCCGATCGCCAGCACCCCGCCCGGATAGCGGCGACTCTGCTTCAGATATGCGTCGAGGAGCGCGGTTTCGGTCTCGTTGTTCATGGTGCGAAGGCGGTCCTCGATCTGGCTGCCCGCGCTCTTGGCGAGAACGAACAGCAGCGGGTCGGCCTGCCGCGCCCGGCAGGTCAGATCGATGACGCCGAGGATCCGGCGGGTGACGGGTTCGCGGATGGGAGAACCGGCGCAGGCCAGCCCGCCCAGCGTTCCGACGTAGTGCTCGCTGCCTC
>Ga0180222_1001876_pt1 | contig 19400 bp, 17 predicted proteins | sample eDN5th37CKraftOP_FD_151336 | JGI IMG/M metagenome (GOLD analysis project Ga0180222, IMG submission 151336) | Enriched Organic Plus compost microbial communities from Emeryville, California, USA - eDNA 5th pass 37_C Kraft OP (version 2) (version 2) ... | reverse complement strand
GGGCGATTTCACGCCGGGCAGCGCGGCCGACATCATCTTCATCGATCCCGACGCGCCATGGATCGTCGACAGCGCCCGCATGGCGGCGGCGGCGGGCAACACGCCCTTCGACCGCATGCCGGTGCAGGGCCGCGTCCGCCGCCTGATGAAAGGCGGGATTTTTTACTGAGGTCTCTCCCTCTATCGTCACCCCGGCGCAAGCTGGGGTCGCAGGCCATGCCGCGCGCCGCCTCATGAGATGCCAGCCTTCGCTGGCATGACGGGATAGAATGGCAAGGATTAGCCGGAAACAGCCACCGTTCCGCCCCCGACAGGTCACAAAAAAGGGGGCCATTGCAACCCCCTTTTCTCCCCTTTTCCTTCGCGCGCCGTTCAGCGCATCGCCAGCTGCTGCGGCTTGATCTTCTGCAACGCCGCCGCCCAGCGGGCAGGGGCGGCTTCGGGGCCGCCGAGGCGGACGAAGCAGGCGCCGCCCTGCGCGCGGATGCTGGCGCACAGCCGGTCGGCTCCGGCGCGGTCGCCAAAGCCCGCCATCGCTATGCGGTAGAAGGGCCGGCCGTTGACCGACGCCGCGCTCTCGATGATCGGAAAGCCCTGAAGCGACGCATTGTTGCGGATGAAATGGGCCTGCCCCGCCTTTGCCGCCTGCGGCGAGGAGAAGGCGCCGACCTGCACGACCCAGGACGATCCCCGCTCCGGCTCGACCGGGTTCCAGCGGCTCGCGGGCCGCGCCGCCGGTATCGATGCGCGCAGCACCGGCACCGGCTTCGACCGCTGCATCGGCACCGGCACCGCCGCCGCGGACTGGCCGCCATCCAGCGCGGCGGCATTCGCCAGCTGCGGGGTTGCGAACGGCGCGGGCATCGGCGCCTGCGAGACATTATCCTCGTTGGCCGCCGCGATCATCGACAGCGCGGCGGTGTCCGCGCTGGCCGCGGCGGTGGCTTGCGCCATCTGCACCGGCGCCTGCGGCTTCGCCCCCAGCGCGAGGCGGACCGGCAGCCCGGCATCGTCGCCGCGCGGCTGCACGCCGATCATCGCCACGACGCGCGCGCTTTCCGCGCCCGGCTGCGCCGTCTGCGCCCAGTTCATCACCCGTTTCGAAGCTTCCAGCGGCGGCAGGTCCAGCGTCGCCATCTGCCGCGCCTCGGTCCAGCGACCGGACAGCGCATAGGCATAGGCCAGATTCTGCCGCTCCTTCGCGGTGGCGGCGGGATCGTGAATGGCCTGCGACAGGATGCGGATCGCCTCGTCGGGATCGCCCGCCATCGCCATCGCCAGCCCGTAATCGGCGGCGGAAAGATGCTCGATATGGCCGGACAGCAGGTCGCGGGCGCTGTCCGCCTGCCCCTGCGCTGTCCGCACCAGCGCCAGGTTTACGATGGTGCGCGGGTCCTCGCTGCCCAGCGTCAGCGCGTCCTGAAAGGCGGTCCGCGCCGAGTCATAGCGCCCGGCGAGCAGATAGGCCCGGCCCAGCAGGCTGCGCCATGCGGCATTGTCCGGCTCGGCGGCGACGGCGGCCTCGGCGATCTCGACCGCGCGGACCGCATCCTTCGCGCGCAGCGCCTTTTCGGCATCCTGCGCCTGCGCGCCTGCCATGCGGGCGACCTTGTCGGCCTGATTTTCCATCCGTCCGATCAGCCCCGTGCCGCTGCACCCGGCCATCGTGCCCATGATCATCAGCGAGGAAGCGGCAAGGCGCAGAAAGGCCCTGTCTTTCAGCAGAGAATTTTCCATGAGGGAGTCCATTTCCATCATCGGGATTTACGGTTTCCGGCGCGCGTGCCGCCCTCGGCCCGAAGGGCGGGCAGCTGGTCGGCCAGCGCGTCGATCTGGGGTTGGTCGGCGAGGCAGGCGTCGAGCGCCTCGGTCACGATCTGCTGCGCGCTGCGCCCGGAAAGGATGCAGGCGAGGCGAAGGCGCAGGTGCCGCTGCGGGTCGAGCCGCAGCGTGAACGCCGCCTTCTTGCGGCGCGGCTGAAGCGCCTTGAGCGCCGCGGCCTGCGCCGGGACGGTAACGGTCCCGGCGGCGCGGCGCTTCGGCAGCGGGGCCAAGGCCGGGGCTTTTGCCTCCGCGCTTTCCTCCGGGGAGGAGGCGGAAAGCGCCACTTCCAGCCTTTCCCGCTGCTCGACCGGCGCGGGGCGCGCGGCCTGTTCGCGGGGGGCGGCCTCACGGTCGCGCCCGGCGATCACCAGCGGCGGCGGAACCGGATGGCCTTGGTCGAGATCCTCGCCCATGTCGTTCCATCCCAGATCGTCCTGCACCGACAGCGGCAGGGTGGGCACCGGCATGGAGCCGGCATGGGGTCGCCGCATCGCGGGACGGGCGGCGCCCTTGCGGGCGAGAAGGCTGGCGGTCAGCGAGGCGAGAGGCCGGGTTTCCATCGCGTCCTCCTTTTACTGTCCGGCGACCCGGCGGCCGAAGCCCGCCGCCGGGCGCTTGATGCCGCCCGCCGCCGCCGTCGGGGCGATGCCGCCGGGAACGGTGAAGACGGTGCGGCGGAAATTGCGTTCCAGCCGGTCGGAAATATAGGCCCAGAGCTGTTCCACCTCCTGCGAGGAGCGGCTGTCCGGGTTGATCTCCATCACCGTGCGCCCGTCGATCATGCTCGCGGCGAAATCGGTGCGCTGGTGGACGATCACCGGGGCGACCGTGCCGTGCTGGGAAAGGGCGATGGCGGCCTCGGAGGTGATCTTGGCCTTGGGCGTGCCCGCGTTGACGACGAAGATCAGCGGCTTGCCCGCGCGCTCGCACAGGTCGACGGTCGCGCCCACCGCGCGCAGGTCGTGCGGCGAGGGGCGGGTCGGCACGACGACCAGCTCGGCGACGGAAATGACGCTCTGGATCGCCATGGTGATGGCGGGCGGCGTGTCGATCACCGCCAGCTTGAACCCCTGCTGGCGCAGCAGTTCCAGATCATGGGCGAGCCGCGCGACGGTAGTTTCGGCGAAGGCGGGCGCGTCGGCCTCGCGCTCGTTCCACCAGTCGGCCAGCGACCCCTGCGGATCGATGTCGATCAGGACGACCGGCCCTGCCCCGGCCCGCTCCGCCTGAACGGCCAGATGCCCCGACAGGGTGGTCTTGCCCGACCCTCCCTTCTGCGATGCCAGTGCCAGTACGCGCACACGAATCCCCTGTTCCATACGGATATGGGGAAAAGGGTTGCCATGGCCGTCCTAACATAATGTTAATCCGACTCCGGTCCCGCAGAGGGACTGGCCTTGTATAATTAACATCATGTCCATCTTTTCCGGCCATGCTACAGAAAGAGGGTCAGCGCCCGACACGCAAGAGAGAGATATCTGGACGGATTGGAGAGCCATGACACATCATTTCCCTAAGTCCGATTTCCGCAGGCCCGCCCTGGCCTCCGCCCTTTCGCCCTTCCTCGTCCTCGCGGCCCTCGTGGCCGGGGCGTCCTGCGCGTTCGCCGATGTGAAGGCGGGCGTCGATGCCTGGGGACAGGGCGATTACGCCAAGGCGATACAGGAATGGACGCCGCTCGCGCAGGCGGGGGACGCCGACGCCCAGTTCAACCTGGGGCAGGCGTACAAGCTGGGTCGGGGCGTTCCGGCTAGCCTCGACACGGCGCTCGACTATTACCGCAAGGCCGCGCTTCAGGGACATGCGCGCGCGGAGGACAATTACGGGCTGCTGCTGTTCCAGAAGAACCGGCGGGTGGAGGCGATGCCCTATATCCAGCGCTCGGCCGAGCGCGGGGAGGCGCGCGCGCAATATATCTACGGCGTCGCGCTGTTCAACGGCGACCTGACCGCGAAGGACTGGCCGCGCGCCTATGCGATGATGACGCGGGCGGCGAAGGCCGACCTGCCGCAGGCGACCGCCAGCCTCGCGCAGATGAACCAATATATACCGGAGGAGCAGCGGCTGAAGGGCCTCGCCCTTGCCGAGGAGATGGACAAGCAGGAGCAGGCCGCGAAATTCGCCGCGCTGGGCGCGCCCCTCTCCGCCGCGCCCGCCGCCCCGCTGCGCGAGCCGCCCAGGCCGCTGAAGCAGACGGCGCTGCCCCCGGCCGAGACGGGCACGGCAGTACCGGCACCGACGCCCGCGCCGTCGCCGCCGCCGGTCAAGGCCGCCCCGGCAAAAATCGCCGAGGCCAAGCCCGCTCCCGCAAAACCCGCTTCCGCCCCCGTGGCGGCTCAGCCCAAGGCCGCCGAAGCGCCCAAGGCGCCCGCCAAGGCCACGCCCAAACCCGCCGCCCCGGTCGCCGCGCCGAAAGGCAAATGGCGCATCCAGCTCGGCGCGTTCAGCGCGAAGGCGCGCGCGGAAAGCCAGTGGAAGCTGCTGACCGGCAAGGTCGGCGGCCTGTCCGCCCATAGCCATTATGTCGAGCAGAGCGGCGCGGTCAGCCGGCTTCAGGCCGGGCCGTTCGCCACCCAGGAAGAAGCCGCCCGCCTCTGCGCCAAGGTCAAGGCCGCCGGTTCGGATTGTCTCGTCAAGACGATGTAAGGCGCGATGCGGGGGCTAAACACTTAATCCTCCTCTCCCGCACAGGGGAGGGGACCAAGGGGTGGGGTGTAGCCGCTGGGCGCAAATGCCGGATTCCAAGGAAAGCCCCCGGCCCAACCCTCCCCTGAAGGGGAGGGGTTGGAGCATGATCCACTTCAACTGAAGCAGATCATGCTCTGATTATCTTTTGTTTTCCGCATTTTCCAAACCGTCAGGTGAGTCCACCTGACTTGAAAATGCTTTACGGCGGGGGCTAGCGCTCCCGCCGGGCTTGCCTCCTCTTATTCCTCCACCCAGTCCCTGCGCGCGATGCCCTGCGCGTAGAGCAGCACCGACAGGTCGCCGTGACGGATCTCGGCGTCCGCCGCCGCGCGCGCCTTTTCCTTCGCATGATAGGCGACGCCGAGGCCCGCCGCCTCGATCATCGGAATGTCATTGGCGCCGTCGCCGATCGCCATGGTGCGCTCGACCGCGATGCCGTGCGCGGCCATCGCGCTTTCCAGCTCATGCCGCTTGCGCGCCGAATCGACGATGGGATCGCCCACTCCGCCCGTCAGACGGCCGCCCTCTATCCCCAGCACATTGGCGACGACCTTGTGGAAGCCGATTTCCGCGCCCACCGGTTCGGCGAAGCGGGTGAAGCCGCCCGACACCAGCACCGTGCGCGCGCCCCGCGCGCCCATGGTGCGCACCAGCGCCTTGGCGCCGCCCATGATCACCACCCGCTCCCGCCGGCACAGGTCGATCTTCGCCTCGTCGAGATCGGCGAGCAGCGCGACCCGCGCGCGCAGCGCCTCGGCAAAGTCCAGCTCGCCGCGCATCGCCCGCTCGGTCACCTCGGCGATCTGCGCCTTGATGCCCGCATAATCGGCCAGTTCGTCGATGCATTCGATGGTGATCATCGTCGAATCCATGTCGGCGACCAGCAGCGCCTTTTCCCGGTCCGCTTCGGGCTGCACCACCACGTCGATGGCGCCCGGCATCGCCTGAAGCGCCGCCCGCACCGCCGCCGCGTCGCCCTCGAACCGGATGTCCGCCGCCTTGCCCGGCTCCAGCTCCGCCGTGCCGAGTACGATCGCGCCGCTCGCCGCGATACGGTCGGCGGCCTCGCCAATATCCCCCTGCCCCAGCGATCCGCTTGCGACTATGGTGGCAACGAACATGAACACTCCTTACGCCAAGAAATCGGAGGCCGACTCCGGCCGCCCGCCGCTGGCGCTTATTGCCGGGCCGACGGCCAGCGGCAAGAGCGCGCTTGCCATCGCGCTCGCGCAACGCACCGGCGGCATCGTCATCAATTGCGACGCGAGCCAGGTCTATGCCGACCTGCGCATCCTCTCCGCCCGCCCCTCGGCGGAGGAGGAGGCGCGCGCGCCGCACCGGCTGTTCGGCACTCTCGACGGGGCGGAGGCATGCTCCGCCGCGTACTGGGCGCAGGATGCGGAGCGCGAGATCGCGGCGGCGCATGCGGCGGGCCGCCTGCCGATCCTCGTCGGCGGCACCGGCCTTTATATCCGCACGCTGCTCGACGGCATCGCCCCGGTGCCGGAGATCGATCCCGATATCCGGCAAGCGGTGCGCGCGCTGCCGGTGGCGCAGGCCCATGCCGCGCTCGCCCGCGAGGACCCGGCCTCGGCCCGCGCGCTCGCCCCCGCCGACACCGCCCGCATCGCCCGCGCGCTGGAGGTCGTGCGCTCGACCGGCCGGTCGATCCGCGACTGGCGCGCCCGTAAGGAAGGCGGCATCGGCGGACGGGTCGCGCTCGCCCCGTTCCTCCTGCTGCCGCCGCGCGACTGGCTCGCCACGCGCTGCGACGCCCGGTTCGAGCAGATGCTGGACGAGGGCGCGGTGGAGGAGGTGCAGGCGCTGCTCGCACGCGGCCTGCCGCCCGCGCTGCCGGTGATGCGGGCGATCGGCGTGCCGGAAATCCGCGACTGGCTTGCAGGCGACTCCACGCGAGCGGAGATGGTCCTGCGCGCCCAGACGGCCACCCGCCGCTATGCGAAACGGCAATATACCTGGTTCGCCAACCAGCCTCCGGCGGACTGGCCGCGCCACCGGGATCAGATCGATAACAAAATCATCGATGAAATAGCAATAAAATTACAAGAGTTGATGTTGACATAATATTTTATGTCTCATAGACGGCCTTCTATCCCATGGGGTTGCGATTCTCGCCGCTATCGCGCATGCGCTGGCACCGGCGTGATCGCGTTGCCCGGTGGCGCGCCCGGACGGCCTGTCGGCCCGAAGGGGTCCAGCGACTATTGCCAAGGAGATTGAGTGTGGCCGAAATGAGCGGCGCGGACATATTGGTGCAATGCCTGGTCGATCTGGGGGTCGAGGTCGTGTTCGGCTATCCCGGCGGCGCGGTGCTGCCCATTTACGACGTCCTCTACAACCACCCGAAGATCAAGCATGTGCTGGTCCGCCACGAACAGGGCGCGACCCACATGGCGGAAGGCTATGCCCGCTCCACCGGCAAGCCCGGCGTGGTGCTCGTCACCTCCGGCCCCGGCGCGACCAACGCGATCACCGGCATCACCGACGCGCTGATGGACTCGATCCCGATGGTCGTCATCACCGGTCAGGTCGCCACCCACCTCATCGGCTCCGACGCCTTTCAGGAGGCCGACACCGTCGGCCTGACGCGCCATTGCTCCAAGCACAATTATCTGGTGAAGTCGCCCGCGCGGCTCGCCCATGTCGTGCATGAGGCGTTCCACATCGCCACCACCGGCCGCCCCGGCCCGGTCGTCATCGACATTCCGAAGAACGTCCAGGTCGCCACCGCGCCGTTCGAAACGCCCGACGTGACGAACCATGCGAGCTATCGCCCGCAGGTAAAGGCCCCGGCCGCGGACATCGCCGCCGCGATCGAGATGATCGCGAAGGCGGAGCGCCCGATCTTCTACACCGGCGGCGGCGTCATCAACGCCGGCCCAGAGGCCTCGGCCTCGCTGCGCGAACTGGTCGAACTGACCGGCGCGCCCGTCACCTCGACGCTGATGGGCCTGGGCGCCTTCCCGGCCTCCTCGCTCCGGTGGCTGGGGATGCTGGGCATGCACGGCACCTATGAGGCCAATTGGGCGATGAACAAGGCGGACCTGATCGTCTGCGTCGGCGCGCGGTTCGACGACCGCGTGACCGGGCGGCTCGACGCCTTCTCGCCCGACAGCAAGAAGATCCACATCGATATCGACCGCAGCTCCGTCAACAAGACGGTGATGGTCGACCTGCCGGTCATCGCCGATGCGGGCAGCGCGCTCGCCGATCTCGTCGCCGCGTGGAAGGCGGCCGGGCACAAGGCCGCCGACCTTTCCGAATGGTGGGCGCGGATCGACGGCTGGCGCGCGGTCAACAGCCTCAAATATCCGCCCGACACGACCGAGATCATGCCGCAGCACGCGATCGCGGAGCTGTTCGCCGCGACGCGCGGCAAGGATGTGATCATCACCACCGAGGTCGGCCAGCACCAGATGTGGGCGGCGCAGCACTTCCACTTCGACGAGCCGAACAAATGGCTCACCTCCGGCGGCCTCGGCACCATGGGCTACGGCTTTCCGGCCGCCATCGGCGCGCAGATGGGCAACCCGGACAGCCTCGTCATCTGCGTGGCGGGCGACGCCTCGGTGCAGATGAACATCCAGGAACTGGGCACCGCGATCCAGTATCGCACGCCGGTGAAGCTCTTCATCCTCAACAACGAATATATGGGGATGGTGCGCCAGTGGCAGGAGCTGACCTATGAAAGCCGCTATTCCAACAGCTATTCGGACAGCCTGCCCGATTTCGTGAAGCTGGCGCAGGCCTATGGCTGGACCGGCATCCGCATCGAGGGCCCGCAGGAGCTGGAGGCGGGCATCCGCCAGATGATCGAGACGCCCGGCCCGGTGCTGGTCGATTGCCGCGTGGCGAAGCTTTCCAACTGTTTCCCGATGATACCGTCGGGCGCTGCGCACACGGAAATGCTGCTCGACCCCAGTCAGGTTTCCGGTACGATGGCCGATGAGGCAAAGGCCCTCGTATAGAGAAACGGCAGGGAGAGAGACATGACCGCGCATCTCAAGCTTCGCGTCCACATAACCGAGCCTTGGGATTTCGAGCGGCAGACCGGGATGGAGGATCTCACCGGCTGGACGGTGGATTATGTGATTGATGAGCTGGAGGAATGGGAAGTGATGCTCGACGCGAGCTACAGGCTGCATGATGTGGTGCATGGCCGCATCCTCGTCAGCCCGCGTTATGTCGGTGAACGGCTGGGCAAGATCTTCGACACCATCGTCGGCACGCCGGTGCGGATCGCGCACAGGCTTGACGGCGACTGGCATTATGCGATGGCGGGCACGCTGTCCCTCCGGCACGACGAAAAACCAAAGGAAAGCAATTGATGCACATCGACGAAGAACTGCGCGAGCGCCATGTCCTGTCGATCACCGTCACCAACGAGGCGGGCATATTGGCACGCATCGCGGGCATGTTCACCGCGCGCGGCTATAATATCGACAGCCTGACGGTGGCGGACATCACCGCCGATCACCAGATCAGCCGCATCACCATCGTCACCAGCGGCGCGCCGCGCACGATCGACCAGATCATGGCCCAGCTCGACCGGCTGGTGCCGGTGCACAAGGTGGTGGACCTCACCGAAAACGGCCCGTTCGTGGAGCGGGAGCTGGCGCTGGTCAAGGTCGCGGGCACGGGCGAGCACCGCATCGAGGCGATGCGCATCGCCGACATCTTCCGCGCCAAGGTGGTCGACACCACCACCGAAAGCTTCGTCTTCGAAATCACCGGCCCGACCGACAAGATCGACACCTTCATCAGCCTGATGCGCGAGCTGGGGCTGGTCGAGGTGGGCCGCACCGGCATCGTCGGCATGGTGCGCGGCAAGGCCTGACCGCGCGGCCATCCCTTTCCCGCGTCAACCGCTTTTCCCAAACCCTCTCCAATTTCTCATCAATCCGAAAGGAACAGGAATATCATGAAAGTCTATTACGATCATGACGCCGATATCGGCCTCATCAAGGGCAAGAAGGTCGCCATCATCGGCTATGGCAGCCAGGGCCACGCCCATGCGCAGAACCTGCGCGACAGCGGCGTCGCAGAGGTCGCCATCGCCCTGCGCGCCGGTTCGGCCAGCGCGAAGAAGGCGGAAGGCGCGGGCTTCAAGGTGATGTCGAACGCCGACGCCGCCGCCTGGGCCGACGTGCTGATGATCCTCGCCCCCGACGAATTCCAGGCGGACATCTACGCCGCCGACGTCCACGCCAATCTGCGCCCCGGCGCCGCGCTCGCCTTCGCGCACGGCCTCAACGTGCATTTCGGCCTGATCGAGCCGCGCGCCGATGTCGACGTCATCATGATCGCGCCCAAGGGCCCCGGCCACACCGTGCGCAGCGAATATCAGCGCGGCGGCGGCGTGCCCTGCCTGATCGCCGTCTATCAGGACGCGACCGGCAATGCGCACGACATCGCCCTTTCCTATGCCAGCGGCGTGGGCGGCGGCCGCTCGGGCATCATCGAGACCAATTTCAAGGAAGAGTGCGAAACCGACCTGTTCGGCGAGCAGGCGGTGCTGTGCGGCGGCCTGTCGCACCTGATCATGGCCGGGTTCGAAACGCTGGTCGAGGCGGGCTATGCGCCGGAAATGGCCTATTTCGAGTGCCTGCATGAGGTGAAGCTGATCGTCGACCTGATGTATGAGGGCGGCATCGCCAACATGCGCTATTCGATCTCCAACACCGCCGAATATGGCGACTATCACACCGGCCCGCGCGTCATCACCGACGAGACGAAGGCGGAAATGAAGCGCGTCCTCAAGGACATTCAGGAAGGCAAGTTCGTCCAGCGCTTCATGACCGACATCAAGATGGGCTATCCGGAGATGAAGGCGAAGCGCAAGCTGCAGGCCGAGCATCCGATCGAAAAGACCGGCGCCCAGCTGCGCGCGATGATGCCTTGGATCGGCGCCAACAAGCTGGTCGACAAGGAAAAGAACTGATCGAACGGGGGCGCGACGGGCCCGGCCCGCCGCCCCCTTTTTCCTGATCCAACTGCCCGGTACCCGGCATATAGCTGGTGAACCTGCGGGCAGAATAACGGCTTTGGGTGGTTAGCGGACATATCGTGCTGGAGTAGAAAGTTCACGCGGAGACGCGGAGGCGCGGAGAAGGACGTTCCGGGCCGCAGGCCCCATTTCATTCTCCTTGCGTCGGTTGCCGGGGTGAATGACGAGGCAAAGCGCTTCGCGCTACTATCTCTCCGCGTCTCCGCGCCTCCGCGTGAAACCAATCTTCTACGTCCGCTTCTAGCCGCAACCCGTCATTCAGCGGGCAGCGGGTTCACGAGCGACATAACCGCCACCCTCCAATGGCGGCGCCCTTCCCTTGGGCGCCGCCATTTTCCTGTCGCGGCGAAATCGGGGGGACAGGCCATGCAAAATTCTATACCTTCCACCCATATTTGGGCGCTCGACATTGCCGATGCCCCTTTTATGTTCCGGCAACCCGTACCTGATGGAGAATGACGATGCGTGCTTCCCTGCTTGCCCTTGCCGTCGCCGCCACGCTCACCACCGGCGCTGCCATCCACGCCCAGAACGCGCCCGGCCTGCCCGGCCGTCAGGACACCAGACTGGTGACGGGCGGCAGCTATGCGGTCGATCCCAACCACACGCAGGTGCTGTTCGCTTTCAATCATATGGGCTTCACCCGGAATATCGGCATCATCGCCGCGCCGTCCTCCGGCACGCTGACGCTCGACCCGAAGGCGCCGGAAAAGGCGAAGGTGGACATCACCTTCCCCGTCGCCAATATCCGCAGCGGCGTCAGCGCGTTCGATCAGCATCTGATGACGCCGGAATTCTTCGACGCGGCCAAATTCCCGACCGCCACCTTCACCTCCACCTCGGTGAAGGTCGATGCGGACGATCCCGAGGCGGAGATCACCGGCAATCTCACCATCCGGGGGGTGACGAAGGAAGTGACGCTGGACGCCGACTTCACCGGCGCGGGCGTCAACCCGATGAGCAAGAAGGAAACCGTCGGCTTCAGCGCCGAGGCGGTCATCAAGCGCAGCGATTTCGGCCTGGGCGCCTATGCGCCGACGATCGGCGACACCATCGAGCTGAAGATCGTCGCCGCCTTCGAGAAATAACCCGACCGACGCCGGGGCGGAAGGCAGGCTTGCGCCACCCCGTCCCGGCCCCTTTCCTCCATGCCCGGCGCGCCCTGCCGCCCGATCTGGACCGGCGGCGCAAAAAAAGCTGGACGAAACGCCCCCTGAAACGGTAAAGGCGGCACATGGCATCCATCCTGCCCTTGCTGCTTCTACGACTTACACGCCCTTAGGCGTGTCATTTCGCGCTGCCCGCGTGCCGGGCGCGCGCATCGCCTAAGGGCCGATCCATCACCAAGTCGTCATTCGCGGGCCGCGCAAGCAGGCACCGCCAGCAGTTTCAGGACCCACCATGACCATGATCGCCGACCCGTCCGTCAAATACCGCCCCTTCCCGCAGGTCGATCTGCCCGATCGCCAGTGGCCGGGCCAGACCATCACCAGGGCGCCGCGCTGGCTCTCCACCGACATGCGCGACGGCAACCAGGCGCTGATCGACCCGATGAACGCAGAGAAGAAGCAGCGCTTCTTCGATCTGCTGGTGAAGGTCGGCCTCAAGGAAATCGAGGTCGGCTTCCCGTCGGCGGGCGCGACCGAGTTCGATTTCATCTCCAGCCTGGTGCAGAACGGCAAGATCCCCGACGACGTGTTCGTGCAGGTGCTGACGCAGGCGCGGCAGGACCTGATCGAAAAGACGTTCGAATCCTTGCGCGGCGCGAAGCAGGCGATCGTCCATGTCTATAATGCGGTGTCGCCCGCATGGCGCCGCATCGTGTTCGGCATGGACCGGCCGGAGATCAAGCAGATCGCCATCACCGCCGCCAAGCTGCTGCGCGACGAGGCGGCCAAGCAGCCGAACACCGACTGGCATTTCGAATATTCGCCGGAAACCTTCTCCACCGCCGAGCTGGATTTCAGCCTGGAATGCTGCGAGGCGGTGATGGACATCCTCCAGCCCACGCCGGAAAAGCCGCTGATCCTGAACCTGCCCGCTACAGTCGAGGCGGCGACGCCCAATATCTATGCGGACCAGATCGAATGGATGTGCCGCAACATCTCGCGCCGCGACAGCGTCGTCATCTCGCTGCACCCGCATAACGACCGGGGCACCGGCGTCGCGGCGGCCGAGCTGGGCGTGATGGCGGGTGCGGACCGGGTAGAAGGCTGCCTGTTCGGCAATGGCGAGCGCACCGGCAATTGCGATCTGGTGACGGTGGCGCTGAACCTCTATACCCAGGGCGTCCATCCGGGGCTGGATTTCTCGGATATCGACGAGGTCGTGCAGACGGTCGAATATTGCAACCAGCTGCCCGTCCATCCGCGCCATCCCTATGCGGGCGAGCTGGTGTTCACGGCTTTCTCCGGCAGCCATCAGGACGCGATCAAGAAGGGCTTCGCCGCGCAGGAAGCGCGCAACGACCAGATCTGGGATGTGCCCTATCTGCCGATCGATCCCAAGGATCTGGGCCGCGATTATGAGGCGGTGATCCGCGTCAACTCGCAGTCCGGCAAGGGCGGCGTCGCCTGGGTGCTGCAACAGGACAAGGGGCTGAAGCTGCCCAAGCGCATGCAGGCCGATTTCAGCCGCGTCGTGCAGGAGGTCGCCGACAGCACCAGCCGCGAGCTCAACGCCGCCGACATATGGGACGCGTTCGAGGAGCATTATCGCCTGAAGCCGGGCCAGCCGATCCGCCTCATCACTTATGAGCGCAGCGGCTCCATCGGCGGCGCGGATCGCAGCTTCATCGGGCGGCTGGAGATCGAAGGCGAGGAACATGCAGTGTCCGGCCGCGGCAAGGGGCTGATTTCCGGCATCCTCTCCGCGCTGCGCGAGGAAAGCGGGATCGAGCTGGAAGTGGTCGATTATAACGAGCATGCGATCGGCTCCGGCACCGATGTGCAGGCGGCCGCCTATGTCGAGTGCAAGACGCCCGACGGCCGCATCTTCTTCGGCGTCGGCGTGGACGAGGATGTGGCGACCGCATCGGTGCAGGCGGTGATCTCCGCCGCCAACGGGCTGAAGGCGCGCGCGGCCTGATCGGGCGGGATCGACCGAAACGGCAGGGGCCGGAGCTGACCGGAAGAGGTTGGCTCCGGCCTTCGCGATTCCGGACATGGCATGCACCATATATATGATGCCCACCGCGCGCTGACGTGGCGATGGCCCATTCGGAGCTTGAACCGTCGCACCGGACATGCTTTCCCTATAGGTAAGCCCTCTACCTATAAGGAAAGAACCCCATGGCCGATCCGCTGACCCGCCTGAAACAGCTGCGCCTGCCCGCGATCGGCTCGCCGATGTTCCTCGTGTCCGGGCCGGAGCTGGTGATCGCCCAGTGCAAGGCGGGGATCGTCGGCAGCTTCCCCGCGCTCAACGCCCGCCCGCAGAGCCAACTCGACGAATGGCTGCACCAGATCGACGAGGAACTGGCCGCGTGGGATCGCGCCAACCCGGACAGCCCGGCCGCGCCCTTCGCCGTCAACCAGATCGTCCACCGGTCCAACGCCCGGCTGGAAGAGGACATGGCGACCTGCGCCAAATGGAAGGTGCCGATCGTCATCACCTCGCTGGGCGCGCGGGAGGATGTGAACGCCGCCGTCGCCGGCTGGGGCGGCATCACGCTGCATGACGTGATCCACGACCGCTTCGCGCGCAAGGCGGTGGAGAAAGGCGCGACCGGCCTTATCGCCGTGGCGGCGGGCGCGGGCGGTCATGCGGGCACGCTCTCCCCCTTCGCGCTGGTGCAGGAAATCCGCCGCTGGTTCGACGGGCCGCTGGCGCTGTCGGGCGCCATCGCCCATGGCCGCTCGATCCTCGCGGCGCGGGCGATGGGCGCCGACTTCGCCTATATCGGCAGCGCCTTCATCGCGACCGCGGAAAGCCGCGCCGCGCCCGCCTACAAGCAGGGCATAGCCGAGGGACGGGCGGACGATATCGTCTACACCAATTTGTTCACCGGCGTGCACGGCAATTATCTGCGCGCCTCGATCGCGGCGGCGGGCCTCGACCCCGACAATCTGCCCGAGAGCGACCCGTCGAAGATGAATTTCCAGTCCGGCGGCAATCAGGCGGCCAAGGCGTGGCGGGATATCTGGGGATCGGGCCAGGGCATCGGCGCGATCGACGCGGTGTTGCCCGCCGCCGATCTGATCGCGCGCCTCACGCGGGAATATGGGGAGGCGAAGGCGGCGATCTGCGGTTGACGGCGGATCATATGCTCCGACTGTCTCCATAAGGGACAGGTGCGCGCCGCGCGCTTAACCGCTTTCTAAAGGTCCGGTCCTAGGGTCGTCGGCGGGGGGCGATTCTTGTTTGCGGGATCGCACGATGTTCCGAATGACCCGCTGGGCGGCGGCAGCGCTGCTCGGCCTACTCTCCGCGCCCGGCTGGAGCGCGACGACTTTGCAGTGCGTGCCCTATGCCCGCATCGTTTCCGGCGTGGAAATCTATGGCGACGCCTGGACCTGGTGGGATCAGGCGGAAAACCGCTATCGCCGGGGCCATGCGCCGAAAAAGGGCGCGGTGCTGGCCTTCCGCCCGAACGGCCCGATGCAGTTGGGCCATGTCGCCGTGGTGAGCCGGGTGCTGGACAAGCGCCGCATCCTGATACGTCATGCCAACTGGTCGACGCCCGGCGCGATCGAGGAGGATGTGCTGGCCATCGACCTGTCCGACGCGGGCGACTGGAGCGAGGTGCGCGTCTGGCACAGCCTGTCGGATCGCATGGGCGCGCGGGGCAACCCGACCTTCGGCTTCATCTATCCCGACAAGCCGAAGCTGCATCCCTTCACGCCGTCGCCGGAACTGGGCAGCAGCACGCTGCTCGCCCGCGTGGACCCCGCCCGCTGGGATGCGGTGAAGGTTCCCGCGCCGGTGGAAAAGGCGACGCCGCCCGCCGCCGCATCGCCGCGGCTGGTGCTGGCTCTGGCGGACATCGACAGCCCGCCGCCGGTGAAGAAGAAGGCGCGGCTGACCCTCGATCTGGCAAATGCCGCCGGGTCGGAACGCTCGCTGGCGGATATCATCGCCGACGTGAAGCGATCGGCGCGGCTGCGCTAGCCACCATTCGCAATGCCTGGGATCGGTCGATATTCAGTTCAGGTGGAGTCGAAAATCGTGATTTTCGAGCATCGGAGCGCAGCGGACTTGAAGGTCCGTGAGCACCGAAGCACAGAAAAGCGCGATTTGTAGGCCCGCAGGGGCTGAATATCGACCGCTCCTATATCTCGACCTGACTGCCCAACTCCACCACACGGTTCGTCGGCAGGCGGAAGAATTCCATCGCGCTTTCCGCGTTGCGCAGCATCCACGCGAAGATCTTCTCGCGCCACACCGCCATGCCGGGGTGGGACGAGGGCAGCAACGTCTGGCGCGCGAGGAAGAAGCTGGTGTCCATCATCTTGAAGCTCTGCCCGCAATCGTGGACACGCTTGAGCGCGGCGGGCACGTCCGGCTCCTGCATGAAGCCATAGTCGAGCCGCAGGCGGAAGAAGCCGCGCCCCAGATCCTCCAGCTTGTAGCGCTCCTCGTCGGGCACCACCGGCACGTCTGAAATCTTCACGGTCAGCAGCACCACTCGCTCATGCAGCACCTTGTTGTGCTTCAAATTGTGGAGCAGCGCATGCGGAACGCCGTCGGCGGTGGAGGTCATGAACACCGCCGTCCCCGGCACGCGCACCGCGCTGTTGGCGGCGCTGGCGACGAAGATCGGGATCGGCATCGCCGATTCGCGCAGTCGCTCGACCATCAGCTTGCGCCCGCGCGACCAGGTGGTCAGCAGCGTGAAGATGACGAAGCCGATGAACAGCGGCACCCAGCCGCCATCGGGCACCTTGGTCAGGTTGGCCGCGAAATAGGCGCCGTCGATGATGTAGAAGACACTGAGAAACGCCACCGCGCCCGCCCAATGCCATTTCCACAGGCGCAGCAGCACGACCGTCAACAGCACATTGTCGATGAACATCGCGCCGGTCACCGCGATGCCGTAGGCCGCCGTCAGGTTGGACGAGGTGCGGAAGCTCAGCACCAGCAGGATCACCGCGACCAGCAGGCCCCAGTTGACCAGCGGGATGTAGATCTGCCCAACCGTCGACGCGCTGGTGTGCGCGATCCGCAGGCGCGGCATGAAGCCGAGCTGGATCGCCTGCTGCGTCACCGAGAAGGCGCCGGTGATCACCGCCTGGCTGGCGATGACCGCCGCCGCCGTCGCAAGGCCGATCAGCGGCAGCTGGAACCAGTTGGGCGCGAGGTTGTAGAACGGGCTTTCCAGCGCCGCATAGCCTTCCCGCTCCAGCAGCGCGCCCTGCCCCATATAGTTGAGCATCAGCGCGGGCAGTACGAAGCACAGCCACGACACGCGGATCGGGTTGCGGCCGAAATGCCCCATATCGGCATAGAGCGCCTCCGCCCCCGTCACCGCCAGCACGACGGAGCCCAGCGCCAGAAAGGCCGCCAGCGGCGTGTCGATGAAGAAGCGCACCGCCCAATAGGGATTGAGCGCGAACAATATGTCGGGCGTCTTGACGATGCTGAGCAGGCCCAGCGTCGCGATGGTGAAGAAATAGGTCAGCATGATCGGCCCGAACAGCGCGCCGACCTTGCTGGTGCCGCCGCGCTGGATGCTGAACAGCCCGACGAGCAGCGCCACCGCCGCGGGCAGGATGATCGGCTGGAACCCCGGATTGTAGACGGCGAGGCCCTCCACCGCCGACAGCACCGACACCGCCGGGGTGATCATCGAATCGCCGTAGAAGAGCGAGGTCGCGAACACGCCGAGCAGGACGATGCCGGAGGTCCATTTCTTGCCGTCGCTCTGGCTGTTGATCAGCGCGAGCAGCGCGAGGCTGCCGCCCTCTCCCTTGTTGTCGGCCCGCATGATGATGGCGACATATTTCAGCGTCACCACCAGCATCATCGACCAGAACATCAGGCTGATGACGCCCAATATGTGCAGCCGGTCCAGCGTCAGCGGATGATGGCCGGCGAAGGTTTCGCGAAAGGCGTAGAGCGGGCTGGTGCCGATATCGCCGAACACGATGCCGATGGCGCCCGCCACCAGCTTGAGAAGCTTGTCCTTCTGCCCGTGATGCGCGTGGCCGGCCGGGGCCTGCGCGGCCGAGGATGCGGATAAGTCGCCGTCCCCCGTTCTGCTTGTGTCATCAGCCATGGGCAAATGTCTTCGCTTCCTAACGGGCGACCAATCGACGCCGGTTAGCACAGCCCCTGATGCGGCGCAACACGGCCCAGGTCGTCATTGACCGAGCGTCGCCTGCCGTTCGATCAGCTGGTCGAGCCGGGCAATGTCCTGCCGCAGCTGGGCGTGGAGCGGCGCCTTTTCCGGCATGCGGGCGAGCAGGTCCGCCCAGACCTTGCGCGCCGCCGTGAACTGGCCGGAGGACGCCAGCGCCAGCCCGTAGAAGAACGGCCCGGCCGATGCCTGGGGCGCGACCCGCATCGCCTGCCTGTAGCTATAGTCGGCGGCGGGCGAGAGCAGGCCGTCGCCATGGGTCAGCAGCGCATTGCCCATGCCGACCCACAAGGTCGCGTCGTCCGGCGTGGATTTGAGGGCCGCGCCCAGCACATTGGCGGCTTCCTTCGTCTTGCCCTGCCGCGCAAGGCCGTCGGAAAGGGTCAGCCACTGGCCGGTCGGTCCATAGGCGCCGCCGAAGCTGTTGCGCAGCTTCGCCAGATCCTCGTCGAAGCGCGGGGCGGTGGAGGCGGCATTGCGCGGCTCGCCCCTGAGGCCGGGGTGGCCCTGCCACGCATAGCCCGCCAGACCGAAGAGCAGCGCGGCGCCGACCAGCCCCCACAACCCGCGCGGCAGGCGGGCCAGCAGCACCAGTCCGGCCACTACGAGGATCAGCAGCAGCGCGATGAACGCCCAGCTCATTGCCCGGCCCCCTCTTTTCCGTTCCGGCCCCTGCGCCCGTTCCGCCGCCCGCGCCGCCTTATGCGCGTCGCGGCCAGCGCCGCGCCGCCGATCAGCATCAGCAGCGGCACGCCCCAGAGCGGCCAGAGGATCGGGTCGGAGGTCGGCTCATAGCTGATCCAGTCGCCATAGCGCTCGATCAGCCAGCGGCGGATATGTTCCGGCTTTTCCCCGCGCGCGATGCGCTCGCGGATTTCGGAGCGCAGGTCGCCCGCCATGCTGGCGTCGCTGTCGGCGATCGACTGGCTCTGGCAGGTGAGGCAGCGGATCGTGACCATCAGGTCGTGCGCCTGCCTCTCCTGCGCCGGGTCGTCGAGCTGGCGATAGGCATAGGGCGCGGGCGGCAGCGCGCTCTGGGCCAACGCGCTCTGGGCCAGCGCGGGCTGGGCGAGCAAGGCGGCCAGCAGAAGCAAGAGCGCCCTCATTGCGCGGCCTTCCATTTCGCGATCAGGCCCGGCACGTCGTCGGCGCGGATATCGCCGATATGCTGGTGGAGGATGCGCCCCTGCCCGTCGATCAGGAAGGTTTCCGGCACGCCCGAAGAGCCGAGCGCGATCTGCACCTGCGACCGCGCGTCGAGGCCGATATGGCGATAGGGATTGCCCCAGCGCTTAAGGAACGCGTCGACATCCTCGCGCGCGTCGCGGATCGCGATACCGTCGATCGGCACACCCGCCGCGGCAAGCGCCTCCAGCTGCGGCGCCTCGGCGGCGCAGGGCACGCACCAGCTGGCGAAGATGTTGAGCAGGCGCGGCTTGCCCCTGGCGAATTCGCTGCTGGCGAGCGGCGGGCGGTCGCTCGCGGCCTGCGGCAGCGTGAATTCGGGCAGCGGCTTGCCGACCATCTTCGAGACGATCAACCCGTCATCTGGTTGGCGCAGGC
>Ga0180222_1001874_pt1 | contig 19410 bp, 21 predicted proteins | sample eDN5th37CKraftOP_FD_151336 | JGI IMG/M metagenome (GOLD analysis project Ga0180222, IMG submission 151336) | Enriched Organic Plus compost microbial communities from Emeryville, California, USA - eDNA 5th pass 37_C Kraft OP (version 2) (version 2) ... | reverse complement strand
GCTCCGCTATCACCAGCAAGCCGGGCACCGGCACATCGGCCTCCATGCGGGTCGAGACCGGCGTGAGGGTGTGGATCGTCAGTCCGGCCGCCTCCAGCGCACCCCGCACATGCGCCTCGCCATGCGCATAACGGAGCTTCCGGCCAAGGACCACGCCGCCCCCGTCATGGGTTTCGACCGTGAACGCGAACAAGCCACCGTCGGCCAGCACGTCATGGACGAGGGCCGCAATCAGCGTCAGGTCGGCGCAATAAACGAACACATCGGCCGCCACGACGAGGTTGAACCGCGCGTCGGCGCGAATGTGGCGGTCGAGGCTTTCGCTCAGATCGGCGGTGTCGAGCTTGTCGTAGAGATTCTTGCGTCGCGCCTGTGCGACCATTCCGGGTGAGAGATCGACGCCCTCGATCCAGTCACAGACCGGCCGGAACGCCGCGGCGGACAAACCGGTGCCGCATCCGAGATCCAGCATGGTGGCGAACCGACAAGCCAGGTTCCGCATTCGGCAGACGTCCGCCACCGCCTGCGCCAGGGCCTGCGGTGCGTTGTAGGCGAGCGCCGCCAGTGCATCATCGAAGCGCGACGCATATTGATCGAAAACCGAGCGGACATAATCGGCTGACATCGCGTGCCCGCCGATATTGAGAAGCCGCAGCCGAAGCCCCGCGCCATGCCGGTCGGCGGGATCGGCGGCGAGCGCTGCCTCGAAGGCGGAGACGGCGCCCTCGCGGTCGCCATCCATCTCGCGCAGTTCCCCGAGTTCGAACCAGGCGGCCGCGAAAGTCGGCGCGCGCTCGACGGTCTGTTCCAGGAGGTCGAGCGCCGAAATCATGTCGCCGCCCTCGCGATAGGCGCGCGCGATTTCGAGGCGCCGATCGGCGATCAGGTCACCGGACGACTGAAACAGCCTCTGCCCCTGCGGCGTTGAAGACATCCTCGCTCTTTTCCCGTCCGGACCCTATTTAGGCAACATGCGCCCCGAAGACCTGCTGCTTCCGACACCATCCGGCGTGTGCTGCAAGACCGGCGGCTTTTACATCGACCCGACCCGCCCGGTCGACAGGGCGCTGATCACGCACGGCCATTCCGATCATGCAAGGGCCGGGCATAGCGCGGTGCTGGCGACGCAGGAAACCCTCGACATCATGCGGCTGCGTTACGGCGAGAATTTCGCCGGCTCGACGCAGGCGATCCGCTATGGCGAGACCGTGACGCTGAACGGCGTCACCGCGACCTATCACCCGGCCGGCCACGTGCTGGGCTCGGCGCAGATTGCGGTCGAACGCGGCGGTTGCCGGATCGTCGCCTCGGGCGACTACAAGGACGTGCCGGACCCGACCTGTACGCCGTTCGCGCTTGTGCCCTGCGACGTCTTCATCACCGAGGCGACGTTCGGGCTGCCGGTATTCCGTCATCCCGATCCGGATTCCGAGATCGCAAAGCTCCTGCACTCGGTCAGTTTGTTTCCCGAGCGCGCGCATCTTGTCGGCGCCTATACGCTCGGCAAGGCGCAGCGCGTGATCGCGCTGATCCGCAAGGCCGGCTATCGCGAGCCGATCTATCTGCACGGCGCGATGGAGACATTGTCGCGCTATTACATCGCCCGGGGCATCGATCTCGGCGAGCTGCGTCCGGTGCGCGACATGAAGAAGGCGGAGCTTGGCGGCACCATTACGCTCTGCCCGCCCTCCGCGCTGAAGGAAGTGTGGTCACGCCGCTTCCCCGATCCGGTGACGGCCTACGCCTCGGGCTGGATGCGCGTTCGGGCGCGTGCGCGGCAGAGCCTCGTTCAGTTGCCCATGGTCATCTCCGATCATGCCGACTGGGACGGCCTGCGCGACACCATCATGGCGACTGGTGCGGGCGAGATCTGGGTCACGCACGGGCAGGAGGATGCGCTCGTGCATTGGTGCGGCTTGCAGGGGCTGAAGGCACGCCCGCTCGATATCGTCGGCTATGGCGACGAGGACGAGACCGACGGCGTTGCCGATCAAGGCGAAGCGGAAGCCACTCAGCGCCAGGAATAGAGTTGAGCGACCCGCCGGCGCAGCTCGGCATAGACATCCTCGCCATTGTCGCTGTCGGTCATCGCGACGAGGCCCTGCCCGGTTTGCGGATCGCCGACGAAGAGCGTGCGAAATCCCGCATTGCCGCCATTGTGCCAGAAGCGGCCGCCCGGCTCGATGAAGACGCCGAGCGCTGCACGATCAAGCACCGGCGTCAGCATGGCGGTGGCGAGGTCTTGCGTGAGCAGCGCGCCCTTTTGCCCGTTGCGCGCGGCGATGATCGCGCGCACGAACTTTGTGAGGTCCCGAGGCGTGGTCCACAGGCCGGCCGCAGCAAGCTCAGGATAGATATGATAATCGCCGGCGACCGGCTCGCCAGACTTCACATGTCCGAAGGCAGCCTGCGCCGCGATGGCGGCAAGCGGCGGCTGCACGAAACTGCTCTCGCTCATGCCAAGCGGACCAAGCACCAGCCGCTGCAGCGCGTCCGGATAAGGCTCGCCGGTGACGTCGATCACCATCTGCTGCAACACCGTGGTGCCGCCGCCGGAATAGCTGTAGGTCGCACCTGGCAACGCGATGACGCGGACCGGCGCATTGTTTGCGGGCGGCTCGCCGTCGAGGATCTGCAGGAGCGAAGGGCGCGGCGCGCCGCGCTCGTAACCCTTGAAGCCGGACACGCTGATCCCGCCGGTGTGGCTCAGCAGCATGCGCACGGTCACGGCGCGCTGTCGGGTGAAGTCGTTGTCGGGGAGTTTCCACGATTTCAGATATTGGTTGACCGGCGTGTCGAGCGCGACCTTGCCGTCCTGCACGAGGCGCATCACGCCGAGCGCATTGATGCTCTTGCTGATCGACGCAGCCTGGAAACGCGTTTCTGGCGTCACCGCGACGCCCTCGCGCGCGAGGCCATATCCATATGCCGCAACCAGTTCGCCCCTGTCGATGATCGCAAGGCTCACACCCGGCACCTTGTGCTGCGCGAGCAGGTCCGCGACGCTTCTGGCGCTCAGCGGACCGTCCGCGGGCGCTTGCGTTTGCGCGCCTGCCGGACGGATCGCGCCGGGGGCGAGCAGCCCCGCAGCCATGCCGAGAACCATCTGCCGCCGGTCGACGTTCATCATCTGCGCCGCCTTTCGTCTCCATTCCGCATGATTATCTATCGAAAATGCTGCCACCGCGCGACGCCACCCGATGTGTTGCTGACCGACCCACGACCGGCGGCCCTTCTGCATGAACCGCTTCGCTGAACTCCTGGACCGCCTCGCCTACGAGCCCGGACGCAACAACAAGCTGCGGCTGATGACGGATTATTTCCGGCACACGCCCGATCCGGAACGCGGCTATGCGCTCGCGGCTCTCACCGGCGGCCTTGTGTTCCAGCATGCCAAGCCCGGCATGATCCGTGCGCTCATCACCGAGCGCACCGACCCGGTGCTGTTCGGCCTGTCGCGCGATTTCGTCGGCGACACATCGGAGACGGTAGCGTTGATGTGGCCGGTTCCGGATGCGCGCCCGAATTTCGTGCCGTCGATCACCGATGTCGTCACGACACTCAACACCCTCGGCAAGGCGCAGCTCCCCGCGCAGATCGCGCGCTGGCTCGACGCGCTGGACGAGACCGGACGCTGGGCGCTGCTCAAGCTCGTCACCGGCGCGCTGCGCGTCGGCGTTTCGGCTCGCCTTGCAAAAACCGCCGCAGCCGCGCTCGGCGACAAGGACGTGACCGAGATCGAATTGATGTGGTCGGGACTCGAGCCGCCCTACGAAGAGCTGTTTGCCTGGCTCGAAGGCCGCGCCGAAAAACCAAAGACCACCGATCCGGCGCCGTTCCGTCCCGCCATGCTGGCGCAGGCGATCGAGGACAGCGACTTCGAGAAACTCGATCCGGCCGACTTCATGGCCGAATGGAAATGGGACGGCATCCGCGTGCAGGCGTCGGCGGGCGTCAATGCGCGCGGCGATCGCATCGTGCGGATGTATTCGCGGACTGGAGAGGACATCTCAAAGAGCTTTCCCGATCTCATCGAGTCGCTGAACTTCAACGGTTCGCTTGACGGCGAATTGCTGATCCTGCGCGAGGGCCGCGTGCAGAGCTTCAACGTGCTGCAGCAGCGGCTGAACCGCAAGGCGGTGACGCCGAAACTCATTCAGGATTATCCGGCGCACTTACGCGCCTACGATCTTCTGGTCGACGGCACGGAGGACCTGCGCGAATTGCCGTTCGAAGAACGGCGCAAGCGCCTGCAAGCCTTCGTCGCGCGCCACGCGGATCCGCGGCTCGATCTGTCGCAACTGGTTCGCTTCACGACATGGGAGGAGCTTGCGGCCGCGCGCGCCGACCCTTCTTCGGCCGGCGCCGGGGCGGATGCGAATGCGGTCGAAGGCGTGATGATCAAGCGGCGCGATGCGCCTTACGTGCCGGGCCGCCCGAAAGGGCTGTGGTGGAAATGGAAGCGCGATCCGTTCACCGTCGACGCGGTGCTGATGTATGCGCAGCGCGGCAGCGGCAAGCGCTCGTCCTTTTACTCCGACTATACCTTCGGCGTGTGGACGCAGATCGATGGCGCGGAAACGCTGGTCCCCGTCGGCAAGGCGTATTTCGGATTCACCGACGAGGAGCTGATCAGGATCGACCGTTTCGTGCGCAACAATACGGTGGAGCGGTTTGGCCCGGTGCGGGCGGTAAAATACGGCCCGGACGAAGGCCTCGTGCTGGAAGTGGCGTTCGAGGGCCTGCAGCGTTCGACCCGCCACAAATCCGGGCTGGCCATGCGCTTTCCGCGGATCGCGCGGCTGCGCTGGGACAAGCCGCCGCGGGAAGCCGACCGCCTGGAAACGCTGGAGAAAATGGTCGATGCGATCGAGCGCAGCCGCGACCCGGCCGGCGGCGACTTGCGTGGCGCGGCGGGGTGATTAAATGATCGCGGGTCTCCGGAGGACGTCCGGATGGAGGGGATAATGTCGACCAACGATCCGCGTGCCTCGATCGAGACCGCCCGGCCTGCGACCGGCGATTCTCTGTCGCGCTTCCTTGGCGGCTCGCCGCTCGCTGTCGCGGGGCGACTGATCCTCTTGTCGATCCTGGTCGGCTTCGTGATGGTGACGTTCGGCCTCGATCCCTACAACATCATCCGCAGCATCCAGCATCTGTTCGAGGCGATCTGGCATCTCGGCTTCGATGCGGTTCACTGGCTGTGGCGCTACTTCCTGCTTGGCGCGGTGATCGTGATCCCGGTCTGGCTGATCATGCGCATCGCCAACGCGCCGAAGGGACGGTAGCTCCTTTCCGTCGAACCAGCCTTTCTCCGCCCTCACACCGGCCAGGGCTGCGCGGTAATATCCGCAGCGTCCACGCCAACCAGTTCCGCCAGCGGCCGTTCCTGCGCCTGCGCCAGCAGCGCGTGCTTGATCTCGTTGAGCAGCCCGAGACCGCCATAGACAAGCCCGCTATAGACTTGGACGAGCGTCGCGCCCGCACGCAGTTTGGCGATCGCGGTCGCGCCGGAATCGATCCCACCGACGCCGATGACCGGCATTGCGCCTTCCAGTCGGACATAGGTTTCCGCCAGCATGCGCGTCGCCAGCGCAAACAGAGGCTTTCCGGACAGGCCTCCCTGTTCGATGGCCTTTTCGCGCTCGCGCAAGGATGGCGGGCGCAGGATCGTGGTGTTTCCGACCACCATGCCGTCGACCTTGCGTTGGCGCGCGATGCCGACGATGTCGTCGAGATCGGCCAAAGTGAGATCGGGTGCGATCTTCAGGAGAAGCGGCGTCCGACCGCCCTGGGCGCGGTCGCGGGCCTCCAGCGCGCGGGCCAGCAACTGGTCGAGATTCTTCGCCTCCTGCAAGTTGCGCAAGCCGGGCGTATTCGGCGACGACACGTTCATGGTGATGTAGGAAACCACCGGGGCGAAGGTCTCGACGAGACGCACGTAATCGGCGTTGCGGTCCGCGCTTTCCTTGTTGGGACCGAGATTGATGCCGACGATGCCGCCCCGATGCTGGCGCGCAGCGAGCCGGCGCAGCACGGCGGCGGCGCCTTCCGAATTCAGCCCGAGCCGGTTGATCACCGCCCGGTCGGCGTCGAGCCGGAACAGCCGCGGCTTCGGATTGCCGGGTTGCGGCCGTGGCGTCACGCCGCCGACTTCGACGAAGCCGAATCCCAGCCGGAGCAGAGCATCCGGAACCTCGGCATTCTTGTCGAAGCCGGCCGCGAGTCCCACCGGATTCGGGAACGTGAGCCCGAACGCCTCGACCTTCAGTCGCGGATCGTCCGGCCGGGCAGGCGGCAGCGGCGCCCATTGCAGACTGCGCAGGGCGATTCGGTGGGCTTCTTCGGGATCGAAACAATGCAGGATCGGGCGCGCCAGGCGCTCCAGAAGGGCGATCACGCCGGGGAGACTCCATATTTTCGAGGCGCGCGACCGTAGCTATCGTCACAGCGGCGCACAAGAAACCCTATTGCAGGGCTGGACAGCGTCCGCAAACGGGACTAATTCCTACGAAGGTAGGACAAAAGTCTCACAGCCGCGCTCGCGGCGCATGGAATCGCCATGCTGACGCACGCACAGATTTGGACTGCCATCGACCGGCTCGCGGCGCGTGCCGGCCTGTCGGCTTCCGGCCTCGCCAAGAAGGCCGGGCTCGATCCCACGACCTTCAACAAATCGAAGCGGATCACGCCGGACGGCCGGGCCCGCTGGCCCTCGACCGAATCCGTCGCGAAATCCCTGGCCGCCACCGGCACCAGCGTCGAGACCTTCATCGCGCTGATTTCCGAGGCGCCGCGGCCGATCACGCAGGCGGTGCCGCTGATCGGTTTCGCCGAAGCCGGATCGCGCGGTTACTTCGACGATGGCGGCTTTCCGGTCGGAAAGGGATGGGACGAAATCGCCTTTCCGTCCGTCAACGACGAGCATGCCTATGCGCTGGAGATTTCCGGCACGTCGATGGAGCCCGCCTATCGCAAGGGCGACATCATCGTGGTGTCGCCCGGCGCACCGGTGCGGCGCGGCGATCGCGTGGTGGTCAAGACCAAGGATGGCGAGGTCATGGTCAAGCAGCTCGCGCGCAAGACCGCGAAGACCATCGAACTGCATTCGCTCAATCCGGAACATCCCGCGCGCACACTTCCAATGTCGGACGTGCTCTGGGTCGCGCGCATCATGTGGGCGAGCCAGTAGAGTTTCGCACTGCGCGCGCAAGCATTCCGAAACCACTCCGACCTCATCCTGAGGAGCGTCCGAAGGACGCGTCTCGAAGGATGCGGCCGAAGCAACTGCAGCGCCCGGGACGCGAGGCCGTGCTACGCGCTCCGCGCCAGCGCGCCGTCGATCATGTCGACCGTGTTCTTCAGCCCATAAGCCGCGACGAAGGTGCCGAAGCGCGGGCCTTTCTCCTGGCCGAGCAGCACCTGGTAGAGCATGTTGAACCAGTCGAGCGAGACGCCGGGCTTGCCGTCCTTGGCCTTCTTCTTCTCGTCGAGGAACGGCTCGCGGCGTCCGATCTCGTAGACCACGTCCTGAATCGCTTCCGCCGTCGCATCGACCGGCATGTTGGACAGCGCATCGCGCAAATCCATCAGCGCTGCGCGTTCCTGCTCGGTCGGCTCGCGGAACTTTTTCGTCGGCAGCACGAAGTCGCGATAGTAGTTCAGCGCATAACCGACCATCGCATTCAGCCGCGGATGCGTCTGCGGGCTGACGCCCGGCCGATAGCGCGCGATGAAGCCCCACAGCGTTTCGGCATTTTCCGCATTCGACGACGACACCAGCGTCAGCAGAAGCTGGAAGTTGATCGGCATGTCGGGCGCCGGCGGATTGCCGGAATGGATATGCCAGACCGGGTTCGACAGCCGCTGCTTGGCGTCCTGCCTCTGGTAGCCGTCGAGGAACTGGAAATATTCGTCGACGTTGCGCGGGATCACGTCGAAATACAGCCGCTTCGCCGCCTTCGGCTCGCGATACATGAACAGCGACAGCGATTCCGGCGAAGCATAGCGCAGCCATTCGTCGATGGTGAGACCGTTGCCCTTCGACTTGGAGATCTTCTGTCCCTTCTCGTCGAGGAACAATTCGTAATTGAAGCCCTCGGGCGGCGTGCCGCCGATCGCGCGGTTGATCTCGCCGGACAGCTTCACTGAATCGATCAGGTCCTTGCCGGCCATCTCGTAATCGACGCCGAGCGCGTACCAGCGCATCGCCCAGTCCGGCTTCCATTGCAGCTTGCAGCGCCCGCCGGTCACCGGCGTCGTGACGCTTTCCTTGGTGTCCGGGTCTTCATAGGTGATCGTGCCGGCCTTTGCGTCATGCCCGATCACCGGCACCTGCAGTACGATTCCGGTGCGTTCGGAGATCGGCAGGAACGGCGAATAGGTCTGCGCCCGCTCCTCGCGCAGCGACGGCAGCATGATCGCCATCACCTTGTCGTAATGCGCAAGAACCTGCAGCAGCGCCTTGTCGAAGCGGCCCGACGTATAGCAATCGGTTGCCGAGAGGAATTCGTAGTCGAAGCCGAAGGTGTCGAGGAAGGCACGCAGCCGCGCATTGTTGTGCGCACCGAAGCTCGGATGCGTACCGAACGGATCGCGCACCTTGGTCAGCGGTTTGCCGAGATCCTGCGCCAGCATCTCGCCGTTCGGCACATTGTCCGGCACCTTGCGAAGTCCGTCCATGTCGTCGGAAAACGCGATCAGGCGGGTTCTGACCTTGTCCTCGGTCAGGACCCGGAAGGCATGGCGGACCATCGTGGTGCGCGCCACCTCGCCGAAGGTGCCGATATGCGGCAGCCCGGAGGGACCATAACCGGTCGAGAAGATCACCTCGTCCTTCGGTTTGCGCTTCAGCCGCGCGACGATCTTGCGCGCCTCTTCGAACGGCCAGGCGCCGGATTGCTCGGCGAGCGCGCGAAGTTGAGCGGCGTCAATGCTTGCAGCGTCGGACACAGACATCTCGATTCCATTTTTAGATTTAGAACGGGCTCACCGGGAAATACCGCAGCCACAGGTCAGTAAAGCGGCCTTTCTCCCAGAGGCGAAACAGGGCGTAATTCAAAGCCTGGCGCACCGTGTCGTTGCCCTTCTTGACCGCGATCCCGACGCCCTCGCCGAAATACTTGCTCTCGAAGAACGGGCCGCCGGCGAAGGCACAGCATCCTTCGGAATCGGTGCCATTGATCCAGAACGACAATGCGATTCCGTCGCCGAAAGCATAGTCCACCTCGCCGCGTCGCAACGCATCGCGCGCCGCATCGGCGGTGAGATAGGCGACCGGCTGCGCCTCGGTAAACAGGGTCTTGAGGTAAGCCTCATGCGCCGAGCCGCCGACCACCGCGATTTTCTTGCCCTCGAGTTGCTCGGGCTTGAGCACCGGCGTCGCCGTCGCCTTCAGCGTCGCAAAGCGCGCCGGCACCCGATAATAGGGATCGGTGAAATCCATCACCTTGCGGGTCTCGCCGTTGACCGCGAGCGAAGCGATCACCGCGTCGCCGCGGTTTTCATTCAGCGCCGGCACCAGCGTATCGAAGCGGCGCATCTGGATCGTGCAGGTGATCTTCAGCTCGTCGCAAATCAACCGCGCCAGATCGACGTTGAAACCGACCGGGTGCCCGTCCTGATTGGCGTAGTTGAACGGCGGGTAATCGGTCTCCGTCATGAACCGGATTTGCGACAGACGCGACATGTCCGGTCGCTCCGGGCGTCGCTTCGGGTCCCAGAAGCCCGGATAGGGCGAGGGGGCGGGCGCCATCTCCTTGGGCGGCGCCACATGCGGTTGCGCATCCACCCGCGCGGACGGGACCGCGAGCAAGAGCCACGCGAGGACGCTGGCAAAGGACGCCCGGCACACTTTCTGGTGGTATCTGGTGCTGAAAATAGGCAATACTCGCATCCGTTGTCGGAGGTTTCGAATACCCGTTTCTATAGCAGAGTGCCTGTAGCGTAACATTTGTGGTCGTGGGGCGGCCATGCGGGGGCCCAGGTCACATGCCGAGCCGGCCGGCCGGCATGCGCGCGATATGTCTTACGGTCCGCGGCCGGGTTCAAGGCCGGAATCCGATTCGGCACGGATTCGTGCCCGGCTCGCTTCCTGCCCCGAAATCGACTGCGTGCGCCATCTTCTGCCTCCGGCGCAGATTGCGGCCGCGGAATTGCGGGCGGCCGAAATCGGGACCGGCGCGGACCGGGTCCTGGTCACCGCCGGCGTCCTGACCGACCGCGATTACCTGCAGTGCCTTGCGCGGCATTCCGGGCTTGCGGTCGCCACCCTCGGCCAGATGCCGCGCTCGGCATGCCCGGTCGACGACGATCGCCTGATCGCGGGTCTTGCAACCGGGATCATCCCGATCCGAAACGGCCGCGAGCTGACCTGGGTGGTTGCACCGTGGCATCTGTCGGCGCGCTTCCTCCTCGCGACGCTGCAGCGTTACCCGGACATGCGTTCGCGGGTAGCGCTGACGACCATGGAGGAGATGCGCGACTTCGCTCATCGCGAGGCAAGCGTCGCGGTGTCGTGCCGCGCCGCGTTCGACATGCGTGCCTACAGCCCTGCCTTGTCGGCCGGCTCGGTCCGCAGCCGCCTGCCGCTGCGATGGTTCGCCGCCGCTATGTCCTGCGTCGCTGGCCTCTTCGCCTTCCAGTCACCCGTGACCATCGCGATCGATATCGCCTTGGCGATCATGTTCCTGAGCTGGAGCGGGTTACGCGTCGTCGCGACGCTACTTTCGTCCGCGCCCGACGATGAGCATGCGCGGGTCGGAGATGACGACCTGCCGCTCTACTCGATCATCGTCGCGCTGTACCGCGAAGCCGAAGCCACGCGCGGCCTGATCGCAGCCTTGTCGCGACTGGATTATCCCGGCATTAGGTAGCAAATGCACCAAGGCTGACGGTGACAGCCCGGCTCTGGTTTCGGCATGTATCAGGCATGGCTGAAATCCGCACCGTCACGACCCTCCGTCACAAGCAACGCGAGATTGAGAACGCGATAGCGGGCTACGAGAAACGCCTACAGCAAGCCCGCGCCGATCTTGCCGCCATCAATGCCGCCATTGCCATTTTCGAAGCCACTGGCGAGCGGGACGGCCTTACACCCTATACCGATGTGTACCGGCTGTTTGCCCGTGGCGAGCAATGGCGCATCTGCAAACAGGCCCTAGCCGATGGTCCGAAAGACACCCGCGAATTGGCCCTTGCCGTCATGGCCGCGAAGGGACTCGACCTGCGGGACATGGAAATCGCCAAGAGCATAACGGCGCGGCTGATTCACGCCCTGCGGATGCAGGCGAAGCGGGGGAACGTCGAGACGGTCGGGAAGCGCAGGACGCGGCTGACTTGGCGGCTGCCCGGGATCGGATAATATCCAACCTTCGCGGGAAGGGAGGATTTACAAATGGAAGCCCCGGAAAAGGTCATTAATGGCCTTGTCGACTTATTGAACGACATAACGACGAATATTAAGAACCTGGCTCAGGTCGCAGAGTCATTGAACACGCGAGTCAAGAACTTGGAGACACGGCTGAGCGCTCTTGAAGACCGCATCGCGCCCTAACCTCCAAAGAACCTGTATCAAGCTCCGCCAGTTCGCGGCGCATCCTTTCCAATTCAAGCAGAACGCTGCCAATATCCTTTCCAGTTCCGGCTAACACCGTGCCCGAGGGCAAGTCCAAGGGCGCGGTGTGCAAGCGCGCCGTTTGCGAGGCGGCGGTGATCTTCGAGCCATGCCGCGTGGTTTGCGTACTGGTACAGATAGCGCGGCGAAACGTGGTGATGCTGGCCCTGCACCATGCGGCGAAGGCGCGAGAAATAGCTTTCAACTTGGTTCGTGCAGATGCCATCAAGGCTGTAGGCTTCACTGTGATTGATCCTCTTGGCTTCCCAGCCTTCGTGCAGCGCATCCCAATGCGAAGCTTCGTCGGCATGGATGGTGGCGAGCCGGTCAACAACACGCTTCGCAATTTCGACGCCTTCGGCTTCGTGCTTTGAAACGAACGCCAGCGTGCGCCCCTTGCGCTGACGAATACCGATCACCACGCGGCGCTTGCCGGTCTGGTTCTCGGCAAGGCGACGGTCGCGGCGGTTCTCTTTCACGTTGGCCGGGCGCACATGGCCGCCGAAGTAAGCGCCGTCAATTTCAACGTCACCGAACAGCTTCGTGCCCTTGGTTTCGGACGCGATGGCTTCGCGCAACTTGTGCGCCAGCACGAACGCAGTCTTGTGCTGCACGTCCAGATCGCGGGAAAGCTGCAAGGCGCTGATACCCTTCGCGCCATTCACGAAGATGCAGATCGCGGCCATCAGGTCCGTGAACGACAGCTTGCGCGATGCGAAGATGGTCCCGCTGGTTACGCTGAATTGCTTGCCGCAAGCGGCGCACTTGAACCGGCGACGGGTCGAAATCTCGTAATGGTCCAACGATCCGCAATGCGGGCAAACCGGCGCACCGTCCGTCTTGGCCCAGCGAAGGCGCTTGAAGGTCTCGTAATTCTTGTCCTCGCCAGCGGCATAGATGCCCTTGAGGCTGAGGGTCCGGGCGGCGGCGGAAAGGAGGAAGTGCTGGGCCATTTGTCATCAAATCCGGTGTATTTATCCCGGATATGATGATATTTATTCCACCCATTGTCAATGAGAAAAGCATCATATATGATGACTTTCATCACTGAATATGAGGCGACCGCATGGTCAAAAATCCTGAATGGGAACAAAGGGTTAAGGGGTTACTGAAGGCCGAACTCAAGAAACGGGGCATCGGCTACCGCGAACTGGCGGAAAAGCTGACGGCGATGGGTGTGCCGGAGACAGAACGCAACCTTGCGAATAAGATCAGCCGGGGTTCATACACGGCGGTCTTTTTTATCCAATGCTTAGTCGCCATTGGTTGCTCATCACTGCGCTTGGAGGATACCTAGCCTGCGGTCAGGCACTAGCGCAGAGCGAACAACAACCAGCCGACCCAAAAATAGATCGGCAGCAAGACAACACCCAAAGCAATCAAACTAAAGCCCCCGATGGTTCGGCTACGCCATCTCCAAATGCGAATGCCCCGCTGCAAATAGTCATCCCTGACGCGGTACGTGTAATCGTCAGTGAAAAAGAGCAGCCAAATTCCGAGCCATATCGCCCCGACTGTGATCGACCCAAGGACCATGATCAGGCCGACCTTTGCCAGCAAGAGAGGATGGCGCGGGCCGCTGAAGAATCCGTTGTCGTAGCTCGCGACCAGTACAATATCGCGTGGTGGGCGCTTATCGGCCTGCTTTTCACATTTGCTGCAAATCTCGGAGCCACTGTCGCCGCGCTGATAGGCAATTCCATATCCAGACGAAACTTCCGCGAAGAGCAGCGGGCTTGGGTCTACATCTCGGATTTCGAGATTATCGAGCCGCTCAATCTGAGCAGTGGAAAAGGGGGACAGGCTAAGGCTCGCGCTGTCCTGAAAAATTGCGGTGAAACCCCAGCTCTGAACTGCAGATTTCATCCCAAACTTGTCCTGGCTGGCCCCAATTTCCACATGGGGGAAGCCGAACAAAATTTTAGAAAAGAGATGGAAACTAAGGCCTCCCAAACAGTGGGGGACAAAATGGCCGCAGCAATCTTCCCAGACGATCCCGCTGTATGGGAAAACGTCGTCCTGCAAGCCACTTCCAAAGAACTCGAAGCCGCTACGATAAGCAGCAAGAAACTTGGTAAATTCACATATCCCCAAATTTTCCTTGGGGTCACTTACCTTGACGTATTCGGTAAGCCCCATTTCACAATGGCTACTTTCCACGCAAAGGGCGTCTACTTGGACGTTGAAGCGGCCGGTGGCACCCTTGTCTATCAGGACAAGGTTTTCGCCACTTAAAGCCACGAATAGCGATACGACAACCGGTAACACCGGGCTCCTTTCCCGGCATTAGATAGTCGCACCAAGCACTCAGCCTTGGTGCATTTGCTACCTAATGCCGGATTATCCAAAGGAGCGGCTCGACATCAAACTCGTCGTCGAAAGCGACGATCTCGAAACGCGGTTCGCGCTCAACATGATGGATCTTCCTCCACCATTCGAGATCGTGATCGCGCCGTCTGCCGGACCGCGGACAAAGCCGAAAGCCTTGAACGCCGCCCTGCCCTTCGTGCGCGGCCGCTATGTCGCGGTGTTCGATGCCGAGGACCGCCCCGAAACAGGCCAACTTCGCATCGCGCTGTCGGCATTCGAACGCGGCGATCCGAGGCTTGCCTGCGTGCAGGCGCGGCTGACCATCGACAACACGCGCGACAATTGGCTCACACGCCTGTTCACTGCCGAATATGCAGGGCTATTTGACGTGTTCCTGCCGGGCCTTGCCGCATGGCACATGCCATTGCCGCTCGGCGGCACGTCCAATCACTTCCATACGCCGACGCTGCGCGGACTTGGCGGCTGGGACCCCTACAACGTGACGGAGGATGCGGATCTCGGCATCCGGCTGGCTCGCGCCGGCTATCGCACGACCCTCGTGCAGTCCTCGACTTACGAAGAGGCACCGGGCCGGCTGATGCCATGGATCCGGCAGCGCACGCGCTGGTTCAAGGGTTACCTGCAGACCTGGGCCGTCCACATGCGTGCGCCGCGCAAGCTCTGGCAGGAACTCGGTGCCGGCGGTTTCCTCGTCTTCCAGCTCGTGATCGGCGGCGCGGTGCTCGCCGCGCTGGTGCACGGCATATTCGCCGGCGTCATTATCGGTCAGGTTGCGTCAGGCCTGCTCTTTGCCGGCAAGTCCGGCACGTTCGAGCAGATCTTTGCGGGCCTGTATTTCGTCTCGCTGATCGCCGGCTACCTTCTTTCCGGACTGGTCGGCTTCATCGGACTATCCCGGCGCAGGCTGTTGCGCAGCGCGCCCTATCTGCTGCTCCTGCCGCTCTATTGGCTGCTGCTGTCGGTCGCGGCGTGGCGCGCGGCGTTTCAGCTCATCCGCGCCCCGTACCACTGGGAGAAGACCGACCACGGACGCGCGCGGACATCGCGGCAGGAAGCCACCGGCGATCCTCAGGCCGCTTGAAAAAGCAAAATCAGAGATAGCGGCGCAATTCCGCCGCCGCGTCCTGCGGCTTTCGCTTCATGTTGAAGGGCGCGACAAAGCGGCCTTCCTTGTCCATCAGATAGACCAGCGCCGTGTGATCCATCGTATAGTCGCCGCCATCGAGTGGGACTTTCTTGGAATAGACCCTGTACGCCTTCTCCATCGACGTGACGGCCGAGGGCTCTCCGGTCAGACCGCGGATCCGCGGATCGAAGCTCGACAGATATTCCTTCAGGATATCCGGCGTGTCGCGCTCCGGATCGACCGAGACAAAATAGGCCTGCAGCTTGTCGCCATCGCGGCCGAGGGCCTTGTACACCTCGCTCATGTCGAACAGCGCTGTCGGGCAGATATCCGGGCAATGCGTGAAGCCGAAGAAGATGAGCGACGGCTTGCCCTTGAGCGCATCCTGCGTCACCACCTCGCCGCGCTGATCCACAAGCCTGAACGGCCCGCCGATCGCCGAGGGCGCCGGAATAGGCGTCGGCAGCCGGCCGACGAACATGAAGATCGCCGCCGAGAATATCGCCAGCCCGGCAATGAAGGCAGCAATCAACGTGACGATGCGAACGGTCTGCGGCTTCATCGGGACATCACGGCAAGGGGATCACAAGCAGGCGGCGATGCCTGCACGCACGATCTCGAAAAAAACAGCAGTCCCGTAGTAAATCCAAAGCGCGACCGCGAGCGCGGCCAGCGCGCCGAAGCCAAGTCCTGCCGCCACCAGGGCCCAGGATATGCGGCGAGGCGCCGTGCCGGGGATTGTCTCGGACATACAAGGCAGATAGGCGCAGCGGTCGATCCGATCAACCGTCTTGTCGGGCGGCCTTGCCAGACCATTGCTTCCAGGATCGGCCCATCGGAAACGGCACGACCTGCCCCGGTCGGGCATCAGCAGGCGACGGATCGCCGGCCTTCGCAAATTGGAAAATATCGGGCGTCGGCACGATGGGGCGCACATCCCTGATGTCGCGGTAATCGAGGCGGGTCTGGTAACCGTAGCGGTCGATCAACACCGCCATGGCTTCACGGCAGAAGATGCGCTGCGCCTCGACCCTGACGTCGGCCGCCGCGATCGCGGCCGGCCGGCGCGATTGCGCGTAAGCGTTCAGCTTCGCTTTGACGCTTGCAGCGCGCGCATCGGCAAATGACAGGACGGTGCCCATGCCGTTCAACGCGAGGGCGCAAGGCCGGGTTCCGCGTCCGACGGGAGGTCAGTGCCGGCGCGACTTGACCTCGCTGCCGCCGGTCGTCGGCGGCTGCTCGGTCTTCTCCAGAACGAAATGGCCGAGATTGGCCACGACATCGGCGAGCAGGGCCGCACGGTCCTGCGGATCGGCCATGACGATCAGATCGGCCAGCACCTCCGTGACCCGCGCTGCAATCGCACCGAGATCGGCGCCTTCGCGCGTCAATTCGGGTTCCAGCAAATCGTGAATGTCACAGTGAATGCAGTCTGACACGGCCCTTCTCCTCGCCGGCGGCGAATGGCCGACTATACGCTGAGATTTTGCCGCTGACGAATAGCTGCCGGTTAATCATGAACAGCGGGAACGCGGACGGTTGCACCGCTTTGTCTGTGCATCCCAAATCCGGAGACGGCCATGACCTACGACCCCGACCGCGATGCGCGCGCACCGTCCGATATGAATCCGAATCGCCGGCCCTACGAGCGTCGCGGCCGCGGATGGAGCAGCGTGCTCATGCTGGGGCTCATGGCCGCCTTCATCGCCGTCGGCTTCTGGTTCTACACGACGAAAGACACCGTGACCGGCGATCGCGCCGGCCAGGATCGCGTCACGACAGGCGCAAGCGCCCCCGCGGCGCCGCCGGCCCCACCCTCACGGACGCGTGAGTGACGACACGCGCGCCGACGCGGCCGAGTGTTCTCACGTGCCGCTGATCCGGATCGCCGCCGGGAACCGCAACGGCGCCGGGCAACTTGTCTTGAGCCTTACGGAGACCTTCAATGCCTGTTGAGCGCGACGACCAAGCCCGCATCCCAACAAGCGACAATCCGCTTCCGGGCGAGATCGAACGCCAGCGCACCGACGTCCGGGTTGTCTCGGTTCTCGGCGCAATCGCCCTCGTGGTCGCGGTCGGCATGTGGTTCTACACCAAGGATCGGGAGATGGTGGCCGGGGACGGCACGACCGTGAAGCACTCGACCACCACCGGCGTGGCGACGCCGCGGCACTAGGGCGCGGTTGTGGCCTGATGGTGCTGCAGGAGAGCTGGAGCGGGCGAAGGGAATCGAACCCTCGTATGCAGCTTGGGAAGCTGCCGTTCTACCATTGAACTACGCCCGCGCGCGGCGGGACCATAGCGAAATTGCCCCCGCCGCCGCAAGGTTTCCGGGCTCAACCCGGGATCAGCAGCACGAGGCCGGACAGAAGCAGCAGCATCAGGATCAAGCGGCGGAAGCCTGCCTCGTCCAGCTTGCCATAGAGCCGGACCCCGACCCAGATCCCGACGGCCACCGGCACGAGGCCAAGGCCAAACAACACGAAGACCTCACGGGTGATCGCGCGCTCCACCGCCAGTCCCGCGGCCGTCATCACGAAAGCCGACAGAATGACCGGCTGAAAGATGGCGCGCTGCGCATGCCGCGGCACGCCCGAGAGCTGACACCAGATCACGAGGATCGGCCCGGCAAGCCCCGTCATGCCCCCGAGTATGCCGTTGATGAAGCCGATCGCGCTGTCAGCCGGCCGGCTTGCCGGCAGCGGCGTCACCTTCGGCCGCAACATGCCGAACAAGCCGTAGGCGACCAGCAAGACCCCGACAGCGCGTCGCACCCAGGCGGGGTCGAGATACGAGAGCAGGAGCAACCCGACCGGAACGCCGAATGCGCCACCCACGATCAACGGAATCACGCGACGCAGATCGACCGATCGGCGGAACCGCCATGCACCATGCGCCTGCACGAAAAGGCCGTAGCCGACGATCAACGCGGCGGTCTGAACCGGCGTGAGGATGTGCAGCCACACGCCCGATACGACGAGACCCATCGCGAAACCGGCAAGGCCGGTGGTGACACCACCGACAAACGCCGACAGCAAGAACAGGATGAGTGCCGTTGCATCGAGCGGCAGCACGATCAGCTTCGGAAGTGCTTCGACAATTTCAGACCTTGCGCCTGATAATTCGAGCCGATCCCCTGACCATAGAGCGTGTCGGGACGCGCGATCATCTTTTCATAGACCAGCCGGCCGACGATCTGGCCATGTTCGAGGATGAACGGCACCTCGCGTGATCGCACTTCGAGCACAGCGCGCGCGCCGCGTCCTCCAGCGCCCGCATAGCCAAAGCCCGGATCGAAGAAGCCGGCATAGTGCACGCGAAACTCGCCAACCAGCGGATCGAACGGCACCATCTCGGCGGCGTAATCCGGCGGCACCTGCACCGCTTCCTTCGAGGCCAGAATGTAGAATTCGTTCGGATCGAGGATCAGGCTCGCATCCGGTCGCGCCGGCATCGGCTCCCAGAAATCGGCGACATCGTAGCCCTGCCGAAGATCGACATCGATCAGGCCAGTGTGACGCTTGGCGCGATAACCGATCAGCCCGCCCGGAAAATCGCCGGACAGATCGACGCCGACCGCGACACCATCTGTCAGATCGGCGATCTCGCTATCCACGAGCCGCTCGCGTTCGTGCAGCGCGCGCAATTGTGCGGCGTCGAGCAAGGTCTCGCCACGGCGAAAACGGATCTGAGACAATCGCGAGCCCTGGCGCGCGAGCACCGGGAAGGTGCGCGGCGAAATCTCCGCATAAAGCGGTCCCTCGTAACCGGCCTCCACCTGATCGAAGCCGCGTGAACGATCGGCGATCACGCGCGTGAAGACGTCGATGCGTCCCGTCGAACTTTTCGGATTGGCGGTTGCGGAGATATCGGCCGGCAGCGCCAGGCTTTCCATCAGCGGCACGATATAGACGCAGCCGGTTTCGAGGACCGCGCCGGCGCGAAGATCGATTTCGTGCAGCGCCAGCGCATCGATCCGCGCTGCGACCGTCGCCTTCGGTCCCGGCAGAAAACTCGCACGCACACGGAACGCCACCGGGCCCAACCTGAGATCGAGCGAAGCGGGCTGAACCTGATCATCGGCGTAAGGCGAAGACAGTCGAATGTGCCCGGCCTCGGTCAACGTGACGATCGACCGATCCGGCAGAATGCCGCTGCCACTTCCATTGAAGGCTCGCGTCAAGCTCGACCCCTCGTCATCGGGACCAGGCGGGCCCTACCGCTCCAACAACGGTATCCTTCGCGCCACGACCGGGCCGTCCACGCCTCAGATGCAATAAGGCCGTGAATGCCTGGCACAAGAGCCGGACCGGACCGCAAGCCAGTTATCCCGGAAAAT
>Ga0180222_1001871_pt1 | contig 19442 bp, 14 predicted proteins | sample eDN5th37CKraftOP_FD_151336 | JGI IMG/M metagenome (GOLD analysis project Ga0180222, IMG submission 151336) | Enriched Organic Plus compost microbial communities from Emeryville, California, USA - eDNA 5th pass 37_C Kraft OP (version 2) (version 2) ... | reverse complement strand
ACCCGCGACTACCACGACCCCGAGAAGCGCTCCATCGCCAACGCGTTGACGGTAGAATTCCAGGACGGCACCAAGCTGGACGAAGTCGTCTGCGAATACCCCATCGGCCACAAGCGCCGCCGCAAGGACGGCATTCCCCTGCTGGAAGCCAAGTTCCGCACCAACCTGGCGCGCCAGTTCCCGGCCCGGCAGCAGGCCCGCATCCTCGAGGCCTCGCTGGACCAGAAGACGCTGGAAGCCATGCCGGTGCACGAATACGTGGACCTCTACGTGATCTGACCTTCGCCCATGCTGCCCGGCCTGCTCAAGCTCGTACACGTCCTGTCCGTCGTCCTGTGGGTGGGCGGCATGGCGTTCGTGCTGGGCTTTCTGCGGCCGGCGGCGGCCTCGCTGGAACCGGCCGTCCGCGCCCGGCTCATGCACGAGGTGCTGCGCCGGTTCCTGGCCGCCGTGCTGGTGGCCGTGGCGCTGGTGCTGGTCACGGGCGTCTTCATGATGACCCAGGCTGCCGGCCAGGTCCGGGCGGCCGGCGGCGACTTCGCCATGCCGGCCAGCTGGTCCGCCATGGCGGCGCTGGGCCTGCTGATGGCGGCGATCTACGGCCATATCCGCATGGCGCCCTTCCGGCGCCTGGAACGCGCGGTCTCGGGCGCGGACTGGCCGGCCGCGGGCGCCGCGCTGGCCGGCATCCGCCGCTGGGTGGCGGTCAACCTGGCGCTGGGCGTACTGACCGTGGCCGTCGTCCTGCTGGCCTGAGGCCCACGCCATGCATCCCTACCTCAGCTACGCCCTGCAACTGTCCTTCAGCGCCTTCGTGGCCTGCGCATCGGTGTTCGTCATCGCCGGCGCCTACCTGCTGCTGTTCAAGGTGGAAAAGGCCAACGCCGTCTTCCGCCATCCCTATCTGGAAAAGACGCCCTACCGGCGCTATCCGATGGCCATCCGCATGGGCATCCTGCTCGATTATTTCCTGCGCCTGGCCTTTCCCCGCAGCCAGGCCTGGCTGGCCGGCCACGCCAACCGCCTGCTGGCCCACGTCGACCCGGCCGACGTGCCCACCGACGTACGCTGGCCCATCGTGGGGTTCTGGGGCGCGTGCCTGGTCGGCATCGTCGCCATGATCGCGCTGTGGAGCCTGCTGCTCATGGGCGTGCGCGCGTAAGCGCCCCGCCCCCGCCCATTTCCCCCGGGAGCCTGCCATGTCGCTCGAAGTCGCCCACGAACCCGAGTCCTCGCGCTTCGTCGCCGAGGCCGACGGCCATACCTGCGTGCTGGACTACCAGTTGGACGGCACGTCCATGACCATCGTCCATACCGGCGTGCCTGCCGCGGTGGGCGGGCGCGGCATCGCCGCCGACCTGACCCGTACGGCGCTGGAGACCGCCCGCGAACGCGGCTGGAAGGTGATCCCGGTCTGTTCCTATGCGGCCGTCTACCTGCGCCGCCACCCCGAATACGAAGACCTGCTGGCCGCCCGGCAGTAAGGCAGGCGCCCCGGGCGCCGCCAACACGGCCAGGCCCCGCCCGCATACCCGGTCGGGCCGCCCTGCCCCCTTGATTGACGGGGTTCCTGGCTTGGACCTGCGCAATCCCGGGGGTGGGGAGGCTCGCTCCCGCCGGCGACATCGCGCGGCCCCGGCATCAGGTCCCATCCAGCTCCGGATAGTGCCGGAAGATCCCGTCGCCGAACGGCAGGCGCCGGCCGCTGGAAAAATAGTCCTGCAGCTCCGGCAGGTTGGCCACCCGGTCGTGCAGTGCCATGACGGCGGGATGCCGGTGCGCCAGCGTGGTCATGCGCGCGGGAAAGGCGAACAGCAGCCCGTCGACCAGGTGGAACAGCGACAGGTCCGCATAGCTCCAGCGCCGCCCGCCGGCCAGCCACTTGCCGTTGCGCTCGAGCGCCCGCTCGAAATAGCCCAGGAACTTGGGCATGCGCGCGTCTCGGAAATCGGCGGCGCGCTGCGCGGCGGCTTCCTTCTGCTCCTCGTAATAGCGCCCCGCGGCGATCGGGTGATGCGTGTCGTGCGCTTCGGTCACCATGTCGGCGATGGTCAGCTGCAGCTGGTTCACCCATAGCCGGCCCGGCAGCGAGCGCGGCGCCAGGCCGTGCCTGCGGCCCAGGAACTCCAGGATGTTGGCGACCTGGGCGATTGTCATCCCGTGCGCCACCAGGTAGGGGGGTGCGAAAGGGGGGTTGCGCCGGCCGGACTGCATGTCGGCCGCCAGGGCCTCGTCGCCCTCCTGGCGCGCGCGTTCCCGGTAGGGAATACGGCCGGCTTCCAGCGCCAGGCGCACGAATTCGCCGCGCCCGGGTATGCCGTCCCAATACCACAGATCGTAGGGCATGGCCGCCTCCTCGAAGATACAGGCTTCCCGGCATTCTGCCGTCCCTTGCCGCCGTTCCGGGAGGGTGGAGCTGCATCCAAATGTCAGCACGGGCGCGGCTCGAGCCGGCCGGCGCGGGCCACCGCCCCGGGCGGCGGGCGGGCAGATTTTGTTGCACACCCCGGCCGCGCGCTTGCTATGCTGCCGCCGGTGGGTAAGTATCGAGGGCTCGCCGCATGGATTCCGATTTTCCGCAAGCCCGCCGGCCCGGCGGGCGCCTGGCGCGATGGCTGCGCGCCGCGCTCCTGGCGCTGGCGGCCGCCGCCGCGCTGGCCGCGCCCTGTGCCGCGCAGCCGGACGACACGGACGCGTTCCTGGACGGCGCCCGCCGACAGATGGAAGCCATCCGCGACGGCCTGGAAGACCGGTCCGACGCCGAACTGCTGGAGCGGCGCGCGGCCGCGCAGGACATCCAGGCCCGCGCGCAGGCGGTGGCCGACAGCCTGGCACCGCGCCTGTCCGACGTGGCGGCGCGGCTGGCCCAGCTCGGGCCGCCCCCGGCCGACGCCGGGGAGGCTCCCGACCTGGCCGCGCAGCGCCGCCAGCTCGAAAAAAGCCAGGCCGACCTCGACGGCCAGCTCAAACTGGCGCGCCTGCTGGCGGTCGAAGCCGGCCAGGCGTCGGACCGGATCTCGGCCCTGCGCCGCACCGAGTTCCAGGCCCGCCTGGGCGAGCGCCGGCCCTCCATTCTGTCGCCCGTCTTCTGGTCGGAATTCCGGCAGGACCGGCCGCGCGACCTGAGGCGGCTGGAGCGGCTGGGCAGCGAACTGGCGGACGCCGTGGCCGCCACGCCGCCTCGCGCCTGGGCCGTCGTCGGCCTGGCCGTGGCCGCGCTGGTCGTGCTGCACGCCTGGATCATGCGCCTGCTGCTGCGGCTGACCGCCAGCCGGGTACCGCACGGGCGGCTGCGGCGCTCGGTCCACGCCTGGGCGCAGGTGCTGCTGTGGGTCGCCATCCCCGGCCTGGTCGCCGAATGCCTGTACCTGGGCCTGCGCTGGAATACGGTTCTGACGCCCGCCACCGACGCCCTGCTCTCGGGCCTGGTGCAGGCCGCCTGTTTCGCCGGCTACGTTGCGGGCGTGGGCCGCGCGCTGCTGTCGCCGGACCGGCCATCCTGGCGGTTGCCGCCGCTGCCCGACGCCCTGGCGCAGCGCCTGCGCCACCTGCCGCTGGCGCTGGCCGGGCTGGTGGTCCTGGCCTGGCTGAGCGAGCGCCTGCCGGTCCTGCTCAACGCCAGCCTGACCAGCACCATGCTGCTCAGTTGCCTGGCCGCGCTCGGCCTGGGCGTAGCGGCGGCGGCCGCCCTGCGCGGCATCGAACGGGTGCGCCGCAGGCTGGTGCGGCAGGCCGATCCCGAGGCGCCCGTGCCGCCGCGCCCGCTGTGGCAGGCCGCCGTGGCGGCGGCCATCTGGTCGGTGCTGGGCGCGAGCCTGCTGTGCGTGCTGATCGGCTACGTCGCCTTCGGCACCTTCGTGATCCGGCAGATGGTATGGACGGGGGTCGTGGTGGCCTCCGCCTATCTGCTGTCGGTCCTGATCGAGGACGGCTTCACCACCCTGCTGGGCGCCGCCCACCGCGAGCCCGACGCCCTGGAACCCCGGCCGCGCGAGCAGGCGGCCGTCCTGCTGTCCGGCGTGGCGCGGCTGTGCGTGGCGCTGATCGCGCTGATGCTGCTGCTGGCGCCCTTCGGCGAAGGGCCGTCCGACCTGCTCAACCGCGCCGGCACCCTGCGGGCCGGTCTCGTCGTGGGCGAATTCCGCATCCGGCCCGGCACCCTGCTGCAGGCCCTGGCGGTGCTGGCCGCCAGCCTGCTGATGCTGCGGGTATTCAAGCAATGGCTGGCCAAACGCTACCTGCCCACTACGTCCCTGGACCCCGGCATGCAGGTCTCGGCCGTGACCCTGTTCGGCTATGCCGGCGTGGTGCTGGCGGTCGCGCTGGCGTTGTCGGCGCTGGGCATAGGGCTGGAGCGGGTGGCGTGGATCGCCAGCGCGCTGTCGGTGGGGATAGGCTTCGGCCTGCAGGCGGTAGTGCAGAACTTCGTGTCGGGACTGATCCTGCTGGCCGAACGCCCCGTCAAGGTGGGCGACTGGGTGTCGCTGCCCGGCGTGGAGGGCGACATCCGCCGCATCAACGTGAGGGCGACGGAAATCCAGATGGGCGACCGCTCCACCGTCATCGTGCCGAACTCCGAATTCATTACCAAGACAGTGCGCAACGTCACCCACGCCAACCCCATGGGGCTGGTGCAGATCAAGCTGCCCATGCCCCTGGACACCGACGCCCCGGCGGTGCGGGACATCATGCAGGCGGCCTTCTCGGAACACCCCGACGTGCTGGATACACCCGCCCCCAGCGTGTTCCTGGACGGCGTGGACACCGGCAGCCTGGTGTTCAACGCCACCGGCTTCGTGGGTTCGCCGCGCGCGGCCTACGGCGTGCGCAGCGCGCTGCTGTTCGACGTGCTGGAGCGCCTGGGCCGGGCAGGCATCCCGGTCGCGCGGCCCGCCACCATGCTGGTCAGGAAAGACGCCCCCGGGGACTGACCCCGGGCCGCGCCGGTGTCTTATATAAGATACAAGACGTTTGCCCCAGTCCCGGCGTCCCTACTACAATCCCGGTCTGAGCCCCTCTCCCGCAACCCCTTTCCACAGGCACCCCATGCTAGATGCTTACCGCCAGCACGCCGCCGAGCGCGCCGCCCTCGGCATTCCCCCCCTGCCCCTGTCCGCCCAGCAGACCGCCGGCCTGATCGAACTGCTCAAGGCCCCGCCCGCCGGGGAAGAACAGGCCCTGCTGGATCTGCTGACCCACCGCGTGCCCGCCGGCGTGGACGACGCCGCCAAGGTCAAGGCCTCCTACCTGGCGGCCATCGCCCTGGGCAAGGAATCCTGCGGCCTGATCGACCGCGCCCGCGCCACCGAGCTGCTGGGCACCATGCTGGGCGGCTACAACATCGGCCCGCTGATCGAGCTGCTGGACGACGCCGAGGTGGGCGCCATCGCCGCCGACGCGCTCAAGAAGACCCTGCTGATGTTCGACGCCTTCCACGACGTCAAGGACAAGGCCGACCATGGCAACGCCAACGCCCGCGCCGTGATGCAGAGCTGGGCCGACGCCGAATGGTTCACCGGCCGCCCCGAGCTGCCGGAAAGCCTGACGATCACCGTGTTCAAGGTCCCGGGCGAAACCAACACCGACGACCTCTCGCCCGCCCCGGACGCCACCACCCGCCCCGACATCCCGCTGCACGCCCTGGCGATGCTGAAGAACCGCCGCGAAGGCGCGGCCTTCCAGCCCGAGGAAGACGGCAAGCGCGGCCCGGTCAAGTTCATCGAGTCGCTCAAGGAAAAGGGCCACCTGGTCGCCTACGTGGGCGACGTGGTCGGCACCGGCTCGTCGCGCAAGTCGGCCACCAACTCCGTGCTGTGGTTCACCGGCGAAGACATTCCCTACGTGCCCAACAAGCGCTTCGGCGGCGTGTGCCTGGGGGGCAAGATCGCCCCCATCTTCTACAACACCATGGAAGACGCCGGCGCGCTGCCCATCGAGCTGGATGTCTCCGCCATGGAGATGGGCGACGTGGTCGAGCTGCGCCCCTACGAAGGCAAGGCGCTGAAGGACGGCAAGGTCATCGCCGAGTTCCAGGTGAAGTCCGACGTGCTGTTCGACGAAGTGCGCGCCGGCGGCCGCATCCCGCTCATCATCGGGCGCGGCCTGACGGCCAAGGCGCGCGAGGCGCTGGGCCTGCCGCCCTCCGACCTGTTCCGCCTGCCCAAGAACCCGGCCGACACCGGCCGCGGCTATTCGCTGGCCCAGAAGATGGTCGGCCGCGCCTGCGGCCTGCCGGAAGGCCAGGGCATCCGCCCGGGCACCTACTGCGAGCCGCGCATGACGTCGGTGGGCAGCCAGGACACCACCGGCCCCATGACCCGCGACGAACTCAAGGACCTGGCCTGCCTGGGCTTCTCGGCCGACCTGGTCATGCAGTCGTTCTGCCACACCGCGGCCTACCCCAAGCCGGTGGACGTCAAGACCCACCACACGCTGCCGCAGTTCATCAGCACCCGCGGCGGCATTTCGCTGCGCCCGGGCGACGGCGTGATCCACTCGTGGCTCAACCGCATGCTGCTGCCCGACACCGTGGGCACCGGCGGCGACTCGCACACGCGCTTCCCCATCGGCATTTCCTTTCCGGCGGGCTCGGGCCTGGTGGCCTTCGCCGCGGCCACCGGCGTCATGCCGCTGGACATGCCCGAATCGGTGCTGGTGCGCTTCAAGGGCAAGATGCAGCCGGGCGTGACCCTGCGCGACCTGGTCAACGCCATCCCGCTGTACGCCATCAAGCAGGGCCTGCTGACGGTGGCCAAGCAGGGCAAGAAGAACATCTTCTCCGGCCGCATCCTGGAAATCGAAGGCCTGCCCGACCTCAAGGTGGAACAGGCCTTCGAACTGTCCGACGCCTCGGCCGAGCGCTCGGCCGCCGGCTGCACGGTGCGCCTGAACAAGGAACCGATCATCGAGTACATCAACAGCAACATCGTGATGCTCAAGTGGATGATCGCCAACGGCTACGAGGACGAGCGCTCGCTGGCCCGCCGCATCAAGGCCATGGAAGCCTGGCTGGCCGACCCCAGGCTGCTCGAGCCCGATGCCGACGCCGAATACGCCGCCGTGATCGAGATCGACCTGGCCGACGTCCACGAACCCATCGTGGCCTGCCCGAACGACCCCGACGACGTCAAGACGCTGTCGGACGTGGCCGGCGCCAAGATCGACGAGGTGTTCATCGGCAGCTGCATGACCAACATCGGCCACTTCCGCGCGGCGTCCAAGCTGCTGGAAGGCAAGCGCGACATCCCGGTCAAGCTGTGGGTGGCCCCGCCCACCAAGATGGACGCCCAGCAGCTTACCGAAGAAGGCCACTACGGCGTGTTCGGCACGGCCGGCGCGCGCACCGAAATGCCGGGTTGTTCGCTGTGCATGGGCAACCAGGCGCAGGTGCGCGAAGGCGCCACGGTGATGTCCACCAGCACCCGCAACTTCCCCAACCGCCTGGGCAAGAACACCAACGTGTACCTGGGTTCGGCCGAGCTCGCGGCCATCTGCTCGCGCCTGGGCCGCATCCCGACCAAGGAAGAGTACATGGCCGACATGGGCGTCATCAACAAGAGCGGCGACCAGATCTACCAGTACCTGAACTTCGACAAGATCGAAGACTACAAGGACGTCGCCGACGCCGTGCAGGTGTAGCAGGTGTAGTACCCGGCCGGCCTTGGCGGCCGCCAGACGGAAAGCCCGGCAATGTGAACTGCCCCCCGAAGATTGGATCCATGTCCAACTTTCGGGGGGCAGTTCATCGCCGGGCTTTTTCTTTGGCGGGCGTGGCCCGCCCGGACACGGGCTTGCGGGATCGTAGGCCGCGCCCGCGGCCGGTTTCAGAAATCCATGCTGGCGCTGAGCCAGAACGTGCGCGGCGCGCCGGCGACGAGGTAGCCGTCCGTGGTCCCGGTGCTGATGTATCCGCCGGAAGACGACCAGTAGGCCCGGTTGGCGATGTTTTCGACGCGGGCACGCAGCGTGAGCAGGCGTCCGCCGACCTCGGTGATATAGCGCACGCCGGCGTCGAAACGGGTCCACGACGGCACCCTGAGCCGGTTGCTGTCGTCGGCGTACATCGATCCGGTATAGACCATGCGGCCGTCGACGGTCAGGCCCTCCACTCCCGGGATGTCCCATTCCGCGCCCAGGTTCGCTTGCCAGCGCGGTACGCCCACGACGCGGTTGCCGCTGGTGCCGGCCGCGCCGGTGTCGCGCTGCTTGGCGTTGAACCAGGTCACGCCGCCCAGCACGCGCACCCCGCGCGCCGGCTCGCCGAACGCGGTGAGCTCTATGCCCTGGTAGCGGTCTTCGCCGGAGTTGACAACGGCGCCGCTGGTATTGCCGGTGCCATGAGGACGATTGGTCGAGAAAAAGGCCAGGCCACCGCCCAGGTTGCCGCCATCGTACTTGACCCCGACTTCTCGCTGCCGGGACACGTAGGGAGGCAGCATCTCTCCGTAATTGGTGGCGGTCTTGTCGCTGACGGTCTGCCCCTGCATGAGGGATTCGATGTAGTTGGCGTAGACGGAGAATGCCGGCGTGACCTTGTACACCAGCCCCACGGCGGGAGAATTCCGGCTGACCTTGTAGACGCCGTCCTCGACCAGTTCGCCGGTATCGTAGTCGTAGGTCCGCGTGGCCAGGCGCTGATGCCTCAGACCCAGCGTCAGCAGCACGCTGTCGTCCAGGAAGGACAGCGTATCGCCGATGGCGAAGCTTGTGGTGCGCACCCTCGAGCGCACCAGCGGGTCCTCCAGGTCGCCGCCCTGCAGTTCATAGCCGACGTCGCTGCTGTCGTACCAGGTAGGGTCGTACAGATTCGACGGATAGGCCGGCGTCCAGGTCATTGCGTAGTTGTTCTTTTCGCGGCGGTCGAAATACGCTGCCGACAGCACGAACTCATGCCCGATGAAACCGGTGCGAGCCTTGGCCCGCAGGCCTATCTCGCCCGTATGCACGAACTCTTCGCGGCGGTTGTCGAAGCGGGAGATGAAGCCGTCCCCGTTGCTGCCGTCGGTGACGGTCAGTCCGGCCAGGTGGTTCTTCTCGGTGCTGTCGCGCATGCCGAAAGCCATCCACCCCGTGACATTGTCGGTGATGTCATATTCGCCGCGCACCGTGCCGAACGTGTCGCGCTCGTTGGAATAGGTCCATGGCTGCGCCCAGTTCTCGTCCGCGTCCGGAACGTCCGGCAGGCTGGTCACACCCTGCAGCTTGACGCTGGGCCGGGTGCGCTTCAGCCGGTAGTCCTGCCAGCCCACGTCGGCGGACAACCGCAGGCGGTCGCCCCGCCAGTCCAGGCCCACCATGCCGGCGCCCAGCCGCGAATGCTCGTCGTCCACCGCCGAATCCCCGCCCCGGGCCACGGCGTTGATGCGGATGCCCAGGCGCTCATCCGGACCGAAACGGCGTGCCAGATCGGCCGACAGCGAGGCCTGGCCGCCGCTGCCCACTCCAGCGGTCACGCGCGTCAACGGTTCGCTGGACGCCCGCTTGGGAACCAGATTGACCGTGCCCCCCGCGCCGCTGCCGCCAGGCGCGGCGCCCGTCAGGAATGTCGTCGCGCCGCGCAGCAGCTCGACCCGCTCGAAGAATTCGCTGGCGATGTACTGGCGCGGCAGCATGCCGTACAACCCGTTGTAGGCGACGTCGTCCGAATACAGCACCTGGCCGCGTATGTAGTAGCTTTCCTGGAAATTGCCGTAGCCGCGGGCCACGCGCACGCTGGGGTCGTTCTGCAACACGTCGGCGACGCTGCGCGCCTGCTTGTCCTGGATCAGCTCGTTGGTATAGCTGGTGAGGGAAAACGGCGTGGCCATGTTGTCGCGCATGCCCAGCAGGCCCACTCTGCCGCCGCGGGCGACCTGGCCGCCGGCATAAGGTTGGGCCAAGCCTTCGGCCGACGCATCCGCGTTCGCCTCTACGGTGATGGCGTCCAGTACCTCGACGCCTTCTTCCTGTTTCGGGGCTTCCTGGGCGGCCGCGCTGCCCAGATACACCGACAGCGCGGCCGTGCCGACGAATAGCATGCGTGCATTCATGATTACCTCTCCGAAATTTTCCGGCCCCTCGGACCGCCGGCCCTCTTTTCCAGGCCCATGATTTCCGGCGAGGATATCACCAAAAATGCAAACGATTCTCATTTTATACATTTTCCCCGGAAGGCTGTCGCGCCCGAACAACGAGACACACTCAAGACGGCGGGCGCCCGCCTTCCCTGCGTCCGACCGGCGCATCCGGCCGCGGCGTTTAGAATGCCGGGCAAGCCCTTGCCCGATCCCACTCCATGAAACCCTGGCCGCTCCTGCTGCTGCCGCTGCTCGCCGCCTGCGCCACGGCGCCGCCGGCCGACCCCGAAAACCTGTGCGCGATCTTCCGCGAAAAGCCGGACTGGTACGAGGCGGCGCGCGATGTCGAAAAGAAATGGGGCGCGCCGGTGGCGGTGCCGATCGCGATGATGTACCAGGAATCCAGCTTCCGGCAGGACGCTCTGCCGCCCCGGGACTACCTGCTGGGCTTCATACCCTGGGGCCGGGTCAGTTCGGCCTACGGCTACGCGCAGGCCAAGGACGAGACCTGGGCCGACTACGAGCGCGAGAACGGCCGCTGGCTGGCCAGCCGCAGCGATTTCGCCGATTCGCTGGACTTCATGGGCTGGTACATGGACAAGACCCGGCGCCTGAACGGCGTGTCCAAATGGGATGCCTACGGACAGTATCTGAACTACCACGAAGGCTGGACCGGCTACCGCAACGGCAGCCATGCCCGCAAGGCGTGGCTGCTGCGGGTGGCGCAGCAGGTGCAGGCGCGGGCCGAACGCTTCAACGCCCAGTACCGGGGGTGCCGGGAAGACCTGGAATCGGGCGGCTGGCTGGGCCTGTTCTGACGCGCAGCCGGCGCGGCATTCCTTCCCGGCGCGCCAGGCGCCCGCCTCCTCCTTTCCTTCCCGGCATCGCGCCCCCGCCCTGCCGGCCACGGAGGGGATTTTCCCCGGCCGGCACAAGGAACATAATGAAGGCCGGGTATTCTCCGGCGGGCCGGAACTTTTGACGGGCGCACCAAGTCTTATATAAGATATAAGACCACAAGCGCCCCGGCCGGCCCAGCATGGAATGACAAGCCCGCCGAAACGCCAGAAAATGGCGGATCCACGCGGTCCCTATCCCTCGGAGTCCATCATGCCGCACAACACCTTCGACACCCTCAAGACCTTCAAGCTTGGCAATCAGTCCTGTCAGTTCTATTCGCTTCCCGCGCTGGGCAAGGCCCTGGGAATCGACGTGCAGCGCCTGCCGGTATCGATCCGCGTGGTGCTGGAATCCGTGCTGCGCAACTGCGACGGCAAGAAGGTGACGGAGGAACACATCCGCCAGCTGGCCGGCTGGCAGCCGGATGCCAGGCGCGAAGAGGAAATCCCCTTCGTGGTGGCGCGCGTGGTGCTGCAAGATTTCACCGGGGTGCCCCTGCTGGCCGACATCGCCGCCATGCGCTCGGTCGCCGACAAGATGGGCCGCGACCCCAAGCGCATCGAGCCGCTGGTACCGGTGGACCTGGTGGTGGACCACTCCGTGATGATCGACTACTTCGGGTCCAAGAAGGCGCTGGACCTGAACATGAAGATGGAGTTCAAGCGCAACCAGGAGCGCTACCAGTTCATGAAATGGGGCATGCAGGCCTTCGACACCTTCCGCGTGGTGCCGCCGGGCTTCGGCATCGTGCACCAGGTCAACCTGGAATACCTGGCCCGCGGCGTGCACCGCGGCGCCGACGGGGTGTACTACCCCGACTCGCTGGTGGGCACGGACAGCCACACCACCATGATCAACGGCATCGGCGTGGTGGGCTGGGGCGTGGGCGGCATCGAGGCCGAGGCGGCCATGCTCGGCCAGCCCGTCTACCTGCTGACGCCCGACGTGGTGGGCGTGGAACTCAAGGGCCGGCTGCGCGGCGGCGTGACCGCCACCGACCTGGTGCTGACCATCACCGAGATGCTGCGCCGCGAAAAGGTGGTGGGCAAGTTCGTGGAATTCTGCGGCGAAGGCGCGGCCAGCCTGTCGGTCGCCGAGCGCGCCACCATCGGCAACATGGCGCCCGAGTACGGCGCCACCATGGGCTTCTTCCCGGTGGACGACCGCACCATCGAATACTTCAAGGGCACCGGCCGCACCGCGCAGGAAACCGCCGCGCTGCAGGCCTACTTCAAGGCGCAGGGCATGTACGGCATGCCGCGGGCGAGCGACATCCGCTACACCAAGCTGCTCAGCCTGGACCTGTCCACCGTGGCGCCGTCGCTGGCCGGCCCCAAGCGTCCGCAGGACCGCATCGAGATCGGCAAGGTCAAGTCCACCTTCGTCGACCTGTTTTCCCGCCCCGTGGCCGAGAACGGCTTCAGCCAGCCGCCGGCCAAGCTGGACCAGGCGTTCGTCACCAGCACCGGCACCCGGGTGCGCAACGGCGACATCCTGATCGCCGCCATCACGTCCTGCACCAACACCTCCAACCCCAGCGTGCTGCTGGCCGCCGGCCTGGTGGCCAAGAAGGCGGTCGAGGCCGGGCTCAAGGTGCCGCGGCACATCAAGACCTCGCTGGCGCCCGGCTCGCGCGTGGTCACCGAATACCTGCAGAAGACGGGGCTGCTGCCCTACCTGGAAAAGCTGGGCTTCAACGTGGCCGCCTACGGCTGCACCACCTGCATCGGCAACGCCGGCGACCTCACCCCCGACCTGAACCAGGCCATACTCGAGAACGACCTGATCTGCGCCGCGGTGCTGTCGGGCAACCGCAACTTCGAGGCCCGCATCCACCCCAACATCAAGGCCAACTTCCTGGCGTCGCCGCCGCTGGTGGTGGCCTACGCGCTGGCCGGCACCGTCACCCGCGACCTCATGACCGAGCCGGTGGGCAAGGGCCGGCGCGGCGACGTCTACCTGGGCGATATCTGGCCCACGACCGACGAAATCGAGGCCCTGATGAAGTACGCGCTGGACCCCGACGCCTTCCAGGCGAACTATTCGCAGGTCAAGTCCAACCCCGGCAAGCTGTGGGAGAACATCCACGGCGTGTCGGGCCAGGTCTACGACTGGCCCGAATCGACCTACATCGCGCGCCCTCCCTTCTTCGACGACTTCGGCATGGAACCCGCCGCCATGCCCGTGGTGCGCAACGCGCGCGCCCTGGGCATATTCGGCGACTCGGTCACCACCGACCACATCTCGCCGGCCGGCTCCATCAAGGAAACCTCGCCGGCCGGCAAGTGGCTCACCGCGCACAACGTGCTCAAGCCGGATTTCAACAGCTACGGCTCGCGCCGCGGCAACCACGAAATCATGATGCGCGGCACCTTCGCCAACGTGCGCATCAAGAACCTGATGATCCCGCCGCTTGCCGACGGCACGCGCTTCGAAGGCGGGGAGACCCTGTTCCAGCCCGGCGGCGAGCAAATGTCCATCTACGACGCGGCCATGAAGTACCAGGCGCAGGGCGTGCCCACCGTGGTGTTCGGCGGCGAGGAATACGGCACGGGGTCTTCGCGCGACTGGGCCGCCAAGGGCACCCAGCTGCTGGGGGTCAAGGCGGTGATCGCGCGCAGCTTCGAGCGCATCCACCGCAGCAACCTGGTGGGCATGGGCGTGCTGCCGCTGCAGTTCAAGGGCGGCGACAGCGCGCAGTCGCTGGGTATCGACGGCACCGAGACCTTCGACATCGAAGGGCTGGAGAACGGCATCCGGCCCCAACAGGACGCCACCCTGGTGGTCCGCCGCGCCGACGGCAGCGAACAGCGGGTGACGGTGCTGCTGCGCATCGACACGCCGATCGAGGTGGATTACTACCGGCACGGCGGCATCCTGCCCTTCGTGCTGCGGCAGTTGCTGGCGGCCTGAGGCCCGCGCGGGCCGAGGCCGTGCGGGCCTCAGGCCGGACGGTTCCGGGCCCCCGCCAGGCCGACCTGCAGGGGGAAAGCCGCGCAGGCTTGCCCCTGCCCCGGGGCCGTTCCGGCGCCCCTGCCCGGCACGCGCCCGGCCCTTGCAGGCAGGCCGGGCGCGCGGCGCTAAACTAGACGGTTTACGCCAGCCTCGCCGTTTGCCTCCATGCCCCGTTCCCGACGTACGTCTTCCCCCCGCCTGAACCGCGACGCCGCGCGCCTGGCCGGCCTTGCCCAGGCCCTCAACCAGTCCGGCAGCCGGACCGAGGACCGCTACTGGGAAGGCCAGCTGGCCGCGCTCGTCGGCAAGCTGCTGCGCGCCGGCAACGACGCGCCGCTGGACGCCGCCCTGGACCATCTGGCCCAGGCCGACGCCGGCGCCTACGAAGTCCTGGTCGAGCAGGCCGAGACCCTGTCCGAATCGGCCGTCCTGGAAAAGGACGGCCAGCGCCACGACGTACTGCTGGTCGTGGCGCCGGTGGTGGCCTGGACCCGCTACGCCATCCCGGCCGCGCCCATACCCGCCGCCGCCCTGGACGCCCTGCGCGCGCAGCTGCACGGCCACGTGCTGGCGGCCGGCGCCAGGCTGGCCCTGCTGCCGCACCTGATCAGCATCGACCAGATGCCGCGCTCGTTCTCGGAAACCTGGCAATGGCTGCACAGGCTGGGCGCGCAAGCGCTGGACCTGCCCACGCCCCGCCCGGCCCTGCCCGCCGAGGCGGAGACCGCCAACATGCTGGCCGACACCCGCTACGTGGTGGCGGCGGTGGCGGCGCCCGAAGGCGCGCCGCTGTTCCGCTGGCAGGAGGCGCAGGAGGCCCCGGGCGAAGGCCGCAAGGCCAGCCTGGAACGATGGGCCGAGCAGGCCCAGCCCACGCTGGCCGCGCTGCTGCCGGGCTGCGGCTTCGAATGCCTGCTGCCCGACGCCTACTACGTCAGCAGCCGCGAGGCCGACCGGCGCGTGCGCCCGCTGTCGCTGCGCGCCGCGGTGGCCTGGCTGGAAGGCGTGGTCAACCTGCCCGCCGCGCAACTGCGGGCGGTAGTGGCCGGCTGCGGCGAATCCCGCGTGGACGAATACCGCGTGGGATTCACCCCGCGCAACCGCAACGACGTCATCTACGGCTGCGTCTGGCCGCTCTACGGCCGCGAGGAAGACCCCGCCGCCGCCGACCCGGACGACCCCCAGCCCGACACCCCCGACGAGATCGCCGCCCTGCTCAAGGAGCTGGGGGTCACGGAAATCCGCCGCATCCCCGGCCTGCTGCCGCCGGACTATTGCGAGGACTGCGGCGCGCCGTACTTCCCCAATCCCCTGGGCGAAATGGTGCACGCCGAGCTGCCCGACGACGCCGACGCCGCGCCCAGCCATTTCCACTGAGCGCGCGGGCCATGCGCGCCGACATCTTCTGCCGCGTCATCGACAACTACGGCGATATCGGCGTGTGCTGGCGGCTGGCCCGGCAGCTAGCGCACGGGCACGGCTGGCAGGTGCGGCTGTGGGTGGACGACATGGCGGCCTTCGCCCGCATCGAGCCCGATGTGGCCGCCGCCGGCCTGGCTGGCCAGGTTCGTCCCGCGGCACCGTCGGCCGACGGCCCGGCGGCTGGCGCCCCAACCCCGGACACCCCGTCCGCGGGCCTGCCATCCGCAGGCGCCCCGTCCCCGCGCTTCCTGTCCCCAGGCACCCTGTCCCGCGTGCAGGGCGTCGAGATCGTACCGTGGACCGACCCGGCGCCGGAACTGCCGCCGGCGCCGGTCGTGATCGAGGCCTTCGCCTGCGACCCGCCCCCGGCCTACCTGCGCGCCATGCACGGCGGCCGCCACGCCTGGGTCAACCTGGAATACCTGAGCGCCGAGCCCTGGGTGGAAGGCTGCCACGGGCTGCCGTCGCCGCAGCCCGGCGGGCTGGTGCGGCATTTCTTCTTTCCCGGCTTTACCGGCGCCACCGGCGGGCTGCTGCGCGAGCCCGGGCTGGTCGAGGCGCGCCGCGCCTGGCAGGCCGACCCTGCCGCGGCACGCGCCTGGCTGTCCGGCGCGCTGGGCGTGCCGGCCGCCGCGCTGGCTGCCTGCGGCGAGGGCGCCCGGCTGGCGGCGCTGTTCTGCTACGAACATGCGCCGGCCCGCGAACTGGCGGACTGGCTGGCCGGCCGCTCCCGCCCCACCGTGCTGCTGGTGCCGGAGGGCGTGGCCCCCGCCTTGCCGCCGGGCCGGCGCGGCAGCCTGACCACGGTGCGCATCCCTTTCGTGCCGCAGCCGGATTTCGACCGCCTGCTCTGGAGCACGGACCTGAACCTGGTGCGCGGCGAGGATTCCTTCGTGCGGGCCGTGTGGGCCGGGCGGCCGCTGGTCTGGCAGATCTATCCGCAGGACGGCGGCGTGCACCTGGGCAAGCTCGACGCCTGGCTGGCGCTCGGCCCCGTCCCGCCGCCGGCCCGCTCGCTGATGCGGGCCTGGAACGCGGCGCCCGGCGAACCGGCACTCGCCCCGCTGCTGGATGCGGCCCTGGAGGGCCCTGCCTGGGCCGCCTGGCAGAAGCAGTCCGTCCGCTGGGCCGATGGCCTGGCGCGCCGGCCCGACCTGGCTGACGCCCTGGCCGGCTTTTGCCAGCGGCTATTGCAAACAGGGTAGAATAAGCGGTTTTGTGGGAAATGCTCCGGCCCCACTACGGCCTGCCCACGCACCCTGCCGCCAGGCATCGCGGTGCGGCGCCCGGCAGGCCCGCCGGATTCCTTTCGCCCCGCCCGGGGCCGCTGCCCCCGCGCGTGGCCGCCCGGCCGGCGCGGGAAGCCGGCACCGGCGGAGCACCAGATACCGGAGTCTCAATCGATGAAAACCGCACAGGAACTGCGCGTGGGCAATGTCGTGATGGTCGGCAAGGACCCGCTCGTCGTCCAGAAGGCCGAATACAACAAGTCCGGCCGCAACGCCGCAGTCGTCAAGCTCAAGTTCAAGAACCTGCTGACCGGCTCGGGCAGCGAATCCGTCTACAAGGCCGACGAAAAATTCGACATCGTGGTCCTGGACCGCAAGGAATGCACCTATTCCTACTTCGCCGACCCCATGTACGTCTTCATGGACGAAGAGTACAACCAGTACGAGGTCGAAGCCGACAGCATGGGCGACGCCCTGAACTACCTGGAAGAAGGCATGCAGGTCGAAGTGGTGTTCTACGACGGCCGCGCCATCTCGGTCGACATGCCCACCTCCGTGGTGCGCGAGATCACCTACACCGAGCCTGCCGTGCGCGGCGATACCTCGGGCAAGGTGCTCAAGCCGGCCAAGATCAACACCGGCTACGACATCCAGGTGCCGCTGTTCTGCGAAATCGGCGACAAGATCGAAATCGACACGCGCACCGGCGAATACCGCAGCCGCGTCATGTGATCGGCCGGGCGGGCCTGGCCCGCCCGGCCGGCACCGCCTTCCGGCCGGAAGGCGGCGCCAGACAGAAAGGCGGGCTCATGGCCCGCCTTTCGTTTGCCCTCGCGCCGCGCGGCTTGACCGCTACTGGAGGCGGTCGTCGTCCAGGATGTCCGGCAGCGCCATGACGGCGATGCCGTCGGCCGCCAGGGCCTCGCGTTCGTCGCGCGTGGCGGTGCCGCGTATCGGGCGGGATTCCGATTCGCCTTCGTGGATGCGGCGGGCTTCCTCGGCAAAGCGCGGGCCGACGTTCTCGGCGCCGCGCACGATCTCGCGCATGCGCTGCATGAACGCCGCCTGCAGCTGCGCGATCTGGGCGCCCGCCTTGCCGGCCACGACAGGCCCCGCCCGGCCGCCGTCGTCCGACGGAGCCTGCGCATTCGCGGTTTCCTTGTAGTGCCCGACGTTCAGGCGGGGCGCCGACAGGCGCTTGCTGACGGAGACGCTGTTGCAGACGGGGCAAGCCACCAGGCCGCGCGCCTGCTGCGAGTCGTAGTCTTCGTGCGAGCCGAACCAGCCTTCGAAGAGATGGCCGTGCTCGCACTGCAGATCGAATACCTTGAGGGACATACCTGGGTGATGGGGGCCGCGCCCCGGAAAACAAGAGGCCCAGTATGTCACAAGCGCGCGCGGCGCGCCCGCCGGCCCGGCCGGGACGCGGGCCAGCCGGGCCGGCGCGCTACTTCCTGCCGCTGCCGCCGCCCAGGGCGGCCTTCTGGCGTTCCAGCGCCTCGATCTGGCGTTGCAGGCTGCGCAGCTGTTCGCGCGCGTCCTGCTGCTGCTGGGCGAGCTGGCTGGCTTCCTGCCTGGCCTGCTGCTGGCGCACCGCGACTTCCTGCGCCTGCTGGCGCTGCGCGGTCAGGTCGGCCTGCAGCGTATTGAGCTGGGTGGCCCGGTCGCTCAGCTGCTTTTCGGTATGGCTGTATTCGGCCTGCAGCTTGATGCGGCGGATGTCGACTTCGGCCAGCTCCTCGGTTTGCGCCACATAGCTGGCGTAGAGCTGCTCGGCGCGCGTCTCGGACGTGGTCTTGACCACCTTCCAGAAGTTCTTCTGCTGGAACAGCGTGACGTAGTAGGTGAGCGTGTCGGCCTTGAACAGCAGGCTGGCGCCGTAGGTGCCGTTGTAGGTGGTGCGCAGTTCGGTGACCTGGCGCGCCTGGATCAGGCCCTGCAGCTCGCTGGTCGTGCTGGACGGAACGGCGGCCGGACGCGGCGGCTCGGGAGCGGGAGGCTGGACCGGCGCGGCGTCTTCGCCGGCGGGCGCGCCGGCGTCGGCCTGCACCACCGTCGGGCGGTCGGGAGCCGCGCAGGCGGCCAGGACTGTCAGCAGCAGCCCCAGCAGGGCCGCGCGGGAAGACAGGCGAGAGATCCGGATAGTCATGAGTTCCCCATTCGATGTCGCCGCACTATAGCAACTTTGACGGCCCGCCGGATCATCGGGAGCCCCCGAAAATCTCGTCCATGGATTCCGTTGCATCGCCACGTACGACTATCTGAAATTTGCGCATTTTTTCCCACAGCACCTTGCGGCTGATGCCCAGCGCGGCCGCGGTATCCTGGCGGCGCCACGCGTGGGCTTCCAGGGCTTCCAGCACGCGGGTGCGCTCGGCCTGCTCGGCCGGCGTCATGGCCGCCGCGGGCCCGGGCGTCGCCGGCTGGGCCGCCCCCAGGGCGCTGCCCTCGAAGCGTTCGAGCACCCGCTCGATGGCCGCCCGGTCCCACGTGCCCATCTGGCGCGACACGATGCCCACCCGTTCGACCACGTTGGACAGCTCGCGCACGTTGCCCGGGAAGTGCATGGCCGCGACGCGCTCGACCAGCCAGTCGGGCAGCGCCGCGCTCAGGCCCGGGAACTCGCGTTCCAGCAGCGCCTTGAAGATGGCCGCCTTTTCCGCCGGGCCGCGCTCCTGCAGGCTGGGCACGCGCAGCTCGATCACCGCCAGCCGGTAATAGAGGTCGGCGCGGAAGCGGTCCTGCGCGACCAGCGCGCGCAGGTCGCGGTTGGTGGCCGCCACCAGGCGGAAGCTCACCGGGATCTCCGTGGTCGAGCCCAGGCGGGTGATGACGCTCTGCTCCAGCACCCGCAGCAGCTTGACCTGCTGGTAGAGCGGCA
>Ga0180222_1001870_pt1 | contig 19459 bp, 15 predicted proteins | sample eDN5th37CKraftOP_FD_151336 | JGI IMG/M metagenome (GOLD analysis project Ga0180222, IMG submission 151336) | Enriched Organic Plus compost microbial communities from Emeryville, California, USA - eDNA 5th pass 37_C Kraft OP (version 2) (version 2) ... | reverse complement strand
GGCCTTGGTCGGCGATTTTTTCAAGGAGGGTTGGGCCTTCATCTTCGTTCCTTCGTCACTACGACGAAGCCCCAACCCTCCTTAAATCACAACCTCAAATCTGTGCCATTGGTGCTGACGGCGGACAGCGCGGACGTACCGTGCTGATCATTGAGGCGCTGCCGCGGCTCGGTGGACGCGCGCGCACCGTGCAGCTGGAGGGCATGCCGCTCGATCTCGGATGCGGCTGGCTCCACTCGGCCGATCGCAATCCGCTCACCGCGCTTGCCGAGGCCAATGGCTGGACGATCGATCGCAGCGCGGCCGCCTGGGGCGAGCAGCTCCGGGATCTCCGCTTTACCGCCGCCGCGCAACGGGAGGCCTGGCAGGCCTATGAACGCTTCGTCCGGCAACTCGCGACGGATCCGCCGTCGAGCGACCGCGCAAGCGATGCGCTGTCCGCCCAAGATCCCTGGCGCGCCTTTGTCGATGGGCTCAGCAGCTTCATCAACGGCGTCGAGACCGACGCGCTCTCGGCCCGCGATTTCACCGCCTACGAAGCCGCTTCGACCGACTGCAACTGGCGGTTGCCCGCCGGCTACGGCGCATTCATCGCATCGCTCGGAGCGGGGTTGCCGGCCGCGCTCGGCACCCATGTCACCGCCGTCAGCGAGGATCAGGGCGTCGCGCTCGATACCGGCCGCGGCACGATCCGCGCCGATGCCGCCATCGTTACGGTTTCGACGGAGGTGCTGGCGCGCGGCGCCATCCGTTTCGCCCCCTCGGCCGACGATCATCTCCACGCCGCCGCCAAGCTGCCGCTCGGCCTCGCCGACAAGATATTCCTGTCGCTGGCGAAGCCCGATGCGGTGCCGCCCGAATCCCACCTGCTCGGCCGGTTCGATCTGGCGAGCACGGGCAGCTACTATCTGCGTCCGTTCGGGCGGCCCATCGTGGAATGCTTTCTCGGTGGCGCGAATGCGCGCGCGCTGGAGGGGGGCGATGCCGCCGCCTTCGCGATCGAGGAGCTGAGCGGCCTGCTGGGCGCCGACTTCGCGAAAGGGCTCGCACCGCTGGCCGTCACCCGCTGGGGCGCGGAGCCGACCATTCTCGGCTCCTACAGCCATGCCCTGCCCGGCCATGCCGATGCGCGCGCGGTGCTCGCCCGGCCGGTGAGCGAACGCCTCGCCTTCGCGGGGGAAGCCTGTTCAGCCCTGGATTTCTCGACCGCGCACGGCGCGTGGCAAAGCGGCATCGAGGCGGCGCGCCGGATCGACGGAGCGCTGCGGCGATGACCTTCTTCGAGAGCCTGCTCGCGCTGCTGGCGATCGCGATCGTGCTGCTCCAGCTCTCGCGCCGGATCGCCGTCCCCTATCCGGCGCTCCTCGCCGCGGCGGGAGTCGCGCTGGGATTGGTTCCCGGCGCTCCCACGATCGCGCTCGATCCGCATACCGCGCTCGCGCTGTTTATCGCGCCGGTGCTGATCGACGCGGCGTTCGATTTCCCGGCAGCCGCCATACGCCGGCTCTGGCGGCCGCTGGTCGCGCTGGCCGTGGTCGCAGTGCTGCTGAGCGCCGGTGCGGTGACAGGGATCGGCATGGTGGCCGCCGGTCTGCCTTTCTATGCCGCGCTCGCGCTGGGCGCCATCGTCGCCCCGCCCGACGCGGCCGCAGCCACGGCGATCCTCGGAAGCGTGCGGATGCCGCGCCGTACGGTCGCCGTCCTGAAGGGCGAAAGCCTGCTCAACGACGCATCGGCACTGCTGCTGTTCAGCACCGCGATCCTCGTCCAGCGCCATGGCGGCCTCGACGCGGAGCTCGCGCTGCGCGTCGGCATCGCCGCTCCGGGCGGCGTGCTGCTGGGTTTCCTGCTCGCTCTGCTGATGCGCCGCGTGATGCCGCTTGTCTCCGGTACGCTCAGCGGCAACATCCTCCAGTTCGTCAGCGGGTTCGGCGCCTGGATCGTTGCGGAGCGGCTCGGCCTCTCGGCCGTGCTGTGTCTCGTCACCTTCGCGATGACGATGGCCCGCTCCGCCGGCCTCACGACGCCGCCCCGCGCACGCATCCATGATTATGCAGTGTGGGAAACAGCCGTGTTCCTGCTCAACGTCCTTGCCTTCCTGCTGATGGGGTTCCAGGCGCGGACGATCGTCGGGGCGATGAGCCCGGACCGGCTCCTGGAGGCGGCCCGCTTCGCCCTGATCGTCGTCACGTGCCTGATCCTCGTGCGCATGGCCTGGGTGCTGCTCTACAACCGGCTGGCGCGCCGCTATCCGCGGCTGCGCGGCGACGATCAGCCCGTGAGCCTGCGTCAGGGTATCCTGGTCGGATGGTGCGGGATGCGCGGCCTCGTCACGCTGGCGACGGCGTTTGCACTGCCCTCCCATTTCCCCCAACGCGATCTCATCGTCCTCACCGCTTTCGCGGTCGTGCTGGGGACGCTCGTGGTGCAGGGCCTGACCCTTGTTCCCCTCGTCCGGTGGCTGAGGCTCGACGGCGAGGACGGGCTCGCCAAGGAGCTGGCGGAGGCGCGCGCCGACATGGCGCAGGCCGCGCTCGCCGCGCTCGAGGGCCAATCCGGGGCGGCCGCGGAGCATTGGCGCTACGGCTTCGAAACCAAGCGCCAGAGCGCGATGCGCGGCGGCGACACGAAGGCCGCAGAGGAAAAGCGGCAGATCGGCCTCGCCGCGGCCCAGCGGCAACGCGAACGGCTGGAGGAACTGCGCGCCGAGCAGCGTGTCGGCCCGGATGCGTTCCTGATCCTGCAGGAGGAGCTCGATTTCGCCGAAATAAGCCTACGGACCGAGGAGGAACGGCGGATCGAGGAGCGGTAGGCCTCAGCAGATCTTGCCGCCCCTCCGGCAGCCGCGGGCAGGCTCTGCCGGCCGGCGCGGGAAGCGGGTACCGCGACCGGGAGCCGCTCGCTGCCGGCCGTTCCCTTCATTGCCGGGAGCGAGCGCCGCCTGTGTCGGCCTTTCTGCTCACCTCGCGCATTCCGAAGCGGCCGTACAGCGTCGGCAGCACGAACAGCGTCAGGAGCGTTGCGGAAACGAGGCCGCCGATCACCACCGTGGCGAGCGGCTTCTGCACCTCCGCCCCCGCGCCATGGCCGAGCGCCATCGGCACGAAGCCGAGCGACGCGACCAGCGCCGTCATAAGGACGGGCCGAAGCCGCGACAGCGCGCCCTCGCGCGCAGCCTGCCCGCGCCCGACGCCGCGACGCACCAGATCCTGGATCGAGCTCACCATCACCAGTCCGTTGAGCACGGCAATGCCGGACAGCGCAATGAACCCCACCGCTGCCGAGATCGAAAAGGGCATGCCGCGGACAAGCAGCGCCAGCACGCCGCCGACCAGCGCGAGGGGAACGCCCGTGAAAACGAGCGCGGCATCGCGGATCGAGCCGAGCGCAGCGTAGAGCAACAGCATGATGGCCGCGAAGCAGAGGGGCACCACGATCATCAGACGATTGCGCGCCGAGGCGAGATTTTCGAACTGCCCGCCCCATGCGAGATAGGTGGCCGGCGGCAGCTTCAGCTGCGCGTCGATCGCCGCCTGCGCATCGGCGACCACCCCGGCAACGTCACGTCCGCGAACATTGGCCTGGACGACGATCCGTCGCTTGCCATTCTCGCGCCCGATCTGGTTCGGCCCGTCGACGACGGCGATGTCGGCGACGGTCGACAGGGGGACAAAGCCGCCCGCAGCCGTCGGAATCGGAAGCTGCGCCACGCTGGGGAGATCCGATCTTGTGCCTTCAGCCAGCCGGATCATCACCGGAAAACGTCGATCGCCTTCGAAGATCAGCCCCGCCCTGCGCCCGCCGATGGCGGCCGTGACGGTGTCCTGGACGTCGGCCGCGGTGATGCCGAGTCGCGACATGGCCGATCGGTTCGGCCGGATGTCGAGCATCGGTAGCCCTTCGGTCTGCTCGCTCCGCACGTCGACCGCGCCTCGCGTCTGCCGCAAAATGGCCGCGACGCCCCGCGCCGCCGCGTTCAGCTGCGCAAAATCGTCGCCGAACAGCTTGATCGCGATATCGCCGCGAACGCCGCCGATCAGTTCGTTGAAGCGCATCTGGATCGGCTGGGTGATCTCGTAACTGTTGCCGGGAAGCGCGGCGAGCCGCTTCTCCAGCCGGCCGACCAGCCTGTCCTTCTCCAGCCCGGGATCGGGCCATTGGGCACGCGGCTTCAAGATCACGAAAGTATCGGTCACGTTCGGCGGCATCGGATCGGACGCGATCTCCGAAGTGCCGGTCCGCGAGAAGGCGAACGCCACCTCCGGCTGGCGAGTCACCGCCTTCTCGACCTGGAACTGCATCGTCTGGGCCTGGTCGACGGAAATGCCGGGGATGCGGATCGCCTGGACCAGAATGTTGCCCTCGTCGAGCTGGGGCAGGAATTCCTGACCGAGCGTCGAGAAGCCGACGCCCGCCAGCAAGACGGCGCCGAGCGCCATCCCCATCGTCCTGCCCGGCCGGCGCATGGCCAGATCGAGCCTCGGTTCGTAGCGCCGGCGGAGCCAGCCGACGATGCGCCCTTCCTTCTCCTTGACCGGCCTGCTGAGAACGCAGGCGATCGCCGCCGGCACGAAGGTCAGCGAGAGGATGAAGGCGAACGCGAGTGCGATGATGACGGTGAGCGCCATCGGCTCGAACATCTTTCCCTCGATGCCGACAAAGGTGAGCAACGGCGCATAGACGAGGATGATGATCGCCTGACCATAGACCGATGGACGGATCATCTCCCGCGCGGAGGCCGCCACTGTGTCGAGCCGTTGCCGAAGCGGCAACGGGCCACTTGCTCCGTGCTGCGCCTCGGCGATGCGGCGCAACGCGTTCTCGACGATGATCACCGCACCGTCGACGATCAGCCCGAAATCGAGCGCGCCCAGGCTCATCAGGTTCGCCGAGACCCCCGCCCGCAGCATTCCAGCCGCGGTCAGCAGCATGGTGATGGGGATTACCAGAGCTGCGATCAGCGCCGCGCGAACATTGGCGAGCAGAAGGAACAACACGACGACGACGAGAAGCGCGCCCTCGACGAGGTTGCGCGCGACCGTGACGATCGTCGCGTTGACCAGGTCGGTCCGGTTCAGCACGGGCTTCACGATCACGTCGGTCGGAAGCGATCGTCCGATCGCCTGGAGCCGTGCCGCGACGGCGGTCGAAACCGTCCGGCTGTTCTCGCCGATCCGCATCACCGCGGTGCCCACCACCACCTCGCGGCCATTTTCCGATGCCGAACCCATGCGGGGTCCCTGGCCCATGCGGACGCTGGCGAGCTGGCTGAGCACGATCGGGATGCCCTCGCGTGTGGCGACGACGGTGCGGGCAAGCTCGTCGGCATTGCGGATCCGGCCGTCGGAGCGGACCGCCAGGCCTTCGCCGTTGCGGTTGACGATGCCCGCCCCGGCGCTGCTGTTGTTCCGTTCGAGCGCCCGGGCGAGCGCATCGAGCGAGAGCTTCATCGCCGCCATCCGCTGCACGTCCGGAACGACGAGATACTCCTTGGTGTAGCCGCCGAGCGAATCGATACCGGCGAGGCCTGACGTGCCCTTGAGCTGAGGCGTCACGATCCAGTCCTGGACGGTGCGCAGATAGGTCGCCTTGTCGGCCTCGCTGACGAGATGATCGCCCTCGGGGGTGATGTAGCTCCCGTCCTTCTGCAGCCCCGGTTCGCCATTCTGGTGATTGACCTCGTCGAGCTCGCGCATCTCGACGGTCCACATGAGGATATCGCCCAGGCCGGTGGCGATCGGCCCCATCTGTGGATAGGCTCCGTCCGGCAGGTCCTCCTCGGCCGCGCGCAGACGCTCGGCGACCTGCGAACGGGCAAAATAGATGTCCGTGCCTTGATCGAAGACGGCAGTCACCTGAGCGAAGCCGTTGCGGCTCAGCGAACGCGTGTGTTCGAGGCCCGGAATGCCCGCCAGGGCCGTTTCGATCGTGAACGCGACCTGCTTTTCGATCTGCTCCGGCGAAAGCGCAGGCGCCGCCACGTTCACCTGCACCTGGTTGTTGGTGATATCCGGCACGGCATCGATCGGCAGGCGCTGCAACGCCAGGGCGCCCAGGACCGACGCGATGGCGGTGAGCATGAGGACGAGCCAACGGCGCTCGACCGAGAAGGTCACGATATGACCGATCATCGCTCAATCCTCATGCCCGGCTTCGCCCTTGCCGAGTTCGGCCTTGAGCATGAAGCTGTTCGTGGATGCGACCCGCTCGGTTCCGGCAAGGCCGGACAGGACGACGACCTGTCCGCCCCTGGTGCGGCCGAGCGTAACCGGCGCCGCCCTGAACCCGCTGGCGGTCCGGACGAAGAGATGCGGCCGGTTCGCGATCATCTGCACGGCCGCGGACGGGACGGCCAGGATGCCCTCGCCGCCCGCCGGGAGCATGATCGCGGCATTCACATTCTCGCCTACGCGCCACTGGCCGGCGCGATTGTCGATGCCGGCGATCACCGGTACGAGGCGCGTGGCCTCGTCCAGCACGGGCGATACGAACGTGATCCTGGCCTCCTGACGCCGGCCGGATGCGCTCACCTCCACCCGATCGCCGGGGCGCACGCGGCCGGCATCCGCCGGCAGCAGCGACATGGCGATCGTCACCTTGGCCAGATTGGCGATGCGAAACAGCTCGGCGTCCGCCGCGACGGTCTGCCCGAGCGTCGCCGAGCGCGCGATCACCTGTCCCGAGATGGGCGCGCGCACCGTTATCCGGTTGAGCGCGCTGCCCACGCCGCCAGTGGCGGCGAGCTGCTGCCGTGCGAGCCGGAGCGCGATATCCGCCTCGGTGGCTGCCGTTCGAGCGGCGATCAGATCCTGTTCGGGCGATACGCGTTCGGCGAACAGCCGCCGTTCCCGGTGCAGATTGACATTGGCCAAGGCGGCCCGCGCCCGCGCGGCCTCGACCTCGGCCCTGAGCGATGCAGCCTCGCGGCTTTCGACCACCGCCAGCACGTCGCCCTTGCCGACCGATTGGCCAAGATTGCGGGTCAGCGACACGATGCGGCCGCCGATCGCCGCCGAAACGACCTGCACGCCCTCGGGATCACCTTCGACGGAGGCGCTGACCTCGATCGCGCCGGCCGCGCCGCCCACCGTCGGGCGGACGATCTCGATCCCCGCCGCCTGGATCTGTTCGCGTGTCAGGATCACCGTGCCGGCGATGGCCTGCTCTTGCGCGTCGTTCCGCCTTTTCACGGCTGTGTCGCGTTCGTCGGCGGCGCCGCAGGAGGTCAGCAGCGGCGCGAGGCTGAGCGGAACCAATATTCCGCGGACGATCTTCTTCATGGTTGGTCTTCCGTGCTGAGCGGCGCGCGGGCGGTGAGCCGCGCCAGGCGTGCCTCGGCGTCATGATGGGCTGCGAGCGCGTCGATCGCGGCCGCGCGCGTTTCGGCCAGCGTGCGTTCCGCCTCGATCAGGTCGAGCTGGCCGAACTTGCCTTCGCGATAGCCGATCCGTGCAATCCGAGCCGCCTCGGCGGCGGCGGCGAGCGCCGGGCCATTGGCGGTGCGCGCATTGGCCTCGGCATTGGCAAGATCCACCTCCGCCGAGGCGATCGCTTGCTGCGCCTCCAGCAGGGCCGCCCGGCGAGACGCCTCCGCCTGCTCCCGCCGGGCCCGCGCGGCATCGACGCCGGCACGGCCATTGTCGAACATGGGCAGCGGAACGCTCACGCCGAATACCGCCGCGACATCGTTGGTCGCCGCCAGCCGCCGCGCGCCGGCGCTGACCGTCACGTCGGGGATGCGCTGGCTGCGCGCGAGCCGAAGCTGCGCGCCCGCGGCGGCGAGATCGGCTTCGGCCAGGGCGAGCGCAAGCATTCCTTCGGCGCGCGCAGGCTCGCGCGGCCCGAGGCTGCCGAGCCGTTCGAACCAGCCGAGATCGATCGGCCCCGGCTCACGGCCGATCAGCCGGCCAAGAGTGCCGCGCGCGAGGATGAGGTCGCGCTCGGCGCGACCCGCGGCCGTTTCCGCGTTTGCGCGCGCCAGCCCGGCGCGCTGCTCCTCGATCGGCGAGGCCCGGCCGGCACGGATGCGAACCCGCGCCACGCGGAGCCCCTCATTCGCGATCTGCAGCTGATCCTGCGCAACGGCCCAATGGCGCTCCGCGGCCGCAAGCCTGTTGAATGCCTGAGTGACGCGAAGCACGAGCTCGGCCCGCGCCACGGCGGTTTCGAGCCGGACGCGGTTGACCTGGCTGTCGGCCACGGCGATCCGCGCGGATCTCTTGCCGCCGCGCTCGACCGGAAGCGCCAGACCGACGGTCGTCTCGGCGGCGTGGAAGCCGCGATAGCCGCCGCTGCCGACGACATTCTCGGTTTCGATGCTGATCGACGGGTTGGGGCGCAGCGCCGCCCCACGACGCTGCGCTTCGGCCGCGCGAACCCCCGCGGCAGCCGCTTCGAGATTTGGGGACGCGGCGCCCGCAAGTTCGAGGGCGCGCTGCAGCGTGAGGCCGATCTCCGCGGCTTTCTCAGGGACGGATTGCGCCTGCGCAGCCGGTGCGCAGACGGCTGCGGCCAGGGCGGCCGCAAGGATGCGATTCATGAACAACACTCCGGCGAGGACGTATCGGCCGGCGGCATGCCGGCGGCGAGACGGCCGTCAGCCGATCGGCGGTCGCACTGCGGGAAGGGAGGCGCTCGGGCTCGGCGCGAAGGTGCCACCGCGATGATGCATGGCGGATGTGCGCGATTCCGGCGCTGCGCCGAGTTCGATCGGCACGCTCACCTCATGCCCATGGCAGTTGGCATGATGATGCGGCGCAGCCTTGTCGGCGTCCGCCGGAACCTCGTCCGCATCGCCCGGGCTATGCCCCCAGGCAAGCACTCCCGCATCGCTCACCGGAAGCGCTTCGGCGGCATGGGCGATGCCGCCGCCGCAAAGCGAGGCGACGAGCAGAAGGCAGGCAAGGAGGGAAAGCAGCCGGCGCATGAAGCATGCCGGTCTAGCCGCCAATCGCCACCAGGGGAAGCGCCGCCCCTCCAGCAGCTCGACATTCTTGCTCCGGCTCGCCGCATCCGATAGCCTCGCCGGCAAGCACGGGCGCATGGCGCAACAGTGCAGGGCCGTCGTGCCGAGGGATTTCCGTTATTTCGGGATTCTGTTTGGAGAGAGATATGCCTGGCTTGCTCATCAAGGGCGGCACCGTGATCGACGGCACCGGTGCGCCATCCTTCCCTGCGGACGTGCGCGTATCCGGCAACAGGATCGCGGAGATCGGGGCGGACCTTCCCCTGCACGACGGCGAGCGGCTCGTGGACGCGCGCGGCTGCTACGTCACCCCCGGCTTCATCGAGAGCCATACCCATTATGATGCGACCATGTGGTGGCAGCCCGATCTCGACCCCCTGCCCGGTAACGGTACGACCACGGTCATCCTCGGCAATTGCGGCTTCACCGCCGCGCCGCTTTCGAAGGACAAGGCCGCTCAGCTCGAAATGGTGAAGATATTCTCCTTCTTCGAGGATATTCCGCTGAAGCCGTTCCTGCAGAACGTGCCGTGGGATTGGGAGACCTGGTCCGAATACAAGCGCTCGATGGAGCGCAACATCAAGCTTCCCACCAACCACGCCGCCTATGTCGGCCATATCGCGCTGCGCCTGGCCACGATGGGAATGGAGGCATGGGACCGCGCGGCGACGCCTGCGGAGATCGCGCGCATGGCCGAGCTGCTGGAAGACGCTCTCGCCGCCGGCGCGCTGGGGCTTTCGAGCAATCTCAGCGATCATGACGGGGACGATCGGCCGGTGCCGACGCTGCGGGCGGACGATGCCGAGTTCAGCGCGCTGTTCGACGTGCTGGAGCGCCATCCAGGCACCACCTATCAGCTGATCGTCGACGTGTTCATGCGGATGACCGGCCCGCAGGAACTGGAGCGGCTGGAACGCCTTGCCAAGGGGCGCAAGCTGCGCATGCAGATCGCGGGCGGCGTGCCATCGCTCGAATATCAGCGGCCGATGCGCGAGCAGATGCAGCCGCGCGTCGAGCGGATGCAGGCGGAAGGGTATGACCTTTGGCCGACGGCCGCCCATGTGTCGCCGACCAGCACGCTGAGCCTCACCAAGTCGCTGATCTTCGCACAGTCCAACGACTATGTCTGGCACGAGGTGGTGCTGGCGCCGACCCATGAGGAGAAGGCCGCGCTCCTTGCCGACCCCGAGTGGCGGGCACGGGCGCGGGAGAGCTGGGACACCAAGGCGTGGCCGCATTCGCCGATGAACAACCCGCAGGATCTGAACCTGATCGATTCCGAGAATGGGGTCGGCCCGGTCGGGATCACGCTCCAGCAGTTCGCCGAGGAGCGCGGGCTGCACCGGTCCGACGCGATGGCGCAGTGGATCCTCGAGAACGGCACCAAATCCACCGTTCACATGGCGCCCTTCCCCAAGGACGAGCAGCTGACCGCAAAGCTGATGCATGACCGGCAATCGATCGGAAACGTGTCCGATGCCGGCGCGCATCTCCAGATGCTGTGCGGCGGCGGCGAGAACATCCTGCTCTTCACCAAATATGTCGCGGGCGGGCTGATCTCGCTCGAGCAGGCGATCCATGTGCTGACCGGCAAGCTCGCGGGCTTCTTCGGGTTGAACGAAATCGGCGAGATCAAGGTCGGCAAGCGCGCCGACATCGTCGTCTTCAACCTCGACGAGATCGCCTATCGCCCGATGATCAAGGCCTTCGACGTCCCGGACGGCGAGGGCGGCACCACCTGGCGCTTCACCCGTCCGCCCGCGCCGATGCGGCTCACCCTGGTCAACGGCGTCGCGACCTTCGACGGCACGCGCTATACCGGGGCCACGCCGGGCGAATATCTCCCGCCGAAGCCGCCCGGAGCAACCGCGACGCTTCTCGAAGCCGCGGAGTGACCCGGCGAGGGACACTGCCGCCGGTCGGCATCTCCAACGGAGTGCCGACCGGCGGCTATCCTCCTCGCTGGCGCCGCTCTGCCGATGGCGGGTATCCGAACCGCCGCCGATAGGCGGCGGTGAAGGCGGACGCGTTGGTAAAGCCGACCTTGTAGCCCGCCTCCGCCACGCCGAGGCCATGATCGGTGATCAGCAGCCGCGCCATCGCCAGCCGCTGGTCGCGGACATAGCCGAACAACGTCGTTCCGAACGCTTTCCGGAAGCTGGCCTGCAGGCTGGCGACGTTGGTCCCGATCTGCCGTGCGAGATCGAGCGTGCGCGGCGGCTTCACCAACGCGGCATCGAGCAATTCCCGCGCCTGGACGGCGTGATCATAGCGGCGCCGCCCGATCTCGCCGACCAGCCGCGCCTGCTCGCCCATCAGCTGCGCGGTCTCGACGAGGAAGCGCAGCGCCAGGCTTTCCTGGAAAAGCGCGGCGAGCGGGCCGGCATAGGGATGATCGAGCGCCTCGACCGCCAGCCTCGTCAATGCGTCGGAGCGCGGCAGGTGACGGACATGGAAGCCTGGCTCCAGCAACGCCTGAAGGGCGCGTAGGCCGCCCGTCGAAACCGATCCACCGAATCGATCGAAGAAGTGCGGCCGGATGGTGAGCCCGAAAGCACGGTTGCGCTGATGTTTGCGATAGGTACGCCGGCACGGCAGCTTCTCGCCGAAGCCAACCACGGTGAGACGATGGCGCTCATGCGCGACCGGCGCATAGCCCGGCACCTCCATCGGCTCGGTGTCGCCGTCCAGGAGGATGCCGCAGGTCATCGAGCGCTCGATCTCGGCCTCCATCGCGCCGTCGGCCAGATATTCGATCTCGCGGCCGGCGATCAGAAGCCCCGGCTGCACCTCCGCGGCAGTGATCAAGCCTGGCGTCGTCCTGTCGCCGGTCCGCGCGAAGGCATCGCGCAGGATCACCATGTCGGTCGATCGGTGCGTTGCCTCATCCAACTGCCCGGAGGCGGGGGACGGCGCACGGCCTGGCGCCGGCGCGATCATCTCCTTCCGCTCCTCGTTCGGCGATTTTCCACGATAGTTTTCGATCCTTTCGCAACAGTTCGATCCATGGCGGCTCCTCTCTTGTTACGCTAATGCGAGGCGATCGCAACACTGAGAAGCGCGGCGGCGATGGACGGATGTGCGCTGCGCCTGCTCGGTGGACGAAGGGGGACGGGAATTCGATGTCGTTTCGATCGCTGCTGCTCATGAGTACCGCGCCGTTCGGCATGCTCGCTGCCGGCGTTGCGCATGCCGAAGAGGCCGACGTACCGGATGACATCGTTGTCACCGCCGACCGCACGGAGCGCACGTTGCGCCAGACCGCAGCCAGCGTCGCCGTCCTGCGCCAGGCGGACGTCGACAGCCTGGCCGGCGCCTACAGCACCGACGATGTGATCGGCCGCATTCCCAATCTCGTGTCGACCAGGCCGTCGAGCAGCGCCCCCGCCATCCGCGGCATCGATGGAACCGGGCCGGCGACGGGCGGCGACGCCTTTTTCGGCGGCACGCGTCCGCGCGTCAATTACCAGGTCGACAATCGCACATTGACCTTCAACGAATCCATCTATGTCGACGGTCTGCTGTGGGACATCCAGCAGATCGAGGTCTATCGCGGCGCGCAGTCGACCTTGCAGGGCCGTAATGCGATCGGAGGCGTGATCGCGGTGAAGACGGCCGACCCGACGTTTCGCTGGAGCGGCAAGGTCCGCGCCGTGGTCGGCGAGGATCATGTCCGGCAATATTCGGGCGCGATCGGCGGTCCGATCCTTTCCGACATGCTCGCGTTCCGGGTGGCGGCGGACTGGCGCACCGAGCGCTTCTATGTCGATTTCACGCCGTTCGTCGCGCGCGATGCCGGCCTGTCGGAGAGACTCAAGGGCATTGATCACCCGTCCCGCAGCCGGTCGCTCACGGTTCGCGGCAAGCTTCTGTTCACGCCTTCTCCCGATATTCGTGCGCTCGTCACCTTCTCCCACAGCGACGCCTATGGCCCGCAGTCCGGCGACGTCCTCAGGCCGTTCGAGGATCATGTTGCTGCCTATCCGCGCATGCCGCGCTTCCAAACGCGCGCCGATGTGCTGATCGCCGATACCGACTTCCGACTGGGTGAGCGGCTGTCGCTCGCGATTCTCGGAACGGCGACGGATTATCGCGTGCAGCGCTTCGCGGTTCTGGGCGACGGCAATGCGCTGATCAACGGGCGCGAATATACGGCCGAGCCGCGTATCCGCTTCGGCACGGCGGACGATCGGCTTTCAGGTTTCATAGCGGGCCTCGTCTACCGCGCGCACCAGGATGAGGAGATCGACCTGTTCGACGGCAGGTTCAAGGACCGTACCCGTACCAACGCCCTCTTCGGCGAGATCGTCTTCAGGGCCAGCCCGGCAGTCAGCGTGACGCTCGGGTCCCGCTACGAAGCGGAGGAGCGCGACCGGTCCGGCGGGGCCGGACCGTTCGTCATCGATTTCCACCGCACCTTCAAGGCCTTCCTGCCGCGCGCGACCGTCTCTCTCCAGGCGTCGCCAGCGGTGACGCTCGGCGCCACCATCGGACGCGGATACAATGCCGGCGGGGCGGGATTCAGCTTCGAATATCCTTTTCCCAGCTACGTCTATGGCAAGGAGACGGTGACGAACTACGAAGCTTTCGTCCGCTCCTCGCTTGCCGGCGGGAGGCTTTCCCTGCGGGGGAACATCTTTTTCAACGACTATCGCGGCCTTCAGCTGCCGTTCGACATCAATCCGGATCCGGCGATCTTTTCCTATGTGATCCGCAACGCCGGCCGGGCGACGACTTATGGTGCCGAAGTCGAGGCCCGCTATCATGCGCTGGACAGCCTCACGCTCTTCGCCAATGCCGGCCTGCTCAAGACCAGGGTGAATCGCTACGATGATCCGGCGATCGAAGGAAACGAACTGCCGCGTTCGCCGGCCTTCACGCTCAACGCCGGCTTCCAGCTGAGGCCGGTGCCGCCGCTCGAGCTCTCGTTCGACATCCGCTATACCGATGCCTATTATTCGGACGCGGTGAACCAGGCGCGCGGCAAGACCGATCCCTATACATTGGCGAATGCCCAGCTCAGCTGGCGCGCGGGCCCCGCGCGCATCTTCGTCGCGGCCTCCAACCTGTTCAACACCACCGACGTGCTGCAGCTCTCTCCCGGTATGGTCCGATCCGCCGATGTCGCGACCATTTCCCGGCCCCGGCGCGTGACCGGCGGCGTCGAGCTGAGCTTCTGACGCCCATGACGCGCGAGACGATCCGGCGCTGGTATCTCGTTCACAAATGGACGAGCATCGCCTGCACGGCGTTCCTGCTGATGTTCTGCCTTACCGGCCTGCCGCTGATCTTCCATCATGAGATCGACGCGCTCACGCGCGCGCCCAGGATGGCGGAGCATGTGACGGGGGCAGCGGATCTCGATGCCGTGACGCGGCATGCGCTGGCGCAGCAGCCCGGCTGGCACATGCGGTTCCTGAGTTTCGACGACGAAAAGCCGATCCTCTACGCGGCGATCGGCCCGACGCTGAAAGCCCGCGAGCATGAGGGCAAGCTGCTGCTCTACGATGCCCGCAGCGGCAACCCGATCGATGCGCCTCCCCTCGACGAAGGCGTGATGGCCTTCCTGCTCGATCTTCATTCTCAGCTCCTGCTCGGCATTCCGGGGCAGCTGTTCCTCGGCCTGGTGGGGCTGGTCTTCCTGGCGGCCCTCGTCTCCGGCGTCGTGGTCTATGCTCCCTTCATGCGCCGGCTGCCGTTCGGAACGGTGCGCAAGGATCGCAGCCGGCGCGTCAAGTGGCTCGACACGCACAACATGGTGGGGATCGTCACGCTCGGCTGGGTCGGCATCGTCGGCCTCACCGGCTTCATCATCACGATGAGCGTGCCGATCCAGGGCATCTGGCAGATGGACGAGCTCGCCGAGATGGCAGCGCCTTACGAGAACAGCGCGCCTCCGGCGAAGCTTGCTTCGGTCGACGCGGCCGTGGCCACCGTCCGGGCCGCCGTTCCCGATGCCCGGGTCAGCTTCATCGCCTGGCCCGGCACCGAGCTCAGCACCCGGCACCATTATATGATCGCGTTGGCCGGCAACACGCCGCTGACGGAACGGCTGATCAGCCCGGCGATGGTCGATGCCGGAACCGGCAGGCTCACCGACGTGCGCGGCATGCCCTGGTACGTCCAGATGCTGTTCCTATCGGTGCCGCTGCATTTCGGCGACTATGGCGGCATGCCGTTGAAGATCATCTGGGCGCTGCTCGACATCGCCGCCATCGTCGTGCTGGCGACGGGGCTCTATCTCTGGCTGGGCCGGCGGCGCGTGCCGATCGAGGAGCGGCTGGCCGAGCTACGGAGCGGCGGGACGATGGAGCGGGTGGAATGAAGGCGCGGCGCGCTGAGGGCCGATCCGGCGGGCGGATCTTCCGCTGGCCGGCGGCGATGGCGCTCGCCAACGCGATCGGCCTCGTCGCGGCCCTGGTGGGGGACGGATGGTATGACCTCCTCTCCTGGGCGACATTGGGGGCGACGATCGTGGTGATGCTGGCCGCCTGGCGCGGGTGGCGGGCCGCATGAAGGACCGGATCGAGAGCATCGCCGCGCTGGAAGCGGTGATCGGCGCGACGCCGCCGCCCGTGAACTTCAAGGTGATCGATCATCTCGACGCCCACGCGCTACGCTGGCTCACCGCCTCGCCGCTCATGTTCGCTGCCTTCGGCAACGGCAGCTCAATTGCCGTCACCTTGGGCGGCGGCGCGCCCGGCTTTTGCATCGCCGAAGCCGGGGGGCTCCGACTGCCGGTCGACATGCTCGATGATCCCGGCCTTGCGCGTTCCGGCATCGGCTTCGGCTCGCTGTGGCTCGCGCCGGGCATAGGCGAGACGCTGCGGATCAACGGACGCGTAGCGGACGTAGGCGATGGAGCAATCGCGATCGCGGTGGAGGAATGCTACGTCCATTGCGCCAAGGCGCTCATCCGATCCGATTTCTGGGCGGCCGCGCCTCTCGAAGCGATATCCGGCGACGCGGCCGATTTTGTCGCCGCCAGCCGCTTCATGGCCTTGGCGACCGTCGATCCGAGCGGCCGGACGGATCTCAGCCCGAAAGGCGATCCGGCAGGAAGCCTCGCGCGTATCGAGGACGGGCAGCTGTGGTTCGCCGATCGCCCGGGCAATCGCCGCGCGGACAGCTTCCGCAACATCCTCGCCCAGCCCCGCGTCGCGGCCGCGCTCCTCGTTCCCGGCTCGGATCAGCTCGCGCTCGTCAGCGGCAGCGCGCAATTGACCACCGACGCCGATGCCCGTGCCGCATTCCGCGTGCAGGAGAAGACGCCGCTGCTCGCGATCGGCGTCGGTGACGCCACGATCGCGCTTCGCCACAGCCCCGCTCTTGCACGCGCGCGGCTGTGGCCCTCGGGCGGGCGGCCGGACGGCATCGAGCCGGCGAAAATATTCGCCGCGCATGTCCGGCTCAACAAGGACAGGAGCCTCGCCGCGCGGGTTGCCGGAGCTGTCGTGTCGATCCCCGGGCTCCTGCGGCGCGGCCTCGAGAAGGACTATAAGTCCAACCTCTACTAGATTCCCCGGCGCGGCGACCGCCCTGCCCGTCCTCGGCGGGCGCAGGATTTCAGGTGACGATCGAAAGCTTCCTGCGCGCGCGAGAGGCGGCTTGCCCGGCCGCATTGGCAGGCCCCGCCTCGCGTTCGGGCGTCGTCGCCCTTGTCCGCTCCGCCGCTCCTCGCCCGTGGCCGAGCCCGAAGCGCTCGGCGATCGCGCGACGCGCCTCCGAATAGGCAGGCGCGACCATCGGATAATCCGGCCGGAGACCGAACTGCTCGCGATATTGCTGAGGCGTCAGCCCATGCGCGCGAAGGTGGCGCTTCAGGCTGCGGTAGGGCTTGCCGTCGATCAACGACAGAATGTGCTCGCGCGACGCGAGGCTCTTGCGGACCGACACGGCCGGCTCGCGCAGCGTGGCCGGCTGCGAGACGGGCGGATCGCCGGCGGCGATCGCCGCGATGGCAGCATGGGTCGAGGCGATGAAAGCCGGCAGCTCGCCCGGCTCGATTGCATTGTGCGTCACGAAGTTTGCAACCACGTCGACCGTAAGCGCGATCAGATCAGTGTCGTCTGCCATTCATTCCTCGTCGGTAGGCGGCCGTGCCGGCGGATCGGATGTGCGCCGCGGCCGAAGACAGGCATGCCGCTACAGCGGAAGCCGACAATTCTCAACAGGCGCGGCCCGGTTCCTGCCGAATAACGCCCCGGGGAGGCGCAGCGCGCGCCGGTGGCCCCATGAGCATCCGTCGTTCAGTCGATCAGCCGGGCCCCTCGTTCGAAGGTGAAGTAACGCCAGATCCACTGGAACATCACCATCGTGCGCCGCTCGAAGCCGATGAGCAGGTAAACATGGACGATCGCCCAGAGCAGCCAGGCGAGACGGCCCCTCATGCGATATCGGCCATAGGCGTAGACCGCCGCGTGACGCCCGATCACGGCCGTGTCCCCTCTGCTGCGGTAGCGGAAGGGCCGTGCCGCCGAGCGCGTCCGCAATTCGCGGCCAAGATGCTTGCCCTGTTGCTGCGCGACCTGGGCCAAGGCAGGCAGGGGCTGCCCGTCTTGGATGAACAGCGCCACATCGCCCAAGGCATAGATGCCCTGCCGTCCGATGACGGCCATGCTGGAGTCGACCGGAATGCGCCCGGCGCGATCATCCGTGCCGCCCAGCCATTGCGCGCCATCCGCCGCGCGGATGCCGGCACCCCAGACCACCGTGGCGGCGGCGACGCGCTCGCTCCCCAGCTGCACGCCCTCGTCGTCGATCTGCTGCACGGGACAGTTCAGGCGGACCTCAACTCCGAGCCTGCGCAACGCCTGTGCCGCATAGGCGCCGAGCTCGTCGGGAAAGGCCGCCAGCAGCCCGGGTCCGGCTTCGGCAAGGATCACCCTCGCCCGGCCGGGATCGATCCGCCGGAAATTGCCCTTCAGCGTATAGCGCGCGAGCTCGGCGATCGTGCCGGCCATCTCGACCCCGGTGGGTCCGCCGCCGACAACGACGAAGCTGAGCAGCGCATCGCGGCTTTCGGGATCGGCGGCGCGCTCGGCATCCTCGAACGCCTTCAGCAAACGGGCCCGGATGGATCTCGCGTCGCCGATCGTCTTCGGTGCGGGCGCACGCGCTTGCCATTCGGGATGGTCGAAATACGTGTAGGCGGAGCCGGTCGCGAGGATCAGCTGATCATATGGCAAGCTGTCTCCGTCCGCGAGCTTCACCTTGCGCTCGATCGGATCCACGCCGGTCACCTCCGCCAGCACGACGCTGACATTCCGCGCCTTGGCGAGAACGCGCCGGAGCGGAACGGCGATGTCGGCAGGCGACAGCGCAGCGGTGGAAACCTGGTACAGCAAAGGTTGGAACAGGTGATAGTTGCGCTTGTCGACCAGCGTCACGTCGACCTGCGCGCCCGCCAGGGCGCGTGCGCACGCCAGGCCTCCAAAGCCGCCCCCGACAATGACGATCCTGCGAGACGGGCCCCCCTCACCTGCTTCGCCGTGCTTCCCCATGACGCAGCGACCCTCCTTCATGAACCGACGTCCCGTGATGCCGGCCGTTCCGCTGCCACGGATGACACGATGGCGACGGTCGATCGACTATGGGGTGAACCATGCGCGGACCGAATATTTCCGGCGAGGACGGTTCACCGGCGCTTTTCTGCCCGATAACCGATACGCATCGGCGCGCAGCGGGCCGTTCCGGCAGCCGCCGCCGGATTCTCCCATACAAGGCCACCAATATAGATTGGCTGTCGGACACCATTGTTCATCGGGCCGGAACGGGCCGATCGACGACATGTTATCAGCCATCGCCGCGCCCGTGCCGCAGGCGCTTCGCGCCGCCTGCAACGTTCCGCGCGAAGATCTGCCCCTTTGCTGGAGATGGCGAGATGAACCTGCGTTTCCTCCTAGTCCCTGCGGCTGCGATCGCGGCCCTGCCGGCAGCGGCACAGACCTCGTCTCCCGTCGACTATGTGGCATCTGCAGGGGCCGCAGACCTCTTCGAGCGGCAATCCAGCCAGCTCGTGCTGCAGACCACCCGCGATCCGAAGGTCAGGTCGTTCGCCCAGATGATGATCAGCGATCACGGCAAGAGCACCGCCGAGGTGAAGGCGGCCGCAGCGAAGGATGGCGTGACCGCCCCTCCGCCCAAGCTCATGCCGGATCAGGAGCAGCAGATCGCCGCGCTTCGCTCGGCCTCCGGCGCAGCGCGGGACGCGGCCTATATCCGCCAGCAAAAGGTGGCGCACGACCAAGCGCTCGCGATCCATAGCGGCTACTCCCGATCGGGCACGTCGCCGGCCCTCCAGGTGAGCTGCCCCCTTCTGAGTGGTCCATCGACTGTTTTAGTCTGGACCATGAAGGAGAAGCAGAATGCCATCGAAGAAGCACAAGCCGGAGGAGATCATCGGCAAACTGCGTGAGGCGGAGATCGTGCTCGCGCATGGCGGCACGACGCCCGAGGCGTGCCGCCGGATTGGGGTCACGGAGCAGACCTACT
>Ga0180222_1001864_pt1 | contig 19515 bp, 19 predicted proteins | sample eDN5th37CKraftOP_FD_151336 | JGI IMG/M metagenome (GOLD analysis project Ga0180222, IMG submission 151336) | Enriched Organic Plus compost microbial communities from Emeryville, California, USA - eDNA 5th pass 37_C Kraft OP (version 2) (version 2) ... | reverse complement strand
ACCATCGGGGTGGAGGCGGCGGTGGTTGCGGCCGGTCTCGGCGCCTGCGCCATCGAAAAGCATTTCACGCTCGACCGCACGATGCCGGGCCCTGATCACCGCGCCAGCATCGAGCCCGCGGAACTTGCTGCTTTGGTGAGAGGCGTCAGGATCGCGAACAGCGTTCTCGGTGACGGCGTCAAGCGGGCGATGCCGTGCGAAGTCGAGAATCTGCCGTTGATCCGCAAGTCGCTGGTGGCGTCCGGGCATCTTGCAAAGGGGACACGCCTGGAGCGGCAGATGCTCGAAATCAAGCGGCCGGAAGGAGGAATCTCCCCGGTAGATATCGACAAGATTATCGGGATGACATTGCAGGTCGATCTCGAACCGGATCAGCCCATCACCTGGACGGCGCTGGCGTGAGCGCATCTTACGACGCGCTGGCGCCGCATTATCGCGACTATGCGCGAGGCAAGGCCGCCTATCTGCAGGCCGTGGATGATCTGATCTTGCAGCATCTTCCGGCCTCGCCGGAGAGGGTCTTGGATGTCGGCGCTGGCGACGGAGTGAGGGGCACCTCGCTCGCGCGCCGCATGGGCGCCAAGCATGTGGTCCTTGCCGAGCCCTCGCCGGAAATGATCAAGCTCTGTCGGGCTGCCGGAGCGGACGAGGTATGGCAATGCACCGCGCAGGAGCTGCCCGATTCCGCGGAGCGCTTCGATGTCATTCTGTCGTTGTGGAACGTGCTGGGCCACGTGCCCACGCCTGACGAACGCGCCGCGGCGCTGTCGCGCATGTCGAGACTGCTTGCTCCGGGCGGCCGGATTTTCATCGACGTGAACAATCGTCACAACGCTGCTGCCTACGGCGCGTGGCGGGTGGCGCTGCGGCGGCTGATCGATACGATCAAGCCGGATCCCGCGCGCGGCGATGTCTCCTTCGAATGGCGGGTGAATGGAAATGTCGTGCCGGGCATGGGACATCTCTTCACGCCGCAGGAAATGACGGAATTGCTGCAGGGTTGCGGTTTGCGGATCGTCCGGCGACTGACGGTCGATTACGCCACCGGCCGGGTCGCGGAATCGCCGTTCAAGGGGCAATTGCTTTTTATATTGGGGGGATAGCGGTGACGTGGGATCCTGTCTGGGAGCATATCTTTCGAACCAGGAACGAGTGGGGCCGATATCCGCCCGAAGAACTGGTGCGGTTTTTTGCCCGGACCTATTATCAGTGCCCCGACAGGTCGGCGGTCAAGGTTCTCGACATCGGCTGCGGCCCGGGCTCCGGCCCGAGCTGGTTTGTCGCCAAAGAGGGCTTTGATTTGTATGGGATCGACGCGTCGCCGACCGCGATCACGCGTGCGCAAGACAGGTTTGCTGCTGAAGGCCTGAAGGGCGATTTCCGCACCGGCGATCTTGCTGCCTTGCCTTATCCGGACCAGAGCTTCGATTGCGTGATCGATGTCGGCTGTCTGCAATGTAACACCGAAGCCGAAGTCTCCTTGCTGATATCCGAGATACGGCGGGTGCTGAAAGCTGGAGGAACGCATTTCTCGATCACCAGCGCGCAGGGCACCTGGGGCGACGGCATAGGTAAGCCCGTCGATTCGACGACGTTCACCGACATCGCAGAGGGCCCTTTTGCCAATATGGGCAAGAACAGATTTTCGGCGCGAGACGACCTGATGAGGCTCTATGCGGATTTCGAGCAGATCGAGCTGAACTATTCGATCCGGAGCATCGGTGGCGGGCCGCACGAGGTCCGAAACTGGGTCCTGAGCTGTCGAAAAGGGGCCTAGCGCGCCGTGCTGGCCGAGATGCTCTCCAAGTTCGTGATCCCCGAGACCGCGACCATTCGGGACGCGATGTCTGCCATCAACGACAACTTCAGAGAGGTTGTCCTCGTGCAGAATGGCGCCGGCGCGATCATCGGCGTCATCACTGATGGCGACATCCGCCGCGGCCTGCTGGCTGGCCTGTCGATGGAAGCATCAGCCGCATCGGTGATGAGCCGGAAATTCATCTCGGTGGGTCAGGGCGCCGCTCGGGCCGAGGTGATCGATCTGATGAAGGCGTTGCGAATTCGCCAACTGCCGATCATTACCTCTGCTGGCTCATTGCTCGGCATCCATTTCCTCGAAGAGATCATCACGCCTGCGACGGTCGACAACATTGCCGTGATCATGGCAGGGGGGCGGGGATCGCGGCTGCGGCCGATCACCGAAAAGTGCCCCAAGCCGATGGTGCCGGTGGCGGGACGTCCGATCCTGGAATGGATCGTCTTGCACCTCGTCGGCTCCGGAATCCGCCGGATATTCCTCGCGATCAATTATCTCGGACATATCGTTGAGGAGCATTTCGGCGATGGAACGCGATTCGGCTGCCGCATCGACTATCTGCGGGAGGACAAGGAGCTCGGAACGGGCGGCGCGCTCGGCTTGCTTCGGATTACCCCTGAGGAGCCGATCCTGGTGCTGAACGGCGACCAACTCACACGGATCGACGTGCAGCGTTTCATCGAGCGACATCGCGAATCCGGAGCCGCGGCGACGATGGCCGTCGGCAGCTACCAGCATGAAGTGCCGTTTGGGGTGGTTCATGAAGCAGGCGGATATGTGACGCATCTCGAGGAAAAGCCGTCTCTGACCATGCTCGTGAACCGCGGCATGTATGTGCTTGAGCCTTCCGTCTTGAGCGCCGTCCCCCCCGACACGTTCTTCCCGATTACCGAACTGTTCGAGCGGCTCATCCAGAGCGGACGTTCCGTTGCCGTCTATCTTTCGGATGAGGACTGGCTCGACGTGGCTCGTCCTGCCGATCTCAGAAAAGCGCACGGTCTTTCGTAGCAATGAGTGAAGACCTGGTTCAGGCAATTACCGAGACCCTCGGCGCATGTCTTGCGGACGCGAAGCGTCCTGTTGCGCTTCATGAGCCATGCTTCGAGGGGAATGAGTGGAAATATGTCAAGGATTGCCTCGATACCGGCTGGGTTTCATCAGTTGGCGCCTATGTCGACCGCTATGAGGTGGAGCTCGCGCGAGCAATGGATGTTGCGCGCGCCGTCGCGGTCGTCAACGGAACGGCGGCGCTCCACGTCTGCCTGCTGCTGGCCGGCGTCGAGCGAGACGATGAGGTGCTGCTGCCGGCGCTGAATTTCATTGCGAGCGCCAATGCCGTCAGCTACTGCGCAGCCGTTCCGCATTTCGTCGATATCGAAGAGGAAACGCTCGGCGTATCGGCTGAGCGCCTTCGCGTCTATCTCGCAGGCATCTCGGAGCGCCGGCAAGCTGGGTTGTTCAATCGGACCACAGGTCGCCGTATCCGCGTGCTGGTCGTCATGCATACGTTTGGGCATCCGTGCGATCTGGATGCTCTCAAAGCCGTCTGCGACGAATTTGATCTGCCGCTGATCGAAGACGCCGCGGAGGCGCTCGGAACGCAATACAAGGGCAGGCCGGTCGGCAGCTCGGGGCTTTTGTCGACGCTCAGCTTCAACGGCAACAAGATCGTGACAACCGGCGGCGGCGGAGCGATCTTAACTAACGACCTCGTCCTGGCGGACAAGGCCAAGCATCTGACGACGACGGCGCGCCGGCCGCACCGCTGGGAATTCATCCACGATGAGGTCGGTTTCAATTTTCGATTGCCCAATCTCAACGCGGCGCTGGGCTGTGCCCAGTTGGAACGGCTCGAAGAGGCCGTCGCCCGCAAGCGAGCCCTGGCGGATCGCTATCGGGCAGCGTTCGCCGGAATTTCGGGCGTGCGGTTCTTTACGGAGCCGTCGCACGGCGCAAGCAATTACTGGCTCAACACGCTGATCCTGGATCGGCCCTTCGCGCATCTTCGCGACAGCATCCTGGAGAGGACCAATGATGCCGGCCTGATCACCAGGCCGGCGTGGACATTGATGCACCGTCTGCCGATGTACGGAAGCTGTCCCAAGATGGATCTGCGCGTCTGCGAGGATTTGGCGTCGCGGATCATCAACATTCCGAGCAGCGCGTTTCTGGGCGGTCCGGCCGTTCGTCAGGGTCATAGCTCGCCGGTCTAGACGAACGTGCCTGACGGACACCCGAAGATCGTTGCGACCACGGCATTGCAATCGTTCTGGGGCAGCGACGAGCCCGATGCCTTCCTGGGACGATGGTGCCTGCTGTTTCCGTTGGATGTTGACCGACCGGCATTGGCCTCGCGCGTCCTCGATTATCCTTTCGCCAGTCGGCAGTCGCGGCTTGATGCATACCGCTATTGCATCGACCTCAAGGCGGCGCTGCTGACGGATTTCGTCGATATCCTCAATTCCTATCATCGGATCAGCCGCTCGGCGCGATATTGGAATGTGCTGCTATGCGGCTGGCTGCACCGCATGGTGATGACGGCCTATCACCATTTCCAGTGTCTGCAAGCCGCCCGTGCGAGCTTCGCGGACATCCGGATTTTTGGTCCGCGAGCGGAAAGCGTTGCGAGCCCTCCGACCAGCGGTGTTCTTTATCGCGAGCTGTGGGGCAGCTACCGACACCTTGCAATATTTTCCGACCTCGCCGACGCGTTGGCAATCCGATGCGAGCGGATTCAGTCATCCGAGCCGGATTTGCCTGCTAGTCCACTCCCCGATGTCGAGCGCGGCGGCGGTGCTTCGAGCGGAATCAGTCAGGGATTGAGGACGATCGGACGGGCTCTCGCCGGTCGCCTCGCCATGCACGCTGAAAGCGTTCTTTACAATGCCACACCGAATGCGCAGGAAGCGCTTTGGCTAGCCGCTTCGAGCGGATTCCGGATCGCCCGGTTGCCGCTCAGGCGGATGTCGGACATTCAATGGCCGCAGATCGACACGGCGTGGCGCGAGAACCTCGCCTCAGACTTGCGCAAGCGCACGTGCCAATCCGGATTTCCTGCCGCTCTTGCGACAGTCTTGTCCCGCACTCTGCCGATTTCCCTGCTCGAGGGCTTCGGTGTGCTTCGCGATTACGTCTCGACGTGCTTTCCTCCAAACACCCGCGCCATCGTGAGCGGCACGGCTTGGCTCGGAGATGATGCATTCTCGCTCTGGGCCGCTGAACGAAGCGAGCAGGGCGCCCGCCTGATCAGTGCCCAACATGGCGGCAGCTACGGCATTCGGGAAATGCTCAGCGGTTCGGAGCTCGTTGAAGCGGAGATCGTGGACAAATTTTTGTCCTGGGGGCAGGATATTGCCGTCGGCACGAATACGTCGGCGGTTCCGATGCTGCCGCATTTCTATGTGCGCCGGCGTTCTCCAGGCAGCAGCAGCCGCTTGCTCTATCTCGCCGGTACCGGCGGCCTATTGTTGCCTTACGGATTCATGAGCGCGGTCGATGGCCCAGACGCGATCGACTATATCGATCGTCAACGGGCATTCTTCACCGCGCTGCCGGACCGGATTTCGCGCGATTTTCTGATTCGTCCGCATCCGTTGCACTTCGGCTGGTTCGAGAAGGACCGCTTTCGGAAATGGTTTCCGGACATCGACTTTGACGATTATTCCGCTGACCTCCTGCAGCGGCTGCGGGAGGCGAAGCTCGTGGTGGCCGACAACATGAACACGAGCTATCTGCAGGCAATCGGCAGCAATGTGCCGACCATTTTGGTATGGGATCGGGACAGATGGAGCTTGAATGCCAAGGCCGAACGAAACTTCGATCGGCTCCGCGATGCTGGCGTGCTCTATGACGATCCGGCTGCGGCGGCCAGGGCCATGACGGAGATTGCCGCCGACCCGGTTGCCTGGTGGACATCCAAGCCGGTCGCGGATGCCATCGGCAATTTTATCCGATGCTACTTTCAGATTGATGGCGGCTGGCTCAAGCCATGGCGAGAGCAGCTGAAGGCTTGAGCCGCTGTGCCCGTAAGTCGATGAAATCGACCATCAAGCATGGCCTGCTATGGCTCACGCGCGGGCAGCTGATGAATTATGCCGCTGCGGTCCATGGGCAGCCGACGCCGTATCCCGCCGCTGGTCCGGGCCGCCACCTCGATGTCCGTCCGAGTGATACGTTCATCGTCAGCTATCCGCGGTCCGGCAATACCTGGCTGCGATTCCTGATTGCCAATCTGGTCCATCGCACGGCAACCGTCGATTATTCGAACATCGAAACGCTGGTGCCGGACATCTACGTTTCCTCGGAACTCGCGCTGCGCGCCATGCCGGACCCGCGAATTCTCAAGAGCCATGAAGCGTTCGATCCGAGATATCGCCGGGTCATCTACGTGGTGAGGGATCCGCGTGAAGTCATCGTCTCTCAGTTTACGACGCTGCGGCGGGTGCGCGGCGATCTGGTGGGGGAATCTTTCGAAGCATTCGTCGACCGGCAGATCGCCGGGGAGTTCGACGCCTGGTTCGGAAGCTGGTCCGCGAACGTGAACAGCTGGATCCACCACGACACGGCGGACCTCGATTTTCTGCTGGTGAGATATGAGGACATCCGCCGCGACGCGGTGACGGTTGCCAGGCAGATCGCGTCGTTCCTCGGTATAACACGCACGGATGGCGAGCTGCGTGAGGCGGTGGCGAATTCCTCGCGCGGGCGAATGACAGAACTATACGACCGCTCAAGCGCAGGGCTGAAGCAAGCGGTCGGCGACGCGAATGCCGGCCACCTGCAACCGAGCGAACAGGCCGGCCAGCCGGCGATGACGCCTCAGATCGAGGCGCGGATCCGCGCCCGCTATGGCGCATCGATGGCGGCATTGGGTTACTGATCGATGGGCTCGCTGAGCCGGTCACTGCTGCGCACGATGTTCGGCTTGGCCCGCTTGCGCGTCGGTTTCAGCCAAGCCGGACAGTCATTCGAGCATGTCCTGCATCGTGTCGGCATCCGCTGGCGGACGCTGTGGACCATGGTGCGGTATGGCCATTTCTTCGAACGCATCGGCGACAATACGGTTTTCGTCGGAGTTCCCAAATTCGATCCGGGATTCAATGCACCGCTGATCGTTGCTCTCGGCGACGGTGTGACGCTCTATGCTGGCGTCAGCATCCGCGGTTACGGCCGGCTTACCATCGGCGACCAATCCAGCATCAATTCCGGCGTGATCTTCGGCCTCACCTGCGATCTCACGCTGGGGCGAAACGTGCTGGTGGCGGACCATGTCTCGTTCCGGACCGCCGATCATGAATTCGCCGACCTCGACCGGCCGATCGGCGACCAGGGCGAACGGCGCGGCAGCATCGTCGTGGAGGACGATGTCTGGATCGGCAGCAATGTGACGGTCCTGCGAGGCGTGCGGATCGGCCGCGGTGCCATCGTCGGCGCCAATGCCGTGGTCAACCGGGATGTGCCTGATTATGCGATCGTCGGCGGCGTGCCGGCAAAGATCATCGGCAGCCGACTGGATGGCGCGTCGGCGGCCGCCAAACAGGTCCCATCGGCAACGTCATGAACATCGCCATCTGGTGGGAGCAGGAATCCTGGGGCGGCGTGGACGCGCATCTCGCGGCGCTGCTCGGCGCCTGGCCGGGCCATGACAGCTTCACGATCTTCCACAATGTGTCCAATCCGGGTGTCCAGCGGATCGGGGCAGCCATCAGCGCCCGCGGTGTGAGGGCGATCCCTGTGCCGGAGTGGCGGACGGCGAAGACCGGATTGCTCCGCAGGCTGGTGGATTACGTCCTGCTGCCGCTGCGGTTCTGGCGATGGATAGGCCGGGCGCAGCATGTCCTCGCGCGCCACGGGCCGTTCGATGCCGTGATTGCCGACAATGGCAGCTATCCGGGAGCCTGGACCTGCCTCGCGGCGCTATGCGCGGCGCAGCGGTTGGGAATCGGCAAGCGGTTGCTGCTGGTTCATCACGCGGCGGCTCCCTTCTCGATCGGGCGCGGATTGTTCGAACGAGCCGTGGACCGCGGCGTCCAGAACTGGGCGACGGATCTCGTCACGGTCTCGCGCGCCACGCGTGAGACGCTTGTCAGGCTGCGCTTCTTCGATACCGAACGGAACCCGATCCGCGTCATCCATAACGGTATCCGCATCGCTGCGGGAGCAACCGCCGCGAACGGTTTGCGGCAAGGTTGGGGAATTGCCGATGGTGAAACCGTCCTTGGCATGATGGGACGGATCGAGCGTTACAAGGGCCATGAAGACGTTCTGCTGGCCATGGCGGAACTGCCTGAAGACCTGCGCAGCCGGATGCGCCTGGTGATCGTGGGCGAGGGGCCGGAGGAGGAGAAGGCGCGATTGCGGCAGGTCGCAGAGCGGCTCGGCCTTGGCGATCGAATCCTGCTCACCGGCTATATTGCGGCAGACTCGAGCGCCATCGCGCGGAATTTCGATCTTCTCATCATGGCCACCAAGGATTTCGAGGGGTTCGGCCTTGCTGCGGCCGAGGCCATGGCGGCCGGGACGCCGGTGCTGGCGACAGCGGTTGGCGGCGTGATGGAGTTCCTCAACCACGATGTCGCGCTGCTGGTGCCGCCCGAATCCCCTTCCGAGATCGCCGAGGCGCTCGAAGCCTATATGCGCGATCCGCAAGCCGCGCTTGACCGGGCGCAACAGGCGCGCCGGCACATCGCCAAATTCAGCGACGTGGTGATGGCACGCCGCTTCCACAGGCTGCTTTCGCTATGACCGAGACGACGGGCCTCAGGCTCAATATCGGCGCTGGCACCGATATCCTGCCGGGCTGGATCAACCATGACGTGGCGCCGCTGCACGGAATCGACTGCGTGCACGATCTCAATGTCCGGCCCTGGCCGTGGGACTCCGGCAGCGTATCGGAGATCAAGATCTACGACGTGCTCGAGCATCTCGATGAGCTCATCCCCTCGATCGAGGAAATCTGGCGCATCCTGGCGCCGGGAGGCATCTGCCGCATCAGCGTGCCGTACTGGAACAGCTGGTGTGCCGCCGCCGACCCCACGCACAAGCGTGCTTTCCACGAGATCACATTCCACTTCTTCGACCCGTCATCGCCCTATTGCCAGTCTCGGCCCTACTATTCGAAGGCGCGGTTCTCGATCGTCGAGGAAGCCTTCATCCTGGCGCCGTTCAATCCCTATCTGCTCATTCCCGGCCTCCGCGAGATCGCGGTGAAGGGACGGATCGGCAAGAAGCTGGTCGGGATCGTCGGCAACTATTTCATCTCCAATCTGATCCAGGACCTTCGGGTCACCTTGCGCAAGGCGTGAGACATGTCCGTGCCACCCAAGCTCGCTCGCGCCTTTGCCGGAAAGACCGTGCTGGTCACCGGCCATACCGGCTTCAAAGGCTCGTGGCTCACAGCGTGGCTGCAACGGCTTGGCGCGCGCGTGACCGGCCTCTCGCTGGACATTCCCACCAAGCCGTCGCATTTCGAGGAACTGGGAATCGCGCCCGAGATCGATGATCGTCGTGTCGACATTCGCAGCGGGAAGGACGTAGCCGGTGTGATCGGGGAGGTGCGGCCGGACATCGTGTTTCATCTGGCGGCGCAATCACTGGTGCGGCGGTCCTATCGCTCGCCGCTGGAATCGTTCGAGACCAATGCGCTGGGCACGGCAAATGTGCTGGAGGCCTTGCGCCTCGCGCAGCGCCCCTGCATCGCGGTGCTGATCACCAGCGACAAGTGCTACGACAATGTCGAATGGGTCTGGGGCTATCGCGAGACCGACCGCCTCGGAGGCAAGGATCCCTACAGCGGCTCGAAGGGCGCCGCCGAGCTCGTGATCCGCAGCTATTGGGCGTCGTATTTCAATGCATCCGACTCGCCGGTGCGCATTGCGGTCGGCCGCGCCGGCAACGTGATCGGCGGCGGCGACTGGGCCGAGGACCGCATCGTGCCCGATTGCATCCGCGCCTGGGCGCAGGGCCGGCCGGTCGAAGTGCGCAACCCGCATGCGACGCGTCCCTGGCAGCACGTGCTGGAGCCGCTCTCCGGTTATCTCTGGCTGGCGGCCATGTTGCTGCAGCAGCGGGAGCTGAATGGCGAGGCCTTCAATTTCGGCCCGTCGCTGCTGGAGGATCATCCGGTCAGCGACGTGATTGCCGCGCTGGCGCGGACATGGTCCGGGCAGGCGGATCACTGTGTCGTCGGAGCGCCCGCCGGCTCCGCCGAAGCCGGCCTGCTGAAGCTCAACTGCGACAAGGCCTTCGCCCGGCTCCAATGGCGGGCAACACTCGCATTCGACGAGATGATCGCGCTCACCGGCGAATGGTATGACGCATATTATCGCAAGGATCGGAGTCAATCCGTGCTGGCGCTGACCGCGGCACAGATCGACCGTTACCAGGACCTGGCGCGCTCGCGCGGTCTGACTTGGGCATGCGATTAGACGCCGTCCGCCTCACGCCGCTCAGCATCGTCCCCGTTCCGGCGGGCGATGTGATGCATGCGATGCGCCGCAGCAGCCCCGGCTTTGTCGATTTCGGCGAGGCCTATTTCTCCTGCGTGCAGTCGGGCGCGCTCAAAGCGTGGAAGCGTCATCAACGCATGACATTGAATCTGGTCGTGCCAATCGGCTGCGTGAGCTTCGCGGTCATCGACGGCGAGAGCGGTCTTGGCCGGCGCTACGAGCTTGGTCCGGCTTCCTACGGCCGGCTGACGGTGCCGCCTGGCCTGTGGGTCGGCTTCAAGGGCGTAGCGCCGGAATTGAGCATGATCCTCAATATCGCCGATCTGGAGCACGATCCCGGCGAGGAAGACCGTGCCGCGGCGGATCGCTTCGCGTTCGACTGGAACGCACCCTGCTGGCCGGCAGGGCCCGACCAAAGGATCGCACCGTGACTCAATCACCGACCTTGGCTTCCTTCATGCGCTACGTGGCGGAGTACCAGCCGTTTCCGTGGGAGAATGCCGAGGAAGACGCCTTCCAGGCGGCGGATGTGAGGGGCAAGCATTCGCTGCTGGTCAGCCTGATCCGGTTCTGGAAGGTCGTCTCCGCGCTCAAGGAGCACTGCCCGGATTCCCGGACCATCGTCGATGTCGGCCCCTATCCCGGAACGATGATCAAGCTGTTGCGGCATTTCTTTCCGCAGGATTTCACCTATTGGGGCGTGGGGCTCGGCTTTTCGCCGGAATATCGCGCGGAAATGGCGCGGCTGGGCGGACAGTGCTTCGAGACAGAGCTCGATCCGGACTTTGGCGCGGCCTCGGTGACGCGCGACTGGCCGATCGAGAATGCGGATTGCGTGCTCCTGCTCGACGTGATCGAGCATCTGACCAATCCGATCCCGTGCCTCGACGCGATCAACCGCGCCTTGCGGCTTGGCGGCAAGCTGATCGTGACGACGGATAACGTCACCGCATTCGCCAATGTCTATCAGATGGCGCGTCGCGGACAGAGCCCGAACGTGCATCCGCTGCGCTCGAGCCTGTTCTACCGCGGCGACTGGCGCCCGCATTTCCGGGAGTTCTCGCGCGATGAACTGGCCTTCTACTTGAAATATTCCGGCTTCTCGGTGACGAGGCATGAATATTTCGAGCGGCGGCAAGGCGACTATTCTGTCGATTCACAGGGGCAGGTGCAGGCGCGCAACCGTTATGCCGGGCTGCGCGGACTTGTTCAGTCGACTTGTCTCAGACTGGCTCCTCACCTGCGGGATCATCAGATCGTGGTCGCGGAGAAGATCGGTGATTTTGACAGCGTCACGCGCGATCGCATTCAGCCGACCACGTCCAAGGCGGAGTGGCTCCGCATGCGTGCGCAAAGCGGGCTGTAGGGACAAGGACAAAGCTCGATGAAAGTCGTCATCCTGGCCGGAGGGTTCGGAACGCGCATCGCCGATGTCGATAATACGATACCCAAGCCGATGGTGCCGATCGGGGGACTGCCGATCCTGTGGCATATCATGAATCACTACGCGAAATTCGGGCACAAGGATTTCTATCTGGCCCTCGGATATAAGGCCGAGGTCATCAAGACGTACTTCCTGAACTATCGGATGCTCGGCAGCAATTTCACCATTGACCTCTCCAGCGGTGCTGTCGAGCAGATTGCTGCGCCGGCTGTCGATTGGCGCGTGACCTTGATCGACACCGGGCTGTCGACGATGACGGGAGGACGGCTGCGGCGGGTCGCTCCCTATCTCAACGGCGAGCCGTTTCTGTTGACCTACGGCGACGGTGTTGCCGACATCAATATCGACCGGCTGGTGGAACATCACCGCGGCAGCGGAAAGGAAGTGACCGTCACTGCGGTGCGTCCGGTCGCCCGGTTCGGCGAGTTGTCCCTGGAGGGCTCGCTGGTCACCGAATTTCGCGAGAAGCCGCATGTCAATTCGGGCTGGATCAATGGCGGTTTTTTCGTCTGCGAGAACAGATTCCTGAACCGGATTACCGACGACGACACCGTATTGGAGAAGGAGCCGCTGGAGACCGCCGCGGGCGCGCGCGAACTCAATGCATATCGTCACGACGGCTTCTGGCAATGCATGGACACCAAGCGGGACAAGGACCACCTCGAGGCGCTTTGGGCGACCGGTCGGGCGCCCTGGCTGTAGCGCGCAGGAAAGCTTGCCGATCATGCATGACTTGATGAAAGCGATCGCGGCTTTTCGGACCCGCGGTTTAGCCGCGCCTGCCTATATAGCGGCTGCGCTGCTGCGCCGGATCAAGGTCAAGCGCACGATGCACGCCATCGCCAACGCGGCTGACAATCGGACGGTTTTTTCGCTGATTTACAGGAACCAGTGGTGGGACGCGGGAGGGGAATCGGTTAGCGGCCCCGGCTCGACCATGGCCTTCACCGAGACATTCCGATCCCGCTTCGAGGAGCTCCTCGCGGATAAGCGCATCACTATTCTGTTCGATGCACCTTGCGGCGACTGGAACTGGATGAGGCATGTCCGTTTTCCAGAGAACATGCGATATATCGGCGGCGACATTGTCCCCGATCTTGTCTCTCGCCTGCGCGAGCAATTCGACGGGCCGCAGCGCTCATTCCGCATTTTTGACATCACGACGGACGAATTTCCCAAGGCTGATCTGTGGCTGTGCCGCGACTGCCTCGCGCATCTGAGCTTTCGCGACATCCGGCGGGCGCTGGCGAATTTCTGCAGGTCGCAGATTCGCTATGCGGCGATCTCGAGTTACATCATCGACGGTGCTAACAGCGACATTGCCTCGGGCGGATTTCGCGAGCTCGATCTGACCAGAGCGCCATTCCACTTTCCGCCTCCCGAATTCGCGATCAATGACTGGCCCGATTCCGAGAATATCCGGAAGGTCGGATTGTGGCGGCGCGAGCAGATTGCCGATGTTCTGGCCCGTGCCGGCAGCCCGGCTGGCTGATGTCTTGTCCCGCCTTATAGGCATCGAATGAACGATTCGGCGCGATTTATCCGACTCTCCAAAGCGAGCCTCGGCGATGCCGAGAGCAAGGCGGTCTTGCGACCCCTGCAGAACGCCTTTCTCGGCATGGGCGCCGAGGTGAAGGCGTTCGAGAGCGAGCTCACGGCTTATCTGGGCCGCCCGGTGGCCTGCGTGGCGAATGGCACAGCGGCGCTGCATCTCGCGCTGCAGGGTTGCGGCATCGGTCCCGGCGATGAGGTGCTGGTGCCGTCGCTGACCTATGTCGCCTCGTTCCAGGCGATCGCTGCAACCGGCGCGAAGCCGATTGCCTGCGACATCCGCGAGGACACTTGCACGCTGGACGCACGCGACGCCGAGAGGCGCGTGACGGCACGGACGCGGGCGGTGATGCCGGTGCTCTATGCCGGCGCCCCCGGTACGCTCGACGAGGTCTATGCGCTGGCGGGCCGGCATGGCCTGCGGGTGGTGGAGGATGCGGCGCACGCCTTCGGCTCGATGACCGGCAACCGGCTGGTCGGCGCCGGCGGCGACATCGCCTGTTTCAGCTTCGACGGCGTGAAGAACATTACCTCGGGGGAGGGCGGCTGCGTCGTCACCGACGATGCGGCGGTGCTGACACGGGTCCAGGATGCCCGCTTGCTGGGCGTCGAGAAGGACAGTGCCGCGCGCTTTGCGGGGCAGCGCAGCTGGGACTTCGACGTGACCGCGCAGGGCTGGCGCTATCACATGAGCGACATCATGGCCGCGCTCGGCCGCGCCCAGCTTGCCCGCCGGCAGGAACTGGCCGAACGGCGCCAGGAGCTGGCGCGGCTCTATCTGGCCGAGCTTCGCGGCGAGGCGCGTGTGAAGCCGGTACTGGCCTCGGTGGAGGGCGTGATCCCGCACATCTTCCCGGTGCGGATCATCGGTCTTGCCGACCGCGACGGCCTGCGCCGGCGGCTGCGCCAAGAGGGGATCGAAACCGGTGTGCACTATCGGCCGAACCATACGCTGAGCTATTTCGCGCAACCCGATGCGCCGGCCTTGCCGGTGACCGAGCGGGTCTACCCCGAGCTGTTGACGCTGCCGCTGCATCCCGATCTGTCGGATGACGACGTGCTGCTGGTCTGTGCCGCCTTGCGATCCGCCTTGTCCTGATCCGTGAGCCCGCGCGTTTCCGTCATCATGAACGGCTTCAACGTCGCGCCCTATGTCGGCGCGGCGATCGAGTCGGTCCTGGCCCAGACCTTCACGGATTGGGAGATCGTGTTCTGGGACAATCGTTCGACCGATGACACGGCTGCGATCGTCCGGCGCTATGCCGATCCGCGGCTGCGCTATATGTTGGCGCCGTCGTTCACGCCGCTCGGAGAGGCGCGCAATCTCGCCATCCGCCAATCGAGCGGCGCGTTCATCGCTTTCCTCGATTGCGACGATCTGTGGCTGCCGGAAAAGCTTGAACGGCAGTTGCCGCTGTTCGACGATCCGGAGGTCGGCCTCGTCTACAGCGATACGATCTTCTTCAACGATCGCGGCGACGAGAAGCGGTCCTATGGCGGCGTTCTGCCCGGACGCGGACGCTGCTTCCGGCAGCTGCTCGGGCGCTATTTCCTGTCGATGGAGACGGTGGTGCTGCGGCGCGCCGCGCTCGAGGCGCAGGACGAGTGGTTCGATCCCCGCTTCAACATGATCGAGGAGGCGGACCTGTTCCGCCGCATCGCGCATGATTGGAAGATCGATGGCGTGCCCGACGCGCTGGCGCGCTGGCGCGTGCATGCCAGCAGTTGGACGTTCAAGCATCCGGACCTGCTCCGGAAAGAGACGCTGCAGATGCTCGACCGCTACCGGGTGCGCTATCCCGGTTTCGATCGTACCTATGCGGCCGAGATCGCCGAGCTGATGAATGTCGTGGCGCTGGCCGAAGCGCGCAATGCTTGGCTCAAGGGCGAGAAAGGACCGCTGGTGCGGCATTTCATGCACAAGGCCGGCCTGAAGCCGCGCCTGATGGCGCTCGCGATCGCGCTGTGGCCGGCGTCTTGCGCGGCGCAGGCTCTACGGCTCCGCGGCGACGTCTTGCCTGACGAGATGCTCGGCAAGAGGGCGTGATGCAGGTCAATTCGGGACTGCGATCGATCCTGGCGCTGCCGCTGTTCTATCGGCTGGTCAATGTCGTTTTCACCAACCGGAAATTCCGCCGCTGGTTCATCGACGAAGTCCTCGCGGTGAGAAATGGGCAGACGCTGGTCGATCTCGGCTGCGGTCCGGCCGATATCCTCGACGAGCTCGATGCCGGCATCCGCTATATCGGGCTCGATATCAGCGAGGCCTATATCGATTCGGCGCGGCAGCGGCATGGTGCGCGCGGCCTTTTCGTCGCCGGGACTGTCGAGACCTGGCGGCAGGACTCTCGAATCCGCGACGCGGACGCGGTGCTCGCCTACGGTCTGTTCCATCACGTCGATGATGGGGAGGCGCAGGAGATCCTGAGATTCGCGCGCGACATTCTGCGGCCGGGCGGCCGCCTCGTGTTTCTGGAGCCGTGTCTGTTGCTGTGGCAGTCACGCCTCTCTGTTTTCATGATGGCGCAGGACCGCGGCAAGAACGTGCGGACCGAACAGCAATGGAAGGACCTGGTGAAGTGCGTTTTCCCGAACGCGACGACCAACGTGGTGACGAACGCAAACCGTCTCGGTTACACGCACATCATCGCGGAATGCCGGAAAGAGGCCTGATCGATGAGCGCGGGTGAGAACGCCATGATGTCGGAGACGCCTGGCGGTCTGGTGAAGCCGGCTGCGCGGCGCACCGACCTGTGGATGCTCGGCGCGGCGCTCTGCCTCGTCTTTTTCCTGCAATGGGGCACGGGTCTCGTCAGCGACGACTACGGGCACATCTGGGAGGCGCTGGACTGGCGCTTCGTCGAACACTGGTGGCCGAAGGAATACGCATCCGTGCCGGTCCTCCACTATACGCAGGGCTTGGTGTTCTTCCTGCTGGGCGACAGGCCGTGGGCTTACGATCTCGTCAAGACGCTCTATACCGGCGCCGCCGTCTACGGCGTGAGCCGGTTCTTCGCGCTGTTCTGCTCCGCGAACCGGGCGCTGGTGTTCGCGTTCCTGTTCGTGTTCTTCCCGCTGCACGATGCGGCGGACTACTCGCTGACGATGTTCTACATCCTCGAGTCGTTCGCGTTCTATCTGTTTGCCTACGCGCTCGGTGCGCGGGAGAGGCTCGGGCTCGCGGTCGTGTTTGCGCTGCTGGGCTCCTTCGCGAGCTACGGCTCGTCGCCGGTCGCCTTCGGGCTGACGCTACTGGCCTATCTGCAGAAGCAGCGGAAGCTGGCATGGGCGCTGCTCGTGCCCAACCTCATTTATGTCGCTTACTATTTGATATCGTCGCTCGTCTTCAGGGTCGGAACGCAGCGCTTGATCGGCGAGATGACGATTCCGGCGCTGGCAAAGAGCTTCATGCTGGAGATCGCCACCTTCGTCGATGCGACGTTCGGCCCGTCGGCCTGGGCGAAGTTCTTCTATTCCATCGCCAGTTTGGACGGTCTTGGCCTCGCTGTCGCGGCTGCGGCATCGCTCGCAGCCATTGTCTGCTTCGCGAAAGATCCACGCGTTCCAGCCGCGCCGGGAATCGCGCGCGACCTGCTGCTGTCGTGTGCCGTCATCATCGTCCTGTCGTTCGGGATGTTCAGCCTGACCGGCCTTTATCCGTACATTGCCTTCAATCTCGGCAACAGGATCATGGTCTATGGCAGCTTTCTCCTGATCTGCGGCTTTGCGACCTTGCGCATGCCGCGCCTGCTGGAGCAGAGCGCGCTGGTCGTGACGCTCTTCGCCATTGTCGGGCTTTCGGTTCATTGGAAGCAATGGGATCGCGAGATCGACCGCGTGGCGACGAATATCCTCAATAACCAGGCGCTCCGCACGTTGCCGCCGGATGCTAAGCTGTTCGTGTCGCATGACCAGTTCAGCCGGCTCGGTCCGTTCGCGCATATCGAGTTCTTTAGTCCGAGCTACGTGGTCAAGGCATTCTTCGATCTGAAAATGCGGCCGGCGCCGTTCTATCCGATATCGTTCAACCGCCGGCTGAAGCTCGAGAATGGCGAGCTCCGCGACATGAAATACGGATATAACTTTCCCGTAGGGCAGGAAATCTGGCTCTACAACTCACAAGACAATGTGCTGGAGCGCGTGCCCGTGACGGACATTCAGAAGAGGCTGGATGCCTTGCCGGACGAGAACCGGCACTGGGTGCAGATGATCGAGACTCCCTGGTTCAAGGACCTGATCAGCCGCTTCGTGCCGAGGCTGCGCTACGCGCTCTAGAAGCTCAGCGCGACCAGAACGACGCGATGGCATTCGCCACAGTCTGAATGTCGGCCTCGCTCAGATGCTCTCCCATCGGAATGCTGAGCAGCTCGTCGTGAAGAGCGTCCGACGCCGTTTGCTGCCCGAGCGTGCGATAGGCCGCCATCGCCGGCAAGGCGATCGGGTAATGGATTCCGGTCTGGATACCGTGGGCGTTCAGATGGGCCTGAAGCGCATCGCGCCGCCGCGTGCGGACGACATACAGATGAAAGACATGCCGCGCCCAGGGACGCGTCTGCGGCAGGACGAGATCGCCGATTCCCGCAAGCGCGCGTCGATACGCATCGGCCGTTGCAATCCGCCGCGCGGTCCACGTTTCCAGATGCCGCAGCTTCACGCTGAGGATCGCCGCCTGCAGTCCGTCGAGCCGCGAATTGCGGCCCTCGAATTCATGGTCGTATTTCGCTTTGCGGCCGTGATTGGCGATCATCCGGCACCGCTCGGCGAGCGCGCCGTCCTGGGTGACGATGGCGCCGGCATCGCCGTAGGCGCCGAGATTCTTGCCCGGATAGAAGCTGAAGCACGCGACGTCGCCGAAGGTGCCGACGCGCCGGCCGCGGACCTCGGCGCCGTGCGCCTGGGCGCAGTCCTCGATGACCCGGAGATTGAACGCGCGGGCCAGTTCGCCGACTGCCGCCATGTCGCAGGGATGGCCGTAGAGATGCACGGCAATGATCGCGGAGGTCCGCGCCGTGATCCGCTGCCGCGCTTCGTCAAGGTCGAGCAGGTAGGTTTCGGGATCGCAGGCGCAGAACACGACCTTGAGGCCGCGGCGGCTCACCGATTCGCTGGTGGCGATGAAGCTGTTGGCCGGAACGATGACCTCGCTGCCGGCCGGCAGGTCGAGTGCCTCGAGCGCGATCTCCAGCGCATCGGTCCCGTTGCCGACGCCGACGCAATGGGCGGCGCCGAGATAGCGGGCAAAATCCTCCTCGAAGGCTTTGACATGGCGGCCCCCGATGAATGCAGCCTCGGCGATGACGGCGGCCATCGCGGCGTCGATCTCGGCTTTGATCTGGCGGTACTGTCCCGGCAGATCGAGAAATTTGACGGTCGGGGGCATGGGCGGGGCGCGTGTGACGCGGCAGCGGGGATGACTGTTTTTCGGGGCAGGCGGGCAGGTCGGCATATCGGCCTGCGAGCCAGGCCGGGATCGGGCCGACTCCGCAGACGTGCGGCGCATGATCGTCAATTTCATTCCCGGCAGCAAGCACAGTCGACAGACCGCTTGCCGCCACGCTAAACGGATGGCCGCCCGCGCCCTTCCTGCCTGCGGGCGTCGTGGCTTCGGGACCTGCGTGGAAGCTTCATGTCAGCAGACGACGTCTTTCTGACCGGCGGCGCCGGTTTCATCGGCACTGCCTTGGCGCGCCATTTTCTCGGCAAAGGTGCGCGGGTCACCGTGTTCGACGTCTATGTGCGCGACGCGATGCGATATTTCCCCGAGGTCGCCGAACACCCCAATCTGCGCCGTATCAAGGGCGATGTCCGCGATCTCGCGGCGGTGAAGGCGGCGGTCGGCGAGGCGACGCTGGTGTTCCATCTGGCGGCGATCGCCGGCGTCAGCAAGTATTTCCGCATCCCTGCCGACGTGATGGAGATCAACGTCCTCGGCACCTACAACATCCTCGAAGCCATCAAGGACAACCGCAGGGTCCGTGCCTTCTTCGACTTCTCGACCAGCGAGATCTACGGCAGCAATTGCTTCGGCGCGCGCGAGGACGGCGACGTCAAGATGGAGAACATCTTCGCCAAGCGCTGGACCTATGCCACCTCGAAGATGGCTTCCGAGAAGTTCGGCATGGCCTATCACTGGCAATATGGCGTGCCGTTCATCGGGGTGCGGCCGTTCAACGTCTATGGGCCCGGCCAGGTCGGCGAGGGGGTCATCAGCTATTTCCTCAACAGCTGTCTGCGCAACGACAGGATCAAGGTCACCG
>Ga0180222_1001863_pt1 | contig 19517 bp, 21 predicted proteins | sample eDN5th37CKraftOP_FD_151336 | JGI IMG/M metagenome (GOLD analysis project Ga0180222, IMG submission 151336) | Enriched Organic Plus compost microbial communities from Emeryville, California, USA - eDNA 5th pass 37_C Kraft OP (version 2) (version 2) ... | reverse complement strand
CTGCCACCATGCCCGCTTCGCCGGATTGTCGAAAACTCGCCGCCGCATCCACTCACCTCGCGTCCAGAAAGGACACGACATGACCTCACCATCAGGAGCGAACAATGTGCGAACATCGGACGGTTACTCACTTCCCGATTAGTAAAGCAAGATAAAGCAGCGGCACCTATGGTGCCGTAAGTTGCTGTCTGCACATCGTTTTTAGGGCTTCAAGATGGCACTGCCGGTTCGCCGGCAGTGCCATCCCTGCGTCAAGCCGTTGATGTCGCTGGGTTGGGGACGGTGCCGGCGGCTCGGCCATGGCGATCGGCGGCGTTGTGGTGGCCGCGCGCGGGCGCGCGTCCAGGTCGCTGCCGCTCCCGCCGGCCCCTGCGGGTCCGGCAATATCGCCAAGGCCCGCCGAGTGGTCGGGCAGGCGCACGCGCCGGGCGCGATCCATTGGCGGCGAAAAAGCTCGGTTCGCTCCAGAAAAGGGCCGAATGGTGATCGCACTGCAAGATATCTGCATGAATATCCACATGAATATCGGTGGATGCTCATGCGGATGGAGATGTCGAACGCCGGCGGGATCAGGGATACGGATGCTCTTTACGGGCGCCGGCTATTTTCCGCCGTTGGCGGATCTCCGCGCCTCGACTAAGTTCGCGCGTGGCCGGTATCGCCGGATCATGGTCGCTCTACAAGATAATGCGCGAATAAAGACATGAAATGAGCAGGATGCGGGGTCCGGTGGCGGCCGCGGGATGCGGCGTGCCGATTCGTTCCCTGGCGTCCGCCGTCACTGGCAGGATCAGGAGGACAGCATGGCCGTGATCATCGGAACCGCTGCGGGCGAGTCGCTCTCCAGCGTCGACAATTATAATGACTGGGGTGAGGTCGAGGGTGACCAGGTTTATGGCCTCGGCGGCAACGACTTCATCTATGGAGGGTTTGCGCCCTACAGCTACAATGGCGAGGATGCGCTCTATGGCGGGGATGGCGACGACGTCATCTACGGCAGCTTCGGCTTCGGCTTCGAATACAGCTTCACGACGATCGACGGCGGCGCCGGGGACGACACGATGTACGGCGGCAGCGGCGACAACAGCTTTTTCGTCGATTCCGCCGGCGACGTGGTGATCGAGGGCGGCAATGGCGAGGATTATTACGGCGACGCCGTCTTTGCCACCGCCTCCTTCGTCCTCCCGGACAATGTCGAGTTCCTCATACTCACCGGCGCGGGGCTGAGCGGTACCGGCAACGGGCTGGATAATATCCTGAGCAGCGATGCGGGCGACCAGACGCTGAGCGGAAAGGACGGCTATGACCTGCTCTATGGCGGCGGCGGCAACGATGTGCTGAACGGCGGCGCGGGTGACGATCTGCTCGACGGCGGCTATGGCGCGGATACGGCGAGCTATGTCGATGCCGCCGCGGCCGTCTTTGTCGATCTCGGCATCGTCGATCCGCAGAATACCGTCGGAGCCGGCATCGACACGCTGATCAAGATCGAAAACCTGACCGGCTCCGCCTTTGCCGATCATCTGACCGGCAATCAGCTGGGCAACCGGCTGAGCGGCGGCGGCGGGGATGATGTCCTGGACGGCGGCGCGGCCAATGACACGCTCGATGGCGGAGCCGGTTTCGACACGGCGACCTATGCCTCGGCCGGCGTCGCCGTGCGGGTCAATCTCACCCTCGCCGGAGCGCAGACCACCGGTGTCGGTGCCGACACGCTGGTCTCGATCGAGAATGTCATCGGCTCCGCGTTCGACGATACGCTGACCGGCAACCAGTTCGCCAATGTGCTGACCGGCGGCGACGGCAATGACGTGCTGAACGGCGGCACCGGCAACGACACGCTTGCGGGCGGCGACGGCATCGATACCGCCTCCTATGCCAACGCCGCCGGCGCGGTGCGGGCAAACCTGACGCTCGCCACTGCGCAATCGACCATCTCGGCGGGCTCGGACACGCTGTCGGGGATCGAGAACCTCACCGGCGGCGCCTATGACGACCAGCTCACCGGCGATGCGGGCAACAACATCCTCATCGGCAATGCCGGCAACGACCTGCTGGTCGGCGGGGCGGGCGACGACACGCTGAACGGCGGCGCGGGCAGCGATACGGCCAACTATGCGAACGCGGCCGCGGGGGTGACGATCAGCCTGGCGCTGACCACGGCGCAGAACACCGGCGGCGCGGGAACCGACACCTTCCTGTCGATTGAGAATGTCACCGGCTCGGCCTATGACGACGTGATCACCGGCTCCGCGCAGGCCAATGTCATCAACGGCGGCAACGGCAACGACACGATCGATGCCGGCTCGTCCAACGACGTGGTCGACGGCGGCTACGGCAACGACACGCTGGAGGGCGCGGGCGGCGACGATATCCTCATCGGCAATGTCGGCGCGGATACGATCACCGGCGGCGCGGGCGCGGACACGCTGACCGGCGGCGCGCAGGCGGATCGCTTCGTCTACGCCGCGCTCTCCGACAGCACGCTGGCCGCTTCGGACCGGATCACCGATCTCGCCGCAGGCGATATCCTCGATCTCTCGGCGATCGACGCGAACAGCACGCTCGCCGGCAACCAGGCGTTCGTCAAGGCGGCGGCCTTCACCCATGTCGCAGGCCAGTTCACCCTCGCCTATGATGCGGGGACGAACACCACCACCGCCCTGTTCGACACCAATGGCGATGCCAATGCCGACATGGCGATCCTGTTCACCGGCGATGTCACCGCGCTTACCGCAAGCTGGGCGCTGTAGCTGGAAACGGGAATTGGGCGCGATTCGCGATGGCAGCGGAGGAGGGAGTTGAGCCCGGCGGGGCCTGAATGCGGATGGAGGCGCGGGGGCGTTCGAAGGTGCCTGATTCAAGCCGGACATGTCGCTTGAATGGTGGAGCTGAGGGGAATCGAACCCCTGACCTCTGCAGTGCGATTGCAGCGCTCTCCCATCTGAGCTACAGCCCCGCACCTTCGGAGGCGCCCCTTTAACGGCAGCGTCGGCGGGATGCAACGGGTCAGTTGCAATGAACGGCATTTCGTTTCGCCGACGGCGAGACGGGGCGCCTCCCGCAAGCGCCGTCCGCGCCGCTGGGCCGGAACATGCCTGGAAATCGTCCGTTCCGCCGGCGGTTGCGTCGCGCCGCCGCTTTCCGGGCGCGATCTGTCCAGACCAAGATCCAGGAGGTTCCGATGGGCTATGAACGCAATGATCGCTGGTTCGATCGCGAACGGGGATATCGGCCGCGCGCCTATGAAGGGGATCGCTACCGGCGCGGCCGCGGCTATGACGATCGGGAGTCGGATTATGACCGCGGTGACCGCTCCGGCCGGTTCGCCCGCTCCGATGGCGATGACCGCTTGGAGCGCGGCCGGGGCGACTATGACTATGATGAGCGCGGCTTCTTCGATCGCGCCGGCGACGAGCTGAGGTCCTGGTTCGGTGACGAGGAGGCGGAGCGCCGCCGCCGGCTCGATGCGCGCTACGACGAGCGCTACGGACGCGATTGGGGCGCCCGGCCGGACAGCTATGGCTATGGCTTCGGCGGCGATCTCGGCTTCGGGGGCTTCGCCTATCCGGGGCCCTATCGCGAGCCCCGGCCGCGCCACGATCCGCATTACCGCGAGTGGCGGGCCCGGCAGATCGAGGCCTATGATCGGGATTACGAGGCCTATTGCCAGGAGAATCAGGCCCGCTTCGATTCGGATTTCGCCTCCTGGCGCCAGTCCCGCCAGGAAAAGCGCGACGCGCTTTCGCGGGTGCAGGAGCATCAGGAGGTCGTCGGCGCGGACGGCAAGCATATCGGCCGCGTCGATAAGGTCCGCGGCGAACGCATCATCCTGACGAAGGGGGACGAGAATGCCGGCGGGCATCACCATTCGATCCCGCTGTCCTGGATCGAGCGGGTCGACGACAGGGTCCATGTCTCGAAGACGGCCGACCAGGCGCTCGCGCATTGGCGGGACGAGGAGCGGAGCGGCCCGCGCGCCCGTTGGCTGGACGCGGAGGACGGGCGCGAGGGGCCGCACTATCTCAACAGGAGCTTTCGCGGCACCTATTGATCGGGCCGCCGGGAGGGGGCCGCCGGCGGCGGATCCTCCCGGCGCGCGCGGGGATCAGCGTGCGCCGATCTTGGTGCCGGCGCATTCGCCGAGGCGGCGGCCTTCGATCGAGACTTCGAACGGCGCGTTGTTGGCGATCCCTTGCGTGTCGATCCGCACCAGGTCGGCCGTCTCGACATGGATCGAGGTGCGGCCCCATCCCGCGTGCGGGCAGCTATACTGCACGGTGGCGTCGTCCTTGCCGTTCTTGATCACCAGCCGCGTGCAGCTCGCGCCCGCGTGGCGCAGCTGCAGCAGCGCATTGGTGTTGGGCACGCAGAGCGCGCGCGCGGTGGCGGCCGGCGCGCCGATCTCGCGCAGCTGCCATTCGCCCGGACGGAGCGCCGCAAGCGCGGTCAGCGGCGCCGCGGCGACATCGGCATAGGCCGCGCCGGAGAGCAGGCACAAGGCATAGGCCGCGCCGCGCAGGGCCTTCGAAATAGGCATATGACGTCTCACTCCACAGCCGCGCGACCAGGTCGCGCACGGCAACGCCGTCCCCACGCCGCGGCGGCGTCCCCACTGCGCCAACGACTCGTCGCCTATAGCAGGCATCTTGCCGCGGGGCGACTCTCCCGCCGGTGACAGGGATCACAGGTCGAGCGTCACCGGGAAGCTGCGCGCGCAGAAAGCGCAGTCGACATGGATCACCCCATCGGCGTCGGCCATCTCCGCCCGCTCCTCGGACGGAAAGCGGGCGAGCACGTCGCGGATATGCTCGGGGCTGCAGCGGCAGCCGCGCGCGAGCGGGGAGAGCGGCAGCACGCGCACCTCGCTCTCCTCGTGGAACAGCCGCCAGACGAGCGTGTCGAGCGCCAGCGCGGTGTCGGTGAGCTCGGCCGGGGTAATCGAATTGCCGAGCGCGTGGACATGGTTCCATTCCGGATGGTCGAGCCGGGTGTGGAGCCGTTCGCGGCCTTCCTCGCCCTCGGCGAGGTGCTGGATCAGGATGCCGCCCGCCGAATGGCCCTCCGCGCCGTGCGAGGTGACGGCGAGCCGCACGAGGCTCGGTATCTGCTCCGATTGGCTGAAATAGCTCTCGGCCGCTTCGGCCAGCGAGCCGCCCTCGAGCGGCACGATGCCCTGATAGCGCTCGCCGGTCACCGCCTGGTCGAAGGTGATCGCGAGATAGCCCTTGCCGAACAGCGCGAACAGCGAGGGATCGGCGGGCGCCTCGGCCAGCCGGCCCGGATCGTGCTTCACATAGCCGCGCATCTCGCCGCCGCGATAGTCGCACACCAGCAGGTCGATCACGCCGCCCTGGGTCTGCGCCTGGAGCGTGAGCTGTCCGCCCGCGTCCTTCAGGGTCGATCCGAGCAGGGCGGTGAGCGTCAGCGCCTCGGCGAGCAGCCGCTCGATCGCCGGCGGATAGCCGTGATTGCCCAGGATCGCGTCGAGCACGGGGCCCAGGCGCACGGCGCGGCCGCGGGCGTGGCGCTGTGGAATGGTGAAGCCGAGCACCTCGTCGACATGGGAGACGAAAGCCGTGCCGTGGCCGTTGCCGTTGGAAAGATCAGCCATACTTCCTCACTCCCCCGGGGGCTCGCTTCGGGGATCGTTGCGCACCACGCGGCACGGCCGGTGTAGGGGGACGCGAACAAGGTCGGCACGATCGCCGCCGATTTCAACCCATGCCGCGTCCCGCGCGCCGGCAAGGGGCCTCAATCCGTGCCGAGCAGCCCCAGGCACCAGAGCAGGATCGATTTCTGCGCGTGCAGGCGGTTCTCGGCTTCGTCCCAGATCGCCGACTGGGGGCCGTCGAGCACCTCGTCGGTCGCCTCCTCGCCGCGATGGGCGGGAAGGCAGTGGAGGAACAGCGCGTCGGGGGCGGCCTGCGCCATGAGCGCGGCGTTCACCTGATAGGGCGCCATGGCGGCGAGCTTCTCGGCGGCATGGGCCTGGCCCATCGACACCCAGGTGTCCGTCACCACGACGTCGGCGTCGGCGACGGCGCGCGCCGGATCGCGCATGATCTGCACCGTGGCGCCGCGCTTCGCCGCCGCCTCCAGCACCTCGATCGCCGGGTCATAGCCCGCGGGGCAGCCGACGCGGACGTTGAAGCGCATCAGGCTCGCCGCCTCGATGATCGAGTGCAGCACGTTGTTGCCGTCGCCCAGCCACGCCCAGTTGAGTCCGGGCAGCGCCTTGCCGCGCTCGATCACGGTCATCAGGTCGGCCATGATCTGGCAGGGATGGCTGCGGTCGGTCAGGCCGTTGATCACCGGCACGCTGGCATGCTCGGCCATCTCGACCACCTTCGCATGGTCGTCGGTCCGGATCATGATCGCGTCGGCATAGCGGCTGAGCACGCGGGCGGTGTCGGCGATCGTCTCGCCGCGGCCGAGCTGCATCGATCCCGAGTCCATGACGATGGTCGTGCCGCCCAGCTGGCGCATCGCCATGTCGAAGGAGACGCGCGTGCGCGTCGAGTTCTTCTCGAAGATCATCGCCAGCGTGTGGCCGGCGAGCGGCGCGTCCGGATCGGGCAGGCCCTTGGGCCGGCCGGCGCGCGCCGCCTTGCGGGTCAGCGCGTCGTCGATCATCGCGGCGATCGCATCGCCGCCGGCATCGGCGAGATCGGTGAAATGACGATAGCCTGCCATCTGGCCTCCCACGGCCTGGAGAGGGGCGGCGGCGCTCATGCCGCCTCGGGGACGGTGAAGTCCCGCGCTCCCGCGCTTAGCTTCTCGATGCATTCGGCGATGTGCTGCTCCTCGATCACCAGCGGCGGCAGCACCCGCACGACATTGTCGCCCGCCGCGACGGTGAGCAGGCCGTGATTGTCGCGCAGATGGGCGACGAAGGCGCGGCTGTCGACCTTCATCTTGATGCCCTGCATCAGCCCGATGCCGCGCACGCTCTCGAATATCGCATCGTGGTTCGGGATCAGCTGCTCGATCGCCTGGCGCAGCCGCTCGCCGAGGCGGGCGACATTGTCGAAGAAGCCCGGCTCCAGCATGACGTCGAGCACGGCCTCGCCGGCCGCCATCGCCAGCGGGTTGCCGCCATAGGTCGATCCGTGGGTGCCGAACACCATGCCCTTCGCCGCCTTCTCGGTGGCGAGGCAGGCGCCGAGCGGAAAGCCGCCGCCGATGCCCTTGGCCACGGCCATGATGTCGGGCGTGATCCCGTAATGCTCGTGCGCGAAGAACTTGCCGGTCCGGCCATAGCCGCACTGCACCTCGTCGAGCACGAGCAGCAGGCCGTGCTCGTCGGCGAGCGCGCGCAGCCCGCGGAGGAATTCGGGCGTCGCCGGCGTCATGCCGCCCTCGCCCTGCACCGGCTCGACCAGGAATCCCGCGGTCTCGCCGTCGATCGCGGCGGCGGCCGCGGCGAGGTCGTTGAACGGCACCACGTGGAAGCCGGGCAGCAGCGGCTCGAAGCCGTCGCGCATCTTCGGCTGGTCGGTGGCCGAGATGGTACCGAGCGTGCGCCCGTGGAAGGCGTTGGCGAAGGTGATCAGCGTGTGGCGCTCGGGCCGGCCCTCGACATAATGGTAGCGGCGCGCCGTCTTGATCGCGCATTCCACCGCCTCGGCGCCCGAATTGGTGAAGAACACCGTGTCGGCGAAGGTGGCGTCCACCAGCCGCTGGGCGAGATGCTCGCCCTGCGGGCTGCCGTAGAGGTTGGAGACGTGCATCAGCGTCGCCGCCTGCTTCTGGATGGCGCCGATCAGATGCGCGTTCGAATGGCCGAGCGCGTTGACCGCGATGCCGGCCGCGAAATCGAGATAGCGTTCGCCGCGCTCGCCGATCAGATGGCAGCCCTCGCCTCGCACCGGCCGCACGCCGCACCGCGGGTAGACGGGCATGAGCGGGGTGATGGCCATCGGAACTGCTCCCTCTTTCGGTTCGAAAAAACGACTCCAGAAACGCAAAAAGGCGGCCCGAACGGCCGCCTCAGCGGAGCCGGCTTTTAGCGCCGGCGCGGGGCAGGGGCAACCCCCGCCGGATCGCGGGCGGGCGAAGGCCTGCCGTGCTCCGATTTAGGCTTTCACATCAACCGGATGGTCGCTCGGATCGGACGCTTCACGCGAAGAGCGTCCGGTCCTTGGCGAGCTGGTGCGGGTTCGGCACCGGCAGCTGCGCGCGTCCGGCGCCCCGCGCGCGGGGCAGGTCGCGGTCGATCTCGGGCGGGCTGCCGAACGCCGCGCGGATCCACGCCTCGGTCCAGGCCTGCCCCGCCACCATCGGATACATCCACAGGCGCAGCAGCGCCTCCGCATAGGCCTCCATATCCTCTCTCCCGGCTGATGCGCGATCCCGGGCCAACGGGGCGAGGGGAGGGGCGTTCCCGGGGCGCGGCCGGCCCGTGGCGATGGCGGGATGGCGTGCGCGTCAGTTCTTCAGCTTCCAGCCCCGGGCGAGCAGCACGTAGCAGAGCCAGCCCAGCACGATGTTGACGCCGAGCAGCACCAGCGCGCCCGTCAGGACCGGCGAATCGGACACTCCGAGGAAGCCGTAGCGGAAGCCGGAGATGACGTAGAAGAAGGGGTTGGCGTGGCTGATCGCCTGGAAGCTGCCGTGCAGCTTCTCGACCGAGTAGAAGGTGCCGGAGAGCAGCGAGAGCGGTTGGACGACGAAATTGGTCACCGCCGCGGCATGATCGAACTTCTCGGCCCAGATCGAGGTGAGGATGCCGAGGAAGGAGAGCAGGGCCGATCCCATGATCCCGAACCACAGCACCGCCCAGAGATGGGCGGGCATCACGTGCACGCCGGGCCACAGCAGCATCGCGGCCCAAACGGCGAGGCCGACGAGCGCGGCGCGGGTCATCGCCGCGCCGGTCAGCGCCGCGAGCAGCTCGGCCGTGGAGAGCGGCGGCATCAGATAGTCGACGATCGTGCCCTGCATCTTGCCGACGAGCAGCGAGAAGCTGGCATTGGCGAAGGCGTTCTGCATCATCCCCATGATGATGAGGCCGGGCGCCACGAAATCCGCGAAATGCACGGTCGCGCCGCCGACATGCACGTCCGATCGGGCGCCGAGCGCGACGGTGAAGATCACCAGGAACAGCAGCGTCGTGATCGCCGGCGCCCAGATCGTCTGGAGCTGCACCTTGAAGAACCGCCGCACCTCCTTCACATAAAGGGTGCGCAGCCCTTCCCAGTTGACGATCGCCAGCACCGGCGCTCCGGGGACGGAAAGCGTATCATTTGAAGACTGGCCGTTCATGCCCGGATCGCCTATCGGCTCCCGGTTCGGCTCGCAAGCCATGAAGGTGATTGAGGTAAAGCACATGTCCTGGACCGAGGAACGCATCAGCCGGCTCAAGACGCTCTGGGGGCAGGGCATGACGGCGAGCCAGATCGCCGACGAGCTGGGCGGCGTCAGCCGCAACGCCGTCATCGGCAAGGCGCACCGGCTTGGCCTCGAATCGCGGCCGTCGCCGGTGAAGGCCGGCGAGGCCGCCACCGCCGAGGCCGCGCCGCCGGCGCCGTCCAAGGCCGCGCCGCCGCCGCCGCCGCCCGCGCCGGCCCCGGCCGAGCGCAGGGAGGTGGCGCCCGAGCCTGCGCCGGGCACGGCCGCCGCCGCGCCGCTTCCGACGCCGCAGCCGGTCATCCGTTCGATCGGCCCCGGCGGGTTCCAGCGCCAGGCTCCCGGCGAGCAGCAGGCGCCGATCCCGCCCGCGCCGCCGCGGCGGCTCGTCCCGGCCAAGCCCTCGGCCGAGATCGCCGGCAAGACGACCTTGCTCGATCTCAACGACAAGATCTGCAAATGGCCGCTCGGCCATCCGGGCGAGCCGGATTTCCATTTCTGCGGCAGGCCGGTGAATCCGGGCTTTCCCTATTGCCTCGATCATTGCGCCAGCGCCTATCAGGCGCAGCTGCCGCGCCGCGATCGCCGGCCGCCGCCGCCGCTGCCCTTCGGCGGACCGCGCGTCCGCTAAGGCCTGTCGCGGCAAGGCGGGCCCGCTCCTCCCGAGCGGGGCTTCGCCGCCCCGGACGGATCGGATTGGTGCCGCTCCCATCGCGTCGCGGCACCGGCAGCATGGAGGCATCGTCATGGTTGCAAGGCGCAGCGTGGGGCCGTTCAAGGTCGTGCCGGTCGGGCTCGGCTGCATGTCGCTGAGCAGCGGCTACGGCACGCCGCCGGCCGAGGCGGATGCGGAGGCGCTGCTGCATCGCGCGCTCGATCTCGGCTATGATTTCCTCGATACCTCCTCGATCTACGGCCTCGGCCATAACGAGACGCTGATCGGCCGGGCGCTGAAGGCGCGCCGCGGCGAGTTCGTCCTCGCCTCCAAATGCGGCATCCACCCCGGCGAGGGCGGCGCGCGGCGGATCGATTGCCGGCCGGAGACGGTGACGCGGGTGATCGACGAGAGCCTGCAGCGGCTGGGTTTCGATCATATCGACCTCTATTATCTCCACCGCCCCGATCCCAACGTGCCGATCGAGGAGTCGGTGGGTGCGCTCGTCCGCGCGATCGAGGCCGGCAAGATCGGCGCGATCGGCCTCTCCGAAATGTCCGCCGAGACGGTGCGCCGCGCCCATGCGGTGCATCCCGTCGCGGCGCTGCAGACCGAATATTCGCTCTGGACGCGCAATCCCGAGATCGCGGTGCTCGATGTCTGCCGGGATCTCGGCATCACCTTCGTCGCCTTCTCGCCGGTCGGCCGCGGCTTCCTGGCGGATGGCACGCCGCAGGCAGCGGATCTCGCTCCGGGCGACATCCGCTACAACATGCCCCGCTTCGTCGAGCCCAACTATTCGCGCAATCGCGAGGCCTTCGATCGGCTGCGCGCCATTGCCGCCGAGGTCGGCCGCACGCCGGCGCAGCTCGCGATCGCCTGGCTGCTCCATGTCGAGCCGGCCCTCGTCACCATTCCGGGCACCACCTCGATCCCGCATCTCGAGGAGAATTTCGCCGCGCTCGACGTGGCGATGACGGACGCGCTGGCCGCGCGTCTGGATGCCGCCGTCAACCGCGGGACGATCTTCGGCGAGCGCTACACGCCCGTGATGCAGGCCACGGTCGGCACCGAGGAGTTCGCCTGATCGGCGCCGGTCTCCGCTCCCTTCCGGGAGGGGCGGATCGGCTCAATCCGCCGCGAAGCTGAACGGCGTCAGCCCGCGCTCGCGCTCGTTGAGCATCAGCGGGCGGCCTGCGGGCGGCGCGGCGCGTTGGACGCAGTCGATCCGCGTGCAGCGCCGGCAGCCGAGGCCGATCGGCGTCGCCGCGCCGCCGCGCAGATCGATCCCCTGCGCGTCGATCAGCGGCGCGGCGAGATCGGCGGCGAGGCCGAGGCCGAGCGAGAAGATCGCCCGCACCCCGCCGGGCGAGCGGGCCTGGGGCGTCACCGTGCGCGCGATCGTGAACCAGCGGCTGCCGTCCTCGAGCGCGACCAGCTGGCGGATCAGCGTGCCGGGCCGGTCGAATGCGTCGTGCAGCCGCCACAGCGGGCAGCGCTCCGGCGATTCGACCAATGGCGAGCCGCTGGCGCCGGCGAAGCGCTTGCTCGACTGGCCGGCCCGGTCGATCCGGATCATGAAGAAGGGCAGGCCGCGCGCGCCGATCCGCTGCAGTGTGGTCAGCCGGTGCGCGACCATCTCGAAGCCGGCGCCGAAGCGGCGCTGCAGCAGCTCGAGATCGTAGCCCGTGCTCTCGCAGGCGCGCAGGAAGCGGCCATAGGGCATCATCAGCGCGGCGGCGAAATAGGAGCTGAGGTGCCGGCGGAACAGCCGTTCGGCGGCGCGATCGCCGAACGCCGCGCCCGCCACCAGCGCCTCGATCTCGGCGCGCGCCTCGATCTGGCCGAGCTGGAAGGCCGCCTGGAAGGTGCGCGACGCCGAATCCAGCATCTCGCCGAGTTGCAGCTGGCGGGCGTGCAGATCGAGCCGGCGCAGCCTGTCCGGCATCACCTCGATCGGCAGGATGCGGATCGAAAGCTGGTGGCGCACGCGCAGCCGCTCGGTGATCGCCCCGTAGAGGTCGCCGGTGCCGAGCCGCAGCTCGTCCGCCAGCGCCTCCGCCGCGGCGTCGAGATCGGCGAAATGGTTGCGCCAGCGCTCGATCTCGCGCTTGGTCAGCGCGATCGCATCCTCGCCCCCCTCCGCGCCCGCGCCGCCCGCGCCGAGCCGGTCGAAGGCGCGCGCGAACGCCTCGGCGCCGCCGGGTGCTGCCGCCAGCCATTCCTCGATTTCGGCACGGTCGATGCCGAGGTCGGCGAACATCGGGTCGGCCAGCCGCCGCCTCAGCCCCTCCGCGCCGCCACCCGGCTCGTCGGCGATCAGCAGCCGCGGATCGAAATCGAACCGGTCGGACAGCCGCAGCATCAGCGCCGCGGTCACCGGCCGCTGGTTGCGCTCGATGAGGTTGAGATAGCTGGGCGAGACGTCGAGCGCCTCGGCCATCGCCGCCTGGGTGAGCCCGCGGGCCCGGCGCAGCCGGCGCAGGCGGTGCCCCGCGAAGATCTTCCGTTCGGCCATAGGATTGTAAATATCATTACAAATCGACAGCAGCAAGGCGGGTCGAGCCCACCCGATGACACGAAACTGGACGCCTATGCTCTCACGGATCTGCTCTTCACTGCGTCATAAGCTGCGTATTCGCTTCGGCTGTGCATCGCCGGGCGAGGGATCGACTTGTAAAGGATGAGACAGATGGCGACGTTCGAGCAACTGGTTCCCGCGCCCGAGGGCCGTTTCGACGGGATCAAGCGTAGCTACACGCCGGCCGATGTCGAGCGGCTGCGCGGCTCGGTCGCGATCGAGTATACGCTTGCCAGGCGGGGCGCGGACAAGCTGTGGGAGCTGCTGCGGACCGAGCCCTTCATCAATTCGCTCGGTGCGCTTTCGGGCAACCAGGCGATGCAGATGGTCCGCGCCGGCCTCAAGGCGATTTATCTCTCCGGCTGGCAGGTCGCGGCGGACGCCAACACCGCGGGCGCCATGTATCCCGATCAGTCGCTCTATCCCGCCAATGCCGGGCCGGAGCTGGCGAAGCGCATCAATCGCACGCTCCAGCGCGCCGACCAGATCGAGCATAGCGAAGGCGGCGCGAAGCGCGATTGGTTCGCCCCGATCGTCGCCGATGCCGAGGCCGGCTTCGGCGGGCCGCTCAACTGCTTCGAGATCATGAAGGCCTATATCGAGGCCGGCGCGGCGGGCGTCCATTATGAGGATCAGCTCGCCTCCGAGAAGAAGTGCGGCCATCTCGGCGGCAAGGTGCTGATCCCGACGCAGGCGCATATCCGCAACCTCAACGCGGCCCGCCTCGCGGCGGACGTGTGCGGCGTCCCGACGATCATCTGCGCGCGCACCGATGCGGAATCGGCGCGGCTGATCACGTCGGACGTCGACGAGCGGGACCACGAGTTCCTCACCGGCGAGCGTACGAGCGAGGGCTTCTTCCGCCTGAAGGAAGGCACCGGCATCGATCACTGCATCAAGCGCGGCCTCGCCTTCGCCGAATATGCCGACCTTTTGTGGTGGGAGACGAGCCACCCCAATCTCGACGATGCCCGCCGCTTCGCCGAGGCGATCAAAAAGGAATATCCGGACAAGATGCTCGCCTATAATTGCTCGCCCAGCTTCAACTGGGAGGCGAAGCTCGACCGGCAGACGATTGCCGGCTTCCAGCGCGAGCTCGGCGCGATGGGCTATAAATATCAGTTCGTGACCCTGGCCGGTTTCCACCAGCTCAACCACGGCATGTTCGAGCTCGCGCGCGGCTACAAGGATCGCGGCATGGCCGCCTATTCGGAGCTGCAGCAGGCGGAGTTCGCCAGCGAGGCCGGCGGCTATACGGCGACGCGCCACCAGCGCGAGGTCGGCACCGGCTATTTCGATCTGGTCGCGACCGCCGTCGCCGGCGGCGAAAGCTCGACCACCGCGCTCGCCGAATCCACCGAGACGGCCCAGTTCCTGGTCGCCGCGGAATGACGACCGACCTTGAGAGCAGGAGACGTAGGATGACCGAACCGACCCGCAGCCGCGCCGTCTTCTCGACGGAGGATTTCCAGATCATCCGCCAGGCGGTGGCCCATTATCTGAAGCAGGTGCAGGACAGCCCCGAATCGGTGAAGTGCGCCAATCTCTATCACCGGCTCGGCCGGCTGATCTGAACGGACTTTTCCTGGGGAGGAAAAGGCGTCCGCCGGAGGCAGGCCCTCCGGCGGACGTTGCCGCTCATCGGGATAGCGGCGCGCGCAGGCCATCCATCAAAATATCGATAAGACGCAGCGTGCTGGCTTCCCATCCGGGATGCTCGCTCCCGTAGACGAACCCGGTCAAGGCCCGCAAAATGTCGGCGGGATCGACGTCCGGTCGAATGTCGCCGCTTTCGGCTGCGTGTCGCACGAGCCGGTTGACGGTCTGCGTCAGCCGCTCGGCCGAATAGGCATAGAGCTCCGTATCCGCGTTCGCGATGGAGCCGAGCGCCGACGCCATCCCCTTCTTGGTCGCGACGAATTCGACCGACAGCCGCAGCCATTCGTGCAAGGCTTCGCCCGGCGACATCTCGTCCAGGAGCCGTGTGGCCATGTCCGCCATATGCTGCACCTCGCGCCGGTAGACCGCCTCCACGATCGCGTCGCGCGTCGGGAAATTCCGGTAAAGGGTGGCGATGCCGACGCCTGCACGGCGAGCGATCTCTTCCAGGCTGACTTCGATGCCGGTCTTGCCGAAGGCGGCCTTCGCCGCTTCGAGCAACCGTTCACGGTTCCGAACCGCATCCGCGCGCGGGCCGCGGTGGGGTTTGGCCGTTTCGGATGCCCTCTTCACACGCTCATTCCCTCGATCGGCGATTATTTCGTCGCGCACCTTGTTAAATGGAGGTTCCCTCCATATTTCAATCGGAGGACGCCTCCGCTTAGTGCCTCGGTCGGCGTTTCGCAATTCCCACCTCTGAAAGGAAGATCATGTCACTCGACTCCTATGTGACGCTCGGCCGCTCTGGCCTGCGCGTGAGTCCCTTCTGCCTTGGCGCCATGACCTTCGGGGAGGACCTGGGATGGGGATCCAGCCCGGAGGAATCCGAGGCTATCCTGAGCCGCTATCTGGACCGCGGCGGCAATTTCATCGACACAGCGAACATCTATACGCACGGCCATTCGGAGAAGATCATCGGCGATTTCTTCGCGCGGAAGAAGGCGCGGCGCGATCGGGCGGTGATCGCCACGAAATTCTTCGGCAACATGTACCAGGGCGATCCGAATGGCGGCGGCGCCGGGCGCAAGGCGATCATGGAGCAATGCGAGCAGTCGCTGCGTCGCCTCCAGACCGATTATATCGACCTCTACTGGCTCCATAATTGGGACAAATACACGCCGATCGACGAGACGATGCGCGCGCTCGACGATCTCATCGGAGCCGGCAAGGTCCGCTATATCGGCTTTTCCGACGTGCCGGCCTGGAAAGTGGCGCAGGCGCAGACCATCGCCCATTTCCAGGGCTGGGCGCCGCTGATCGCGCTGCAGATCGAATATTCGCTGCTCGAGCGCACGGTGGAAGGCGAGCTCGTGCCGATGGCGCAGGAGCTGGGACTCGGCATCACGCCGTGGAGCCCGCTCAAGAGCGGTATCCTGTCGGGCAAATATACCCGCGAGAATGCCGACACGCTCGAAGGCTCTCGCGCCGCTCTGATCGGAGGCCCGACCGAGGAGGCCTATGCGATCCTCGACCAGCTCAGGGCGATCGCCGATGCGCTGGGGACCAATGTCGCGGCGGTCGCGCTCGCCTGGGTGCAGGGCCGGCCGGGCGTGACCTCCACCATCATCGGCGCGCGGCGGATCGAGCAGTTCGAGGCCAATGTGGCGGCGCTGGAGATCACGCTGTCGGCCGAGCAGATCGCCTCGCTCGACGCGCTGTCGACACCCAAGCTCAATTTCCCCGCCGAGTTCAATACGCGATTCTCGCCCAGCCTCGCCCATTCGGGCGCGACGGTGAATGGCGAGGCGACGGTGACCTTGCCGTTCCTGCCGACCGCCGACAGCGTCGTCTACTGAGCGCGAGGGCGGGGCATCGTGGACGTCATCCTCTTCGGCGCCACGGGCATGGTGGGGCAGGGCGCCTTGCGCGCCTGCCTCGCCGATGCCCGGATCGGGCGGGTCCTGGTCATCGGCCGCACGCCGACTGGCGTGTCGCATCCGAAGCTGCGCGAGATCATCCGGGCCGACCTTGCCGACCATGCCGATATCGAGGCCGATCTGGCGGGCTATGACGCCTGCTTCTGGTGCCTCGGCGTCTCGTCCTTCCGCATGGATGAGGCGCGCTACACCAAGACGACCTACGATCTGACGCTTGCGGCAGCCACCACCTTGTCCCGCCTCAACCCCGCGATGACATTCGTCTTCGTGTCGGGCGCGGGCGCGGACAGCAGCGAGCGGGGCCGGGTGATGTGGGCGCGGGTCAAGGGCAGGACGGAGAATGCGGTGCGCTGTCTGCCCTTCAAGGCGGTCTATGTGTTCCGTCCGGGCGCGATCCAGCCGCTGCGCGGCATCCGCTCGAAGACCGCCTCCTATCGCCTGATCTACCGCCTGGCCTCGCCCTTGTTCACCGCGCTCAAATGGGCGGTGCCGCATTGGGTGCTGACCACCGACAGCCTCGCGCGGGCGATGATCCGCGTCGGGCGCGAGGGTGCCGACCAAACCCTGTTGGAAGCGCGGGACATCCATGCGCTCAGCCAGCGGAGCTAGCCGATGACCACGACCCTACCGTCCGACGCCGGCATATACCGCAGGGCGCCGTTCGACGGCCGCCGCTTCGTCAACGCCTCCGGGCCGGGCGCGTATGGCTTGCGGGAGGTGCTGACATTCCTGCGCACCCGTCGGCCGGAAAAATGGCCGAAACATGCCGGCAACGATCCGGCGCCCAAGCCCGTCGAGCGCGTCGACGACGGCTCGATCCGGGTTACGGTGGTCGGCCACGCGACGGTGCTGGTGCAGGTCGGCGGGCTCAACCTGCTGACGGATCCGGTGCTGTCGTCACGGATCGGCCCCTATAGCTGGCTCGGCGTCAAGCGCGTCCGGCCGCCGGCGCTCGGCTTCGGCGATCTGCCGCGGATCGATGTCGTGCTGCTCAGCCACGATCATTATGATCATCTCGACCGGCCGACCCTGGCCGCGCTCGAACGCCGCGACGCGCCGCTGGTGGTCACCGGGCGGAAGGCCGGTCGGAAGGTTCCCTGCCGGCGGATCGTCGAGCTCGACTGGTGGGAAAGCCGCGGGATCGGCAACGACATGGTCGCGACCTATGTGCCGGCGGAGCATTTTTCGGGGCGCGGCCTGTTCGATCGCAATGCCAGCCTGTGGGGCGGCTTCGTGATCGAGACCGCCGCCGGGCCGATCTATTTCGCCGGCGATACCGGCGACGGACCGCATTTCGCGGCCATCCGCAACCGCTTCGGGCCGATGAGCCTCTCGCTCCTGCCGATCGGCGCCTATGCGCCGCGCTGGTTCATGGCGCCGGTGCATATCGATCCGGCGGAGGCTGTCGCCGCGAGCCGGACGCTGGAGTCGCGCACCAGCCTGGCGATCCATTTCGGCACCTTCCCGCTGGCGGATGACGGGATCGACGCGGCACCCTTGGCGTTGGCGGACGCCGTCGCGGCCGAGGCGGCCCGGGGCGGACCGATCGATTTCAGGCTGCCCGTCTTCGGCCGGCCGATCGTGGTTAGATACGGCATTATGTAGCAAATGCACCAAGCGGATTATAGATGCCATCGCCCATGATGGCTAATATCCGCGTATGACAGACTACATGGTAACGGGCCTTGTAAAGCGCAGGGCGCAGCTGGCGGGCGAAATCCACGCCACGCACGAGCATCTGGGCAAGCTGGTAAAGGATCTGGAAGCGATCGACGCGGCCCTTGCCGTTGTCGCCCCGGACATGGAGGTGGAAGCGATCCGCCCCCGGATGTTCCGGCCGCCGGAGGATTGGGCCTCCAGAGGACAGATGAGCCGCCTTGTCCTCACCATCATCCGCCAGTCGCATGACGCGCTCACAACGCGCGAGATAGCCGCGCAGATGATCCTGGAGCGAGCGTTGGACACAATGACCAGAAGCTGCTGAACCTCATGGTGCGGCGGGTCGGGGCCGCTCTAGGCCACCAGCGCGACAAAGGGCGCGTGGTGTCGAGCGATGGGCCGGGGAATTACCAGCTGTGGACCGTCACCGGGCGGGTCTGAACAAATCGAGAAACCACAAGCTGTAGTAGGGGCGGCGCCTCCCCACCCACGATATAAGGAATCCTTGAACTGTTGCCGAACCGCAACAGTCGCGGTGTGTTCCACCGATTCGGGAGCGATCGGACTCGACTCCTTTCAGGCGGTTAACGATTATGTCCGGTGACATGATGTGGGTCGGGGCCGCCACAGCCCCGACCCGTATCAATCGGCCAGAACGTGCAATCGCCGGCCGACTGAGCGTTAGTGCAGCGTCAATTTGGCGCTTTAAAGGCGGATGGTCAAGGCGATTGCACACTTTTTGACTAAGAAAGTGTGTAACAATGGCAAGATACGCTGTTAGCTTTGAAATTCACTCCGATAGCACCTACACTGAGAGATATAGAAGTCTCATTAATCAAATTTTTAAAGCACCCGGCACCAATATCTGGACAGAGACCACCTCATTCGCCTTGGTTGAGACGACTGAGTCTCTTTCGCAGTTTGCGGATCGCCTCTATTTTAGCTCTGAAATCCTTGACAACAAGGACAAGCTTCTTGTGATCGACCATAGGGCCAGCCATGCGCTCGCGCGAGGCCCGTTCGAATATCCCGCGACCCTGCGCGGTCACTTCCTACGGTTTGAAAGAAAGTAGCTTGGCGAAACCTGGATCGGCACTCGCAAGAGCCGAGCTAGCTTCAAAACCAAGTTGAGACGAAGCTCGACCATGAAGGTACTATAATACCTTTTTGGTCGAGCTTCAAGTCCCGCGCTGCCAGTACCCCGCGAAGGCGCGCGATACCGGAGCCGCCATCGCTGCCGCGCCCACCAGCGCAGCCTGCCCGCCGTTCGCGACCCGGCGGTAATCCTCCCGCCAAGAAGCCTCACCCGCATACTGATGGAGATACGGCCCCGCGATATGGTGGTGCGTGCCGACTTCCATGCGACGAAGGCGAGAGAAGTAGCTTTCCGCCTGATTGGTGCAGACGCCCTTGTCATAGAAGCGGGCGCTGTGGTTGACCCGCTTCGTATCCCAGCTGGTGGATAAGCTCGCGGCGATAGGCGTGCATGAGACGGAGCCGAACATCCGCAATAAGCTGGCGCGAGGCAAGTTTACGGCTGTGTTTATGGTGCAGTGCCTAGGGCCGGGACTCATAACCACCATGTGATGGCGGCGGCGAGGTGGATGCTGCCGAGGAAGACATCGGCGCGGCGGTCATATCGGGTAGCGATGCGGCGGCAGTCCTTGAGGCGACAGAACATGCGCTCGATGGCGTTTCGGCCCTTGTAGAGGACGCGGCTGAAGCAGGATTTCCA
>Ga0180222_1001860_pt1 | contig 19538 bp, 21 predicted proteins | sample eDN5th37CKraftOP_FD_151336 | JGI IMG/M metagenome (GOLD analysis project Ga0180222, IMG submission 151336) | Enriched Organic Plus compost microbial communities from Emeryville, California, USA - eDNA 5th pass 37_C Kraft OP (version 2) (version 2) ... | reverse complement strand
GCCGCATCCGCTTCAAGAAGATGCTCGTGCGGTTCGGCGTCCCCGGGGCCAGCATCCTGGGTCCGCTCGCCATCCCGACCCAGTTCATCGCCGCCACGCTCACCGCCGGCGGGACGTCGCGCGCGTGGGTGCTGCTGTGGCAGGCCGTCGCGATCGCGCTGTGGACGACGGTGGGCACGGTGTCCGTGTGGCTCGCGCTGCAGGTCATCCCGCTGATCCCGTGAGGCCTCAGTGGCTGATCGCCTCGGTCGGCGCCAGACGCGATGCGCGCATCGCCGGATAGAGACCGGCGACGCCGCCCACGAGCAGGGCGCCGACCAGCGCCGAGGCGAGGGCGAGCGGAGGAAGGACGACGGGCCACCCGCGTGCGGCCGCATACGCGGCTGTCGCGGCGACACCCAGCACCGCCCCCGCCGCCCCGCCGAGGCCCGACAGCGCCATCGCCTCGATGACGAACTGATTGCGGATCTGTCCCCGCGTCGCACCCAGCGCGCGGCGCAGACCGATCTCGCCGCGCCGCTCGAGGACGGAGACGATCATCGTGTTGGCCACCCCGATACCGCCGACGAGCAGCGCCACGGCGGCGAGTCCGACGAACAGGCCGTCGAACGCGGCATCCGTCTTCTGCTTGGCGGCGAGCACGTCCGACGGGCGGCTGACCTGCACCAGCCCCGGAGTGCGCGGACTCAGGGTCGCCGGGAGCACGGCGCGCACGTCGTCGATCGCGCGCTCCTCGGCCTTGAGGTAGAGCACCGTCGGGCGCCCGTCGAAGCCGAGATGGCGCTCGGCGGCACCCCAGCCGACGAGCGCCGCCTGTTCGATGCCGGGGGCGAGGGGCGTCGGATCCAGGATGCCGATCACGGTGAACCACACGTGGTCGATGTACACCTGGATGCTCGGACCGCCGCGCGGGACCGTCCGGATGCCGAGCCAGCGCGCGGCCTGGGCCCCGAGGACGACGGTCGGGAGATCGGCGGTGGCCGGGGTGAGGAAGGTGCCGGACGCCACCGAGCCGTTGATCGCGGACAGCAGTCCGCTCCGCGAGGCCAGCACGCTGATGCCCGCGCTGCTCGACGGATCGGCGACATCGGTGCGCCGCACCGAGCTGTTGGTGTTGGCGACCGCGGTCGCGTCGGTGACCGGGCCGATGCGCGCGACCATGGCGTCGGCATCGGGGAGCAGGGCTGCGGGAGCGCCCTGCGTCTGCTGCAGCTGGGCCTGAAGGGTGTCGGTGCCGAGCGCGGTGAGCTCGTCGGAGAGCGCCTGCTGCCCCGAGGCCGGGATGCCGGTGACCACGACGAGGGTGGTCACACCGACCGCGATGCCGAGCGCGGACAGCACGGTGCGCATCCGTCGGCGCGTGAGCCCCAGGATGCCGAGGGTCAGCGCGTCGCGGAGGGAGAGCCGCGCAGGACGCAGCCCGTCGGTGCGGCGCGCGGAGCGGGGACGGATCATGTGTTCCTCGAATCGTCGATGACGTGGCCGTCCCGCAGCGTGATGCGACGCGGTGCGCGCGCGGCGATGGACGGATCGTGGGTGATGAGGGCGATGGTGGTGCCCTCGTCGTGGAGGCGCTGAAGCAGGTCGAGGATCGCCGCCGAGTTGGCGGAGTCGAGAGCGCCGGTCGGCTCATCGGCCAGCACCAGCTCGGGCCGGTTCACGATCGCCCGCGCGATCCCGACCCGCTGGCGCTCGCCGCCGGAGAGCTCGTTCGGACGATGGGTCAGCCGGTGCGACAGGCCGACCCGCTCGAGCGCCTCCCGCGCGAGGCGCGGCCGCTGCGCGCGGGGCACCCCCGCGTAGAGGAGCCCGGTCGCGACGTTCTCCGTCGCGGTGAGGTTCGCCGCGAGGTGCGACTGCTGGAAGACGAACCCCAGCCGCCGTGCGCGCAGCGCGGACAGCGCGTCGTCGTCGAGACGGTCGCAGCGCTGCCCCGCGAGGGTGACGTGACCCGTGCTCGGCGTGCTGAGGGTGCCCATCGCGTGGAGCAGGGTCGACTTCCCGGAGCCCGAAGACCCGATGATCGCCACGAACTCGCCGCGGTCGATCCGCAGCGACACGCGGTGGAGCGCGCGGACCGCCCCGTAGTCCTTCGAGACGTCCGTCAGCTCGAGAGCCGCGGGTGCGGTCGGCCCCGTCATGAGGCGCTCACCACGCGCAGGCCCTCCTCCACACCCGCGCCGGAGACCTCCACCAGTCCGTTCGCGAACAGACCCGTCGTGACGCCGACGAGCGTGCCGTCCTCCCGCTCGAGGCCGTACCCTCCGCCGCGCAGGGCGAGCAGCGCCTCGACGGGCACCGCGAGGACGTCCTTGCGCGTCTCGAACGTGAACGTCACGCGCACGGTCTCCGCGTCCACCGCGTCGAGCGCGGAGGCATCCTCGGGGGCGATCGTGAGGATGCGCGGGGGCGCGCCGCCGCTGCCGTCGGACTCGCCCTGCGCGATCACCGCGACCGTGCCGGCGACCTCGTCCGCGCCCGCGGCGATGCGCGCGGCGTCGCCGACCGCCGTCCTGCTCAGCTGACCGACCGGGACGGAGATCCGCACGCTCCGGTGCGTGGACGACACGCGCAGCACGTCGCCGTCCGCGCTGTCGCCGAGCCGCGCCACCGGGGCCTCGACGCGCACGACCTCCGGCAGGACGACGGCGGACGCCGGATCGAACACCCCGGTCTGCTCCTGCCGGAGGGTCCGCTGCCACTTCTCGACGGCGGCGGACAGCGCGGGCGTGTACTGGATGTCGCGGGGATGCTTGCCGTGCACGCCCGGAGCCGGGGTGAGCCGGCCGACCTCGTATCCGAGCGCGCGGAGGTTCTCCGCGAGCACGCGCACGTCGTTGCCGTGCAGGCGGGGGGAGGCGAGCTCCAGGGTCCGGAAGAAGGGGGTGTCGCCGAGGAACAGCACCACGGGGCGATCGTCGACGCGGAAGAGGGGCTTGCCGCGCGCGATCTCGGCGCCGGGCCCGGGCAGCCAGGTCACGGTGCCGTCTCCTGGCCCGGCGACCGTCGTCGTCGCGCCGAACCCGATCGTCCCGGAGAACGTCTCCTGCTCGGCGAGGTCGGTGCGCTCGACCGAGACGACGACGGTCCGCGCGTCGGCATCCGCGTCGGGGACGTCGTCCGCTGCGGACCGCGGGGCTCCGATCGCGAGGAGCGCGCCGGCGATCCCGAGGACGGCGACGACCGCCGTGCCCGCGAGCCACCATCGGCGGCGGACCCGTGCCGGCTGTGGCCCGGTCATCCGAACGCCTCCAGCTGGCAGCGCCGGCTGAGATCGGCATCCGACGGACTGGTGCTGTCGTCGTAGGTCCAGTTGAGCAGGCTCTGGCCCGTCGAGTGGTCCTCGACGACGTGGATGCGCATCCCGCCCTTCTTCATGCACGACACCATCGCGAGGAAGTCGTCGCGGTAGTCCGGGTTGAGTGCGGGGTCGAGCTCGGGAGGCTGACGGGGGAGCTTGTGCGCGCACGCGTCGAGCGCGGTCTGCGGCACGGGCTCGTCGAGGACGATCGCGCTCGATCCGTCGGGTCCGGCTGCGCCGGGACCTGCGCCTTCTCCGCCCGTCGCGCCGTTCGCGAGCAGGCACGTCGTCCATTCGCCGATGAGCTGACCGAATCGCTCGGGGCGGTCGTCGAGCCGCAGCTGGGGACGCTCGTCGTCCCGCGCGGACGTGTCCGGGACGGCCGTGTCCGTGGGGGCGTGCGCGGGCCCGTCGAGGGAGGCCACATCGCGCTCGGGGGCGTCCGCCGCGCACGCCGCGCAGGCGAGGACGGCGGACAGGGAGAGGGCGGCCACCGTGAGGCGCCGCAGGAGAGGTGTCGCTGTCATGCCGGAGACGCTAGGAGGGAGATGTCAAGGAGATGTCAAGATCCCGTCGGCATCCAGTCCTCATGCGGCCCGCGCCCATCCGCCGCCCAGCGGGGCTGGTTAGCGTAGCGGCATGGCCCAGCTCGTGATCGCGGAGGACGACCCCAAACAGGCGCACCTCATCCGGCTCTACGCGGAGAGCGAGGGGCACACCGTCCGCGTCGTCGGCGACGGTCGCGCGGCCCTCGAGGAGGTGCGCCGGGAGCAACCCGATCTCCTGCTGCTCGACGTCATGCTGCCCCGCGTCGACGGGCACGACGTGTGCCGGATCCTGCGGGCGGAGTCCCGTGTGCCCATCATGATGATCACCGCGCGGTCCGCGGAGGACGACATCCTCCTCGGCCTCGACCTGGGCGCCGACGACTACATCGTCAAGCCGTACAGCCCGCGCCAGCTGATGGCCCGCGTGCGCGCGCTCCTGCGCCGGGCCGATCGCCCCCCGCTCGTCGAGGACGTCCTGACGGTGGGCAGTCTGCGCATCGACACCCAGCGCCACACCGTCACCTACGGCGCCGCCTCGCTCACCTGCACGCCCAGCGAGTTCGTCACCCTGGACGCGATGGCCCGCGAGCCCGGTCGGGTCTTCACCCGCGAGCAGCTCACCACCCACCTGCATGGGCACGGCGAGTACATCAGCCACCGCACGATCGACACCCACGTCATGAACATCCGCCGCAAGCTGGAGAGGGATGCCGACGAGCCCGTCGAGCTGCGGACCGTCTTCGGCGTCGGCTACGCCCTCACCGCCTGACCCATGCCCCGTCCCGTCCCGGTGCGCCGGAGCCTGTTCCTGCGCCTGCTCGCCCTCAGCCTCGTCGTCTGCGCCGTCTCGATCGGGGCGACGGCGTGGCTCGTGGCGCGCAGCATCCGTGCCGACGACCGGTCACCCGTGCAGACCGTGGACCATGACCGCCGGGTCTACGAGGGGCTCGTCGCCTACACGACGGACCACTCCGACTGGGCGGATGTCGCCCCGACCCTGGACGCGCTCGCGGCAGACACCGGCTACCGCATCGTGCTGACGGATGCCGACGGCGGAGTCGCGGCGGACAGCCTCGCGTCGGAGGGCGGGGCGCCCGGCGCCGCGCCGATCGATCCGGGCACCGCCCGCACCCTCCTGGACCCCGCGCACCTGGACACGTCGCTGCTCACGCCGGGGACGACCGCCGGTGCCGAGGCGCCGTGCCTCGCCGCGGGCGCGTGCCCGCCGACGGTGTCGGTGTTCATGACGCCGGCCCGCACCGGCGCGACGACCTTCTTCGACCTCTCGGCCGGCAACCGGCTCGAGATCGGTCTCATCGTGGGCGGCGTGCTCCTCGCCGCCGCCGCGGCGAGCATCCTCATCGGGCGTCGCATGACGCGGCCCCTCCGGGACCTCGCGACGGCGGCCGCCACCATGAGCACCGGGGACAGCAGCGTGCGCGTCGGCGTCCGCGGCGGGGACGAGATCGCGGCGGTCGGGGACGCCTTCAACCTCATGGCCGCGAACCGCGAGCGCGACGAGACGGCGCGCAGGCAGATGATCGGGGACGTCGCGCACGAGCTGCGGACGCCGCTGAGCAACATCCGCGGGCATGTCGAAGCCGCGCAGGACGGCCTCGTGTCACCGGACGGCGAGATGCTCGTCTCGCTCCACGAGGAGGCGCTCGTCCTGCAGCAGATCCTCGACGACCTCCAGGACCTGGCCCTGTCGGACGTCGGCGCGCTGCGCCTCTCCCCGGAGGAGGTGGGCCTGGAGACGGCGGTCGAGCAGGCGACGGCGGCCGCGGGGGCGCGCGCGGCGCGCGGCGGGGTCACGGTGGTGGGCGACGTCGAGCCGGGGCTGCGCATCGTCGCCGACCCGCTGCGGCTGCGTCAGGCGATCGGGAACCTCGTCGCCAACGCGATCCGGCACACTCCGGGCGGCACCGTGATGGTCGCCGCCCGGGCCGCGGATGCCGACACGGTCGTCATCGAGGTGCGGGACACCGGCAGCGGCATCCGGCCGGAGGACGTCGAGCACGTGTTCGACCGGCTGTGGCGGGCCGATCAGTCGCGCACGAGGGCGACGGGCGGCAGCGGGCTGGGACTCGCGATCGTCAAGAGCATCGTCGAGCTGCACGGAGGATCCGTGTCGGCCGAGAGCACCCTCGGGGTCGGGTCGACATTCCGGCTCTCGCTGCCGCGCGCGGCGGTCAGCCCTGAGCCTGCAGCGCCGGCGCTGCGCTGAGGCGCCCGTCCACCATCTCCAGGACCCGGTCGCAGTGCTCCAGCACGTCGTGGTCGTGGGTGACCATGATGACCGCGACGTTCTGGCGGTGCGCGCGGTCCGCGAGGAGCTCGACGACCTCGTGGCTGCGGCGCCGGTCGAGGGCCGCGGTGGGCTCGTCGACGAGGAGCAGGTTCGGCTCGTTCACCAGGGCTCGGGCGATGCCCACGCGCTGGCGCTCGCCGCCGGACAGCTCGCCGGGCCGGTGACCCGCGCGGTGTGCCATGTCGACGGCGCCCAGGAGCGCATCGGTGTCGACGCGACGACGGCCGGCGAGACGGCCCGCGAGGCGCAGCTGATCGGCCGCCGTGAGAGCGGGCAGGAGGTTGCCGGACTGGAAGACGAACCCGATGTTCTCGAGACGGAACCTCGTGGCGGCGCGGCGGGAGAGCGTGCCGAGATCGGTGCCGTGCACGCGCACGGTGCCGCTGTCGGGCTGGGTGAGCGCGCCGGCGACCGCGAGCAGGGACGACTTGCCCGCACCCGAGGGGCCGACGATCGCGACGAGCTCTCCCGGCATCGCGGTGAGCGACACGTCGTCGAGCGCGCGCACCCGCGAGTCTCCGTCGCCCAGCTCAAGGACGGCGTCGGTGATCTCCAGGGCGGGGATGTTGTCGGTGGTCATCGCTGTCCTCCCAGAGCGCGAAGCGGGTCGATGCGGGTGACGCGGAGCACGGCGATCGCCGCACCCACGAGTCCGAGGGTGATCGTCACGGCCGACGCGATCGCGATCGGACCGGCCTCGAGGTCGAACGGCATGGCGTCGGGCATCGCCGCGCCCATGCCCACGCCGGCCGCGACGCCGACGGCGGTGAAGCCGACGAGCAGGATCGCGGCCTGGGCGAGGCTGTCGCGCAGCAGGTAGCCGCGCGAGGCGCCCGTGGCGCGCAGGACGGCGATCTCGTGCGTGCGCTGGATCGTCCACACCGTGAAGAACGCGCCGACGACGAGCGCGCAGATCGCGTAGAGGAAGAACTGGATCATGCTCAGCGTCAGCGTCTCGGCCTCGTAGCCGGGGGAGGCGTTGAACGCCTCTTCGCGGGTCATGGTCTCGGTGCCCGCCTCGGCGTCGATCGCCGCGTAGTCGGGCTCCGCGTCGTCCTCGGCGAGGAGGGCGACGACGCTCGCGTAGGGGAAGTCCAGCTCGTCGAGCTGCGCCTGCGTCGGAGCACCCGGCTCGGAGGCGCCCGCGGCGATGAGCTGCCACGTCTGCACCGGCAGGTACGCGACATCCACGTGACCGAAGGTCGACTGGTCCTTCGTGAAGCCGACCACCGTGAGCTCGACGTCGGTGCGGTCGAGGGTCACGACGGTGCCGACCTCGATGCCCTGCTCGCGCAGGGGCTCGGAGACCACGATGCCGTCCGGGCGACCGATGCCCTCACCCGACGAGACCTCGGGGGCGAGGAAGCCGTCCGGCTCGACGCCGAAGAGCGTGAGGTCGATCTGGGTGTCGTCGTCGGTCACGCCGTTGACGATGCTGACACCCATCGGCTCCGCCTCGGCGATGCCGTCGGCGTCCTGCCAGACCTCGAGCTGCTCGTCCTCGACGACCGAGCGGCTGAACGCGTTGTCGGTCATGGTGCCCTCATCGAACGCGAAGGCGGTCGCGGGCATCGTCTTCAGGCCCGAGACGCCGTCGTTGACGAGGCCGGACGAGAGGCCGGAGAGGAGGACGACGAGCACCGAGATGAGGGCGATGACGACGCCCATCAGGGCGAATCGGCCACGGGCAAAGCGCAGTTCGCGCAACGCTAGGAACATGCTGGCTTTCTGTGAGGAGTAGGTTACCGACACCGTGTCGGAAAGATACCGACATTTTGTCACCAAAACGCGCCGCGCCCTAATCGGCCCCGTCTCCGCGCACCCCTCCCGATCGGCGAGACGCGCCATCCGCGCCGAGACGCGTGCGCAGCGCGTGTGTCTCGGCGCAGAAGGTGCGTCTCGGGGGAGGTCGGCGGCGCGCAAGGCCGGCGCAGGGCGCGGCGCGCGGGGCGGGCGGGCAGGGCGCGGCGGGCAGGGCGCGGCGGGTCAGCGTGTGAGGCCGCGGGTGAGGAGGTCGTAGACGTCGTCGGCGACCGCGCGGGGGTCGGCGCCGTGGGTGACGAGGCGCACGCCGGCGCCCAGCACGCCCTGGACGAGGGTCGCGGTCGTGCTGACCGAGTCCAGGCCGAGGTCGCCGAGCACACGGTGGACGGGACGCATGAGCGACTCGTGCAGCGTCATGAGGTCTTCGCGCCTGCTCGGACTCAGGCTGGCGTCCTCCAGCACTCCCGCCAGGTCGTGGCGGCCCTCCGCGGTCATCTCCATCGTCGCCTCGATGAACCGCCGCAGCTCCGGAAGTCCCGGCTCGACGCCGGCGAGCGTCGCCTCGATGTCAGCACCCCAGCGGTCGATCGCGTCGATGGCGATCGCCACGAGCAGATCGTCCTTCGTGGGGAAGTAGTCGTAGAAGCTCGATCGTCCGAGGCCGGCGCGCTCGCACACGCTGCGCGGGGACACGCCGGCCAGCCCTGACTCGCGCAGGACGTCCTCCCCGGCGCGCAGGAGCGCCGCGCGCTGAGCCGCGCGGTGCTCCGCGACGGTGGGCGCAGAGATCTTCGGCATGGGGCAATTATCCCGTCAACGCCTCGTGGCCGCGGAGCGTCACGCCGCCGTACCCTCGGCCGGCGACTCGGTCTCCGCGTCGGCGGCCGATGTCCCGCGACCGCGCCCGAGCGGGATGGTCGTGAGCAGGCCGATGACGAGCGCGGCGATCCCGCACCACGCGGCGACGGCCACGCCCTGCGTCAGGGCGTCGCGGGCCGCATCGGCGATCGGCGCCGTCGCGGGGTTCGCCGCGAGCTGCGAGCTGCACCGCGGACATCCGGCGGGACAGCGAATGGACCGAGCCGCTGGCGACGAAGGAGCCGATCGCGAGCGGCAGCAGCGCGAGACCCGCCTGCAGGGCGTCCATGCCGAGCGCGTACTGGAACCACAGCGGCAGAGACAGGATGAGGCCGAACTCGCCGAGCGACACCGTGAGGGCCGTGACGTTGCCGTTGCTGAAGGTGGGGATGCGGAACAGGGTCACGTCCAGCAGCACCGACTTGCCGGCGCGCACCCGGGCGCGCTCGCGCAGGACGAGCAGGGTCAGGACGATGAGCGAGAGGAGGAACGCCACCGGGATGATGCTGAAGCCGCCTAGGCTCACCGGAGCGGAGTCGGTGGCCTCCCACCACCCGAACGAGCGTCCCTCGATGAGGGCGAACACGAGCATGCCGAAGCCGAGGACGGATGCCCCGGCGCCGATCCAGTCGGTGAAGCGGGCGGTGTCGTGCTGGCGCGACTCGGCGACGCAGAAGAGCACGCCGACGATGACGAAGAGGCCGAACGGGAGGTTGATCCAGAACGCCCAGTGCCACGAGAAGGCGGTCGTCAGCCAGCCGCCGAGAACAGGGCCGACGGCGGCCATCGAGCCGATGGTCGAGCCCCACACGGCGAACGCGATGCCCCGCTCGCTTCCGCGGAACGTCGCGTTGAGCAGTGCGAGAGTCGTGGGGAGGATCATCGATCCGCCGATGCCCTGGATGGCGCGGGCCGCGATGAGCCAGGTTCCATCGGGGGCGAAGGCGCACAGGATGCTCGCGCCCACGAAAACGATGAGGCCGATCACGAGGAGTCGGCGTCGACCGATCCGGTCGCTCATGACGCCCCACACCATCAGGAGGGCGGCGAAGACGAGGGTGTAGACCTCCTGCACCCACTGCACCTGCGTGGTGGACAGATCCAGGTCGGGGATCATGCTGGGGATCGCGACCGAGACGATGGTCGCGTCCATGATGATGAGGGCGACGCCCAGGGAGATGGCGGCGAGGCCCCACCAGCGGAGGCGGTGGAAGCGGTCTTCTGCGAGTGTCACGGACGGATACGATACTCCGTTTTCCCGACAGCGTGTCGGAAACTTTGCGCATCGCGCAGGATTCCTGCTGTCTAGTCCGTCCGCGGAGCGCCGTCAAGCCCGTACTTCCGGGCGCTGCGGCGTGAGGAGATCGAGGGATGCGACTGGTCACGTGGAACGTGCTGTGGCGGTTTCAGCCCGATTGGCGCGAGCGCGAGCGCGCGATCCTGGAGATGCTCGACCTCCTCCGCCCCGATGTGCTCGGGATGCAGGAGTGCTGGGCGACGCCTGACCGGACGCAGGCGGATGTCGTGGCTGAGCGGCTCGGGATGCACGCGATGTTCGCCGGCCCGTCGCTGCCGCCGCTCCCTGAGCCTCCCGAGCACCCGGACCAGGAGGGGGTCGCGCTGGGCGTCGGGCTCGTGAGCCGCTGGCCGATCGGCCAGACGCACGTGCACGCGCTGCCGGTCACCCACCGGCAGGTGCCGCCGACGGCTCTGCAGGCGCGCATCGAGCACCCCGAGTCGCCGTTCGACGTCATCGTCGCGGCGACCGAGTGGGAGCTGCGCTTCGTCGCCGACCACGTCGCGCAGACGCGACGTCTCGCCCAGCTGCTCACCGCGCCGTCGCCGCGCCCCGTGTTCCTCCTGGCCGACCTCAACTGCGATCCGACGCAGCGCCAGTACGACCCGTTCGCCGCAGCCGGTGTGCAGGAGACCTGGGACGCGGGCGACGAGGACCGGCCGGCCGTCACGCTGAGCTCCGAGGTGCCGTTCGCGCCGTTCGAGGCGATCGGGCAGATCGACCGCCGGATCGACCACATCCTCGTCGCGCCCGATCGCGGGGTCACGGTGGAGGGAGCCTTCACCGTTCCCGATCCGGTGGACGGCGTGTTCGGCTCCGACCACTTCCCGGTCATCGCCGACGTGCGCCTCTGATCATCGCCCGGCGGGCGCGGCGCCGGTATGTGTCAGGATTCACCCGTGGTCATTCGCGTCAACGTCGACAACTTCGCCCGTGCCGAGACGGATCGGATGCTCGCCGCCCTCCAGGTGCAGGCGGGCGGCGTCAACCGGTTCCTGCACAACCGCGAACCCGCCGCGATCGACAATCAGACGGTCATCCGACTCAACCGCGACACCCTCTACAGCTTCGCCGTGGTCGATCTCGCCGGAGGTGCCACCCTCACCCTTCCCGCGCACGGCAATCGCTACCAGTCGGCCATGCTCGTGAACGATGACCACTTCGTCCCCGCCGTCTTCCACGCCGCCGGCGAGCACGAGATCTCCGAGGCGCTCGCGGGCACACGCTACGCCGTGATCGCGGTGCGCACCCTCGTCGATCCCGCGGACCCCGCCGACCTCGCCGCCGTCGCGGCGCTGCAGGACGACATCCGCCTCGACGCCGGGTCGGCGGAGCCGTTCGTCTACCCGGACTACGACCCCGTGTCCTTCGACGAGACGCGCGACGCGCTGCTCGCCCTCGCTCGCAACCTCGACGGCTTCGACCGGATGTTCGGTCGCGCGGACGAGGTCGACCCGGTCCGGCACCTCATCGGCACGGCGGCCGGATGGGGCGGCCTGCCCACGAGTGAGGCGCACTACGTCGGCGTCGATCCGCGTCTGCCGGTGGGCAGCTACGAGCTGACGGTGGGGGACGTGCCCGTCGACGGATTCTGGTCGATCTCGGTCTACAACGCCCAGGGGTACTTCGAGCCCAACGACCGCGATGCGTACACGGTCAACGACATCACCGCCGTGAAGAACGCGGACGGCACCACGACGGTGCGATTCGGCGACCACCCGGAGGGTGCTCCCAACGTCATCCCCATCGTCGAGGGCTGGAACTACCTGGTCCGGCTCTACCGCCCGGGTCCGGAGATTCTCAACGGGACCTGGACTTTTCCGACCATCACCGTGTGACGCGCGCGTGCGCATAGCACGTTTCGCGCGCCCCGTCGAGGCTCCTGGCATGGGCGCACGGCGCCTCTAACCTGGCCCGACGCGAGGCGACCGCTTCGCAGAAGGAGCAAGGTGATGGGAATCGGATCTGGCATCGCACTCGTCGTGATCGGCGCGATCCTCGTGTTCGCGATCAACGTCGACACCGGAAACTACGTCGACCTCGACCTCATCGGATACATCCTCATGGGCGCGGGAGTGGTCGTCTTCCTCATCAGCCTCGTCCTGATGCTGCGTCGACGCCGCACCGAGTCGACGACCCGCTCGGTGGTCGACCCGGCCACGGGGGATCGCGTGACGCGCAGCAGCGTCAGCGACACCGACCCCACGGTCTGATCCTCGCGCGCCGACCGCGCGAGATCTCGATGCCGCCCCTCTCCGCGAGGGGCGGCATCGTCGTGAGTGCGAGGAAATTGCTATTCAGTGTTGCTATGTACTGGTACCTAGTGTTACTTTCTACCGGTAGTCAACGTCACTGAGTAGCGAGGAGCCGGGCATCGCATGAGCAAGCAGATGACCGAGATGCTCAAGGGCACCCTCGAGGGGATGGTCCTGGCGATCCTGTCGGCGCGGCCGGCCTACGGGTACGAGATCACCACGTGGCTGCGCGAGCAGGGCTTCTCCGACATCGCGGAGGGCACGGTCTACGCGCTCCTCGTCCGGATCGAGCAGCGCGGCCTCGTCGACGTCGAGAAGGTGCCGTCCGAGAAGGGCCCGCCGCGCAAGGTGTACTCCCTCAACCCGCAGGGGCGGGAGTACCTCGACGAGTTCTGGAGGACGTGGAGCTTCCTCGCGGAACGGCTGGAGCAGCTCCACCACGACGACGGCGCGCACGCGCAGGGAGAGGACTGAGCATGGCCCCGAAATGGTTCGAGATCTTCACCGGATCTCTCGAGCAGAAGAAGCAGTACAAGCAGCACAAGGCGCGTCTGGAGGCTCTGCCGGAGCCGTATGCCGCGACGGCGAAGGCGATCGAGCGCTATCTTCTCGTCTCCGGCGGGATCACCGACGGCGAGACGCTGGTCGCGATGTACGGCGACTTCGCCGACCTGTGGGAGCGTGCCGCCACCGACGGCACTCCGCTCCGCGACATCGTCGGCGAGGATCCGGTCGAGTTCGCCGAGACGTTCGCCCAGGCGTACAGCGGGAAGCACTGGATCGACAAGGAGCGTGCGCGCCTGAACAAGGCGATCAACGATGCTGACGGAGAAGAGCAGTCATGACGGCGCCCGCCATCCACGTCGAGGGGATCGAGAAGTCCTTCCCGGATCTCGCCGTCCTGCGGGGCGTCGACTTCGACGTCACGCCCGGGACCGTCTTCGCCCTCCTCGGCTCCAACGGCGCCGGCAAGACGACGCTCGTGCGCATCCTGTCGACGCTCGTGAAGGCCGACGCCGGCACGGCCACCGTGCACGGGCACGACGTGGCGACCGCGCCCGGCCGCGTGCGCGAGTCGATCAGCCTCACGGGCCAGTTCGCCGCCGTGGACGAGGTGCTCACCGGGCGCGAGAACCTCGTCCTGGTGGCCCGGCTGCGCCACGTGCCGAACCCGGGGGAGGTGGCTGACGACCTGCTCGCCCGCTTCTCGCTGACGGAGGCCGGCGACCGCAGGGCCGGCACCTACTCGGGCGGCATGCGGCGCCGACTCGACATCGCGATGAGCCTCATCGGCGACCCGCCCGTCATCTTCCTCGACGAGCCGACCACGGGCCTGGATCCGCAGGCGCGGGTCGAGGTGTGGCACACGATCAGGCAGCTGGCCCGAGGCGGCACCACCGTCCTGCTCACGACGCAGTACCTCGACGAGGCCGAGCAGCTCGCCGACCGGATCGCGATCCTGCATCGCGGAACGATCCTCCAGAACGGCACCCTCGCCGAGCTGAAGCAGCTCCTCCCGCCCGCTCAGGTCGAGTACATCGAGAAGCAGCCGTCCCTCGAGGACGTCTTCCTCGCCCTCGTCGGTGAGCCCGCGGAGCCCGACACCGAGACGGAATCCTCATGACCACCCACGCGATCGGCGACACCGCCGTCCTCACCGGACGGTCCCTGCGGCACATCCTGCGCAGTCCCGACACCATCATCACCACCGCGGTCACGCCGATCGCGCTGATGCTCCTGTTCACCTATGTCTTCGGCGGGGCGATCAGCATCGGCTCCGGGCGGTCCTACATCGACTACCTGCTGCCCGGGATCCTGCTCATCACCATCGCGTCGGGTGTCGCCTACACCGCCTACCGGCTGTTCCTGGACATGCAGGGCGGCGTCGTCGAGCGCTTCCAGTCGATGCCGATCGCCCGCTCGAGCGTCCTGTGGGCGCACGTGCTCACCTCCCTCGTGGCCAATCTCGCCTCGATCGCCATCGTCGTCGGAGTCGCACTCATCATGGGCTTCCGCACCGGGGCATCGATCGCGGGATGGCTGGCGGCAGCCGGCATCCTGGTCCTGTTCACCCTCGCCCTGACCTGGATCGCCGTGATCGCGGGTCTGTCCGCGAAGTCGGTGGACGGTGCGAGCGCGTTCAGCTATCCGCTCATCTTCCTGCCGTTCATCAGCTCGGCGTTCGTGCCCACCGACTCGATGCCGGCGCCGGTCGCGTGGTTCGCCGAGAACCAGCCGGTGACCTCGATCGTCGACACCCTGCGCGCGCTGTTCGCTCAGCAGAGCGTCGGCGCCGACATCTGGATCGCCCTGGCGTGGCTGGTCGGCATCCTCGTGGTCGCGTACGCCGTCGCGAACGCGATCTACCGCCGCCGCGTCTCCTGACGGTCAGCGGCGCATGTCGCGGCGCAGCCGCGCGCGCCGCCAGAGCGGGAACCGGGTCGCCTTCTTGGCGTACGGCCGCAGCGCGGCGGGCAGCCGGCTCGCGCTCCACAGCGGAAGCTTCGTCTCGGCGGTCACCGCGGGCGGCCACTCGGTCGCCGCGGCGCGCGCGAAGTAGTCCGGCTGCGGCGCGGGGGAGCGGAACGCGTGGTCCAGCCCGTGCGTGTCGAGGAACCCGGTGAAGCGCTCGAAGCGCTCGCGGTGCCCGTTCGTGACCGCCGACGTGTCGGCGTGCTGGTAGAGCTCGGCGGCGTCCACGGTCTCGGGATCGACATCGCGCAGCAGGCGGTGCGGGATCCCGAAGTAGCGCGCCAGCTCGAGCGTGCGCGAGTCGTGCGCGAGCAGGAGCGCGGGGGTGCCGGCGATGAGCGACGCGATCGTGCCGTGGATGCGCGACCCGAACGTGAAGTCCCGCGTCGCGAGGAAGTCGAACCACGGCTGCGGCGCGACGAAGAACTTCACGCGATCCTGCTGGAAGAGCGGATGCCGCAGCTGCACCGGGCGCGGATCGTCGGCGGCCACCGGCTTCGCCGGCCGGCGCCACAGCATGAGCTCGAGGGTGTCGATGTCCTGCGGGAGGTAGACGAGGTTCGGGTAGCGCGCCGTGTGGTTGTTGACGATCGGCGTCATGGCCGAGCGGTAGGGGGAGACGGTGATCGCCACCCGGGCGTCGGTGTCGATGGACTCGGCGCGCGGGCGGATGTCCATCCGGTCTCCGTGCAGGAACATCGACGGGCAGCCGATGACCTCGACGTCGTCGAACCCGAGCCCGCGGAGGTAGTCGGCCGTCATCTCGCCCCGCACGCCGATCGAGGGCCCTCGGTCGAGGACCGCCGACACGAAGTCCTTCACGAGGCCGGAGATCGGCGCGATGCGGTCCGCGTTGTTGTCGACGTCGGCCTGGTGGCCCACGCCCAGCACGACGACCGGGATGCGCAGGCGGCGGATGAGCGCGGTCTGCTGGATGAGCTGCCGCTCGTACCCCAGGCGGAACGCGTTGGCGAGCGGGAGCACGTAGGCGTCGAACCGCTCGTTGATCATGTCGGCGTCCTCCGGGCGCACGACATGGCGGTCCGGGATGACGCGCGAGGTCGCCGTCTCGAGGATCCGCTGCGTGGTGTCGCGGAAGATGAGGTTGCCGACGTTGTCGGCGATGGTGTTGGCGAGCACGACCTGCTCGGGTGCGACGACCTCGAACGCGTCTTTGGCCGTGCGCAGCAGGATGTCCCCCATAGCTCCCAACCTATCCGATGCGGGTGGGTGGGGCCGCCGCCGCGTGGGGTCCGAGGCGGTGCTCCGGATCCCTCAGGAAAACCTCAGGAGTGGCTGGAATTGTCCCCCATTCGGTGGACAGAGTCGCAGGCCAGGAATACCGTATCGATAGCTCGTCACCGGCGTGTAGTGGGGACTCGCGTCGAGCAGAGGACGGGCCCGTCTCACGTCGTCTTCGACGTGCACGCGGAAGGATGGTCCCCTCGAGCTGCCCATTGGGGACTGGGCGGCTCGAAGGGACCATCTGATCCGCGAATCCCGCGCGACCGCTGGGGACGGTCGTCAATCGCTGCTGGGGACGGCGAACGGCGGGACCTCAGATCGCAGATCTGTGAAAGGTGTTGCAATCGAAACATTAGGGACAGATGTGAAAGTTGTCCAGCCCTGCGTTTCGTGATCCACCAGCCGGAACTCCGCACCCGGAAGACGTCCGTTCGCCGCGCCGTGCGTCGCGGCTCACGCGGACGGGTGCGGCACGAGAGCGCGATCCGTCGAACGGGGCTACGGTCGAACCATGGAGCGGGACTTCTCGGATGACGAGGTGGACCTGCTGGTGGACGCCTGGTCGCGGCGTCTGCCGGATGTCGACCTCACGCCCCTGGATGTCATGTCGCGCCTGCGGCGCGCCTCCCTGCGGCTCGCGCAGATCCGCGCGGCCGCCTTCCGCACGGTGGGCCTGGCCGCGTGGGAATTCGACGTGCTGGCCGCGCTGCGGCGCTCCGAGCCCCCGCATGAGCTGAGCCCCGCGCAGCTGATCGAGTCCACCCACATCGGCAGCCCGGCGATGACGCATCGACTCGCCAAGCTCGTCGAGCGCGGCTACGTCGAGCGTCGGCCGCATCCGTACGACGGGCGCAGCATCATCGTCCGCCTCACCGAGAGCGGCGCCGCCCGGGCGGACGCCGCGATGACCGAGCTCGTACGGCGTGAAGAGTCCGAGCTCGCCCCCCTCGACCGCGCGGAGCGCGCCCAGCTGGTGCGTCTGCTGCGCCCGCTGGCCGCCGACGTGCGCGACGCCCGTCCCGCCGACAAGGAGCCTGTGACATGACCGATCCCTCTCTCGACATCCGGCCGGACGTGCCGCCCAGCGGCACGGGATGCGTCGAGTGCGACGATCTCGGCGGGTGGTGGGTGCACCTGCGGCGCTGCGCGACGTGCGGTCACGTCGGCTGCTGCGACAGCTCGCCCGCCCAGCATGCGTCGGCGCACGCCCGGGAGACCGGGCACCGCGTCATCCGCAGCTTCGAGCCGGGGGAGTCGTGGTTCTGGGACTACACGGCCGAGGACTACGTCCAGGGGCCCGAGCTCGCGCCTCCCGAGTGCCGGCCCGAGTCCCAGCCCTCGCCGGGTCCCGCCGGGCGCGTCCCGGCCGACTGGCGCGCGCACATCCACTGACGGCGGGGTGTCGACTTTCCGGGAGGCGGACGGTAGCCTGACATTTCAGTGAGCGAACGCTAACTGAAATGGGACCGTATGACGACGTACGCCGACCTCGTGGACGAGCTCCACGCCCGCACCGCCGAGGCGGCACGCGGAGGTCCTGAGTCCGCGCGTGCCCGCCACACCGCACGCGGCAAGATGCTCGCCCGCGACCGCGTCGACGCGCTCCTGGACCGGGGGAGCCCGTTCCTCGAGCTGTCCCCGCTCGCCGGCTACGGCCTCTACGACGACGACTGCCCCTCAGGCGGCGTCGTCGCCGGCATCGGCCTCGTCCACGGGCGGCACGTGATGGTCGTCGCCAACGACGCGACCGTCAAGGGCGGCACCTACTACCCGATCACCGTCAAGAAGCACCTGCGCGCACAGGAGGTCGCGGCGGAGAACCGGCTGCCGTGCATCTACCTCGTCGACTCGGGGGGCGCCTTCCTCCCCCTGCAGGACGAGGTGTTCCCGGACCGCGACCACTTCGGGCGCATCTTCTACAACCAGGCGCGGATGTCGCGCGGCGGCATCCCGCAGATCGCCGCGGTCCTCGGCTCGTCGACGGCGGGCGGCGCCTACGTCCCGGCGATGAGCGACGAGACCGTCATCGTGCGCGATCAGGGGACGATCTTCCTCGGCGGGCCGCCGCTGGTGAAGGCGGCGACGGGGGAGATCGTCAGCGCGGAGGACCTCGGCGGCGGCGTCGTGCACACCCGCGTCTCGGGCGTCGCCGACCACCTCGCCGAGAACGACGAGCACGCGCTGCAGATCGTGCGCGACATCGTCGCGACCCTGCCGCCGCCCGCGCCGCTGCTCACCGACCCTGACCCCGTCGTCGCACCCGAGCGCTCGCCCGACGAGCTCGCCGACATCGTGCCCGTCGAGCTGACCGTGCCGTACGACGCGCACGAGATCATCGTCCGTCTCGTCGACGCCGGCAGCTTCAGCGAGTTCAAGCGCGACTACGGCGAGACGCTCATCACCGGCTTCGCGCGCATCCACGGCCACCGCGTCGGGATCCTCGCCAACAACGGCGTGCTGTTCTCCGAGTCGGCGCTCAAAGGCGCGCACTTCATCGAGCTGTGCGACCAGCGCCGCATCCCGCTGCTCTTCCTGCAGAACATCACGGGCTTCATGGTCGGCCGCGAGTACGAGGCCGGCGGCATCGCCAAGCACGGCGCGAAGATGGTCAACGCCGTCGCGTGCGCCTCCGTCCCCAAGCTCACCGTCGTCGTCGGCGGATCGTTCGGCGCGGGCACCTACTCGATGTGCGGGCGCGCGTACTCGCCACGGTTCCTGTGGCTGTGGCCCGGCGCGCGGGTGTCCGTCATGGGCGGTCCCCAGGCGGCATCCGTCCTGTCCACCGTCCGCCGCGACCAGATCGAGGCGGCGGGCGGGCAGTGGAGCGCCGAGGAGCAGGCCGCGTTCGAGGCCCCCATCCGCGCCCAGTACGAGCAGCAGGGCAGCCCCTACTACTCGACCGCGCGACTGTGGGACGACGGCATCATCGACCCCGCGCGCACGCGCGACGCGCTGGGTCTCGCCCTGGACGTGTGCCTGCGGGCGCCGCTCGGCGACCCCGGCTACGGCGTCTTCCGGATGTGATGGGCATGACCGCTTCCACCGGCTTCGACGCCGTCCTCATCGCCAACCGCGGCGAGATCGCCTGCCGCGTCATCCGCACCCTGCGCGCCCGGGGCATCCGATCGATCGCCGTCTACAGCGACGCGGATGCCGGCGCCCTCCACGTGCGCCTCGCCGACGAGGCCGTGCGCCTCGGCCCCGCCCCGGCCGCGGAGAGCTATCTCGACATCCCGGCCGTCATCGCGGCCGCGCGCGCCACCGGGGCCCGGGCGATCCACCCCGGCTACGGCTTCCTCGCCGAGAACGCGGCGTTCGCGCGGGCCTGCGCCGAGGCGGGCATCGTCTTCATCGGGCCGACGCCCGAGGCCATCGAGACGATGGGTGACAAGATCACCGCGAAGCTCGCCGTCCAGGAGCGCGGGGTGCCGACCGTCCCCGGGGTCGCGCGGCCCGGGCTCACCGACGCCGACCTCCTCGCATCCGC
>Ga0180222_1001859_pt1 | contig 19543 bp, 24 predicted proteins | sample eDN5th37CKraftOP_FD_151336 | JGI IMG/M metagenome (GOLD analysis project Ga0180222, IMG submission 151336) | Enriched Organic Plus compost microbial communities from Emeryville, California, USA - eDNA 5th pass 37_C Kraft OP (version 2) (version 2) ... | reverse complement strand
GCCCCGGAAACGGCGATGCCGCCATTGCCGCCTTCCGGTTCCGCTTCGCTCCACCTCCAGCCGGCAATGGCGTCGGAGGCGACGATGCACTAACAATCAACCCGGACCACTCGGTGGGGGCCGGTCAATCCTGCCGCGGCCGAGGCGCTCGGCTTCGGGCCGCGCACCGTCAATCCGGGGCCGATCAACCTCGCTTACGCGCTCAACATGGTGATGGCCGCACGACCGGGAACCCATCCGCGCGAGATCCACGCCCGCTTCAGCAACAACATCCTTTCGGGTGATGCGGTGGAGGTGAGCGGCGTGGCCGATTTCGCCGAGCCCGACCGATGCTGCGCAAGGGTGCGCGTGCCCGAGAGGGGCGCGACGGCGATGGACGTGGAAGTCCGTCTCGTCGCGCGGGAGGATTTCCGATGATCGGCGCGGGAGCAACGGGCGCCACCGTCTACTCGCTCTTCGCCATGCGCGCTCGCCAGCGGCCCGCCGCGCCGGCGCTCACCGAAGGCGATCTGACACTGGATTATGCGACGCTGCTGGCCAGGGTCGAGCATGTCGCAGCGGATCTCGCGTACCGCGGCGTGGTGCGGGGGGACCGTGTCGCGGTGCTGTCCGAGAACCGGATCGACTATGCCATCGTGCAGTTGGCCAGCGCCAAGCTGGGCGCGATCGTTGCCTGCCAGAACTGGCGCCTGACGACAGCCGAACTGCGCCACTGCGTCGCCTTGGTCGAGCCGCGCCTGCTGCTCGCCTCCCCGCGTTACCGGGCAGCGGCGGCCGCGCTGGAGGCCGGCTGCCCGGTGGCCGATCTGTCCATGCTCGGCCGCGATGGCCAGTCGCCGTCCGCCGCTCATCCGGAGGATCCGTTCCTGATCATCTACACGAGCGGCACCACGGGCCTGCCCAAGGCGGCGGCGATAAGCCAGCGCGCCGAGATCGCCCGGATGTGCGCGTTGCGGATGGATCTCGGCATCGGGCCGGAGGATGGCTACATCTCCTGGGCGCCGATGTTTCACATGGGAGGCAGCGAGCATCTGCTGGCCGCGCTGATGTCCGGGGCGCGCGGCTTCGTGATCGACGGCTTCGATGCCGACGCGATCCTCGATGTCGTGGCGGCGCATCGCATCGGCTGGCTGATGCTCGTGCCGGCAACGATCGAGCCGCTGCTCGAACGGCTGCAGGCGCGCAATGTGCGGCCGGCCGGCATCAAGGCGCTCGGATGCATGGCGGATCTCGTGCCTTCCGCCACCATGGCGGCGATCACGGCGGCGCTCGGCGCGCCCTATCTCAACAGCTTCGGTGCCACCGAGACAGGCATGCCGCCTTTCTCCGGCGGGCTGATTCCCGTGGGGCATATCCCCGCCACGCTCGACAAGCAGCTGAGCTCGCTCGTCGAGGTTCGTCTCGTCGGCCCCGACGGGCGGGACGTGCCGCAGGGCGAGGCGGGCGAGGCCTGGGTCCGCGGGCCGACCGTCTTCAGCGGCTATTGGAATGCCGAACGGGCCAATGCGGAGAGCTTCAGCGACGGCTGGTTCCGCATGGGCGATCTGCTCCGCAAGACGGAGCATGGCTATGCCTTCGTCGGCCGCTCCAAATATCTGATCAAGTCCGGCGGGGAGAACATCTATCCCGCCGAGATCGAACGCGTCCTCCTCGCCGATCCGCGCGTCGCCGACGCGGTGGTGGTCCGCCGCACGGATCCCCGCTGGGGCGAAATCCCCGTCGCGGTGGTCGCGCGAGCCGAGGCAGGCCTCGATGCCGAGGCCGTCGAGCAATTGTGCCGCAGCGCGCTCGCCGGCTACAAGCGGCCCCGCGAGGTCCTGTTCGTCGACATGGCCAGCCTGCCGCGTAGCGCCAGCGGCAAGATCATCCGCGAGGAGGTGGAACGGATGATCGGCTGAGCGCGGAGAAAGGTCGGCGCGCGAAGGTCAGTTCCAACATCTGCCCTGGTGCGATAGTCTTGCGGCAGGAGGGCGAGGCCGTGCGCAGCTGGAGCCGGAAGATCATCGTCGATCCCGCACGGTCGGTGCCATGGCCTTCCCTGCTCGCCTCGCCGCCTGCCCTTGCCCTCCTTGCCTCGGCTCTCGGCGTCGTCGCGGGAAACATCGCCGCCAGCGGTATCCGCGCGCCGCCGCAGCGGACGAAGCCCGGTTATCCGATCGATGCGGCCCCTCCGTCCTTTCCGGCGCAATGGCCCGTCGGCGGGGATCGTTCCCTACCCGGAGCAACGGTGAAGGGCCGGATCGTCCGCCCCGGCGAACAGGAAGCGGGATTTCGCTGGACCCTGCGCGCCGGGCTGCGCGACGCGGCGCACTGCCCGAGGATCACTCCCGAATTCCGCCAGGGATGCCTCGATGCGGTGACGGCGCTATCGAGACGCACCTGAACCCTGCCGGTGGCTCCGAGCAGCGCCGCCTGCGCCTTCACAGACCTGCGCGAAGGCTTCCCGTCTTGACGGTGGCTCCCGCCGTCACGCCGCGGGCGCGGACCGGCACCGGGCTGAATGAAAAGCGGCGCAGCGCGCCGGCCGGAACGGTTCGCGTCGGCGGCTGCCGGAAGCGCGACACCGCGATGTCCTGGTCGTGATTTTCGAGCCGCTTGCGGTAGAGTGCGGCTAACCCCAGATGCGCCGCCCGCGTCGCCGGACAGCGGGCATGGCGCGCACGTTCCTCCTCCTCGGCAATGCGTTTCCGATAATAAGCGAGGTCTGTTTCGGACATGGCCTCCTCATCGATCTCGGGCAGGTGAATGGTCGAAAGGGATCGCCCGGCCCCGGCTTTCGGGGCCGGGCGACGCCCTCAATAATCCGCCGCGGGCATGGCGGCCTTTTCTTCCTTGGGAAGCTCGGCCACCAGTGCCTCGGTGGTGATCAGCAGCGAGGCGACCGATGCGGCGTCCTGCAGGGCGGTGCGCACCACCTTGGCCGGATCGATCACGCCGGCACGGACGAGGTCCTGATATTCGCCGGTCGCGGCGTTGAAGCCCCAATTATAGTCGAGGTTCTCGATCAGCTTGCCGACGATGAACGCCCCGTCTTCGCCGGCATTCTCGGCGATCTGGCGCGCCGGCGCGCGCAATGCGCGGCGGACGATGTCGATGCCGGACTGCTGGTCGTCATTGGCCGCCTTGAGGCCGTCGAGCGCCTTCAGTGCCCTGAGCAGCGCGATGCCGCCCCCGGGGAGGATGCCCTCCTCCACGGCCGCGCGGGTCGCGTGCAGCGCGTCGTCGACGCGGTCCTTCTTTTCCTTGACCTCGACCTCGGTCGCGCCGCCGACGCGGATCACCGCCACGCCGCCGGAAAGCTTGGCCAGCCGCTCCTGCAGCTTTTCCCGGTCATAGTCGGACGTCGTCGTTTCGATCTGCTGGCGGATCTGCGCAGCCCGGCCGTCGATATCCGTCTTCTGTCCGGCGCCGTCGACGATGGTGGTGTTGTCCTTGTCGATCACCACCTTCTTCGCGCGGCCGAGCATCGAGACCGTGACATTCTCGAGCTTGATCCCGAGATCCTCGGAGACGACGCTGCCGCCGGTCAGGATCGCGATGTCCTCGAGCATCGCCTTGCGGCGGTCGCCGAAGCCCGGCGCCTTGACGGCCGCGACCTTGAGGCCGCCGCGCAGCTTATTGACGACCAGAGTCGCCAGCGCCTCGCCCTCGACGTCCTCGGCGATGATCAGGAGCGGACGGGCCGATTGCACGACCTTCTCGAGCAGCGGCACCATCGCCTGCAGATTCGAAAGCTTCTTCTCGTGGATCAGGATATAGGGATCGTCGAGTTCGACCTTCAGCTTCTCGGCATCGGTGATGAAATAAGGGCTGAGATAGCCGCGATCGAACTGCATGCCTTCCACCACCTCGAGTTCGGTAGCCAGGCTCTTCGCCTCTTCGACGGTGATCACGCCCTCGTTGCCGACCTTCTCCATCGCCTCGGCAAGGATCTTGCCCACATCCTGATCGCCGTTCGCCGAGATCGTCGCGACCTGCGCGATCTCGCTATTGGCGCTCACCTTCTTGGCGTGGCTTTCGATATCCTTGACGACAGCGGCCACCGCCAGATCGATGCCGCGCTTGAGATCCATCGGATTCATCCCGGCGGCGACCGCCTTGGAGCCTTCGCGGACGATCGCCTGCGCGAGAACGGTGGCCGTGGTCGTTCCGTCACCGGCCCGGTCGTTGGTCTTCGATGCCACCTCACGCAGCATCTGTGCGCCCATATTCTCGAACTTGTCCTTGAGCTCGATTTCCTTGGCGACGCTTACGCCATCCTTGGTGATGCGCGGCGCGCCGAAGCTTTTCTCGATCACGACGTTGCGGCCCTTGGGGCCCAGCGTCACCTTCACTGCGTCCGCAAGGATATCCACGCCGCGCAGCATGCGATCGCGCGCTTCGGACGAGAATTTCACTTCCTTGGCAGCCATATCCTCTTTTGCTCCTTCCTAAGCCTTGTTCCTGCGGCAAGCGACGGATCAGGCCGCCTGCTTGAGCGGCACGACGGCATCGACGATGCCGAGGATGTCGCTCTCCTTCATGATCAGCAGATCCTCGCCGTCGATCTTCACCTCGGTGCCGGACCATTTGCCGAACAGCACGCGGTCGCCAGCCTTGACGCTGAGTTCGACCAGCCGGCCCTGATCGTCGCGCGCGCCGGGGCCGACGGCGACGACCTCGCCCTCCTGCGGCTTTTCCTTGGCGGTGTCCGGGATGATGATGCCGCCCGAAGTCTTCTCCTCGGCTTCGATGCGGCGGACGACCACACGGTCGTGCAAGGGACGGAAATGCATGCATAACCTCCGTTTGCAGATCGATATGTCTGAGCCCCTCCGTTCATCTGAACGAAAGGTTCCGCCGAACTAGGAACGGCTTTTCGCCTGTTCAAGTGGCGGACCGGAGTTTTTTAGCACTCTTTGAAGGAGAGTGCCAATAGCCTGTGATGGCCGGGTCCTTTCCGTGCACGCTTTCCTCTTGACGCAGGGTCCCGCTGCTCCAAAATCCGGTTTCCGGCAGTTGTGCGGCCGTGATGGGAAGGAGCGACGGGAAGAAAGGAGGAGAGCCATGTCGCACCCTGTCTCCAGCTTCCGCCATCCATTCGATGTCGCGCGTCACCCCACTCTCGAACCGGAGGTCAAGCGCGCGATTCTGGCATCTTGGGCCTCGGATCGCCGGGCCGTGAAAGGCCAGCCCGCGCTGCGGCGCCCGCCCGGCGCGCGCCGCCCCGTCTCGATCGACGAGGTGCTCGCCGCGCTCCGCTCGCTCGACGGGCGCGCCCTCCTGCGCGAGGATCGCTCATGAAAGCGGACGACGCGTTCCTGCGGCAGCTTGCCGGCTATGGGCTGACCACCGCCGAGATCCACTATTATATGCCGGATCATCCGAGCCTGCTGCAGCTCTTCGTCTGGCAACATTATGATCTGGCTCCCGATTTTCCGATACTGCACCGCTTCCTCGACCATTGGCGGCGCGAGATCGAAGCGGCGCTCCATTCTATCCGGGTGGCGCATCAGCAGCTGGTCGGTCCTGCCGAATGGCGGGCGGTGGACGGGGTGATCACCCTTCAGTGATCGCTTCGGGACGCGAAGCCGATCGGGGGTTTAGAAAGAGGCACGCACGGTCGCGCCATAGGTCCGCGGATCGGCCGGCTGTCCGACGACCAGCCCGGTATTGCCCGACTGGGTCGCGAGCACTTCGAAATAGTCCTTGTCGAGCGCGTTGCGCACCCAGCCGAACAGATCCCAGCCTTGGCCGAACCGAAAGCCCGCCCGCAAATTGACGAGAGCATAGCCCGCTATGTCAGTGTAGCGCGAACGCGAGGGATTGGACGAGAATCTGGATCGATAGCTGCGGTCGATACCGAGATAGGCGTTGCCATCCAATCCGGCGATCCGCGCGGGAACGGCATATTCGGCACCGTAGGAAGCCGACCAGCGCGAAACGCCCGGAAGCCGTTGCCCCGAGATGTCGCATGCCGCCGGGCTGATGCCACCCGGCGTGCCGGGGGCGCTCGGCAGAAGGCCGCTGCCCCCGCCGGAGAGTTCGGGCGGACAGGGCGCATCGATGAAGCGGACATATTCCGCGTCGGTGAACGCACCGGTCGCATAGAGGCTCAACCTCTCATTCGGTTGCGCGGCGAGCTCCAGCTCGCCCCCCGCGCGCGCACCTTTCCGGCATTGGCGAGATAGCCGCGCAGCACGCCAAGCTGGCCGTTGGTCACCGTCGCCTGATAGTCACCCACCTCCGTCCAGAAGAGAGCGACGTTCGCCGTGAGCCGTCGATCGAACCATCGGCTCTTCAGCCCCAGCTCGAAATGATCGACCTTCTCGGGCTTGACCCCGGGCTGCGGAAAGGATCGGTTCGTTTGCGGCATCGAGCGGCAGGCCGGAGAGGTTGATTCCTCCCGATTTGAACCCGCGCGCATAGGTTGCGTAGCTGAGCAGGTCCGGCCGCAGATCATAGGAGAGCGTAAAATCCCCGGAGACGTTCCACGCGCTGAAACGCGGGCTGTAGCGTTGTGGCGCCAGCACCCCTCGCTGCTCGGGAACGAGGACGGCGAAGCCCTGGCCGGTCGTCACGGTGGCGACATAGGATCCCGATTTCCGGTCATAGTTGATGCGCAACCCGGGCTGCAGCCGCAGCCGCTCGGTTACCCGCCAGCCGATCTGGCCGAAGGCGGCAAGGCTCGTATTCTTGGAGCGGATGGCGTTTTCGGAGCGCAGGCCATTGAGCACCGCGGGATCATGGGCACTCGCGCTCGAGGGGTTGAGCAGCCAGCGACTGGCCGCGCTGCCCTGTTCCTGTACACCGCTGGTATTCAATCGCTGGTGAAAGGCGAACAGCCCGACGACGAAATCGAGCCGCCCGGTTGCCCCGGCATAACGCAGCTCCTGCGTCCGTTGCTGCTGCTTCGAGGGATTTTGCGAAAGGGTGGTGATCGGCAGGCCGGTGAAATCGCGATCGTTCGATGGATCCCAATGCCAGAAGCGCCAGGCAGTCACGGAGGTGAGCGTGCTGGGCCCAACGTCCCAGCGGGCGCGCAACGAGGCGCCGCCCAGTTGCTGCTCCGCCCGCAGATCCGAATCGAGATCGGTCAACCGGGCGAACGGATCAGTGCTCGGCGGCCGATAGCCGAACGCCGCCGCAAGCGCGTCATACTGGCGGCTCAACGGCCGCTGGGTAGCACCGGTTCGGACATATATCTGGGCGCAGCAGCTCGGATCCTGATCATTATAGTCAGCGGACAGGGTGAGATCGAGCCGCTCGGTCGCGCGGAACAGGAACTGGGCCCGCACCGCCTTGTTGTCGAGCGCGTTCACATCTTTGCGGCTCGTCACATTGTAGATCGTGCCCTTCCGGGTCGTGGCGGAGCCGGACAGGCGCAGTGCAAGCCGCCCGTCGACAAGCGGCACGGAGACGGACGCTTTCGCCTGCACGAAAGCGAGATTGCCCGCGGTGAACTCCGCGCGCGCCTCGGGCGTGAAGCTCGGCGCACGCGTGGCGATGCTGATTGCACCCGCCGTGGTGTTCTTTCCGTAGAGCGTGCCTTGCGGGCCGCGCAGCACCTCGATCCGCTCGATATCGACGAAATCGAACGTCGAGGCCGCGACCCGGCTGTTGTAGACCTCGTCGACATAGATGCCGACGCCCTGCTCGATACCGTCATTGGCGAGGCCGAACGGCGATCCGAGGCTCGTATTGCGCGGATTGGTGGAATAGAGCGTCAGGCTTGGCTGGATCTGGGTAAGCCGGGCGACGCTGAACGTGCCCGTGGCATCCAACGTCCTGCCGCCGATCACCGAGATGGCGAGCGGCACCTTCTGTGCCGATTCCTCGCGTCTCCGTGCGGTGACGAGGATGTCTTCCGCGACCTCCGTCGCGGCCTCCGCCCGCTCGACGCACAGCGCGGGCGCCGCCGCTGCCGACAGCACCATGGCAAAGGAGGATCGCGCGATCGAACGGCGACGTGAATTCTCGTGCATCTCCATCCCCTCAACACTTCCATGTTGATAGGAATTGAAGACAAGATCAGTCGACCAACAAAATTTATCGAGGATAGGATTCGTTCTTGACCGCGGAAATATTTTATCACGATCGAGCAATGGATCAGAAGTGTTTCTCCGTCGCCGGAAGAGAAGGCGGCGGAGCAATGCGCGGCACAGGCAGCGCATCGCCCCGGCGTCTCGCCGCAAGCGCCGGTCAGGCTCCGTAGCGCCGGTCGAGCTTCGCGAGCTGGCTCGTGAACCCTTCCCTCTGCATCGCCGTTGTTGGCGCGTCGTGCATCTGGCTCAGCGTCACGACCATGCGCACCTCGCCCGCCGCCAGTGGGAAGAAATCGACGGTCATGCTGCTGTCATACGCCTCGACACCCGGAAGGAAGTCGATCAGCTGAGTCAGCACCAGCCTTTCATAGGGGCGAAATTCCGTGAACGATCCACGACAAGGTTGCGAGGTGGGAGCGCCCATCTGCTCCATCGCGGCTATCGCTTCGGGCGTATCGGCGACCATGTCATAACGCAGCGCGCCGCCGGGGCGCGCCTCGATGCTGTGCACCTCCGCGCGGAACTGATCCGGTCCCCACCAGGATTCGAACCCGTCCTTTGTCGTCCAGAGCGCCCACAATTCCTCGACGTCCGCCCGGTAGGTCCGCTCGATCACCAGGCTCGATTCGATCCGATCAGTCGCCATCGTCTTCCATGCTCCTTTGCGCGTTGCGTTGCTGTTGGCGGGCCTCCAGCGCCGCGCCGAAACGATCGAGCCGCGCTTCCCACAGCATGCGATATTGGGCGAGCCAGGCGTCCAGCTCGCGAAACCGATCCGGCTTCAGCGAATAGAGGCGGCGCTGCCCGTCCGGCCGCATCGCCACGAAGCCGGCTTCACTCAGAATGCGCAGATGACGGGACACGCCGGACTGGTGGATGCCAACCACGGCGACGAGATCATTGACCTGCCGTTCGCCGCCGCGGAGCGCATCGACGACGCGGCGGCGGGTGGGATCGGCTAGGGTCTCGAACGGATCTATATGCATAGATATGCATATGCATGCATGCACATATCTTGTCAAGGCATGAGGGAGCCACGCGCCCACGGCAGGATCGCGAAGGCGGCCATCCGATCATCAGCCGATGTTTTGGCCTTCCGCGCGCATGCGATGGCCCTTCCACGCACCGCGGATCCCCGGGTCGATGAGCAGGAACCTAGAGCAGCCGCATCGTCACCGGCGCGAAGCTGCGCCGGTGCAGCGGGCTCGGGCCCAGCCTGTCCAGCGCCTCGCGATGATCCGGCGTGCCGTAACCCTTATTCTGTGCCCAGCCATAGCCGGGATGGAGGGCATCATATTCGGCCATCATCCGATCGCGCTCTTCCTTGGCGATGATCGAGGCCGCTGCGATCGACAGGCACAGCGCATCGCCGCTTACGATCGCTGTCGCGCGATAGCGCCAGCGCGGCAGCTTATTGCCGTCGACCAGCACCATGCCCGGCTCAATGCCGAGCGCATCGACGGCACGGGTCATCGCCAGCATCGTCGCGTGGAAGATGTTGATCGTATCGATCTCCTCCACCGTCGCCATGCCGACACCGACGCGCGCTACCTGGCGTATCTCACCGCACAGCGCGGCGCGCCGAAGCGCGGTGAGCTTTTTCGAATCGTCGATTCCGTCCGGCACGCAGCCCCGATCGAGCACCACCGCGGCGGCAACGACGGGGCCGGCGAGCGGCCCCCGTCCGGCTTCGTCCACCCCCACCACCGGCACGGGATGAGGATGCTCCAGATCGAAGCTGGGGCCGCAGACAGGCGCCTCGATGATCTGAACCTGCTTCTTCCCGCCCATTGCCCAGCCTTCTGTCCGGGCGCCGTTCCTAGAGCAGTTTCAAGCCGGATGAAAAGCCGCCGACTCGGAAAAGGCGAAAGACGATGGGGCACGCCTCGCCCGAACGGATCGGGAGCAGGCCTAATGGCTGGCACGCATGCGGACGAGGCCCTGCCCCATCGGGCCATGGCCGGCGCCGAGCCCCGGTGCCGCCATCATCGCGGCGCGCACGAAGGCGCGTGCGCGGCCGACCGCCTCGTCGATCAGCAGGCCCTGCGCAAGGCCGACCGCAAGGCCGCTCGCCAGCGTGCAGCCCGTGCCGTGCGTCGAACGGCTGTCGATGCGCTCGTCCGCCCATTGGAAGAGCTTGCCCTGGAAATCGACGAGGCTGTCGATCAGTTCGCCATCGAAATGGCCGCCCTTGGCGAGGACCGAACAGCCGTGGCGCTCCACGAGCATGCGCGCCGCCGCCACGGCCTCGGTCGGCCCCGACACCGGAAGGCCGGAAAGCGCCGCCAGCTCCGGCCCATTGGGCGTCACCACCGTGGCAATATCCATGAGCCGTGCGAAGGCCGCGATGGTCACCGCATCGGCGAGCACCGCGCCGCTGGTCGCCACCATCACCGGATCGAGCACGATCGCAACGTCGTCCAGTCGCGCCAGACGGTCGGCCAAAGCCTTTGCTGTCGCGGCGGATCCGATCATACCGATCTTCACCGCGTCGACGCCGATATCCTGGATCACCGCATCCATCTGCGCGATCACCATGTCGGTCGGCACGGAGTGCATGGCCGTCACGCCGAGCGTGTTCTGCGCGGTGATCGCGGTGATCGCGGTCATAGCGTGGCCGCCGAGCGCGCTCACCGTCTTGATATCCGCCTGGATGCCCGCGCCGCCGCCGGAATCGGAGCCGGCGACGATCAGGATGCGCGGCGTCCTCACGCCGCCCGGCGCACGGCGTCGCAGATGCTGTCGACCACCTCTTCCACGAGCGCATCGTCCTCGCCTTCCGCCATCACGCGGATCAGCGGTTCGGTGCCGGATTTCCGAATGAGGAGGCGTCCGACACCGTTGAGCCGCGCCTCGGCGTCGGCGATCGCGGCCTTCACCTTCTCATCCTCGAGCGGCGTGCCGCCGGCAAAGCGGACATTCTTGAGCAGCTGCGGCAGCGGATCGAACTGGTGGAGCAGCTCATTGGCCGGCCGGCCGGATTCGACCAGCTCGGCCAGCACCTGAAGCGCGGCGATCAGCCCGTCGCCGGTGGTCGCGTGATCGGCGAGGATGATGTGCCCCGATTGCTCGCCGCCGACATTGTAGCCGCCGCCGCGCATGCCTTCGAGCACATAACGATCCCCTACCGCCACGCGCTCCAGCCCGAGGCCGTGCTGCCCGAGGAAGCGCTCCAGCCCGAGGTTGGACATCACCGTCGCGACGATGCCGCCACCGCGCAACAGGCCTTGCCGCGCCCAGCTCGTCGCGATCAACGCCATCAGCTGATCGCCGTCCACCACCTTGCCGAGATTGTCCACGACGATCAGCCGGTCCGCATCGCCGTCGAGCGCGATACCGATATCGGCACGGGTCTCGAGCACCTTGGCACGGAGCGCCGCCGGATCGGTGGAGCCGCATTTGTCGTTGATGTTGATCCCGTTGGGATTGACGCCGAGCGCGATCACGTCGCCGCCCAGCTCCCACAGCGCCGACGGCGCGACATGATAGGCCGCGCCGTTCGCGCAATCGACGACGATGCGCAGGCCGTCCAGCCGCAGATGCTCGGGAAAGCTCGACTTGGCGGCGTGGATATAACGCCCGCGCGCATCCTCGACGCGACGCGCCCGGCCGATGTCGGCGGACGCCACTAGGCTCGGCGGCCGGTCCAGCGCGGCCTCGATCGCCGCCTCGTCGGCATCGGACAGCTTGTAGCCGTCCGGCCCGAACAGCTTGATGCCATTGTCCGCGAAGGGATTGTGGCTGGCCGAGACCATCACGCCCATGTCCGCGCGCATCGAGCGGGTGAGCATCGCGACCGCCGGCGTCGGCATCGGCCCGACCAGCACCACATCCATGCCCACGCTGGTGAAGCCGGCGGTGAGCGCGCTTTCCATCATATAGCCGGAAAGGCGCGTGTCCTTCCCGATCACGACGCGATGACGATGATCGCCGCGCCGGAAGTGCGCGCCCGCCGCCTGGCCGACACGCATCGCGATCTCCGCCGTCATCGGCTCATCGTTGGTCCGCCCGCGAATGCCGTCCGTTCCGAAATATTTCCTGGCCATCTTTCCGGATTCCTGCCCATGCCGGGGGCGCGCTTAGAATGATCCCGGTCAAAATAGTCTGAACGGGCAGGGCTTGCCAACGCCCGTTTCCTGACCGCCACCGTCCTGGACGCGCGCGCCGCAGCCGTTGCGACGCCTTCCGCTGCGCAGATCGACGATCACTGCACGCCGTGCATCCAGCGCTTGATCAGCGGCGAGAGCAGCAGCAGGACGACGCCGATCAGCGCGGCTGCGACCCCGATCGTCCAGAAGACCTGGGTATAGGTGTCGAGGCTGACCTTGAGGTTGGTCACCTGCCCCCCCACCGTCTCGACGCTCGCCACCTGGGCTACCACACCCGCCACATATTGCGCGACCGAGATGGAGAGGAACCAGACGCCCATCATCATCCCCACGATCCGCGCGATCGAGAGCTTGGTGATCATCGACAGGCCGACGGGCGAGATGCACAGCTCGGCCACCGAATGGATCAGGTAGAGCCCGGCCAGCCACCATATTCCCACCTTGAAGCTCGGTCCCACCATGCTCGCCCCCCAGACGAGGAACAGGAAGCCGGCCCCCACCAGCATCAGCGCGATCGCGAATTTGATCGGCACGGTGGGCTCCGCTCCGACGCGGGCGAGACCGTTCCACAACATGCTCATGATCGGCGCGAGCAGCACGATGAAGGCGGCATTGAAGAACTGGGTCTGGCCCGCGGTGATGCTGAACAGGCCGAACACGGAAAGATCGGTGTTGCGATCGGCGAACAAGGTCAGCGAGGATCCCGCCTGCTCGAACAGCGTCCAGAAGACGACGTTGAACACGATCAGCACCATCGCGGCGACCATCATCTGGAATTCGACGCGGCTGCCCGCCATGAACGACCAGATCAGGATGCCGGGAACCGCGAGCAGGAAAGTGCCGAACAGCAGCTTGCCCATCAGCGGCAGCGACAGCACATAGCCGACGATGCCCGATCCCGGAGCCGGCTCCGCGGCGTTCATGAGGTTGGTGTAGAGAAAATAGAAGATCGGCACCACGGCCAGCGCGCCGAGATAAATCACCAGCGCGCGGTCGCCGCCGGGGCGTTTGGGCGGCTCGCCATAGCCCGACAGGCGGCCGCCGTCGAACTGGATGAGCGTCCAGGAGATCAGCATGCCGACCGCGGCGAGGCCGAAACCCGCCCACCAGTCGATCGCCACGGCGAGCCAGGGGCAAAGCAGCTGCGAGAAGAGCGAGCCCAGGTTGATGCCCATGTAGAAGATAGTGAAGCCGGTATCACGGCGTCGATCCCCGGGGGCGTAGAGTTCACCCACCATCGTCGATATGTTCGGCTTGAAGAAGCCGTTGCCGACCGAGACCATGCAGAGGCCGATCAGCATGATCGCGACGAACAACGCGTTGCGCTCTCCGCCCGGCTCAAACTGGCCCTTGGCGAGGCTGCGCGCAACGGTGGCGCCGTCCATCAGCGAGACGCTGCCATCGTCATTGCCCTGTATTTTCAGACGCTTGCTACCATCGATCAGATACTGCGCCTCGCCGCCGCCCGCCGCGGGCTCGACCTGCACTTCATAGCGCTGCCCGTCGATCGTCGCGACCGGCCGAGCCGAAGGCCCGTGGAAGCACAGGATGAAATAGCCGAGCGACATCAGGATCGCGCCGAACTTCACGGCCCGCTTCGATCCCAGATACTGGTCGGCGAGATAGCCGCCGACGAGCGGCGTCAGATAGACGAGCGCCGTATAGCCGCCATAGAGACCGGTGGCGGCGCGATCACTGAACACGAAATGCTTGGTGAGGTAGAGCGTCAGCAGCGCGCGCATGCCGTAATAGCCGAAACGCTCCCACATTTCGGTGCTGAACAGGCGCGCGAGCTGGGCCGGGTGGCCGAACCACATCTTCCCCTCGGCGGGGTTCACATGGCTGATATCGGGTTCACTCGGCGAATCTGCGGTAGGGGTTTCCATGTCGGAAAAGGCTCCGGAAAGGTGCGGGACGGCCGCGTCGATCCGGGCCGCCGGTCATGTGCGCGAAACTAGCGGGCAAATCGGGCCTGTGAAGAAGATTGTTGGCGGGCGCCCCTGCTGGTAGCGGGGAGCGCATGTTCAACGATCTCTCCTCGCCGCTCGCCCTGCTCGCCTCGCGTCGCTCCGGAAAGCCGCGCGACATGATCGCCCCCGGCCCCGACGCAGCGCAGTTGCGCCGCATGCTGGAGATCGCGATCCGCACGCCCGATCACGGCAAGCTCGCCCCCTGGCGCTTCGTCACCGTCGCGGCGGACCAGCGCGAGGCGCTGTCGCGCCTGCTGCAGGATGCCTATCGCGAGGAGAAACCGAACGCGGGGCGGCTGGAACTGGAAGCGATGGACCAGTTCGCCCGCCAGGCGCCGACGCTCGTCGTCGCCCTCTCCCGCCCCGCTCATGCCAGCCACATCCCCATCTGGGAGCAGGAACTCTCGGCCGGCGCCGCTTGCATGAACTTGCTGCACGCGGCGCACGCCTCCGGCTTCGTCGCGGGGTGGCTGACCGGCTGGGCAGCCTATTCGCCGCGCGTGCGGGACGCCTTCGGCGGAGCTGACGAGCGCATCGCCGGCTTCGTCTTCATCGGTTCGCCCTCGCGCGCGCTCGAGGAGCGGCCTCGGCCGGACTATGAAGCTGCGGTTTCCCCGTGGAAAGGCTTCCCTGCTTGACGCGCCATGCTGTATTAGGACAGCATATCACCCGATGACCAGCGACGACCGCCCCGTCTATCTGCGCCTACGCGATATGATCGCCCACGCGATCCTCGAGGGTCGCTACGGCAGCGGCGACCCTTTGCCGTCGGTCCGCGCCTTTGCCGCCGAGCATGGCGCGAACCCGCTGACCGTGGCCAAGGCTTATCAGAGCTTCCAGGAGGATGGGCTGGTCGTCGTTCGCCGCGGCGTCGGCATGTTCGTCGCCGAGGGCGCGGTGGAGAAGCTGCGTGCCGCCGAACGGGAAGTCTTCCTGCGCGATCACTGGCCGCGCATCGCCGCGCACATTCGCCGCCTGGCGCTGGACCCCGCCGACCTGCTGGAAGCCGAGAGGGCGCTCTGATCCGCCGTAACACGGGCCGACGCCAGCTTTCCCTGCGGCTGCGGCGGCAAGACGCGGCATCCGCCGTTCGCCCTGGCTATTCTCGACACCAATAACCGCACGGAGTCCGCGATGATGCGTCTGACGTTGGGAGCCCCGCTCGCGCTGCTGCTGGCCGCCGGATGCGGCCAGCAGGGCAGCAACAAGGCCGAGGACGATGCCGCGCAGCAGGTCTATTACCAGATCGGCGCCCAGATGCGGGCGCAGAACGCGAAGATCCTGGCGCTCGAGGTCAAGGTCGCCGATCTTCAGGCGCAGGTCGACGCCCAGGAAAAGACGATCAACGAGATGGTCGGCAAGCAGATGCTGTTCAAGCCGATTCGGCCCTGATCAGCGCAGCCCCACCCGCACCACGCGCATCGCCTCCTCGGGATAGGCATCGACCGGATGGCCGCCATAGGTGCCGAAGATCCGGCCGTCCGCTACGATGAGGTTGAACTGCTCACCCGTCACCGTATTGCGCCCGCGAAGCTGCACCGCACCACCCTGATCGCTGCGCTGCACGACGTAGCGCACACCATCGGCTCGATAGGCTCGCGCGGGCTGCGCAGCCGAGGCCGCGACAGGCAGAGAAGCAAGCAAAACTGCGGAAATGAGCGACTTCAACATAGATCCCGTTACCTTTCCCGCGCCTCGCTGTCGGGCGCCGGCTGGAGCCGAATATGGGAAGTCCATGTTGCAATGCAACAGAAGTTCGATGGCAAAAAGCAACTTTTCCACTTGCAAAGATTGCAATTCGTTTCGCCGCCGCCCCGTTTCGATCCGCCGCCTCGTCACCGCGGGGCTGGCGCTCGGCGGGACCCGTGGCTAGGAGGCGGCGGCACATCATGGGGATTGGAATGACGCAGCCGTTGCGCATCGCGCTCGCCGGGCTCGGCACCGTCGGCGCTGGAGTGGTGAAGCTTCTCGACACCAACCGGGCGCTCGTCGAGCGCCGCGCAGGCCGCCCGATCGAGATCGTCGCGGTCTCGGCGCGGGATCGCACGCGCGATCGCGGGATCGACCTTTCCCGCTTCGAATGGGTGGACGATGCGACCGCGCTCGCCCAGCGCGTCGACGTCGATGCGGTCGTCGAGCTGATCGGCGGCGCCGATGGCCCCGCGCTCGTGCTCGCCCGCGCCACGCTCGCCGCCAACAAGGCGTTCGTCACCGCCAACAAGGCGATGATCGCGCATCACGGGCTGGAGCTCGCCGCCGCCGCCGAGAATGCGGACGCGGCGCTCAAATATGAAGCGGCCGTCGCCGGCGGCATCCCGGTCATCAAGGGGCTGCGCGAAGGCGCGGCGGCCAACGAGATCGGCCGCGTCTACGGGATCCTCAACGGCACCTGCAACTATATCCTGACGACGATGGAGAAGGAGGGCCGCGACTTCGCCGAGGTGCTGGCCGAGGCGCAGGCGCTGGGCTATGCCGAGGCCGACCCGAGCTTCGACATCGACGGCATCGACGCCGCGCACAAGCTCTCCATCCTCGCCAGCCTCGCCTTCGGCACCCAGGTCGATTTCGGATCGGTGGCGATCACCGGCATACGCCACGTCATCGCCGCCGACATCGCCGAGGCACAGGCGCTGGGGTATCGGGTCCGTCTGGTCGGCGTCGGCGAGGCGACGGCGAGCGGCCTGTTCCAGCGCGTCCATCCCTGCCTCGTACCGCTCGGCAATCCCCTCGCTCATGTCGCCGGCTCGCTCAACGCGGTCGTCGCCGAAGGCAATTTCGTCGGCCGCCTCTTCTTCGAAGGGCGCGGTGCCGGCGAAGGACCGACGGCGAGCGCGGTCGTCGCCGATCTCATCGACATCGCGCGGGGCGAATATGGCCCCGCCTTCGCCATGCCGGTCGCGAGCCTCGCCGAGCTGCCGCGCGCCGCGGCGGGCCGGCGCCGCGGCCGCGCCTATCTGCGCTTCACCGTGGCGGACCGGCCGGGCGTCCTCGCGGAAATCACCGCGGCGATGCGCGACGCCGGTGTCTCGATCGAGAGCATGATCCAGCGCGGCGCCTCGGCCGATGGCGGCGTGATCCTGGTGATGGTGACGCATGAGGGCCCCGAACGCGCCGTCACCGACGCGCTGGAGCGGCTGGAAGGCTCGCAGAGCATCCTGTCCAAACCCATGCTCATGCACATCGTCGACGCGTGACGGCCTCGGCCTGAAGATCGCGCCCGGCCGGGACGACAGCGGAGAAGCCGAGCGTTTCTTGGGCCAGGACGATCTCGACAATGCAATGTCGCTCGCTTATCGCCCATTCGATTCAGCTAGGGGACGGTATTTCATGGTGAAGGCAAGCAAGGCGCTCGATCGTGTTCTGGTGCTCGAAATGGTCCGTGTGACCGAGGCCGCCGCCATCGCCGCTTCCACCCTGATCGGCCGCGGAAACGAGAAGGCCGCCGACCATGCCGCCGTCGAGGCGATGCGCGCGGCCTTCAACGAGCTCGAGTTCGACGGCACGGTCGTGATCGGCGAAGGCGAGCGGGATGAGGCGCCGATGCTCTACATCGGCGAGAAGGTGGGCACCGGCAACGGCCCGAAGATCGACATCGCGCTCGACCCGCTCGAAGGCACCACGATCACCGCCAAGGCCGGCCCCAACGCGCTGGCTGTGCTCGCCATCGCCGAGCAGGGCGGCCTGCTCAATGCGCCCGACGTCTATATGGACAAGCTGGCGATCGGCCCGGGCTATGAGGAAGGCATCGTCAGCCTGGAGAAGAGCCCGACGGAAAATGTGAAGGCGCTCGCCAAGGCGAAGGGCGTGAAGCCCAACGAGATCATCGCCTGCGTGCTCGATCGCCCCCGTCACGAGAAGCTGATCGCGGAGCTGCGCGCCATCGGCTGCGGCATCATGCTCATTCCGGACGGCGACGTCGCCGGCGTCATCGCGGTCACCAACCCGGAGACCACGATCGATATCTACATGGGCTCGGGCGGCGCGCCGGAGGGCGTGCTGGCGGCGGCGGCGCTGCGCTGCGTCGGCGGCCAGTTCCAGGGCCGGCTGCTGTTCCGAAACGACGACGAGAAGGCCCGCGCCAAGCGCTGGGGCGTCACCGATCTCGATCGCATCTACCATCTGCACGATCTGGTGAAGGGCGATGCGATCTTTGCCGCGACGGGCGTCACCGACGGCTCGCTGCTCGAAGGCGTCAAGCGCCGCAAGGGCGGTTGCATCACGACCGAGAGTGTCGTGATGCGCGCCAGCACCGGCACGGTACGCTGGGTGCGGGGCGAGCACCACCGCGGCTGATCCGCCGGAGGCCCCCTGCAGGCTCTCCTGTCCCGCGCGGGCGCTCGGTTAGGCGCCGGTTCAGCCGCACCCGACTAGCGGGCCCGCATGATGCGCAATTCCCATATCCTCAACGCCGCATCGAATCTGCTCGGCATCGCCCTGCTGATCATCACGGGCATCCATATCACCAACCAGTCACAGCGTTCGTTCGCCGACGAGATCGCCTGGGCGGCCGCCATATGTTTCGGCCTGAGCTGCCTGCTCTCCTATCTGTCGATCCGCAAGGGAGCGGAAGGCACACGATCGGAGGACTGGGCCGACCGCATCTTCCTGTGCGGCCTCGCCACCTTGTTCATTGCGGTGCTGGTGCTCGCCCGTCCGTTCTTCTGACGGGCGCCGCTCAGCGGGCGTCCCCACCCCACAACTCGGCGCGATAGCGATCGAAGCACCGTGCGCCGCAACGCAGCCGGATCAGCGCCCCCTCCGCGATCATCGCGACGCGGCGAGGATCCTCTTCCACTGCGGGCCTCAGCGCCTCGCGGTTCCAATCCGCGCTGTGCTTGACGTCAAGCACGGCATGCAGTTCGAAATAGCGCCGCTCGCGCTCGCGGAGGCCGATGCGCCGCAGCCCGGCCGCGACCAGGGCCGACCGGCCGGGCGCGGTGAGCTCGATCACGCCGAGCGCGCCAACCGACTGCCACGCGTAGCGCCGGGTCGTCGCCATCGCGGTCATCGCGTTGGCGAGCGCCAGGCTCTCCCACACGGTCGTGTCGATCGCAGGCCGCACCTGAAGCGTCCTCGCGAGTGCATCGAGCATCGGACCATGCATCCCCTTGCGGTTACCGCGGCCCATCTCGTCCCAATAGTTGCGCGCCAGCTCCAGCTTGGGCGCGGTCGGCAGCTTCACCTGGGTCATCGCGACGAGATCGTCGAAACCGGCCTCGCCTGCCGCTTCCTGCTCGAAAAACCAGCGCAGCTCCGTGCCGCTCGCCTGCTCGGCGAGCCAGGGGAACAACGCATCGCCTTGGCCGGGTCCGATGACCGGCCCCCACCGAGTGGTCCGGGTTGATTGTTAGTGCATCGTCGCCTCCGACGCCATTGCCGGCTGGAGGTGGAGCGAAGCGGAACCGGAAGGCGGCAATGGCGGCATCGCCGTTTCCGGGGC
>Ga0180222_1001857_pt1 | contig 19562 bp, 19 predicted proteins | sample eDN5th37CKraftOP_FD_151336 | JGI IMG/M metagenome (GOLD analysis project Ga0180222, IMG submission 151336) | Enriched Organic Plus compost microbial communities from Emeryville, California, USA - eDNA 5th pass 37_C Kraft OP (version 2) (version 2) ... | reverse complement strand
GGGAGGGGCGGGGCGCGGTCGGGAAAGGCGATCCCGCACTTGCGCAATCGGGCAACACGTCATAGCTTGGGCGCCAAGTACCGGCCTCATGCAAGGACCGGAGAGCATAAGTGAGTGACGATTTATGGCGCAACAAGGCCGCGCCGCGCCGCAGGGGGATCGCGACCCCGCACGGCGGCGGAACAATGGCGTATCAGCAGGCGGGGCGCTGGCCCTGCATGCGGCGCGTTGGCCCGCCAGGAAAAGCTACGCCGCCATCGACCTTGGAACCAATAATTGCCGCCTGCTGATCGCAAAGCCTTCCGCCGACGGGTTCGTCGTGGTGGATGCCTTCTCGCGCATCGTCCGGCTGGGTGAAGGGTTGTCGGCGACCGGCGCGCTCAGCGATGCGGCGATCGACCGGGCGATCAGCGCGCTGTCGGTCTGCGCGGACAAGCTGCGCCGTCGTCAGGTCACGCTGGCCCGCTCGGTCGCGACCGAGGCGTGCCGCCGGGCCACCAACGGGCAGGCGTTCATCGAGCGGGTCTATCGCGAAACCGGCATCGCGCTCGACATCATCTCCGCGCAGGAAGAGGCGCGGCTGGCGGTGCTGGGGTGTCATGCGCTGCTGGAGCCGGGCGATGGGCCCGCGCTGATCTTCGACATCGGCGGCGGCTCCACCGAGCTGGTGCTGGTCGACAGCCGGGGCGAGGCGCCGCGCATCATCGACTGGCTGAGCGCGCCGCTCGGCGTCGTGTCGCTGACGGAAAGCGAGGCGGCGGAATCGGACGACCCGCAGGTGCGGCTGCGCGCCTATGCCAATATGCGCGCCCGCGTGGCGGAAAGCTTCGCGCCCTTTGCCGGGCGGCTGCCGGTGGGGGATGGCGCGGCGCGGCTGCTCGGCACATCGGGGACGGTGACGACGCTGGCGAGCATCCACCTCGACCTGCCGCGCTATAACCGGCAGTTGATCGACGGACTGATCGTGCCGATCGAATCGATGCGCGGCATCGCCCGGCGCCTGTCCGGCATGACGCTGGAGCAACGCCGCGCGCTGCCCAGCATCGGCGCGGAGCGGGCCGATCTGGTGGTCGCGGGGTGCGCGATATTGGAAGGGATCCTCGACATCTGGCCCGCCGCGCGGCTGGGGATCGCGGATCGCGGAATTCGTGAGGGTATTTTGCGCTGTTTGATGGATCAAAGGCTGTGACGCGCGGGACGGGCGGCGGCAAGGTGCGGGTCAAGACCGCGCGCAACCGCAGCGCGCAATCGACGCGCTGGCTGCAACGGCAGCTGAACGACCCCTATGTGAAGAAGGCGAAGGCGGAAGGCTGGCGCAGCCGCGCCGCGTTCAAGCTGATCGAGCTGGACGAAAAATTCGGCCTGCTGAAGAAGGCGCGGGCGGTGGTCGATCTCGGCATCGCGCCGGGCGGGTGGGCGCAGGTGGTGCGCAAGCAGGCGCCGCAGGCGAAGGTCGTCGGCATCGACCTGCTGCCCGTCGACCCGATCGAGGGCGTCGCCATTTTCGAGATGGATTTCCTCGACCCGGCCGCCGATGCGCTGTTGGCCGAGGCGCTGGGCGATGCGCCGGACCTCGTGCTGTCGGACATGGCGGCCAATACGGTGGGCCATGCGCAGACCGACCATCTGCGCACCATGGGGCTGGTCGAGGCGGCGGCCTGGTTCGCGATCGAGCATCTGAAGCCGGGCGGGGCTTTCGTCGCCAAGGTGTTCGCGGGCGGCACGGATCAGGATCTGCTGGCCGTGCTGAAGCGCAACTTCGCCACGGTCAAGCATGCCAAGCCCCCGGCGAGCCGCAAGGGCAGCAGCGAATGGTATGTGATCGCGCAGGGCTTCAAGGGACGCGCCGAGGAACCGGCGGCGGGCGGCGGGGGCTGATGGCCGCTCCGCCGTGCTTTAAGGGCGGTTACGTCCGTTGCAGATCGGAGCTTGAGCACCGGGTGGGGCAGAGAGCGGGTCCGCGCCTTTACCTTCACCCCAGCGCGGGCTGGGGTCGCAGGCCATGATGCACACCCCCTCCCGAGATGCCCGCCTGCGCTGGCATAACGGGAATAAATGGTTGATTTTGTTTGGTTGGTTCCAAGAGCCCAACCGCCATGCTGAACTTGTTTAGCTGCGCTGGCCTTCGGCTTAGCATCCATCAAGCCCCACGCACCTTCGCTCAATCCGGTGAAATGGACCCTGAAACAAGTTCAGGGTGACGATGAAGGCGAACTCCGTAATTGGCTAAAGCGACCGTCTCGCGAACGGCTTGCAAAAATATAATCGCCCTTTGGGGGCCGTCTCGGTCGATGGCTGGGGCAGCGATAACGCCCGCATGGAGCGGAATGCTGGGACGGAGCGATGGTATCCAGCCGGAATCGCCCGTGCCCGCGAAAGCGCTGCCCTTTTCAAGAAAGACAGGGCTTCAACAGGCTCGGCCCGAACGTATTCAGGTTCGATGGATGGGCGGTATCAAGACGCTTTACTTCGGCGCGAGCACCATCAGCATCTGGCGGCCTTCCATGCGGGGATAGGCTTCGACCTTCGCGATTTCGGCGATTTCCTCGGCGACGCGCTGAAGCAATTGCATGCCGAGCTGCTGGTGCGACAGCTCGCGGCCGCGAAAGCGCAGCGTCACCTTCACCTTGTCGCCTTCGCCGATGAACTTGTTGATCGACCGCATCTTCACGTCATAGTCGTGATCGTCGATGTTCGGACGCATCTTGATCTCCTTGATCTCCTGCGTCCTTTGGGTCTTGCGGGCGAGATTCGCCTTCTTCTGCGCCTCATACTTATACTTGCCGATATCGAGGAACTTGCACACCGGCGGATCGGCGGTAGGAGAAACCTCGACGAGATCGAGGCCGACATCGGCAGCCTGCTCAATCGCCTCGCGGGTATAGAGAATGCCCAGATTTTCGCCGTTTTCGTCGATCACGCGTACCTTGGGCACGGTGATGAATTCATTGTAACGGGGGCCGGATTTCGGCATCGGCGCCATCGGACGGCGCATCATCGGCGGACGTATAGCAGTTTCTCCTCTCAGACTGTTCCGGGGCGTGTGTACCGTTTTTCAGGGCACACGAAAAGGGGGCATCGGCATCGCCTCTCGCATGTGCGCCCCGTTGTTGCAATGGTGCATCATCGCATATCGGGTGCCAGCGCCTGTTTTGCAAGCATCGCGACCGCTTCGTCAAGCGGCATGATCTGCTGCGGCTGGTCCGCGCCCAGCACGCGCAGCGCGACCTTGCCTTCCTCCGCCTCGCGCTTGCCGATCACCAGCAGGTTGGGGACCTTGGCCAGGCTGTGCTCGCGCACCTTGTAGTTGATCTTCTCGTTGCGGAAGTCGGTTTCGGCGCGGATGCCCGCCGCCTTCAGCCGGTCGAGCACGGTGCGGCCATAATCCTCCGCATCCGAAACGATGGTCGCGACCACCGCCTGCACCGGCGCGAGCCACATCGGCAGGCGTCCCGCATGATGCTCGATCAGCATGCCGATGAAGCGTTCGTAGCTGCCGAAGATCGCGCGATGGAGCATGATCGGCCGGTGCCGCTCGCCGTCCTCGCCGACATAGCTGGCGTCGAGCCGGTCGGGCAGCACGCGGTCGGACTGGATCGTGCCGACCTGCCAGGTACGGCCGATGGCGTCGGTCAGGTGCCATTCCAGCTTCGGCGCGTAGAAGGCGCCCTCGCCGGGCAGCTCGGTCAGTTCGCCCTGCACCTCGCCATGGTCCCTCGCGATCCTTACCGCGTCGCGCAGTTCGGCCTCGGCCTGGTCCCACATTTCCTCGGTGCCGAAGCGGTTGTCCGGGCGCAGCGCCAGCTTGATCGCATAATCGGCGAAGCCCAGATCCTTGTACACGCGGTCGGCCAGCGCGCAGAAGGCGCGGACTTCCTCGACGATCTGGTCCTCGCGGCAGAAGATATGGGCGTCGTCCTGCGTGAACTGGCGCACGCGCATCAGCCCGTGCAGCGCGCCATGCGGCTCGTTGCGGTGGCAGCAGCCATTTTCGTAGAGGCGCAGCGGCAGGTCGCGATAGCTCTTGATGCCCTGCTTGAAGATGAGGACATGCGCCGGGCAGTTCATCGGCTTCAGCGCCATCCATTCCGCATCGCCGGAAATGATCGGACCTTCATCCTCGACATTGGGCACCTCGTCGGGGATGACGAACATATTCTCGCGATATTTGCCCCAGTGGCCGGATTGCTCCCACTGGCGCGAGTCCATCACCTGCGGCGTCTTGACCTCGCGATAGCCCGCGCCGTCGATCGCGCGGCGCATATAGGCTTCCAGCTCGCGCCAGATGATATAGCCCTTGGGGTGCCAGAACACGCTGCCATGCGCTTCCTGCTGGAGGTGGAACAGGTCCATCTCCGCGCCCAGCTTGCGATGGTCGCGCTTGGCCGCCTCCTCCAGCCGGTGGAGGTGGGCGTCGAGTTGCTTCCTGTTGAGCCAGCCGGTGCCGTAGATGCGGGAGAGCATCGCGTTCTTCTGGTCGCCGCGCCAATAGGCGCCGGACACGCGCATCAGCTTGAACGCCTGCGGGTCGAGCTTGCCGGTGGAGGCCAGATGCGGCCCCCGGCACATGTCGAGCCAATCGCCACCGGACCAGTAGACGGTGATGTCCTCGCCCTGCGGCAGTTCGGCGGCCCATTGCGCCTTGAACGTCTCGCCTTCCGCCTGCCAGCGCGCGATCAGGTCGTCGCGGTTCCACACCTCGCGCCGCAGCGGCTTGTCGGCGCGGATGATCTCGCGCATCTTCTCCTCGATGGCGGGAAGATCCTCTTCGGTGAAGGGGCCGTGCGCGGCGCTCGGCGCGAAGTCGTAGTAGAAACCGTCCTCGGTCGCCGGACCGAAGGTGATCTGCGTGCCGGGATAGAGCGCCTGCACCGCCTCGGCCAGCACATGGGCGAAGTCGTGGCGGGCGAGTTCCAGCGCGTCGGCCTCGTCCTTCGCGGTGACGAGCGCGAGGTGCGCGTCCTGCTCCAGCGGGCGCATGATGTCGCGCAGTTCGCCGTCGACCCGCGCGGCGATCGCCGCCTTGGCGAGGCCGGGGCCGATCGCCGCCGCGATATCCGCCGGCGTAGTGCCGGGCGCGACTTCGCGCACGGAACCATCGGGCAGAGTGATCTTCAGCATCGCGGACATGGCAGGCTTCTTCGTGGAAAAGGGTTGAAATTGCGATAATCGTACCGCCCGGTCCTTAAAGGGAGGGCGGGCGCTGTCAATAAAAACCCGGCGCGGCCGCAAGCTCCACGCGGGCGTGGAGGGATGGGCGCGCTTATGGGGCGACCCCGTCAGGCCGGGGCCATGCCCATCGATGGCGGAGAGGTCAGGACCGCTTGCGGGCGTAAAGCAGCGCGGCGACGATGGCCGCCGAACCGATGCCCACCGCGGCGCCGACCAGCGCCTTGCCGCCGACGGAGCGGGTGGTGTCACCCGTTTTCGATTCCGGTGTTGCCGTTGCGGGAGCGCCGGAGTCGGTGTTTTGCGAGGTTTCTTCTTTGCTCATGACCCTTTGGCCTATGCCATCAGATGACGGTAACGGGAAGAGGGATGGCCCCTTGCCTGAGCAATTTATCGCGTTCGCGCACCAAGCGGGCGAGGAGGGGAGGCTGGCGCTGCGCATCGGGGAAGCATCCCGGCGGCTTGCCAGAAAGGCGCGGCCCGGCCCATAAGGCGGGCATGAACCAGATCGCCGCCGATGCCGCCGCCATTTCCTTTGTTCCCCGCGCCGACGGCGTGCGACTCGCCTGCCGCTTCGTCGCGGGGGAAGGGCCGCTGCTCCTGTTCCTGCCCGGCTATATGTCCGACATGGAAGGCGGCAAGGCGCAGGCGGTGTTCGCCCATGCGCGGGAAACGGGCCGGGCCTGCCTGCTGCTCGACTATTCGGGCTGCGGGGCGAGCGAGGGGCGGTTCGAGGACGGGACGCTGGCCATCTGGCGCAACGACGTGCTGGCGCTGGTCGATCATTTCTGGCCGCAGGGGCAGATCGTCCCGATCGGCTCCTCGATGGGCGGCTGGCTCGCGCTGCTGGTCGCGCTGGCGCGGGCGGAGCGGGTGGCCGGGCTGATCGGCATCGCCGCCGCGCCCGATTTCACCTCCTGGGGCTTCACCGAGGAGCAGAAGAAGCAATTGCGCGAGGAGGGGAGGATCGTCGAGTCGTCCGACTATGGCGACCCCTATGTGACGACGCTGGGCTTCTGGGAATCGGGGCAGGCGAACCAGCTTCTCGCAGGCGAAATCGCGCTCGATTGTCCGGTGCGGCTGCTCCATGGGCAGCAGGACGAGGTCGTGCCGTGGCAGATCGCCATCCGCGCCGCCGCCTGCCTGCGTTCAGCCGACATACAGACGCTGCTGGTCAAGGATGGCGACCACCGCCTGTCGCGGGACGGCGACATCGCGCTGCTGCTGCGCCTGGTCGACGGATTGCTGGAGAACGCATGATCCTGATTTCGCTGCTGCTGATGCAGGCGGGCGCCTATACGCCCGAAACCGAGGCGGTGATGAACCGCAGCCGCCGGCAGGCCGAGCAGCGCCGCGCCGACGAGCGCTCCGCCGCCGCCGCCGAGACCGCCGCGCGGCCGCGGCCGGAGCAGCAGGGCAAGCCGCTGTCGTCCGAAATGGCCGCGAAATTCCAGCAGTGTCTCGACAGGGCGGCGGAGGATCCGGCGGCGGGCGTGCGTTTCGCGCAGGGCTGGGCGCTGGAGGGCGGGAGTTTCCCGGCCGCGCAATGCCGGGGCTTCGCCGAGGCGCAGGCCGAGCATTGGGATGCCGCCGCCGCCGCGTTCGAAGCCGCCGCCGACGAGGCGCAGCGGGCGGGATCGCCGGTCGATTCGGCGCGCCTCTTCGCGCAGGCGGGCAATGCGGCGCTGGCGGGCGGGCAGGCGGAAAGGGCGCGCGGCTATTTCGACGCGGCGCTCGGCCATGGCCTGCCGGACGGGCTGGCCAAGGGGGAAATCCATCTCGACCGGGCGCGCACTTTGGTGGCCATGGGCGATATGGCAGGCGCGCGGACGGACATCGACCTCGCGCTCAAACAGGCGCCCGACGATCCGCTCGGCTGGCTGCTGTCCGCGACGCTGGCGCGGCGGGGGAACGACCTGACGCGCGCGCGGACGGATATCGCCGAGGCGCGCAAACGGTCGCCCGACGACGCCTCGGTCGCGCTGGAGGAAGGGAATATCGCCATTCTTTCCGGCGACGAGGCGGGCGCAAAGGCCGCGTGGCAGCGGGTGCTGACGCTCGCGCCGGAGAGCGACCAGGCGAAGGCCGCGCGCGAGTCGCTCGCGCAGCTGGAGGCGGACGGCGCCGCCGCCCCGGCGCCGCGCTGACCGCCTATTTCAGGTAGAAATCGACCGTGGTGACGACGCGCACCTTCTTGTAGGGCGTGTCGCTCGCGCCATAGCCGCCGCCGGACGGTTCTCCGTCGCGCGGCTCGATCGAGAAATAGCCCTGCGTCGCGCTCTTGATGCTGCCGACGCCGATGCCGCTGTCCTGCGCGAACTGCTCCGCCGCCTTGCGCGCATCCTTGGTCGCCTCGGCCACCATAGCGGGCTTGATGCCGTTCAATTTGGTGAAGCTGTAGGTCATCGCCGACCCTTCCTGCAACGTGACGCCGCGCCGCACGAGGTCGAACTGCTGCGCGACCGCGCGCTGGGCGCGGGCGATGTCGGTGGTGCGCAGCTGCATCTTCTGGGTGATGGTGATGTTGGGGATGCCGTTGTTGAGATACTGGTTCACCCCCGCGCCGATCGGCTTCAGCTCCTCAGCCTTGAAGCCGAGCGCGCGGAAATAGTCGGTCAGCGTTTTGGTGCTGGCGTCGATATCGGCGCGCACGGCGGTGATATCGGTGCCGGTGGCGTTATAGGCGATGGTCCATGTCGCGAGGTCCGCCATCACGTCGCGCTCGGCCAGCCCGCGCACGGTGACGGACCGGTCCGCCGCCCGCGCCCGCGTCAGTCCGTCGCCGAGCAGATAGCCGCCGATGATCATGCCCACGGTCAGCAGCCCGGCGCTCGCCAGCGTCACGATATTGCGGTTGTCGGTCCAGCTCATCGGCCTCTCTCCCTCTGCATTGCGCGGCGACTATAGCGGTAAGCGCGGCGGGAGGCGAGGACCGGGCTTGCCCTTTCGGGATGCGGGCGCGTAAAAACGGGCCGAAATATAGGTCAGCATATTTAACCTATTTTGCTTGAAAATCGGCGCGAGCCGTTCCATAGCCTTCCTCCTGCCGGATCATGGGGCTATGGACCGGCCCGCAGAACAATGAAGGTGCGCAATGCAGTTCGAAATAACAGCAAATCCCGCCGCGCTGGACGACAAGGCGCGGGAAGAGGCGATGGCCGATCCGGCGTTCGGCCGGGTCTTCACCGACCATATGGTGACGATCCGCTGGACCGCCGAAAAGGGATGGCATGACGCCCGCGTAGGCGCGCGCCAGCCGTTCCAGCTCGATCCGGCCGCCGCGGTATTGCATTATGCGCAGGAGATTTTCGAGGGGCTGAAGGCCTATCGCGCGGGCGAGGACGGCATCACCCTGTTCCGCCCGGAACGCAACGCCCGCCGCTTCAACCAGTCCGCGCACCGCATGGCGATGCCGGAAATGCCGGAGGAGCTATTCATCCAGGCCTGCGAGGAGCTGGTGAAGATCGACCGCAAATGGGTGCCGGGCGGCGACGGCAGTCTCTATCTGCGCCCGTTCATGTTCGCCAACGAGGTGTTCCTGGGCGTGAAGCCCGCCGCCGAGTTCATCTTCTGCGTGATCGCCTGCCCGGTCGGCGCCTATTTCAAGGGCGGCGCGAAGCCGGTGTCGGTCTGGGTGTCGGATGAGTATTCGCGCGCCGGGCCGGGCGGCACGGGCGCGGCCAAATGCGGCGGCAACTACGCGGCGAGCCTGCTCGCGCAGGCGGAGGCGATCGAGCATGGCTGCGATCAGGTGGTGTTCCTCGACACCAAGGAAAACCGCTGGGTCGAGGAACTGGGCGGCATGAACCTGTTCTTCGTGTTCGACGACGGGTCGATGATCACCCCGCCGCTGGGCGGCACGATCTTGCCCGGCATCACCCGCGACTCGATCATCGAGCTGGCGCGGGCGCAAGGCCGCGCGGTCGAGGAACGGCCCTATTCGATCGACGACTGGCGCGCCGACGCGCAGAGCGGCAGGCTGCGCGAGGCGTTCGCCTGCGGCACGGCGGCGGTGATCGTCGCGGTGGGCGAGATCCGCTCGACCAAGGGCGATTTCACCATCGGCGGCAGCCAGACCGGCCCGGTGACGGCGGCGCTGCGCGACGAACTGGTCGCGATCCAGCGCAACCAGCAGCCCGGCCCAGCAGGCTGGGTGCATGAGATCGCGCTGTAGCTGACTGGTCGTGGAAGGGCGGCTTCCGGGGGAAAGCCGCCCTATCCCCCATCCGTCACCCAGCGTAGGCTGGGGTCTCAGGCGGTGTCGCGCGAGGCCTGCTGAGATGCCAGCCTGCGCTGGCATGACGGGGAAAATAGCCCACCTCCGTTCGCCCTGAGCTTGTCGAAGGGCTGTCTTTCTCCCTCCATTCAGAGAAGGACAGGGCTTCGACAAGCTCAGCCCGAACGGGTTTCTTGCAGCAGGAAATAGCCCACCGTTTGGCAGGCGATGCGTTCGCAAACGCCATGATCGCCCAATTCTAAACGCTCAGCAGGCGGTCGGCGGGGTCGATCGCTGCCATGAACGACAGGAGGCCGCCCGTCTCGATCCGTGGGTCGAGATCGGCGGCCTCCATCGCGCAGAGCGCAAGGCCGCTCTGACAGGCGATGACGGCCACGCCGTCGCCCAGTGCCTCGTCGAGCAGCGTCGCCAGCGGCGGGAAGCCGGCGCGCAGATGCTCCGCATCGCGCGGCGTGGCGACGGGCGGGGCGAGCAGGCGCACGGCCTCCATTTGCAGGAAGATCCGCGCATCGCCCTCCAGCGCCCGCTGGGCCATAGCAAGCATCAGCGCGGCGCGCAGCCGCTCCGCATCCTCGTCGAGGAGCAGGATGTTCAGGCCGCCGGGCACGATTCGACGGCACAGGCCGGGCAGGCGGGGTCGGGCGGCAGGCGCAGGGTGCGGAAGCGCAGCGACAGCAGGTCCGCGATCAGCAGCTTGCCCGCGCTGTCCTCGCCGAAGGGAACGAGCGCGCGGATCGCCTCCAGCGCGGCGAGGCTGCCCATCACGCCGGTCAGCGCGCCGAGCACGCCCTGATCGGCGCAGCTGGCGTCGGCACGGGCGGGGTCGTTGCCGACGAAGCAGCGATAGCAGGGCTGGCCCGCTTCCCAGCCGCGAAAGACCGAAAGCTGGCCCTCGAACTGCCCCACCGCCGCCGACACCAGCGGGATGCGCAGCCGGGTCGCCATGTCGCTGACGGCAAGGCGCGTCGCGAAATTGTCGCAGCCGTCGAGGATCACGTCGCTGTCGTGCAGCAGCGCCTCCGCATTGCTTGCGTCGAGCCGCTGGAGGATCGGCACGACCTTCACGTCCGGGTTGAGCCGGGCGACGGCGTGCATCGCCGCCTCGGCCTTGGGCGCGCCGATATCGGCGGCGTCGAACAGCGTCTGGCGTTGCAGGTTGGAGAGGTCCACCCGGTCGTCGTCGATCACGCGCAGCGTGCCGACGCCCGCGCCCGCGAGATACTGGATCGCCGGGCTGCCGATGCCGCCTGCGCCGATCAGCGTCACATGCGCATTGAGCAGGCGCTTTTGCCCCTCGCCGCCAATCTCCTTGAGGATGATATGGCGGGCATAACGGTCGAGCTGGTCGTCGCCCAGCGCCGCGATGCTCATGCGCTTTTCACGCCTGTCGAGCCGAAGCCGCCCGCGCCGCGCGCGGTGTCGTCCAGCTCCTCGACCTCCGCGAAGCTTGCGAGCTGCACCGGGGCGACCACCAGTTGCGCGATCCGGTCGCCGCGCCGGATGGCGAAGCCTTCCTCGCCCAGATTGACCATGATGATCTTCAGCTCGCCGCGATAGTCGCTGTCGATGGTGCCCGGCGTGTTGGGCAGCGAGATGCCATGCTTCAGCGCGAGGCCGGAGCGCGGGCGGACCTGCACCTCGAAGCCTTCGGGAATGGCGAGCGCGAAGCCGGTCGCGACCGCATGACGGCCGCGCGGCGGCAGGTCCACATCCTCGGCGGCGACGACATCCATGCCGGCGGCCCCGGCGGTGGCATAGGCGGGAACGGGCAGGCCATGCCCATGGGGCAGGCGCTTGAGGCGAATCTCTACAGGGTTGCTCATGCCTGCCCTGATAGAGGGTTTTTCAGCCGGATGGAAACACCCGGCGGCGCGGAATCCGGCTCGCTCTTTCAGGGGCGAACCAAATCGAGACGAGAGGCGATGCGGTCGACCAGACGGGCCGCGACCTCTTCCTTGGGAAGATCGTCCCAGCTTTCGACCGCCTCCACGGTGACGAGGTGCACGCGGTTGCGCGATCCGCCCATCACGCTTTCGCCCGGCCCGCCGGACACGTCGTTGGCGACGATCATGTCGCAATTCTTGCGCGCCAGCTTCGCCTGCGCATGGGCGATGACATTCTCCGTCTCGGCGGCGAAGCCGATCAGCAGCTCCGGCCGCTGGCCGCTGATCGCCAGCGTCGCCAATATGTCCGGGTTTTCCGCCAGTTTCAGCGGGGCGGGGGCGGCGGAGCCGTCCTTCTTGAGCTTCTGCCCGGCCTCCTGCGCCACGCGCCAGTCGGCGACGGCGGCGACCATCACCGCGCAATCGGCGGGCAGCGCGCCTTCCACGGCGGCGAGCATCTCCCGCGCGGTGGTCACGTCCACGCGGGTGACGCCTTCGGGCGTCGGCAGGTCGACCGGCCCGGCGACCAGCGTGACGCGGGCGCCCGCCCGCGCGGCGGCGGCGGCGATGGCGAAGCCCTGCTTGCCCGACGAGCGGTTGGCGATGTAGCGCACCGGGTCGATCGGCTCATGCGTCGGCCCGGCGGTGACGAGCACATGACGGCCGGAAAGCGGGCGCTGATGCTCCTCCAGCAGCGGGGGCAGGCCCACGGCCTGCGCGCGCCGGCCGGGGGAGAGCAGGCGGCGGATCTCGCCCAGGATCGCCACCGGTTCCGGCAGGCGGCCCGGCCCATATTCGCCGCAGGCCATCTCGCCCTCGTCGGGCTGCATGATGTGGACGCCGTCCTCCTCCAGCTGAGCGAGGTTGCGGCGGGTGGCGGCGTGGTTCCACATGCGCACGTTCATCGCGGGCACGGCCAGCACCGGCTTGTCGGTGGCGAGCAGCAGGGTGGTGGCGAGGTCGTCGGCGATCCCCGCCGCCATCTTCGCGAGGATATCGGCGCTGGCCGGGCAGACGACCAGCAGGTCGGCCTGCCGCGACAGCTGGATATGGCCGATTTCCTGCTCGTCCTTCAGGTCGAACAGGTCGCGATAGACATGATCCTCGGTCAGCGCGCCGAGCGACAGCGGGGTGACGAACTGCTCCGCGCCCTTGGTCATCACCGCGCGCACGGCGAAACCGTCCTTGCGCAGCAGGCGGGCCAGCTCCAGCGACTTATAGGCGGCGATCCCGCCCGATACGATCAGAAGGATGCGCTTTTCCATCGGGATTCCTTATGGCCGTTCAGCCTAGCAGCTGCATTGCCGCCGCGCCAGCCGCCGCCGCCATGATGGCGACCGCGCCATAGCGCAGCACCCAACCGCCCTTCCATTCCATCAGCTTCACCTCGGGAAGCGGCGGCGGGGCAGGCGCGCCGCCGGGCGCGGGGTAGCGATCCTCGATGCGGCGGATCAGGTCGGGCAGGCGTTGCAGCGTGCGCCAGTTTTCGATCAGCGCGTCGGCGACCTTCGCCTCCGGCCCCAGCTCGTCGCGCAGCCAGCCCTTCACATAGGGCGCGCTGGTTTCCCACAGGTTGATGTCCGGGTCGAGCATCGTCGCGACGCCTTCCACCATCACCATCGTCTTTTGCAGGAGGAGGAGATGCGGCTGGGTCTGCATGTCGAAATCGCGGGTGATCGCGAACAGCCCGTCGAGCATCTGGCCGACCGACAGCTCCCGCACCGGCTTGCCGCGCATCGGTTCACCCACCGCGCGCAGGGCGGTCGCGAATTCCGCGACATTGTGATGGGCGGGCACATATTGCGCCTCGAAATGAATCTCCGCGACGCGGCGGTAATTGCCGGTGATGAGGCCGTAGAGAATTTCCGCGAGCCACAGCCGCGCGCGGCGGTCGATCCGGCCCATGATGCCGAAATCGAGCGCGGCGATTCGCCCGTCCGGCGTCACGAACAGATTGCCCTGATGCATGTCGGCATGGAAGAAGCCCTCCGCGATCGCCTGATGCAGGAAGGTGTTGACCAGCCGCTCGGCCAGCACGCGCGGGTCGTGCCCGGCGGCGATGATCGCGTCGCGGTCCGATATCTTGACGCCGTCGACCCACTCCATCGTCATCACCCGGCCAGAGGTGCGGTCCCAGTCGATGGCGGGCACGGTATAGCCCGGCTCCGCCGCCATCGCCTCGGCCAGTTCGGACGAGGACGCGGCCTCGCGCCGCAGGTCCAGTTCCCGCACGGTCCAGCGCTTGAAATTGGCGATGACGAGGCGGGGGCGCAGGCGCGCGACTTCCCCGCCCAGCTTTTCGAGATGGGCGGCGGCCCATTCATAGGTCTGGATGTCGCGGGCGAACTGGTCGGCGACGCCGGGGCGCTGCACCTTCACCGCGACGTCGCGCCCGTCGGTGGTGACGGCGCGATGCACCTGCGCGATCGAGGCGGCGCCCACCGGCTCCTCGTCGAAGCGGGCGAACAGCGCCTCTATCGGCCGGCCGAGCGCGCTCTGTATCTGCGCGCGGATCGCCGGGAAGGGCACGGGCGGCAGCGCATCCTGAAGGCGGAGCAGGTCGTGCGCGGCTTCCTCGCCCACCAGATCGGGGCGGGTGGCGAGCGTCTGGCCCAGCTTGATCGCGGCGGGGCCAATCGCCTGAAACGCCTCGGCATAGCGGGGCTGGGCAGGCACCCGCGCGCCGAAACGGGCGAGACGCACGAGGCGGCGGACCGGCGGCGGGGTCAGCGGATCCCGCTCTATCCCCATCAGCGCGCCATGCCGGGCGAGGGTGCGGCCCCATTTTAGCAGCCGCCAGAGATGCGTCGCGTGCGATGCCATGGTGCCGGTCGTCAGATCTTCCAGCCGCTGTGGATCGCGACCAGCCCGCCCAATATCGGCTCCACCTTCGTCTGCACGAAACCGGCGTCCTTAATCATCCGCTCGAATTCCGGCATCGGGGGGAAGCGGCGGATCGATTCGACCAGATAGCGGTAGCTGTCCTCGTCATTGGCGAGCAGCTTGCCCAGCTTCGGCACCATATGGTGCGAATAGGCGTCGTACATCTCCGAAAAGCCGGGCCAGGTGGTGGTCGAGAATTCGAGGCAAAAGAAGCGCCCGCCGAACTTCAGCACCCGATGCGCCTCGCTCAGCGCCTTGTCGATGAAGGTCACGTTGCGGATGCCGAAGGCGATCGTGTAGGCGTCGAAGCTGCGGTCGGCGAAGCTCAGCTGCTCGGCATTCTGCTCCGACCAGAGAAGGTCGTCTATCCCGCGCTTCTTCGCGCGTTCCTGTCCCACGGCGAGCATTTCCGGATTGATGTCGGCGACCGTCACCTGCGCGCCGGCCCTGTGCAGGCGGAAGGCGATGTCGCCGGTGCCGCCCGCCATGTCGAGGATCGCCTCGTCCTTGCGGGGGTTCACGCGGCGGACGAAATGATCCTTCCACAGCCGATGCAGGCCGCCCGACATAGCGTCGTTCATCAGGTCGTATTTCGCGGCCACGCCGGAAAAGACGGACCGGACCATGCCGGTCTTTTCGCTGGCATCGACATCGCGATAGCCGAAGGACACAGTTTCGTTCATGGACTACGCCTCTAGAGCGTTTTCAAGTCAGATGGAACATCTGACGACTCGGAAAACGCGGCAACAAAAGCCCGGAGCGTTTTCAAGTCAGATGGAACATCTGACGACTCGGAAAACGCGGTCAACAAAATGCGCCTGTTCGCGCGGGTGGGAAGCGGCTAAGCAGGCGCCATGCCCGAATTACCCGAAGTCGAAACGACCGTCGCCGGTTTGCGATCCGTGCTTGAGGGCCGCGTGCTGACGCTGGTGGAGCCGCGTCGCGCCGATCTGCGCCTGCCGTTCCCGCCCGACCTGCGCCAGCGGATGACCGGCGCGCGGGTCGAGCGGTTGGGGCGGCGCGCGAAATATGGGTTGGTGGAGACGGACCGGGGGGATTCGATGATCTTCCACCTCGGCATGTCGGGGCGCTGGCGGGTGGACCCGGAAGAGACGGGGCGGCACGACCATCTGCTGCTGGAAACGGACGAAGGGCGGCGGCTGTCGCTGTGCGATCCGCGCCGCTTCGGCTTCGTCGAGTTGGTGCGGACGGATGCCATCGCCGCCTATCCTCCGTTCGCGAAAATGGGGCCGGAGCCGCTGGGCGAGGACTTCACCGGGCGGGCGCTGAAAGCGGCGCTGGCGGGGAAGGGCACCGCGATCAAGGCGGCGCTGCTCGACCAGCATGTCGTCGCCGGGCTGGGCAATATCTATGTATGCGAGGCGCTGCACATGGCGGGCATCGCGCCCTGGACGAAGGCGGGGATGCTCTCCGCGCCGAAGCTCGACCGGCTGGTCGCGGCGATCAGGGCGGTGCTGGCGAGCGCGATCGAGGCGGGCGGCTCCACCCTGCGCGACTATGCGCGGCCGGACGGCGAGCTGGGCTATTTCTCGAAGCAATGGCGCGTCTATGGGCGCGAGGGGGAGCAGTGCGGCTGCGGCGCGGCGGTGCTGCGCCGGGTCGATGGCGGGCGGTCGACCTTCTACTGCGCGAAGTGCCAGAAATAGGCGGCGGGGAAGGGCGCATCCGGCAGGCGGCGCGCCCTTCCCGGTCTTCAGGTTGGTCTATTTGCAGCGGACATTGTTGCGGTCGATCGCCTGTCCGGCGATCGCGCCCGCCCCCGCGCCCAGGATGGTGCCCAGCGTCTTGCTGCCCCCCGGCGCGATGACGTTGCCGAGCACCCCGCCCGCGAGCCCGCCGACGATCAGGCCGGTCGTGCCGTCGGGCTTCTTGCAATAATAGCGGCCGTCGCGGTCGCGATAGATGCGGTCGCGCTCGCCGAGATAATAGCTGCCGTCATTGTCGTAGCGATGGGAGCGGTCGCTCGCATAGCCGGGGCGGTCGCCATAGCCATAATCGCTGCATGCGGCGAGCGGCAGTGCGACGAAGGCGCAAAGACCGGTCAGGACGCAGGCTCTTGCGGGCCGGTGGGGCATGATGTCTCTCCTCTGCGGATCAGTGGGAGGGATAACGAAGCGGCGAGCCGTTGCGTTCCCTGCCGGGCGGAGAAGCGCCGGGGTGCGTGACGGATGATCGGAAATGGACCAGATATTCCGCCGGTAGCGCCGGTTTCGGATCGAAACGGACTGCCTTGATGGTTTCCGCCCGGATTATCGCCTTTCCTGCCGGATGGCTTTCCTGAGCAGAGGATCGCCTCCGGCCTGTCTTTGGGGGAGGGATGCGAGGCAATGGCACGGGGCGGTGGCGGGAACAACGGCTGTTTTGGCCTTTTGCTCATCGCCGGATTGGTGGCGATGCTGGGGCAATGCCTGGGCGGCGGGGGCGGTTCGTCCCACCCGCAGGCGCTGACGGCGGGCAATGGCGCGGCGCCAGTTGCCGGCGTGGAATCGCAGGGCCCGCTTTCCACCATCGGGGAGGAGGCAGAGGTGCCCGCCAATGCCGGCGAGACGGTCTATGTGCAGCCTTCCAGCCTCAACGGGCGGTCCGGCCCGTCGGCGGATGCGCCTGTCGTGGAAAAGCTGCCGGAGGGCACCTCGCTTCAGGTGGTGGAACGGTCGGGCGAGTGGATGAAGGTGGCGCAGGGGGCGACGACGCTCTGGGTGGCGAGCAGGCATATAGGGGCGACGAAGCCTGTATCGCTTGCCTCTTCCGTGCCGAAAAAGGCGGCGAGGAAGAAAAAGCGCCGGTCGGGCGGCGGCGCTTCGGGCGGCTATTGCCCTTGCGGCAGCGGAATGGTCTGCACCGGTCCGCGCGGCGGGCGCTATTGCATCACGTCGGGCGGGAACAAGCGCTACGGCGTGTAAGGCGTGCGGCGGCGGCCTGCTATTCCGCCGCCGCCGCTGCCTTCTGCCCCAGCAGGGGCGCCAGATATTTGCCGGTATAGCTGCGCGGCTCGTTGATCACCTGCTCCGGCGTGCCGACAGCGATGATCTCGCCGCCCTTGACGCCGCCTTCCGGGCCGAGGTCGATGATCCAGTCCGCCGTCTTGATGACGTCGAGATTATGCTCGATCACCACCACGCTGTTGCCCTGCTCGACCAGCGCGTGCAACACCTCCAGCAGCTTGCGCACATCCTCGAAATGGAGGCCGGTGGTCGGCTCGTCGAGGATATAGAGGGTGCGGCCCGTCGCGCGGCGGGAGAGTTCCTTGGCCAGCTTGACCCGCTGCGCCTCGCCGCCCGACAGGGTGGTCGCCTGCTGTCCGACCTTCACATAGCCGAGGCCCACCTCGGCCAGCATAGCCATCTTGTCGCGGATCGGCGGCACCGCCTTGAAGAACTCGACCGCATCCTCGACCGTCATGTCGAGCACGTCGGCGATGCTCATGCCCTTGAACTTCACTTCCAGGGTTTCGCGGCTGTAGCGCTTGCCGTGGCATTCCTCGCAGGTGACGTAGACGTCCGGCAGGAAGTGCATCTCGATCTTGATGACGCCGTCGCCCTGGCAGGCCTCGCAGCGGCCGCCCTTGACGTTGAAGGAAAAGCGCCCCGGCTTGTATCCGCGCGCCTGCGCCTCGGGCAGGCCGGCGAACCAGTCGCGGATATTGGTGAAGGCGCCGGTATAGGTCGCCGGGTTGGACCGGGGCGTGCGGCCGATGGGCGACTGGTCGATGTCGATCACCTTGTCGCAATGCTCCAGCCCTGTCAGCTTGTCATGCGGCCCGGCGACGATGCGCGCGCCGTTCAGCGCGCGCGCGGCGGCGGCGTAGAGGGTGTCGAGCGTGAAGCTCGACTTGCCCGACCCCGACACGCCGGTGATGCAGGTGAAGGTGCCGAGCGGGATGCTCGCGCTCACGCCCTTGAGGTTGTTCGCACGGGCATTGGTCAGCGTCAGTTTCCTGCCATTGCCCTTGCGGCGCTTCTTCGGCACCGGGATCGCGCGGGTGCCGTTGAGATAATCGGCGGTCATCGAGCCTTTGGTGGCGAGGATTTCGGGCAGCGTTCCCTGCGCGACGATCTCCCCGCCATGGACGCCCGCGCCCGGCCCCATGTCGAGAATATAATCGGCGGTGCGGATCGCGTCCTCGTCATGCTCGACCACCAGCACCGTATTGCCGAGGTCGCGCAGGCGCTTCAATGTCGCGAGCAGCATGTCGTTGTCGCGCTGGTGCAGGCCGATCGACGGTTCGTCCAGCACATAGAGCACGCCGGAGAGGCCGGAGCCGATCTGGCTGGCGAGGCGGATGCGCTGGCTCTCGCCGCCCGACAGCGTGCCGGAGGTGCGGTCGAGATTGAGATAATCGAGGCCGACATTGTTGAGGAAGCCGAGGCGCTCGACGATCTCCTTCAGGATCGCGCGAGCGATCTGGTTCTGCTGGTCGGTCAGATGCTCCGGCAACGCGGTGAACCAGGCCAGCGCATCGACCACCGAGAAGCGGGTGACCGCGCTGATGTCGCTCTGCGCGACGCGGACGCTGAGCGCCTCGGGCTTGAGGCGCGCGCCGCCGCAGGTCTCGCACGGTTGCGCGGTCTGATATTTGCTCAGCTCCTCGCGCATCCACGCGCTGTCGGTCTGGAGCAGGCGGCGGTTGAGATTGCCGATCACGCCCTCGAACGGCTTTTGCACCTCATAGCTCTTCTTGCCGTCCTGAAAGCGCAGCGTGACGGGCTTGCCGCCGGTGCCGTGCAGGATGATGAGCCGCACCTCGCCCGGCAGCTCCTGCCACGGCGTGTCGAGGGAAAAGCCGAATTCGCGCGCGAGGCTGGCGAGCACCTGCATATAATAGGGGCTGGGCGGGTTGGATTTCGCCCAGGGCACGATCGCGCCCTTCTTGAGCGTCAGTTCCTCATTGGGGACGACGAGCTGTTCGTCGAACAGCATCTTCTCGCCCAGGCCGTCGCAGGCCGGGCAGGCGCCCTGCGGCGCGTTGAAGCTGAACAGGCGGGGTTCGATCTCCGCAATCGTGAAACCGGAAACCGGGCAGGCGAATTTCTCGCTGAAGACGATGCGGTTGGCGGGAATGCCGGCATTCTTCATCGCCCCGCTTGCCTGTGCTTCCTCCTCACGCCCCGGCACGACGCCCTCGGCGAGATCGGCATAGGCGAGGCCGTCGGCCAGCTTCAGCGCCGTCTCGAAGCTGTCGGCGAGGCGGGTGCGCAGGCTGCCGTCATCGTCATGGCGCACCGCGATGCGGTCCACCACCACCTCGATGTCATGCTTGTATTTCTTGTCGAGCGCGGGGGCTTCCTCGATCGCCACCATCTCGCCGTCGATGCGGACGCGGGTGAAGCCCGCCTTCTGCCATTCGGCCAGTTCCTTGCGATATTCGC